>ERZ857840.90-NODE-90-length-156927-cov-4.478365_pt1 | contig 156927 bp, 128 predicted proteins | sample MGYA00519760_ERZ857840 | MGnify/ENA primary metagenome ERZ857840 (study PRJEB31778, sample SAMEA3449371) | human gut metagenome | biome: human gut; feature: human-associated habitat; material: faeces | place: United Kingdom | collected 2010/2012 ... | reverse complement strand
GTGTCAGCGAAATATTATTTAAAATTGATTTGCCATCCAGTCTTAGTGATACATTTCTTATTTCTATCATGCGCGATCCCCCTATTCCTTTACCTGATAATGTCCTGCCCTTGCAAAGCAAAGCACAAGAAGCAGCGCACTTATGGCTCCCAGATAAAGATATGATCCCCACATCGGAAAATTCATCCTGTCAAGATACTCATCATATGCGCCATCGGAAGTATCCACATCTGCTTCATTCTGACCTCACAGGTGACCGCTCCGAGTATGATTGCAAAGCCATTTACGAGTATCCCCACATATCTGTGATTGCTGACAGCCGAAAAAAGCAGCACATATGATATGAGCAGAAAATATAAAAGCAGCAGACAGAATGTGTGTATAAGTGCCTGTTCAAGTGTCATCTGCTGATACAGATTTCCAGGAAGAAGCTGCACCACATAATCTCCCGTCCTATCCGGATAAACTGATGTAAAATGTGTGACCGCATCAGAAAATGAAAGACTCCATCTGCCTGTCCCTATCATAAGAACGCACGATGACACCAAAAGGAATAAAAGCACAAAACAGGATGCCGCTGCCGCAAAAACTGCCTGTCCAAATATCCATGTCCTCTTTGTACAGCGCATCTGATAAAACCTGTCAATTCCCGTCCTCTGTGGAAAATCAGCCATCAGCACAAGAAAAAGTATAGGTATTATAAGAAGGATAACTCCCGAATTTCCCAAAGCCACAAAAGCCTCAGGTATAGAAAGCATTTCTCCCATAAGCATTTTGCACTGTCGAAGCGGCCCGATCACCTGCACATTCACAAATACGAGCATGACAAACAGTATGATTATCCTGCTGCTGCGCAGCCGCACGGGCTTTGAACGCATTCTTTATGTCAGCCTGATATCCACGCTCATTGCCGCCGAAATTGTGTTATATGCCGTCTATGCAGGGGAAGAGATGTATCTTGATGTGGCGCTCGTTTTTGCCCTGCTGGGCTTTATGGATGTGCAGTTTTTTTCCGTTTATCTGCGCAGAAAGGGGAATTTATGAAAGTGATCGGGGAAATCCTCATGGGTGCCGGACTTTTTATCATGCTCTGCGGTATAGCGGGGCTTCTGAAAAATCCGGGCTTCTACAGACGTCTGCTTCTGTCTTCTCTCATTGATACCGTAGGGCTTCTGGTTCTCCTGGCGGGTGTGGCTGTCCGCCAGGGCCTGGGCTCCTTTTCCTTTAAGGTTATTCTGCTCATGGGAATCGTTATCCTGACTGCGCCGCTGTCCGCCCACAAGCTGGGCAGGGCCGCCTATCTGTCCGGACACCGGGAAGGAGGTATGGAGCATGATGAATGAAACGCTCCTCGGGGCGGTCCTTCTCCTTCTTCTGGGACTCGGGATCCTGGTGGTTGTCACTGACCGGCTTTTTACCGCCGTCGTTTATTCCGCCGCGCTTTCGGCCTGTATCGCCTTCGGTTATCTGCTGTTGGGAGCCCCTGACGTGGCTCTTGCGGAAGCGATTATAGGAAGCGCCCTCACCACCGTTATCTATCTGGCCACACTGAAAAAATACCGGATATTCACCATCCGCTGTCTGCCGGGAGATACCCGGAAGGATCCTCTTTTCAGCAAGGTCCTGGAAGTGATATCACGCTCCCTGAAGGATCATGATCTGGAAGCGCATCTCATCGAATCCCGCGGAAATGCCCGGACGCTTCTGGAACGGCCGGATACGGATCTTGTCGCAGAGAAGAGGAAGGACGGCATTTATCTGTATGGAGAGGCGGACAGCCAGTACCTGGGACGTATACGGGAACAGCTCATAAAGGCCGGGCTTGACGGGGAGGTGCGTATTGTGGATACGGCTCCTACGCGTATCGCCGCTTATAAGGGGAAATCTATATGAAGCATCGGATTCATGCTTTTATTTTTATCGTGTTTATGGGAGCCTTTTTATTCGCGGGCTACAGCCTGCTGGGTTCTCCCGGCCCCGCACGCGTTGCGGAAGCTGTCATGGAGCGGGGGCAGATAGAAACCGGGGCAAAAAACCTGGTCACTTCCATTTATTTAAATTACCGCCTTTTCGATACGCTGCTGGAAGCGCTGCTGCTTCTTGTCTCGGTTATCGGGGTGACGCAGTTTTCCAGCCTTGCGTTAACGGAAAGGCAGTTTACAAGCGCCAACCATATTCCGGACGGGGATGGGCGAAAGGCTTCCGCCATCATGGCCGGAAGTCTCGGACCTGTTTATTTCCTCATGGGCCTGTTGGGCGTCTATATCATTGTGACCGGAATGGACGGTCCGGGAGGGGGCTTCCAGGGAGGCGCAGTGCTTGCCGCGCTGCTGATTAACGCTCATTTTGCCGCCGGGCGTTTGCTGCTCTCCAGGGAAAAGGCGGAAAAAATGGAAAAACTGCTTTATGTGCTTCTGCTAGCCGCATCCATGGCCTTCTTTCTGTTTTCCGGGGGCTGGGATACCGGCGGGCACCGCTTTTATCTGACGCTGATGAATGTTTTGATAGGGCTGAAGGTCTGTTCAGGTCTGTGGCTCATCTATCTTTCCTTTTTATCGGGAGGTGACATGCAATGACATGGAATTATGTGGAAATTACCGGGCTTCTTCTTTTTCTCATCGGGTTCTACGGCCTGATCGCCCGGAGGAATATCATTAAAACCATTCTTTCCCTGGGAATTATGGATATTTCCGTTATCCTCTTTTTCCTCGGTATCCGCTTTGAGGCAGGCATGCGTCCGCCTATCGGTGAGTCGGCAGCGCCGGCGGCCGATCCGGTTCCCCAGGCGCTGATGATCACGGCTATTGTAATCGGGGCCGCCGTTACCGCAGTGGGCCTGATGATGTTCATTGCCCTGTATCACCGCTACGGCACCACCAACTGGAAAACCGCTCATGAAATACGCAGGAAGGAAAGGGAACTATAGCATATGGAACTGTATTTTCTGATCATACTTCCTATTTTTACTTCCCTGCTGCTGTATCTGCTGCCGGGTAAGGTTACCACCTGGCTCGGATCCTTTCTTTATCTTGCGGTATTCGGAGTTACCGTCCATCTGTTTTACCGCGTACGCTTCGGCGGGGAAATCGTCACCACGGGAGGCAGCCCTGATTTTCTGGGAATTTCCCTGTATTGTGATCTGACGGCCTCCGTTTTTCTCATGCTCGTGGGGTTTCTGTTTTTATGCGTCTTTTTGTATACCAATCTTCCTGTTCGGGTGAATAAGCTGTATTCCTTTCTGTTTACCGTACTGGAAGGCTTAATCATGCTCATCTTTCTTTCCCGGGATCTTTTTAACATTTATGTTGCCATCGAGGTATCCGCCATCTGCTGCGGTGTCCTGATCATGTTCAAAAGGGAGAGCCGTTCCATTTATGACGGCCTGATTTATCTGCTGACCAACATTACGGGCATGCTCTTTTTCCTGCTGGGAATAGGGCTTGTCTACAGGCAGTGCGGGGTGCTGGATTTTGACGGGCTCGCAGCGGCGGCGGCTTACCGGACGCCGCAGGAGCTGCTTCTGGCCTATGTGTTCCTTATGACGGGAGTCTGCATGAAGTGCGCGCTGTTCCCTATGCATTTCTGGCTTCCCGCCGCCCATGGGACTCCCGGAGCCCCCACTGCCGTATCGGCCATTCTTTCCGGCCTCTATATCAAAAGCGGTGTTTACCTGTTTATCCGTCTGCAGGCTGTTTTTTCACCGGTCTTCGATATGGATGTCTTTTTCTTCTGGGCAGGGGTCGTCACCGCGCTGGCGGGTATCGTCATGGCGATCTGTCAGTGCGATATCAAGCTGATTCTGGCCTACCACACCATCTCCCAGGTGGGCCTGATCATTGCGGGGCTTTCCACCTCCAATCCGGTATCCCGCTTCGGCGCCATGCTGCATATCATCAACCATGCATTATTCAAATCTCTGCTTTTCCTGGCTGCCGGGCTTCTCATCACCGCTTACGGCACCCGGAACGTATATAAAATCCGCGGTGTCATGAAAAGCATGCCTGCTGCCGGTATGGCCGTCCTTGCGGGTATCCTGGGAATTACCGGAGCACCTTTTTTCAACGGCAGCATCTCCAAATATATGCTGTCCAAAACAGATAACTCCGTCGTGGATTTCTGTTTTCTGATCATCAATTTCGGCACGATTCTGTCCTTTGTGAAGTTTGGGAATATGCTTTTCGGGGAAAAGAAGGAGCTTACCTATACCCGTAATTTCTTCTCCACGTTCGTGCTCGCTTTGTTAAGCCTGCTCTGCCTGGCTACCGGCCTGTTTGCAGGTCCCTTTTTATCCCTGTTTTTCCAAATGGACTTTTCCGTTGGGCTTTCCGGCTATCTGGTGAAATCCCTGATCTGGGCGGGAAGCTTCCTGCTCGCCGTCCTTTTTTACAAAAAAGTCCTGAGTAAAATAAAAAGACTGAAGTCTGGCATCGACTTCAGTCTGGATATGAATCATATTGCCCTGTGCACCGGGGCCGGTTTCCTTCTCATCCTCGGGGCCGGTTTTCTGTCTCTTCTTCCGGGATGAGAAAGCTTTTCCCGGCTTCCGCCATGAGGCAGCTTCTGCCGAAGGCCATTCTCATCCGGGCTGTCGCCAGGGTTCCCGTGCAGTGCAGGGGAATCAGAATGGAAAAACCATATTGCTTCAGGCCGTCAATGATAGCATTCACCTGCGCTTCCCCGCAGCCGCGCAGATGCATACCAGCCAAAAGGAAAAAGCATTTTTCTCCGGGAAAGGATGTCCTTACCTTCTCCAGGCAGCTTAGGATCCCCGCATGGGCACAGCCTGCAAAAACAGCCAGACCGCGTGCCGTACGCAGGATCAAAAGCTGCTCATCCTCCATCCGGTCGGGTATGAACTGCCCGTCCCTGCGGATGCGGAACAGATTGTCCCGCGCGGCTTCTTCCAAAACGGTGGAGGTTATCCCGCCGAGCACATAAATATCAGGAAAAATTTCTTCCTTTTCCGCCGTAAAGGTAAGCCTTCCGGGTATCCGGCCGTCTCCTCTTTCTTCCCTCCAGGGTATGCCGATACAGCGTGCCGGGCCGCCGTTCTTTTCCAGGCACCATTTATCCTCCAGCGCCTTTTCACTCAGGAATACCGGGCAGTCCGCCGCGGCAGGGAATTCCGGAAGGCCTCCCGTATGATCATAGTGGCCGTGGCTGAGAACGATCCCGTCAAGGCCTTCCAGGCTGATCCCCAGCTTTTGGGCATTATGCAGATAAACACCGCTCTGTCCGGTATCAAATAATATCCGCCTGTTCCCGGCTTCTATCAGGACAGAAAGCCCATGCTCCGCCAGAAGCCCTCTTCTGCTCACCGTATTTTCTGTTAATATAGTAATCTTCACGGCAATCCCCTCCCCTTAATTACGATTTTTGAGTTACCGCTCAGCCATGCCCTCTTCCTTATCCGATTCCGTTATATACATATCCAAGAATCAGAACCAGGATGGTCAGCGGCACATAAATATATTTCGCGGCAAAGCCAAATGCGGCGGAAAGCCTGCCTTTGTGCCCCTTCTCCAGTTCCTCCCGGATCCGCGGATAGCCAAGGACATAGTAGATGGATACGGCTCCCAGAACCGCTCCCAATGGCACAATGCCGATGGAAACCGCATCCAGCCATTTCCCGGTCCGGCTTTCCTCCTCCAGGAACACGCCTGCCAGGAAGGTGATTCCTCCCACGAGCAGCGCCGACATGGTGCGCGAAATGGCAAACTGTGTCTGCCAGCTCTCAATCACAGCCTCAAACATATTGATAAGAGAGGTGATACCGGCAAAGGTTACCGACAGAAAAAAGAAGACAGCAAAAAGCCTTCCCATGGGCATCTGGCTGAACACTCCGGGAAGTGTGATAAAAATCAGTGACGGGCCGCTGCCCGCATCGATACCGAAAGCAAATACCGCGGGCATAATGGCAAGTCCGGAAAGCAGGGCCGCCAACGTATCAAACAGGGCTGTCCGGATGGAAGCGCCGGGTATATCCACCTTGTTATCCAGATATGCACCGTATACAATCATGCCGGAACCGGTAATCGACAGTGAGAAAAAAGCCTGTCCCATGGCCATCACCCAGGTATCCACCCGCAGCAGCGCTTCCCATTTCGGCACAAACAGAAATTCATAGCCCTCTGAAGCGCCGGGAAGAAAAGCCACCCTTACCGCAAGGATTATAAACAAAAGGAAAAACAGGGGCATCATTACCTTGCTCACCTTTTCAATCCCTTTTGTCACCCCTGTAAGCAGGACAAGCGTTACCGCCGCCACAATAATCAAATGCCAGGGAACGCTTCCGAAAGCCCCGGCAGCCTCCGCAAAATAAGCCGCCGCGTCCTTTTCAAACAGGCTTCCCGTAACGGCGCCCGCCAGGGAACGGAGCACCCAGCCTAAAACGATGGAATAACCGATGGCGATCCCCAGGGAGCCTAACAGGGGAAACCAGCCCAGTGCTTTCCCCAGCTTTTCTTTTTTTCTCTCCGCGAAACAGTAACCATAGGAGCCTATCGTTCCCGTCCGGGCTTTCCTCCCGATGGCAAATTCAGCAGACAGTCCCACCCAGCCAAACAGGAAAATAAAGAGAAGATACGGTATCAGAAAAGCAGCTCCCCCGTATTGTCCCAGACGATAGGGGAACATCCATATATTTCCCAGCCCCACCGCCGAACCGACACAGGCGATCACGAAACCTATCGTCGATGTAAAATTCCCGTTTTTATGTTGTCCGTCACTCATAAAAACCTCCAAATATCTTTTATATTCATAAAGACATGCATATGTAAGATGCCTTTTGGATCCTTCCGCCGGCAAATCATTTTAATATATCTGATTTGATACAAATTTCCTGATCCGATCCACCTTCTGGTTTCCGCTCAGATCCTCCCGGAAAAGAACTCCCAGCTGTCCGTATACACAAAAAGCCGCCACTGTTTCCGGATCCTCCACACAGGTCAGCCTGCCCTTATCAAGATCACCTGCAATGGCGTCCCTCACAATGGGAACAAGCCTTTCCGCCACCTTCAGGGAAAGCTGCTGGTAAATTCCCTTGCTGTCCGGACCGTTCAGCATCTTATAATAATAGCTGTCATCATCTTCAATGTGATAGAAAGACGGTGTATTCAATATTTTATCCCGGAGCGCGGTCTCATCATTTCTGATTTCCTGCCCCATTTCCCCGGCCAGCCGCTCTGCATAATTATCCAGCGCCGCCGCAAATAATGCTTCCTTAGATTTAAAATATCTGTATATCAACCCCTGCGCAACTCCTATGTCCAGCGCGATATCTCTGATAGTCGCCTTTTCATAGCCCTTTAAATAAAATACCTGCATCGCCGCGTCCAATATCTCCTGCCTTCTTTCCTCCGATGCCCTAGAAACGCGCATTCCCCTTCCCTCCTTATGCCTGCAGCCGGTCAGCTCTTATCCGGCCCGAAAATCTTTTCATTAATATCTTCTATGGTGATCCCCTTCAGCCTTTTATAGCATAAAGAATCCAGATCATCATAAATCCCGTCCAGCAGGCCCGCCATTCCGGATGCCACCAGACAATCCATATCCGGATTTCCGCTTTTCCAGGAGGTGGAAACGAATCTGGTCTCCAGCGCATCCGCCACCATGGAAAGATCTACCTTCTGTGCATCCTTTGAAAAAAGATAACCGCCTTCCAGCCCTTCCTTCGTATCAACCAGTCCGGCTTTTTTCAGCTTCGCCATGACCTTGCGGACCCGCGCCGGATTGGTGCAGATATTTTTTGCCAGCGCTTCACTGGAAACAATTTCCCCCTTATGGTTTAAAAAGGTCAGCGCATGAACCGCCATCCCAAACTCACTTGTCATATCAGCTCTCCCTCTTTCCGCCTTAACGGCATTTTTTCTTCTGAAAACATTATGATAACACATTTCGTCAGTTATCTGAATAACTTTTTAGCCTATGTTAGATACTATTTTATGTCGGACGGCGGTTACCGCAGGAAATGCGGTTCGAAGCCCGGCAAAAAAAGGAAAAATACTTTGCGGTGAGTAATATTACAGGAAATAATAAAGGAAAGGATACTTAAGATTATGGACAGAAATGATATACCTGATTCGGCATTGGCCAGAATCGCTTTGGATAGTATTCCCACACCTAAGGATGACGCCAAGGATATTGTGGGGCTTGTGAAGAGCAGCGGACGGATTACCGGTTATCAGTTATCTGATGGTTCTACGGTGTCTAAGGAGGACGGCGTGGCTCTGGCAAAGGATGGAGAAATCAAAGGGGTGGGAATCGCCCATCGGAAGGATACGGAATATCTGAAATCTCTTCCGGATGATACGGAAAGCAATAATCTGGGGACACTGCCTTCCGTTACACCGGACTAATTGCAGGCCGCACTGCTTATTTCATGCGGTGCGGCCGTCTGTGGTTATGGGCCTGTATCTGTTTCATTTGCCGGGCAGTGTTAACCTCTTTTTTTCACCGGATAGCAGACTTCTGTCACAAGGTCTTCCTGGCTGGATGCCTGTGCGGGACTCACATGATAAATACAGAAGGATGCTCCGTCAAATTCATAACCGTTATCATTGATCCATGCCGCTACCGCCTCGTTTACCTTTGTTATCTGGTCATAGCTGCCCTGATAGGTTGCGGATGCGATCTGAATCGGCTCCACTTTCTTGAATTTTACGTTTGCGGTATCCTTATAGGTACCTGTAACTGCTATCTGGATTTCCACATCCACATCACTTTCTTTATAGCCTTCATCATGGAAGATTGCCATACCGTAGCAGGGAGCGGCGGGCTTCACATTTTGTGGCGCCATCTCCTCATTCAGCTGCTGCCACAGTATACTTTCCTGATTGTAAGCGGGGATAATCTTCCTCAGACTTGCCACATATCTTTCCGGCAGGGTTTTTAATACCACATCATAATTCATAAGTTTTCCGTCCTTTCTTAACCAACGAAGGGTGTTTTCAAGAAGACGTATCCTTTGCTGCGTTTCCAGAGACTCCTCTTCCAGTTCCTTCTTTTTTATCAGAAGGAAGCGCTCCATTTCCTCCGGTTCCTCATATTTTTCAAGGATTTCACGGATAACGGAAAGGGCAAAGCCCATACCCTTCAGGGCCTGGATCCGCTCCGCTTCCATCAGCTGATCTTCACCGTAATAGCGGTATCCCGTCATGGGATCGATCGAAGCCGGTGTCAGCAGGCCATGTTCATCATAATGGCGAAGCATACGAATACTGATTCTTGACAGTTTTGAAAAATCACCTATTTTTAACATTTCGTTTCCCTCACATGCATGTGTATTTGTGTTCCCTGAGCTCATTTGTAGTATAGAGTATACCATAGTGAGAGAGTCAAGAAGGAATTTCAGAAAACTTAAAAAAGAGGATAATCAATTGTCCATTTCGTAAATCCAAGCCTTTGCGCTAAAATCCTCCTCAGCGCTTCCATACTCCGCGATTATTCTGCCGTTTCTGAGGAACTCCAGGTCCGCAGCCTCCGAATTTTCAAAACGGTGCAGAACTGCCAGACATCGGCTGCCCAGCTGCCTGATAACCAATTGCGAACCCGTGGGATGATTGTACTGTGCGGTGCTATATTCACACCTTACAGTAACGCCGCTGCGGATAATATCCGAAGCCATTTCATAAAACTGCATTCCCTGTTCCACAAGACTCCACTGTGCCTCCGATAAGTCATAAATATCACCGCTCAGGCACATTCTTCCCAGGAAAGTGCTGGCAATGGAATAAAAAATTCTGCTGTCGCTGTCCCCGGCATGTAAAACCGCCCATATCTGGCTTTGTTCGGGACGTATCACCCGATGCATATTGGCCGCGATAAGAGGAATCGCCAACGTTTCATGGGCATCGGAAAAGCTTGCCTGGGATACCAGCTCCATCATAGAAGGCTCTAACCTGTGGCCTCCGCTGGAACAGTTTTCTATAACGATCTCCGGTATCTCCGCTTTTATCTTCCTGAAAAATCCTTGTGTTGCCTGTACCTTTTTCCGAAGATTTTCTCCCAGGCTCTCCGGCCCGTCGCATCCCATGCCAATGGTATCATTATAGTCCACCTTCAGATAACCGAACCCGCATTCCTTCAGAAGCTTAATAACCTTCTCACCGAGATAGCCGATCACCCATTCATCTTCCATATCCCAAAAGCGGCGTTCCCCTACAGTCAACGGTACTCCGTCCTTTAGAAGCAGATGCTCCTTATCCTGATAATGCCCGGAATTGGTGCCTACGGACTCCAATTCAAACCATAGCCCGGGAATCATCCCGCAGGAACGTATATAATCCGCAATTTTTTTCAAGCCTCCGGGAAATTTGTCCTCATTGACACTCCAGTCTCCCATACTGTTCCACCAGCCCTGGCCTTTTCCATACCAGCCTGCGTCAATGACAAGATATTGGATACCTTTTCCTTTCAGCTTATCACATATCTTTTTTATGTTATCGTAACTCGGATTTCCCCATGTGGTACAATACTCATTAAAAATGATCCCCATTTTTTTATCTGTTTCTGAAATCGCCGGTTTCTGGGCCTTAACAAGCTTATCGCACACTTCATACAGTGTTTTTCCCCGGGCAATCACAGCCTTTGGCGTTTCGAACCTTTCTCCGGGGCCTACTTTTTTTGTCCAGTGTCCAAAATCCCTGTCCGCAATCCCGCCGGCTATGGTAAGCGTATCATCCTCTTTACATAACAGCTCAATCTGCCAGGATGAAGGGCAATATAATTGAATGCCTAAGAATTCCTGTCTTTTGCTGTCTTCCGCAGCAAGAAAGGGGAAATACTTACGCACCGGCATGGAACCAACATTCCCGAATTTCTCCACTCTCATCCCACAGCGGTTCCATGATGGTTCCAGATGCAGCTCTTCTATGGTTTCCGTTCTCAATTTTCCTTCCGCACTCCAAAACGACTGCAGCCTGTGTATTCTGTCCGCAGAAATCCCCCTGACGGCAAATGATGACAGCATTTCCAGCGTAACAGCTTCAGGGCTGTCATTCATAAATTCCGTACTTACTTCCACAGCCTGCCCGACTGTTTTTTTATGAAGCACAATACGATGCTGTCTGTCATCGTCATACACAGCATCCTCCCCCCTGTCCTCCACTTTATGGAAAGCTGCCGCTGACTGACTCCCGCACATGGTCAGTCCATTGGAAAAGCCTCCGCCATATGCATCCCCCATTACTTTTACTTCCGCATAATATTCCATCCCCGCCTGCTCCTTCTTTTGCTTTTTCTTTCATTATAAGAAATCTGCATCTTTTTCTTTATAGAAAAAGACGACAGCTTTCTCATGAAGATGTCGTCTTAACACAAATTGGATTTTTTTCACTCGTTAGCAGGAAAAGAGGAATATGCTCTTTTTTCTTATACTCCCTATCTCTGCCTGGCCGCCTCATCCACACACCGCAGAGCGTTCAGGCTGCGGGGATAGCCGATATAGGGCAGGCACTGGGACAGCACCTGTATGAGGAACTGCTTATCATTCCCGATTCTCATATTGGCCGCGGCATGGCTGGTCAGCTGGGGTTCACAGCCGCCCTGGGCCGCCAGGAAACAGAAGGTGATCATTTCTCTCCGGCGGTAATCCAGGCCGTTCCGGGTATAATAATCCCCAAAACAGTTATCGGCCAGCCAGCGGTTGATATGTGCGGATTCCTCCGGCCCGTTTTTCCAGAATTCCTTCATATGCTCCCCGAATATATCCACCTGTACCTGATTTCCTTTTTCCAGGCGGTCATCCATTGTGGTTTCTGCCTGCCCTTCCAGGGGAAGGCGGATTCCTCCGGAGCTCAGTATTTCATTAACGATGGACAGAAAGGGAAGTACCCGGCCGATTCCCAGATAAGCCACGGCCTGATAAACGATTTCCTTCAGCTGCACAGGCGTTACGCCCATATTCAATGCAGCGGGTACCATTTCCCGGAAAGCTTCCGCCCCCTGACAGCCCAGCAGCGCGGCAAGAACAGCTATCATTCTGGTGCAGTCGTCCAAATCATCCTGGTTAACCACCTCGTCATATGCAAAGTCTGCAAAGCGTTCCGCGAATTCCGGATCGGTTTCAAGCAGCGCCGACAGCATATCGGTTCCCATTTTTTCCTGATACTCTCTGGCTTTTTTCGTCATTCCCATGCCCATTTCTCCTTTCAGGTATCTCTTTTTATCAATCATATCACCTGAAGTGAAGTCCAGGGCAAGGGATTTTTCAATTATTTTACATTTATTCTTTGAGATTCACCTCTTTATTCCCCGAAGATACCGCATTCCTCCAGCCTGCTGCCGTCGGCCGCCAGACGGAGTGTCTTCACCTCGCAGGCTCCCATGGCAACGGGAAGCTCCAGCCCGAGGGCAGGAAGGCTTACTAAGGCTGTCTGCTTTTTTCCTGAGGATTCATATAAACGAAGCAGATAGCAGTCATTTGCCGTTCCTTTGCGGAAAGCGCCCAAAACCACCGCCGGATTATCCACCAGAATCACAGGTTTTCCCTTTTCCCCTTCCCCGGAAGGGAAAGCCGGCACCGCCATGGGTTTTTCCTGGAACACTACAGCTTCCCGGGTTACGAATTCCCGGCGTTCCTCACTGTCTCCTCCATTGATTTCAAAGGCAAAGCTTCTTTCCCCCTGATCGATATAGGGGAGGAAACGATCCTGGACAAGCAGGGGCCTGTCTCCGATTGGGTGGGCGGAATATACGGCGGAATGCAGGAGGGATATACGCATAGCGCCTTCCATAAAGTCCACGCCATAGTTTCCCTGGTTAATCACCGTCAGGGCGCGTTTTTTGTTCTTGTCAAAGAAGCCGCACCAGCGGTGGAATACCTTTTCTTCCCCGTCGCTCCTGTGCTCCATCACACCATAGGCTGTCTCTGCGAACGGTATCGCTTCCTTCAAAACGGCAGGGATTTCCCATTTCAGGAAAGCGCCTTTTTCCGCCCAGTTCACACGGATTTCCACCCGGAGCTTCGTCCCCCTTGCAGGCAGGATGTAACGGATGCATGCCTGGGAATGACCGTATTCCATGACCGCTTCCACCACTCGTTTTACCGGCCCGTCTTCCACAATGCGTACGCTGGGTATGAGGCAGCCCGCCGATCCGTGCCTTTCATTGGAAGTGCCGGAATAACGGCTTCCTTCCTCTTTTCCCATCAGACGGAATCTTCCCAGTTCTTCCCGGTAGCTGTGCCTGTTCATCCCCCATGGATCACAATCCGTCTTCATCACCACCAGGGCGCCGGAGCCTTCCCGGAGATATTCCTCCCCATCCACCTCGTAAGAATCCAGAAGGCCTGTTTCCGGATTGATCCTCACACGGATCCTGTCGTTGGAATAACAGCAGGCTTCTTTTATATGCTCTTCCTCCAAATAGGCCGGATTTCCGGGCTTTTTATCCACCATTGTTATCCGTGCCGAAAAGCGGTTCATGCAGGAGGGTTCCAGCACCGCGTGAAAGGATACTCTTTTGCGCCAGTCCAGATTCATGTTGCAGGCTTCTTTCTCCACCTGGCTTTCCAGAATCTGCCCGTCCCTGCTGATGACAGGAAGGGAATAGGATTCACTCCAGTTCTGGTTGGCAAGCTGGAAATCGCAGGAAAAAATGCCTTCCACAGGATAAGGATGGGGATTATAAATCAGAATCGGATATTCTCCTTCTTCCGCCTTCTTTTCTCCGGAAAGCAGGGCAAAAAATGCTCTGCGCTTCCAATAGTTTAATATTTCCAGGCCGTGATCCAGCATCTGAAGGCTCGCTTCCTCCACAGACTGTATGGAAGAACCCGGCAGGATATCGTGAAATTCACTAAACAGCAGGGCTTCCTGTGCTTCCTTCAGTTCCTTCTCAGGATAGGGAAGGAGTCCTCTGAGGGCCGCCTGGGACAGCATTTTTTCCACGGCAGAAAGCGTACCTTCCGCCTCCCTGTGCTTTTGCTTCACCCGGATTTGCGAGGTATAGCAGCCTACCGCCCAGGAATTCAAATCCCGTTCCACTCTCGGCTCCTCTCTGCCTGCCGCCTTCGCGGCTTCACGTCTTTGCGCAAAATAAGCCTCCGGCGTGGAATGAATCAGATTCCATTCGCCGGTGCGCTCCTTCAGCGCCTTCAGTTCCTCCAGATCCACCCGGGACGGACCGCCGCCGTGGTTTCCCACACCCCAGAGCATACAGCCTGCCAGCGGCTGCTTTTCTTCAGGCTTCCGTTTCTGGGCATCCATCCACTCTTCCACCTTTTTACCGGCTTCTCCCATAAGGGTTCCGTATGTATCCGCTCTGTGGGCCATGATTTCGGAGCCGTCAAAGCCCACCCAGATGAAATCATCCGCCGGCAGGGGGCAGTCCCCTTGTCCCGGACGGCAGAAAAGATAGGAGTCAAAACCGGCCTTTGCCATGAGCTGTACCAGCCCCCTGCTGTGTCCGAAGGGGTCAAAATTAATGGCGGTTGTGGGTTGTTTCCCGAATTTTTCCCGGAAATATTCCCGTCCTGCCTCCATCTGCCGGATAAAGGATTCTCCGCCTGGCATATTGCAGTCGGGCTGCAGATACCAGCCGCCCATGATATGCCACTTTCCTTTCCTTACCAGCTCCTGAATCCGGGCAAAAAGCTCCGGTTCCATCTCTTCAATCCATTTGTAAACCACCACTTCATTATGGTTGAACACAAGGCCGTCATATTCCTCGCAGAATACGGCTGCCATACGAAAGGTGGAAATAGCGGCTGAGATTCCTTCCTCCATGTCCCACAGCCACACCGGGTCAATGTGGGCATTACAAATCAAATGCAAATCCTTCATCTGAATCCTCCCTGTTTCCTTATTCAAATTCTATCACAAATTCCTCTCCCGGCAATACTTCCAGGGTGAGGGACTTTTGTTTGCAGCCTTCCATTTCCGTGCCGTTTCTCATCACCCTCTTTACCGGAATGTCATCTTTCCAGCGCAGGGTGAGTGTTTCTTCACAGCCCGCCTTCAGAAGTATGCGGCGGATCGAATAGTCTTCTCTTTCGGACGTGACCCTGTGTCCGCCTTCCACAGCCAGTTCCCGGCAGCTGCAGGTCTTCCATTCATCCGGCATTCCCATCTGCACCCAGATGGTATCCTTTGCCCGGTGGACGAACATTTCACAGAGGGCTGTCGGGATGAAGAATCCGGATTCCAGAGTGAAGGCATCGGAGCTTTCTCCTGCATTGGTATCGGAAATACGCAGGATTCCATTTTGATAAGGATCCCCGTTTACCGTGAAGGAATTCCGGGAACGGAATACCATACAGTACAGCTCCAGCATGGTCCGGGACATGTTTCCCCTTCCGCAGCGCGCCGCCATAATGCCCAGGTATGGACAGGAAAATGCGGCAAATTCCAGGAAGCCCTGGTTTATGGCCGTATCCAGGGAACGCTGTGCAAGCTCGTTATGCGCCTCCTCACACAGCGGATAAATCGGATACAGATGGCAGAAATGACGGTGGGATGCAAATACATCCACTCCGGCATAGACCGGCAGACCTTTTTCATTCGTCTTCACAGGAACCAGCCTGTCGCTCCACGCAAGCCATGAAGCGCCGTCCAGCTGAAGCTTCTGGGCATAGCCGTTCATTTTCCGGCACAGGTAATGGAGACAGGAAAGGGTAAATGTAGCATCATCCGCCAGTAACATATGCCCGTCCCTGTCCACCTCGGGGGAAGTGGTAAAAGGGATGTGCAGACAGCCGTCTTCTTTTTCTATAGCAATCCCCTGATACAGGTGGAGCACCTTTTCAATAAACGGATAAATCTTATCCCTCAGAGTGTCCTCCTCCCGGCTGTACTCATAAAACCATGTAAAATCCACCGCCACAAATAATTCCGGGCCTAAAAGGGAATTCCAGTAGCACCACTCGGAGGCGGCTCCTGTGCCGTCCGGGGCCATCATCGTGGGGATGTGGATGGCATCCTTTATGCCGAACAGCTTATACGCCCTTTCCATAAACCGGGGCGCCGCTTTGCTGTAATAATCAATATACGGCCGAACCAGCTTCACATTTCCGGTTTTATAGGCGGGCCAGTAGCAGGACTGCACATTCAGATCATTATGCAGATCCCCGAACCAGGCAGGCATCCGGTTATTGGGGTTCCATACCCCCTGCAGCGTCACAGGAGAGGAATCCTCCCTTTCGTTGCAGTAAAGCTTGTACATCTCCTGTTCAAAGGCTTCCTGAAGGCGTTCATTGGGTACTTCCACGGCGAAACCGTCCCAAAAGGTTTTCCAGTCGAGGCGATGTGCCTCCAGATAGGAATCCCTGTTATCCAGATAATCCTGCACCAGTTTTGTTCCGGCCGCCGCCATGTCGGCTTCTTCCGCCTGATCCCCTGTTTCAATGCTCACTGCCAGAAACAGGCCTTCCGCTTCCCTGGAACGCTGTGCTTCCATGGAATGCTGGGCTTCCATGGAATACTTCGTTTCCCTTCTCCCCGCGCTCAAAACAGCGCTCCGGCTGCCGCCGAAATGCTGCCTGACAGTGACCAGCCCGTTTTCTTCCGTCTGTATGCAGGGCTCGTAATGCCAGTCCTTAAGGGGCTTCAGGCGGGGGGAATCCAAATCCCATCCCAGTGCTTTCACTTCCAGTTCTCCCGCCCCTTCTCCATAAAGCGCTATCCCCAGCACATTGACACAGGAATCCAGCCAGATTTCTCCTTCGAATACTTTCCCGTCCTTCATTTCCAGGCGCAGCCCGGTTCCGGCTTCCAGCATATCCGTTTCCGCAAGGAAGGAGGCAATCTCACCGGGCAGGCTCAATTCCACGGCAAGGGAGGGCAGTCTCGTTCTTCCGATATTATCTCCGAAAATATCAGTCCGTTCCACATAACGGGGATCTCCCGCGATAAATTCCTTCTTGTGGGCCAGTATCTCCTGAAAATCCGCCTTCGGCATATCCGGAAGGGTTTCCCTAAGTTCCCATAATCCAACGTGATCCACAGAGATACACAGCTTTCCGTTCTGTACATACAGCACCGCTCCCATTTTCCCATTTCCCCAGAACGGGCCTTCACAAAACTGGCAGGGAATCCTGTCCAGTACCATTTTTTTATTCATATACGTTCCCTTTTCCTGTTCTTATTCCGTTTCGTAACTGATCCGTACCTTCACAGTCACTCCGTTTCTTCTTCATTCAGCTTGCGGAATTCATTAGGGGTCATCCCCTTTATCCGCTTAAATGCGGTACGCATCACATACACGCTATTATATCCGGTCTGCTCCGCAATTTTTTCCATGGTATAGCCTTTCTTTAAAAGCTCACATACCTTTTCGATCCTCATCTTTTCCAGATAGGTGGCGAAATTTTCCCCGAACAGCTCCTTGAACAGCTTGGAAAAATAGGTGCTTGCGTAACCGAAATCATCCGATATCTTCGTCAGCCCCATATCGCTGTCCATATAATGGTCACAGATATATTGCTCAATCTCCTCCATCTGACGGCTGCTGCTTTCTTTATTCACCGCCTTCACCATATCGCAGATATATTTAAACATGCTGTTAATATGGTTAAACCGCAGGAGGATATCATTTTCCCGGTTCAGCCGCTCCAGCTGGCGGTAAATCTCCTCTTCCTCAATCTCAACCCTATCATTCAGGCTGTGCAGCGCCTTGAACACCGCACACTGCAGATCATTCACCAGGAAATGCATCATGGAGGGGCTGATATTCCGGGAAAGCACATTCACCTGGTACACTTCACTGAGCTGGACATGCATGCTTTCCGCATTTCCCGTACGCACCGCATTCACAAGACGCTCCTCCAGCGTCACGGGAAAATAGTAAAATTCCTTGCTGTCCTGGTAATCCTCATAAAATACCACCGTCTTTCCTGAGGAATCGCCGAAGGTCAGCATTTCACATACCTGGTCATAGGCTTTGCTGATTTCCGTCAGTTCCCTGCAGATAGTGCTCACCGCGATACGCACCTTGACGCCGAATTCCTCCCAGAAGGTTTCCGTGATTTTCTCCAGCTTTTTCTGGAATCCGGCATTGGCCGGCTGGAAGCCGCCTTCCATGGTACAGATTACGACGCTGCTGTCCATATCGGTATCACACATATACTTATCCCCTGCAAGCAGTGAATCCAGACTCTGCTGCAGCACCTGCTTATAGACTACGGTTTCTTTCGCATAAAGCTCCACATCCGCGGAATCCCCCCTGCCCACGAGAAAGGCGATAACCAGCATCCTCTTACCTTTAAGATTTATCCCGTAATCCTCCAGGCTCTGTAAGCTCACCCCTTCGCCTCCATGAAGCAGACGCTCCAGAAGCAGGGACCTGGTAACGGGCTTCTGCCGGATAATGCTCTCCTGCAAATCGGTATTATTATCGATCAGCTGCTTCAGGGAATTGGATATATACTCCATTTCGTCCCCTTTCAGCGATTCCTTGTCCTCCACACCCATACTGAACAGCATCTGCAGGATACCGTCTATCCTTCTTCCCCTTTTCCAGGAAACGAGCAGGATGCTGCCTATGCCTACAAACAGCACCGCTGTCATCAGCAGGATCAGCTTCTGCTGGTCACGATTGATCTGCAGGGTGATATATTCCTTGGGAAGCACGGAAATATAGGTCATTCCCAGATGATCTGAATCAACGCGTATGACCTCCACCGTCTTTCCGTTCAATTCTATTTCCTGGATTTCCTGTCCGTTTTCCAGCACAGAGGAAGGCACTTTTTCAAAGCTTCCGTCCGCCGCCGGTACCGTCAGAATGATCTCCTCATTCGTCTCGTCCAGAAGATATGCCCAGCCGTCCTGGGAAATATAAGCATCCCTCATCAGATTTTTAATTCCTTCGGAACGGATGGGGAAAATCAGGTTCCCCTTTACCCCGCTGTCCGTCACAAGGGACTGGACAAAAAGAATCCTGTCCTCTACGTTACCGTTTTGTTTGGTCTTCTTTTCCGGGAATAAATGGCCGGTATAATGGCCTGTCATCAACGCCTTCCATTCCTCCCAGGACATGTCTCCATACTGAAAAAAAGCATTCCAGGAATCCTGGTATAAATAGACTCTGTTCGGGGAAATGACCATATCCGGCTTCCGGAAAAGCACATAATATTCCTCCACAAAGGTCTGGATCTGCATGGCAGCCATGTACTCCTGGGCATAGGTTATCTTGGAAATTTCAATTTTCTTGCCTTCCTCATCCATCTGCGTGGCTATATAACGGATGTTGCTGTTTCCGGATATTCTCGCTGTAATCGTATTGATTTCCCTGAAATTGTTATCCAGCGTATCCATGGTGTGAGCCATATTGGAATGAACGCTGGCGCAGATATTCTCCCGAGTGGACACGGCCAGATTCTCCAGCATCACAATATTTATGATCAATGGTAGTAAAAAAATTGCCAGATAGGTAATAATTAACCTGATATATACTTTCCTGTATTTCATTCGGGGCCCCCTCTTATGGCACACATGGTTCCGGCATAAAAACAGCCCTCATGCGTTCCGCCATACCCTTCCTTTTTCTTCCGCCGCACAGTATCCCAAACAGTAACTGAACACACGGCAGCAGGACAATTATAGCAGTTTCCGATCATAATAGAAAGCCAGATTTTTACCGCAGCCGGATCGTTTTTATTTCAAAGGAATGGAACATAAGAGTAATACCTCCCTCCTCTATGGAAAGCTCCTGCTGTGCCTGTTCCATCATGTCACAGAGGAATGCCCTCCTGCACCACGCAGGCAGCATTATTTTGGCGGAAACTGCCGCTCTTTCGGCCTCATACAGACGCAGTACCACATCTGTGCTGCCGTCTTCCGCAGGCTTCATCGTATCAACGATAATATTTTTCCGGTCGGTACTTACGGTATCCATCTCCGGCAGTCTGCCGCTTCTTACCGACGGCTGTATATTCAGCTCATAGCCCTGGCGCACCACATCGCTTTCCGTAAAGCTCCCTTCCCATGCATAAAAAGCATAGGTGAATTCCTGTATTCTGTTATCCGCTCTCATCTGAGGGCTGGAGGGCGCACGCAGGAGGGTCAGCTCCAGGGAATTTCCCTCCATACTGATTCCATATTTCCCGTCATTGAGCACGGCCGCCCCATGGGCCTCATCACAAAGGGCCGTATATCTGTGGTTGCATACCTCAAACCGATCCTTGTCGTATTCCCTGGAACGGTGTGCAGGTCTTTCCACAAAACCAAACTGTATCTCATTTCTTGCCGTTTCCGCATGTACCTCTACAGGAAAAGCCGTCTTTAAAAGCCTGTGAAGCTCCTGCCAGTGGATTCGGGTATGGAATTCAAGGCGTTCCTGCCCTGCCGCCAGGCTTATGGTCTGGGTAAAGGAAGATTTTCCTATTTTTCCGCAGACCTCTAATACAGCCTCCAGCCCTTCCGCCTTTCTTTCCATCCGAACATCCCTCACTCCGTCAAGCTCCATGTCCCGATAGCACGCATCGATATCCCATGCGTCAAAATGCCGCGGAATATCCTTAAACAAACGCAGCCTGTTCATCGGCCCTGCCGCCATTTCCCTTCCTGAGCTTTTCAGGACATAGGAATCCACCTGTCCCAGAGCATTGATCCGGGCAGAAATCCTGTCGTTTTCCATTTCATATCCGGTTTCCGTCCGGCGCACAGCCGCACACGCCTTTCTGTACTGACTGTCAGACGCCTCTTGTCCTGCTGCATTCTCCGCTGCTGCATAAAGTGTCATTCCATCACCGGCCGGCAGTTCAACCAGCGCCTTGTATCCTTCCTCCATATGCTGCACGTACACCCATTTCCCATCCTCTGTCACCGCACCGTTCCGGAATTCTTCCGGCAGGGTTATCAGGGCTTTTCTGGGAAAAGAAAGGGAGTTAAAAATGGTAACCGTACCTGCATCTCCGGAATCCTCCATCAGAAAATCCAATGCCTGTCCCAGCATTTCCTGTGATTCTTCCAGAATCCTGAGGAATGCTTTCCGGGCTTCTTCATAAACCCGGGCGATAGAGGAGCCAGGAAGGATATCGTGGAACTGCTGGAATAAAAGCAGCTTCCAGAGACTGTCCGCACGGCTTTGATCATATACCATGCCCTTCTTCCCCGCCAGGGCGCTCCACCACTCCATTTCGCGCAGGGCCAGCTCACATGCCCTGTTGTATTTCTTTATTTTGGCCTGAGAAGTATAGGTTCCTCTGTGGGAGCTGAAATAAAGCTCACCTGTATAGGTGTGCCTCGGTCCCCCCTGTTCTTCCATGAAATGAAAAAATTCCTTCGGAGAACCCATTTTCATTCTGGGGCTCCCTTCCAGATCCTGCTGCCTGCGTATATATTCCAGATGATCCCTGGACGGGCCTCCGCCGCCGTCTCCATAGCCAAAGGGCAGCAGGAACGCCTTCAGATCCTCCTTCTGGCTCCTGTTCTTCCACACGTTTCCGATCTCCTCCGGATCCGTACGGTAGGTATAGCTGGTCGGCAGGAAGGATACCACCTTTGTTCCGTCCATTCCCTCCCATGTAAAATAATGATAGGGGAAACGTTCCCCGTCATTGCAGCACCAGAATATTTTCTGTGTCACCAGATATTTCACACCGAAGCCTGCCAGGATTTGGGGAAGCGCCGCACAATAGCCAAAGGTATCAGGCAGCCAGAGTACATCGCTTTCCACCCCCAGGACCTCCTTATAGTACCTCTTGCCATGCAGCAGCTGACGTACCAGGGATTCTCCTCCGGTGAGATTGGTATCCGGCTCCACCCACATGGCCCCGTCAGCAATCCAGTTCCCCTTTTTGATTGCATCCCTGATCCTTTCAAATAATTCCGGATAGTGAATGCGGCACATTTCATACAGGGCCGGCTGGCTCTGGATAAACCGGTATTCGGGATATTCCTCCAGAAGCCGCAGCTGGGCTGCGAAAGTCCGCTCCGCTTTTCGTTCTGTTTCTTCCACCGGCCACAGCCAGGCCAGATCCAGATGTGCATTTCCTATTGCCCAGAATAAAGGAGCCGTGGTTCCGTTTACCGCCTCCATTACCGGTTTCAGGGCATCAGCCGCCTCCCGGTAACAGGCCAGACGGGCATCCCCATCCTGTTCAAAATCCACAATGCGGGTGAATTCCTTCAGCGCTTCCGCCGCCTCCGCCGCCCGCAGAGAGCTCTCCTCCAGCACCTTCAGCAGCTTAAAAAGCGTCGATACATCCATGTACAGCTGATAGGCCTCTTCCCGCCAGATCCCATAGGTACATCTGCCGAGCGTACGTCTGCTTCCCTCCGTCAGACTGCTCCAGCTGCTTCCCGGCAGGACAGGCCCTGTGGCACAATAGCCGGTTTCGCAGTTGGGAAAATCCTGTCCCGCATAGGTTTCCATGCAGATCTGATAAACATCTCCTGCATCAGCACAGCGGGAAATGGTATTATCCACCATATAATGATGGGGTTCTTCAATCCAGTCCGCACGATAGGTTCCGAATTCTCTTCCGTTTACAAACAGACAGGATTCTCCTCCCGGCTTAAGATCGAGGACAATACGCTGTCCCTGCGCCTTTTCCGGAAGCCGGAACGTTCCCCTGAACCAGCAATATTCCCAGCATTCTCCCCAGGTATAGCCCGGCTGTACCGGCAGCAGCTCCAGGCTCTCCAGTTCTTTTGGAGAAAGCTTTTCTTTTGTCCGGAATGCCTCCCAGGAGATTTCACCCAGTTCCTCATAGAAATCCTGCTTCAAGGTACGTATCCAATGTGCCAGTCTGTCTTCCCATTCTCCACTTAACATTCCCATAGTTCAATTCCTTTCGGAAAAGGCGCGCCTTTTCAAGCGCGCCCTTTTCTTATTTCGGTTATTGTTGTGCTGCGTATACATCATATGCTTTCTGATATAAGCTCACGTATGTTTCCACATCATATTTTTCCAGAGCTTTCAGATAGGAATCCCAGTCCTTTTCCACGCTCATTTCACCGGTTGCGAACTGTGCGATAGAGGTTTTTACATATTCTCTTAAGGATGTCTGGATGGTTGTAAAGGTTTCCGAATCCGTATCATCCTCCAGGAACAGGTTCTTGGGCAGGTATTCCGGGTAGAAATAAGGAACAACTTTGGCTGTTTCATCAAAAAGCCTTGCTTCATAGGAATCCGAAACATACATGTCCTCCGGTCTGGGAGACATGGAAGCACGGAACTCTGCCAGCTGGTTCATCAGGCCTGACCAGAAGGTGTTTTTCTGATAAGCATCATCTTCATTGGAAGTAAATCCGGGTTTAATCCAATAAATTGCTTCGGTTCCCTGAAGGATGGATTCCGTAGGAGTATCCAGTTTTCCCCAGTAATTTCCTTCTTCTCCATACATCTGTACCATGGAGGATTCATCTCCCATAAGGAAATCACCAACTTTGAAGGCTGCCTCCACATTTTCACATTTATCGGTAATGAACCAGCTGAAACCATCGGTCATATCCACATAATCCTTATGCAGCTGCCATCTTGCACCATTGGGGCCTTCCGCAGGAATCATTGCCGCAGTCACTTCATTCAGATGCGCATCATCCAAATCAATACCCATGGCGAAATGATCTGCCGTATAGCCGAATACCAGATTTTTATCGGAACGGATCACCTGCTGCATCTGGTCGGAGGTCTGTGTAAAGCAGGTAGGGTCAATCAAACCGAGTGTGTACAGCTCATTCAGGTAAGCAAGACCCTGCTTGAATTCTTCCGTATTACAGGAGAAAACCACTTTTCCGTCTTCTACATGAGAGAGAGTATCCTTATCAACAGGTACAAAGGAATTGAGGAGGTACCATTCCAGCTGGCAGTCCCAATCCTTGCTTCCTGTCAGCGGGATTTCATCGGCTTTGCCGTTGCCGTTATAATCGCTGTTCTTTACCGCAAGCAGAACGTCCTTCAGTTCTTCTGTGGTCTGGGGTTCTTCCAGTCCCAGAGCCTCCAGCCATTCGGTGTTATACCAGAGCTTGGGATATGCCTGGCAGTGATAACACTCATTCGCGGTTACAAAGCCGTAGATATTTCCGTCCGGTGCATAAGAAAGCTGTTCATACTGCGGTCTGGCTTCAAACAATCTCTTCATGTTATCGCCATACTTATCAATGTAATCATTGATAGGGACAAAAATTCCTTCCTTCGCAAATTTCACCATTTTCTGCTTGTTCATGCCGTAGCAGATAACATCCGGGTATTCCCCGCTGGACAGCATCAGGTTCAGCTTGGTATCCGCATCCGCCTTCTCAGAGGGCAGCTGGACAAATTCAATGTTTACGCCTGTATTATCCTCAATATATTTGATGGCATAATTGGCGTCGGAGTACTCTCCCTTTTCATTCATGGATACTGCTACCGTAATTGTAGGGCGTTCCTCTTCCCCGGCGCTCTGTGTTGTTCCTTCCCCTGTGCTGCCTGTTGCCTGGCCGGAAGATGAATTTCCGCCGCATCCGGTAAGGAGCAGGGCTGCCGTAAGGCCTGCCGCCACAAGTTTGGTTCCTAAATTTTTGCGTTTCATACGCTACCTCCCATTTTTTCATTGTTTTATGATTAACCCACCGGAAAAAATGATACTCGCCTTCGGTGAGTGAAACATCCTGTTAATCTGTATTATCTTTTCTGTCTGTTTGCCCTATATCAGCCCTTGATGGAGCCCATCATGATACCTTTCACGAAATGCTTCTGAATCAGAGGATACAAAAGCAGTACGGGAACGGAAGAAACCACAATCAGGGAATACTGCAGCAGCGTTTTCAGTTCCTGGCGGTTCATCTGCTCCGCCAGATTCATATTAATGCCGAAGCTGTCGCTCATGACCAGGATATTGCGCAGGGTCATCTGCAGCGGCTGCTTGGCGGAATCATTGAGATAAATCAATCCTGAAAAGAAATCATTCCATTTTCCTACCGCATACAGCAATACCATAACCGCAATAATTGGCTTGGAAAGAGGGAAAACCATGCTTGTGAAATACTTCCAGTCGGAACAGCCGTCAATGGATGCACTTTCGTAAATTTCCAGAGGAATGGAACTCTGGATATAGGTCTTGGTGAGGATAACGTTCCATACTCCCATGGCCGAAGGAATAACCATAGCCCAGAACGTATCGATCAGGTGCAGCTTGCTCACCACCAGATAAGTAGGTATCATGCCGCCGCTGAAAAACATGGTCACTGTGAACAGAAACATAATCGGCCCGCGGATTTTCAAATCCACCCTGGACAGAGGATAACCGGCGAACAGAGTCAGCGTAACGCTGATAATCGTTCCCACCAGCGTATATTCCACGGAATTGATAAAACCGCGCAGGATACTGGGGGACTGAAAAATAGCCTTATACCCTACCAGCGAGAAATCCACCGGCCATAAAAATACCTTGCCTGAGGAAACCGCACTGGGATCACTGAATGAAGATGCCAGGATAAACATGAGGGGAACCAGGATAACTATCATTATTATTATCAGCAGTACCCACACGGATGCGGTAAGTATCCTGTCCGGAAGGCTGTGATAAAGCTTTACTTTATTTTTGGGATTTTTCCTGCTTTTTGCCGTTGTACTCATTTCCTCTCCTCCTACCACAAACTTGTTTCGCCAAACTTCTGGGAAAGTTTATTGGCGGTGAACAAGAGTATAAAATTGACTACCGAATTAAACAGTCCCACTGCTGTGGCAAAAGAATACTGCAGATCCTTCATACCACGCTTAAATACGTAGGTGGAAATAATTTCGGATACCGGCAGGTTCAAAGTATTCTGCATGAGGTAGATTTTATCAAAGCCCACTCCCATAATACTTCCGATTGCCATAATCAGCTGAATGGTGATAATCGGCTTCAGGGCCGGAAGCTCTACAATACGGATTCTCTGCAGACGGTTTGCCCCGTCAATCAGGGATGCTTCCACCAGGGACTGATCCACATTGCCCAGCGCTGCGATATATATAATAGCGGAAAATCCTGTTGTCTGCCATACACCGGACCAGACATATATATGGCGGAAGTAAGATACCCTGCCCATGAAGTCCACCCGGTTCATACCCAGGAATTCCAGAATGGTATTAACAATACCGATATTCAGATGCAGACACTGCAGTACAATACCTACCAGAACTACTGTGGATATAAAATAAGGAGCATAGGTAACGGTCTGCATGAACTTTTTAAACCGGTCATTTCCTATAATATGTAAAGCCAGTGCCAGGATAATCGGCGCCGGGAATGTAACAATCAGCTGGTAAAAGCTGATGATTAACGTATTCTTAAGAAGCATTCCGATATCGGGGCTTCCGAAAAACTGTTTAAAATACTTCAGTCCCACCCACGGGCTCCCAAGAATTCCCTTCCTGAAGGAGTAATCCTTAAAGGAAATTATAATACCTCCCATCGGTACATAACAGAATATCAGTATGTACAGAACCGGAAGCAGCAGCATAAGATACAGCTGCCATCTTTTTCGGAAATCCTGTCTCAGGCTCCATTTTTCTTTCTTCGTCTTAGCCATCTTCTACCTTCCCTTCTCATAAGATGTAGTCGTTTTGTTAACTTGATTACATAATAGCGAAGGTATTTTATATATCCAAGATTTTATACTTGCCATGGCTGTGAATTCTTGCGAAATGCAGGGAAAGGATTTTTGTGGGAAGGGGGATTCCTTGTGATTTTGGGCGGATTTATGGGAGAAAAGGAAGGATTGGAGGAGGATGCTGTAGATTTGTTACGAAGCAGACAGAGGCTTTTAAAGGAAAAGACATAACATGATGTTATAAAAATAGCGATGTTCCTATCTTTCCATATGGACAGGAGAAATGACGTCTGTACGTCAATCGTTTTATGGTTTCCATGTCGCCGCCTGTCATCAAGCATACCATTTCCTCAGGAGACTACATGATTGCCACGATGACAAGATTTATCTTGTCTTTGTTGATTACGCCGGATAGGAATATAATACCCTGTTCATTTCATCCCCCTTAATTTTGTTGTTGTTTCACTTTATCAAACCATGATATGACAGGCATTACAAGATATAATGCAATATGCGGAAACCCTTATTTTTAAGCCATTCTTTCGATATGCCCTAAATATTCATGAAAGATTATTTTATAAAGTTTTTATTCTTGCAACGAATAATAGGTTGAATAAATTGTATAATTTATAGTATAATAAAAAGAAAAGGGGTATTATTATGATAATTGATACAAAAAGTATTGTTTCTATTACGGAAGCAAATCAAAATTTTTCTAAAGTTGCAAGACTTGTTGACGAACTGGGGTCAGCAGTAATTATGAAGAACAATGTGCCCAAATATTTGGTAATAGAGTTTGTCAAGGCTGATAATCAAGAAAATGCTTCTGATGAATCAGTAATGGCGCTTTCAAGAAAACTGATGGAGGCAAACAAGGAAGCTTATGAGGTTCTTGCTAAATGATTATATTGTCCAAACAACAAATAATATTCATGCACACAGAATTGATTAGACAGACCGGTGGCAGTGATGGAATTAGAGATAATGCTTTATTGGATTCTGCACTGGCTGCTCCTTTTCAAGAATTCAGCGGTCGAACTCTATACAATTATCCTCAATGTAGCATCAGATAAATGTTCTTTTGAAGAACTCGTAAGCTGGATAACGGCACATCAAGTTTAGAAACCCAAACGGGCAATTTGACAATTTCTTCTGAACGATTAGTTTTCAGTTTTATTGCTTTTACAATAATAAATAAATATTTCCTTGAATAATTTCAAATTACAACTTACAATATAAATATCCGAAAAACTGGAAAAGGAGGAGCATTTATGAACACATCAGAAGCAATACGTGCAAGAAGAAGTATACGGAAATACAAAAAAGGAACAGTGATTCCTAAGGAGCATATCCATCAGATGCTGGAAGCCGCCATGATGGCGCCCAGTGCCTGCAATACCCGTCCCTGGGAATTTGTTGTGGTGGAAACAGAGGAAATCAGGGAACAGATTATGAAGTCTCATCCTTACACTCAGATGCTGAAAACCGCTTCCCTGGCTATCGTTGTCTGCGGCAGGCCTGACCTTCAGGAATCTGTCTGCGCCGGTTTCTGGCCCCAGGACTGCGGCGCTGCTATTCAGAACCTGCTTCTTCAGGCAAAAGAACTGGGTTACGGCACCTGCTGGTGCGGCTGCTATCCGGTTATGGAGCGTGTAAAGGAGCTGCAGGAGATCCTTTCTGTTACCAGCCAGCCACTGGCAGTCATTGCTGTTGGGGAAGCGGATGAAGAACCTGCTGCCAGAGGTTTTTATGATGAAACCAGAGTGAAATTCCTGTAATTTATTATAATACTTCCGGACTTTATTGCCCGGCCAGGTATGCTGACTTTTGGAAAGCATATCCGGTCGGGCAATAAACACCTTCTGTCCCTCCTACGAAAAAGCTATTCATAAGTAAATATTCTATCGTTCAACTTCTTTTCCCCGTTCCGGCTCTCTGTCCTGCCGCAAAATACTGTCATTATTCCTCTTGATAACGTCACATTCCCACCCTGTGCATTTGGATATGAGCACACATTTCATAGTATGAACAGTAATAGGGCATATTATTAAAATAGTCAGAATGCATAATCTTGTAAATTTCAGATATGCGAAATATAATGGCTGTAGGAGGGAAACAAAATGGATTATTTAACAGCCAATGAAATGGCACAAATATGGAATATTTCAAGCCGCATGGTGGCTTACTACTGCAAGGCAGGAAAAATTGCAGGGGCAATGAAAAAGGGCAAAACATGGCTAATACCCGCACACGCTGAAAAACCTGTGGACAATCGGTTTTCTACAAACAAAGTTATAGTTGGTGATAACCCCGAATTGCAGGGAGAACTACATAAAATTAACCGCATGGATTCAGAGAACAATGCTGTTTATCGTGCCAATGATATTTATAAAAACCTCGGACTTACGAGGGAAACACTGCGCTATTACGAGGAAATCGGGCTGATAGAGCCACAAAGAAACAAAAACAGCCAATACCGTGAATTTACCTTTGAGGACGTTTCCCGCTTAATGTCCATTGATTTTTACAAGAAGCGGGGTTTTACGCCGCTTGAAATAAAAGAACTTATGGAATCCGGGGATCGTGACGGTATCACCTCGTTAAGCAGAAAAATAAACGAGGCAGAAAATAATATCCGCATACAACAGCGTATTCTAAAACGTCTTGCCGAAACAAAGGTTTTTTGTGAGTATGCTGCCCTTTCGTCTAAGTTATTCACGGTGAAAGAGCTGCCGTTATATTTGGTGCTTGAAACTTTTGATGCCGTATCGTCCCTTAATGATTACAAGGACAGAGTACTTGCGTTCATGGATTTGCAGGAGGACGATATTTTATCAAGTCTTGTTCGTGCAGTTACCTTTGACCAAACCGGATATAAAGGGACAAAGATGTGCCATGTAAGGCGTGCTGTAAAAAAAGTGCAAGCCGGAGAGAAAACATATCTTGAAAGCGGTAAATGTCTGCATACTGTATTGGAAGCAGACAGTCACGACGATTCCATTATGGAAAAAATGTTTTTTGCCGCCTATGGCTGGGCAGAAGAACATAAAGAAACCTTCAAAGGTGTTGTCTATATTTTCATTCGTTTTGTTGAGCTTTCAGGGCATACAGAGCGCAATTTTTACGAGGTGTTTATCCCTTTGAAATAAAGAAAAATCCCCTGTTGACTTGGGGGTTACCACCACCCTTAAACTTATTGGTAAAGGGAGGTGGCTATAATGAATAACACAAAAAAGTATGGCAAGGATTTTACGCTTGTGGTTGTCGGTCAGATAGTATCGCTATTTGGCAATGCAATCCTGCGTTTTTCCTTGCCATTATATTTATTAAGGGAAACAGGGTCATCAACTTTGTTTGGCATTGTGACAGCCTGTTCTTTTTTGCCCATGATTATGTTGTCACTTTTGGGCGGGGTACTGGCTGACCGTGTGAACAAACGAAATATTATGGTCTGTTTAGATTTTCTGACGGCGGGTGTCATTACGGTATTTTCATGGCTCTTGGGAATAGTCCCCATAATACCGCTGTTTATAACCGTACTCATGCTGCTTTACGGTATTTCCGGCACTTACCAGCCCGCAGTACAGGCGAGTATTCCCGCACTTGTTCCAAAGGAAAAGATACTGTCTGCAAATGCTATCGTGAATCAAATTGGGGCACTTGCAAACTTTATCGGCCCGATAATCGGCGGTATGCTTTACGGAGCGTTTGGAATTGTGATTATTTTAAAGGTTAGCGTTCTATGCTTTGTATTGTCCGCTGTTATGGAGATTTTTATCAAGATACCGTTTCAAAAACAGCCGACACAGGATAAGGTACTACAAATCGCAGCAGGTGATCTACGGGACAGCATACGTTTCTTGAGAATTGAAAAGCCGCTGTTTGTTCAGATCTGCATTGTAATAGCAGGGCTAAACCTGTTTCTATCCCCCATGCTGACAATAGGAATTCCTGTCATTGTCGTTGACAAGCTGCATTTGACAGACGGGCTGCTTGGACTTACGCAGGGAATGCTTGCAGTTGGCGGCATTCTCGGAGGGTTACTGACGGTGCTTTTGGATAAAAAACTTACGCCCCAAACAGCATACGTTCCGCTTTTTCTTTGTACTGCCTGTAGTTGCCTTATGGGGTTTGGAATGGCAATCGGTCAATCACCCATGATTAAATATATCATTCTGTCGGTAACAGGGCTTTCAGTAACTATCTTTACAACCATGTTCAGCATACAAATGCTGGCTGTTGTACAGGCAGAAACCCCGCAGCATTTAATCGGCAAGGTGGTTGCCTGTATCATGACTTTTATCATGTGCGTTCAGCCAATCGGACAGCTTTTGTATGGTTTTCTGTTTGAGTGCCTGCCGAGCCAGCCTGTCATTATCATCGGCGCAAGTATGATATCCCTGGTGATTGCCGTGCGCTCAAAAAAGATACTTATTAAATTAGGAGGAAACAACCATTATGACGAATACAGCAGTGGAAATTCGTAATTTGACAAAGGTATTTGACGGCAAAGAGGTTTTGCGGGGCTGTAATCTAACTGTGCAAAGCGGCACGATTTACGGACTACTTGGTGCAAACGGCGCAGGCAAGACCACCATGTTTAAGTTAATCACAGGCTTGCTGTCCCCGACCGCCGGAAACGTAAAAGTGCAGGGGGAAACATTGTCGATTGACAAAAAAGACTTCCTGAGAAAAATGGGGATTTTGATTGAAACGCCCGTCTTTTATGACCATTTATCCGCAAAAGAGAACTTGGAAATTCATTTAAGTTACATGGAACAGAGCTTTGAGAAAATCGGGCAAGTATTAGAAATGGTGGGGCTTGGCGATACAGGAAAGCAGCCTGTTTCTAAATTTTCACTTGGAATGAAACAACGGCTTGCTATCGGACGGGCAATCAGCCACTCTCCGCAGATTTTGATTTTAGACGAGCCAATCAACGGGCTTGACCCTATGGGAATCCGGCAAATACGAAATTTGTTCTTATCTCTGGCAAAAGACGGCATGACACTGCTTATTTCAAGTCATATTCTGAGCGAGATTGAGCATATTGCGGATGTGGTTGGCGTTCTTACGAACGGAAACGTTATGCAAGAGGTGGCTATATGCGAGATCAAGAAACAATACCCGAACGGCCTGGAGGAATATTTCTTTCAGATTATGAGCGGAGGTACAGAAGCATGAACATACTGAAATTAGAGCTGAAAAAGACAAACATAAAACCTTATTTTCTTTCTGCTATTGCCGTATTCGTGTGCATTATGGGGCTGACATATATACTTGCATGGGTGCCGCATTTGGATTCAGGAGACAAAAATGCAGCTATCCTATTCTCCACCTATCGAGGAATCGCGGCGATCTGTAATGCGATCGCTTTGATGTCTTTTTCGATATTGGCCTCTGCTATGGGCTATCGCTATTTGACAAAAGAATACTGTGGCGTGGGAGCAATCCTCTTATTCAGCTATCCCATAAATCGCAAATCTGTTGTTTGGGCAAAAGCGGCGGTAATTTTGCTTTTCATCAGCACCACAATGTTCTTAACTGAATATGGCGGCTTTCTGATTTTTATCGGGACAGATTCCGTTCTCCAAATGGTAAATGATACCCTGGTACCGGGTGATTTCATGTTAGCATTTAGAAACGCTTTGGTATTGGTGTGCCTTGCGGACGGTATAGCGTTATGCGCTATCCGAATCGGCTTTATCAAAAAGTCAAATTCTGTAACCATTATTTCCGCTGTTATACTAAGTATGCTTTTGATAAATCCTGTAGCGGCAATCAATGAGCAGTTTCTGCCAGTTTTATTTCTCGCAGCAGCGGCTCTGATTGGAGGTATTCTGCTCACTCTTAATGTCTCCCACAAAGTAAAGCGCATGGAAATATAGTGACAAAGGAGAGCTTATTATTATGAGTCAAAGAAAATTTATCTCAAAAGAAGAATTGAGTATGATGTGGCATTATTTGTTTTATACCTTTGCAATCGCATGGGGAACAGATTTTTTGCTGATTATGTTGTATCGTTTCAATCTGTTAAGTGAAAACATTACTCTTTTTCTCTATTTTACAGCAATCGGCTTTGGGGCGGGAATGGCTCCCGCTTATGCCGCCTTTATCGTGCAAAGAAAGCAAACAGGCATTAAACTAAAAGCGTTTTGCAAGCAGGTTTTTCATACGTCCAATATGCGAAGAAGCATTATCTTTTTGCTGCTATTCGCGGCGATTCAATTTGCCGCTTGTATCGTACAGGAAAGCTATTTGGGCAATCCGTGGTATTTATTTATCCTCTTTATACCTATGATGATTTGGGGCGGGGGCTTAGAGGAAATCGGTTGGCGGGGTGTTTTTCAGCCTTTGCTTGAAAAACGGTTTTCGTTTTTAGCTGCTGCATTCATTGAGGGTGTAATTTGGGGAGTTTGGCATTTGCCACTGTGGTTCATTCCAAACTCCACACAGGGAGATATGAACTTTATTGCCTTTACCCTGTATTGTATTATCTTGGGATTGACCCTTGCGGCTGCCTATCGGCTGACAAAGTGCATTTGGGTAACAATCTTAATCCATGCTTGGGGGAACACCGTTTTAGGTGGAATGTATACACTCACTTCTTTGAACAATTCTCCAAGCGTAAAAACGCTTGTTGTTTATGCTTTACAGATAGCAGCCATTATGCTGATATTGTTAATTGATAAAAAACGCCGAAAGTTTATGCTAAAGTAAAACATGGTGGGTGTATTAAAGCTGCCCTTTTTAAGGATACGGCGGTATCTTAGGGGGTATCGCCGTATGCAGCGGCTGTGGATGGCTTCGGACTTTATTGCCCGGCCAGGTATGTTTCCTTTTTGCGAGCATATCCGGTCGGGTATTTTTCTGCTTATATTGTCATTATTCTTCTGTCCCTATATAATAACATATATGCATTGACCAAAGCTGACGTATTACCGTCACATACAAATCGAAAGGTACATTAAAATGGAATTTAACGAAAAGCTGCAGTTGCTCCGTAAACAGAATAATATGACTCAGGAACAGCTTGCCGAAAAACTTTATGTGTCAAGAACCGCTGTATCCAAATGGGAAAGCGGCAAGGGTTATCCGAATATAGAATCATTGAAAAGTATATCCAGGCTTTTTTCGGTAACCATTGATGATTTACTGTCCGGGGAAGAACTGATTTCTCTCGCTGCAGACGAAAACCTGGCTAACATAAATAAATTTAACACTCTTATTTATGCCATTTTGGATTTAATGATGCTTGTTTTTTTGTTTCTTCCACTTTATGGACAGCAGAAGGAAGGCATGATTCGTATGGTGAGTCTGTTTTCAAACCCTGATGCGAATACCCTGACATGGACAATCTATTTTATCTTTCCGATTCTTATGGCAATTATGGGTATTGTACAGCTGATTGCTTCTTATTTTTCATATGAAAAAGGAACGCGCATTATGAGAAACTGCTCTGTTTTCCTGCAGGCCTTTTCTATTATTATCTTCACTGCTACCCGTCAGCCATATGCAACGGTTCTGCTTTTCCTGTTTTTTATGATCAAGGTTATTCTCCTGATTAAAAGCAGCAAACTAAACTAATTGGTTCAAAACCCGCTTAAAAAGGCCATTGTTACGTAAAGTATCAGGGCCTTTTGCCAATTGTGACATTTGGTTTCTTGTCCTTTCTTACACGTTGACGGATAATCTGCATGCAGGCTGCAAGCAATTTATCACAACTAATGAAAGGAACATTACTATGCCAAAAAGACAAAAAAGACTTTTCATCCTGACAGGCTCTTTATTTCTGCTTTTTATACTTTTTACAATAATAATGAAAACCGTTGATGTAAAACCTGTCGGGCCGAACCAATCCAAAATAGGGCTCGCTTCCATAAATCAATTCCTGTTTAACCATTTAGGTACAAATTCCATATGGTATAACATCACTAATCTGCTTGGAGTTATCGCCATAATATTTGCGGTTGGTTTTGTTATTTCAGGACTTTGCCAGTTTATTAAAGGAAAAAGCATATCAAAAGTTGATTTCCATATTTTGTTATTAGGGGCTTTGTATATTCTTGTTATCGTCTTTTATATTTTCTTTGAGTTTGTCATTATTAATTACAGACCTGTTCTTATAGACTCGGAACTGGAAGCGTCCTATCCATCCTCACATACAATGATTACAATATGCATCATGGCTTCCTCAATGCTGCAATTCCACCAACTGCTGCACAACAGCAGGAAACGACTGCTTATAGCATTAGACGTCTTTTCCGTATTAATAATTGCAGTTACGATCATAGGAAGGCTGCTGTCGGGAGTTCATTGGTTCACTGACATCGCAGCAGCCATTTTGCTTTCAGCGGCATCAGTTATGCTGTATTACTCTTTGGTGAAATGGGTGGAGTACATCCACAATCCCGAATAGGAAAAGGCAAGAGGGCGAAAGCTTTTATCGCTTTCACCCTCTCTGTTTTCTGCCATTACAAACAGACAATATTATTTAGCTTTTATAATTATGATTGATAATACCCTGCTGCTGCCATAAGGCCTATTATCACTTATATTATATGATGCAGCTGTTCAAGAACATGTTCTGCGGCAAGATCTATAAATTCAACCGCTTTTAAAGGATCATTACCTACAAGTTCATTGTGTACCGGCTCCCTTTTCAAAACATTATTTATAACCCAAAGCTTGCTCGTATTTATTTCATCCGAGCTAATATAATCCTTTACTTCATAATCCCATACTGATTCAAGGATATCCACAACGTTCTGCGTAAATCTGTATTCACGAGCAGAAATGTCATAGCCAGATGCATCTTCTACAAAAAAATCCCTGTAGCTGCCGCAATTCACCTCATCAGCTAAATGTTTCCGGGCTCCTGGTTTGTCAAAATTTATCTTGCTTTCACCAAGTTGAGCAATAAGACGTTCAAATGCGGAATACATATCAAACTCATCCACAAGTAAATGGATGATATAGCCCAAGTACAAGTCTTTATCCTTACCCGCTGTTTGGTAATAGTTTTCCGCGAACTCATTAACTCTATGTCTGAATAATTTATTCATTTGCGGATAGCCATAACCATATGAGTATATATCATCACACAAATGGGAATGCTTTTTATCTCTTCTTTGATAATCTTCTTTCGCATGCACTGCATCCGGTGCAATATTTCCGCCGAAAAATAACGGGAGGTTTTTTACAATGCTGCTTCCTGATATGTCATATATTTTATCTGCTATTGCAATATGGAGCAGTGTACCTGACATAGATTACTTACCTCCTACAGTGCATTAATAACTGCATGGACTACTTTATTTCCGTCTTAACTATCTTCTATGATTTTTTAACCCGTGCTATGTCTGCTGGCACATCACTTCAACACATGCTTCCATTCCCCATCTTCTTCATAGATATAATATTCACCGACCTCGTCCTCAAGGAATACCCGAAGCATAAGTTCCATCCCCCTTGCAAGAGGAAGATCCTTCAGCCGGGACAGTTTTGTCCAGTATACCTCACCCTCTTCTGAAGATTTCAGTTCGCCCGCAAAATGGCTGGTTTTATAAAAGAGGACTATATAACGGCTTCCGTCATCCTCCGGCCATTGTTTGATCCCGCAGATTTGCGGTGTTTCAATTGTCAGGCCTGTTTCCTCGTAAACCTCACGTATCACCGCATCCGTAAAGGACTCACCTTTTTCCACATGACCGCCGGGAAAGGTTATCCCTCCCCAGTCACTGTCCCTTCTGTCCTGCACAAGCACGTTGCCGTCGTCATCGTATATCATACACATATTAGTCAATACTGTTTTTTCGCTTCTGTCCATTTCTCTGCCTTTATTCTTTATTATTTTATATCAAAAAATTTTCAGACATTCAGGCCTACGTCCATGCTGCCGGAACGAAATCCCTTCAGATCCAGTGTAACATATACAAAACCCAGGTTTTCCAGAGCTGTAACAATTTCCACCCTGTGTTCCATCACTGCCGCCATGTCTTTTTCATCCACTTCAATTCTTGCCACTTCTCCATGAACACGGATGCGGACATTATAAAGGCCCAGGCTCTTGAGATAACCTTCTCCTTCGTCCACTTTTTCCATTTCAGCCATATCCAGCAGCGTACCATAGGGAAAACGGGTGGCCAGGCAGGGGGCGGAGGGCCGCTCGGAAACCGATATCCCATAGTCGGCAGCTATTTCACGCACCTGTGCCTTGGTAATTCCCAGTTCAGCCAGAGGACTGGCAATCCCCAGTTCCCTGATTGCCCTGATCCCGGGACGGTACACGTGAAGATCATCCTCATTAGTTCCTTCCACGATAACCGGTACTCCCAGCTTCTGCGCTTCCTGTTTCATTTTTTGAAACAGAAACTTTTTGCAGCGGTAGCATCTGTCTGTGGGATTATTCCCTATTCCGGCCTCCGCCAGTTCATCAATTTCCAGTACGATATGGGAGGCTCCCATTTCCCCTGCTACTCTCTGTGCCACTTCCATATCGCCGGAGGGATGAAGCTGGGTCTGCACGGTCGCGGCATAAACCTTTTTCCCGGTTTTTCCGGCGCTGTCACAGGCGGCCTTCAATAAAAGGCTGCTGTCCACACCTCCGGAAAATGCAACCATAATATCTTCCGCCGCCAATTTATCCATGAGAGCGCAAAGCTCTTCTTTTTTCTTTCCTGTAGATTCCATATGCTTCTTCCCTTCATTATAAGCTGTTTCGCCGGTGCTTTTCATTTCTGATGCTTTCTGCATTCTTCCTGTATTATCGCATAAACCTCCTGGAACGGGCGGTTGTGCTTTCTGCAAAGCTCCGTCACACTGCTGTATTCCGGATAATAACGGACCTGATCCTCCAGATAGCATACCTTTACCGCTGCCTGGCCCAGTTCTGTGGACATCTGCAGCATTTCCCGTTTCAAAACCGTCCTGTCCATATGGCACCGGCGGATTCCTATGGTGGTTGTTTCCCGGAATATAATATCCTCCAGCTTATGCGCATCTTCTTCCCTGCAGATGACATTCAGCTGATAAGCCGGTCTGTTTTTCTTCATAAATACCGGCATATAATGAACGTCTCTGGCTCCCGCCTCAAAAAGCAGCTCCATGACGTACCCCATCATTTCACCGGTACAGTCATCTATATTGGTTTCCAGCTTGCAGATGGTGTCCCTTTCCCTTGTCTCACTGCGTATGAGCATGACCCTGAGAAGACTCGGCCTCTCATAGCTGCGTTTGCCCGCACCCATGCCTGTCCGGAGTATTGTAAAGGTTTCGGGCAGGGTATCTGCCGTTTTCACCGCGGCAACGATAGCTGCACCTGTAGGGGTGACCAGTTCTCCCTGCACATCGGTGATCTGAAGCTTTAAGCCATGCCTTCCGGCAATATTGGCTACAGCCGGAACCGGTACGGGTATCGTGCCATGCTGGCAGCGTACAAAGCCGCTGCCTTCACACAGCTTCGGCACAATGACCTGATCAATATCCAGATTGTCCAGGCAGACCGCAGCGGCTACAATATCCACGATGGAGTCCACAGCTCCCACCTCATGGAAATGCACTTCTTCTGCGGGTACTCCGTGAGCCGCGGATTCTGCTTCCGCCAGTATCTGAAAAATACGGTTTGCGATTTCTTTCGCTCTGTCCGTTATCTGTGCATGACTTATAATATGAAGGATTTCTTTGAGTCCCCTATGCTCATGGGGATGATGATGTTCTTCTTCCCCATGGATATGGGAAATTTCCGCTGCCGCATGACTATGGGAATGGGTATGCTCCGCCGTATCATGGTCGTGAAAATGAGCGTATTCTTCCACTACATGGACATGGGAATGCTCCTCTGCCCCATGGTCATGATCGTGAGTATGTTCCTCTTCCCCATGGACATGATCGTGAGTATGTCCCTCTTCCCCATGGTCATGACTATGAATATGCCCCTCCGCCCCATGCCCATGCGCATGGCTGTGTTCCAGTCCCGTATTCTCAGGCGTTTCCTTCCCATGCAGATACTCCATATCATGATCATGATTCTCATGCGCCTTATCCAACACAACATTAAAGTCACAGACATCCAGCCCCGATTTCACCACACGCTTGATTTCAATCGAAAATCCATCCACAGGCAGGCTGTCCAGCGCCTTTTCCAGCACCTGCCTGTCCGCGCCCAAATCCAGTAAGGCCGCCACGGTCATATCCCCGCTGATGCCTGAAAGGCATTCCAAATAAAGAGTATTACTCATGTTCTGTCTCCTCTCCGAAAGAATGGTTCCCATCCCTTTCCGCAAGTCTGTTTATTTGTGTCGCCATATATCCGGCTCCATAACCGTTATCAATATTCAGAACGGCTATTCCATTTGCACAGGAATTGATCATGGTCAAAAGGGCGGACAGTCCGTTCATATTGGCACCGTACCCCACCGACGTGGGAACCGCAAGCACCGGGTTGCTCACAAGGCCGCCTATGACGCTGGCCAAAGCCCCTTCCATTCCGGCTACGGCCACCACACAATTCGCGCTCTGTATCACATCCAGCCTGGACATCAGCCGATGGATTCCGCTCACTCCCACATCATAAATGCGATCCACATTGGAACCAAAGAATTCCGCTGTCTGAGCGGCCTCTTCCGCTACCGGTATATCTGCCGTCCCTGCCGTACATACCGCGATCTTCCCGATTCTCTTCTTTCCCTTTTTTTCAATCTTGATAATATGGGAAATTTCATCATACTGAACCTGGGGGAATTCCTTTTTCAACAGTTCATACTGATGCCGGGAGGCCCTTGTCCCCAGGACTTCTCCCTCTTCCTCATAGAGCCTCCTGAAAATCTCCAGCAGGTGGGCATCCGCTTTCCGGCTGCAGAAAATCACCTCCGCAAACCCGGAACGCAGCTTTCTGTGGGAATCCAGCTTGGCATAGCCCATTTCCTCAAAAGGCTGCCTTTTCAGATAGCCCTCCGCCTCCTCCAAAGACATCTGCCCGTTTTTAAACTGCAGTAAAATTTCCTGTGTATCCATCCTAATCTTCCTTTCCGGCATTTTCAAACACCCTTTATAACCTTATCTGTCTGGTGCATATATAATCCAGCAGATCCTTGCTGTGACTGACCACCAGCATCCCTATCTGCCTCCTGGCCGTTTCTTCCATAAGAAAATTCCATATCTGTCCCTGGGTAATCAAATCCAGCATAGTACTGATTTCATCCGCAATCAGATATCTGGTTCTCTGCCCCAGCGCTCTCGCGATGCAGAACCGCTGCAGTTCCCCTCCGGACAGTTCCTGCGGATACCTGGTTTTCCAGTCCGGTTCGATGCCCAGCCCGATTTCCAGCTGCCGGTCTATGTTATCCGCCTCTTTCAGGGATTCTCCCAGGGTAAGGCGGGGATTCATCGCCCTCTCCGGATGCTGCCAGATCATCTGCACGGGACAGTAGCCTCTCTTCGGCAGCGCCTTCCCGTCCAGAAGCACCCTGCCGGAGTCAGGCTTCTGATAGCCTGCCAGTATCTTCATCAGCGTGGTTTTTCCATATCCGCTCGGGCCAAGGATTCCTACCCGTTCTTCCGGCCCGACAGAAAGGCTTATATGGTCAAGCACCGGCTTCTGCCCTTTTGTATAGGAAAAAACAATATCTTCAGCTTCCAGCATGTTCATGTGCCTCCTTCCCTCCATGATGATGGTGGGAATGATCCTCCCTGCATTTGATACAGCGCACCGTACCGCAGCGGATCACCCGTTCCGGGATCTCCCCTTCGCATTCCCGTGAAAAATCAGGGCATCTGGGACCGAAAACACAGCCCTTCGGCAAATCCTTTACGTAAGGCTGCACACCGTCTATGGGATGGAAGCCATTCCGCGGCATGGCTCTCCATAAGGCTTTTGTATAGGGATGGCGAAGAAGCTCTTCCGATTCAAAATCGCTTACAAGAGCCTCTTCCACTGTGGTCCCCGCATAGAATACCGCTATCCTGTCCGCCACCTTCAGGGCCAGCTCAATATCATGGGTGATCAGCAAAACCCCATTGCCCATATCAGCAAATCTGCGGAAGTCCTCCATAGCCTTGCCTGCCAGGGACAGCTCCATACCGGGAGTCGGCTCATCCGCAATGATCAGCCGGGGATTTTCCATAAGTGCCGTTGCCAGCAGAATCCTCCTGCTCATCCCGCCGGAACAGGCGAAAGGATATTTTTCCTCCACCTCCTGTGCCAGGCCATATTGGGAAAACAGCTCACGCTGGCGGCTGACCGTTTCCCTGTCCCTGCGCCCCCGACGTACCTGTTTTCCCACCTTCATCAGCGGATCCAGATAGGTGACACTCTGAGGGACAAGGGCGATTTCCTTACCCCGCAGCTTTTCCATGCGTTCCGGGGTAAGAGGCTCCTGTAAAAAAAAGAACTCACCGCTGCACATGGCGTTGGAAGGCAGCAGGCCCAGGATCGCATGGGCCAGAAGGCTTTTTCCGGAACCGCTTGAGCCCACCACCGCCACTATTTCCCCCTCATGCACCGTCACATTCAAACGGGAAATAACAGGCAGATCCACCTGTCTGATCCCTTTTTCATATTGTCGGAAGGATATTGACAAATCCTGGATTTCCAGAATATGAAATTTATTACTACAGCTCATTTTCACTCTCCTGCCCGCCTGTGGGCCTTCTTTCCTAAACCGATGGCAGCCCCGGAATCATTTTCCTGCGTTCCGCACAGTACATGCGCCGGCCCGCTGAACCGTTATGAAGCTGCTGCCTTATTCCTGTGCGCTGGAAGGATCGAGAATCCTGCGCAGGGAATTTCCCGCCACATCAAACAAAACCACCGTCAGCACCAGCATCAGTCCGGGCAGCATGGCCAGCCACCATTTCCCCGTAATCAGATAGCGCATGCTCTCCGATAAAATAATACCGATAGCAGGCTGCTCGGAGGAAAGGCCGAAGCCCAGGAAGGTAATGCTCGCCTCATGAAGGATGGCATGGGGAAACATCAGTATCAGCCCCACCACAAACTGGGGAAACAGATGCACAACCATATGGCGCCAGGCAATCTGAAGCCTGCTCTGTCCCAGCTTTGCCGCGATCTGAATATATTCGCTTTCCTTAAGCTGCATCACCTCTCCCCGGATTACCCTTGCCAGAGAAGGCCAGTGGGTCAGGGCCACACCGAGGACTACCCCCTTAAAGCCCTTGCCGAACGCATAGGATATAAGGAGCAGCAGAAGGATATGGGGGATTCCCATAATCGTATCGATCAGGAAGGAAATAACCGCATCCACCTTTTTCCCAAGAACAGCGGACATGATTCCCAGAGTCAGGGCAAGCAGCGCACTGATTCCGGCAGTGCACAGGCCGATGCGGATGCTCATGGACAGTCCTGTAAGGGTACGGGCGAGCATATTCCGTCCCATCCAGTCCGTGCCAAAGGGATACCGCAGACAAGGCGCCAGGTTTTTTACGGAAAAGTCGGTTTTCCGGGCACCTCCATAACAGAAGATACCGGACAAAGTCACCGAAGTCAGGAAAAGAAGGGCAAGGGCAAAAATCAGGATGGTTTTCTTCCTCTGGTTCATGACGCCTCCCCTCCCTTCCTCATCCGGGGATCAATGACGCCGTAAAGGATATCCGCGATGAAATTGCCGAAAAAGACGATAGCTGCCGTCACAATGGTGATTCCCAGCAGAAGGGGGACGTCGCTTCCCGTGCCCGCCGTCACCGCCGCCTGTCCCAGCCCCGGATAAGAAAAAACCTGTTCCACCAGAACGGAGCCTCCTATAATCTCACTGACAGAGGCAAACTGCAGGGTCATGGCAGGCAGAAGGATATTTCTCAGGCCATGCTTTTTTACCATGCTCCAGGTGCTCTCCCCCCTGGCTCTGGCAAACAGCATATAATCACTTTCCATCACATCAATCATTTTTTCTCTCGTATGAAGAGTCACCCCCGCCACTCCGGTGATGCTGAGCGTAACCGCCGGAAGTATGGCATGCCGCAGCCGGTCCAGAAAGGTGACGCCTGCGCTCTCCACGCCGATAGGAACACTCAGCCCGATGGGCAGCACCTTCAGCCATACCGCGAATACAAGCAGCAGCAAAAGAGCCAGCCAGAAAACCGGGGTGCTGGATATGAGAAGGGAATACCCCTTAATGATCCGATCCGCCCAGGTTCCCCGGAAAACTCCCGCCAGGATGCCAAGGACAAGTCCCAGAATACCTGAAATGAGCCAGGCAAATACCATAAGGAACAGTGAATTCGACAGCTTTACACCTATCACTTGTGATACCGGCTGCCGGTAAAGAAGGGAGATCCCCATATCTCCCCTGACAAAACCACCCGCCCAGTTCAGATACCGGCGGACCGGGGGGACATTCACCCCCCAGTATTCCTCCAGCTTTGCCTTCTGTTCCTGGCTCATGGCCCCCAGCGCGGCCTGTCCCACATTGGCCTGCAGCGGATCGATGGGCGACATGCTCACCAGGGTAAAGGTCACGATGCTGACCGTAATCAGCAGCAAAAGCATCCTTATGAACTTTCTGCCTGTCTTTCTGATAAGAAGGTTATGCTTCACTATTCGTTCCACTCCCATTGATCCACGTTATTTACAATTGACCAGCCGTGTCCGTGAGGATGTATCTTCTGCTCCGCCACCTGCAGGCCGTTTCTTACATAATATAAATGATCCACATTGCACAGCCATACCCAGGGAATATCCCCTTCCTGCGTCACTCCGGTACTGCCGTCCCACTGGGCTTTCTGCCACAGGTCATAGGAATCTTCCAGCTCGGAGGCCTTCAGCGCTTCGTCCATATAGGCATCTACAGTACTGTTGGCGTAAGGAGAATATTCTGCGCTTCCCGTTGCCGGCAGCGTGTGGTAAATATTGTACAGCTCCATGGGCGTATGAGCACCCCATCCCCATACAAGAGGCTGGGATAATGCCTTATCATAAGCCACGTCCCATCCTGCGCCTTCTGTAGTGACCTCGATTCCAAGCTCCGCACACTGGTTAGCCAGATCCTCCGCCAGCGCCTGACGCACGGAATCCCCCGGGTTATACATCACGGTAAACGCCGCCCGGACACCATCCTTTTCCCGGATTCCGTCCGCCCCGGGCACCCATCCTGCATCCTCCAGAAGCTGCTTTGCGCCATCCGGATCATAGGAAACCTGGGCCTCTGAATTATACCACGGCATTTTATCACAAACGCTGTATGCAGGTGTGCCGTAGCCGCCCAGCACGTTCGTGATCATTTCCTCTCTGTCGATTCCTATGTTAATGGCACGGCGCACCGCAATATTGGCAGTCACTTCATTTCCCACCGTCAGGCCGTCACGTTCCCGGGCCGGTCCTACTGGCAGGTTGATACCTCTGTTATCCACACTCGCCACCTGCAGAAGGCCGTAACCGTCAATAACCTGATCCGCATAGGAAGCGGCGGTATGGGCCACATCCACCTGTTCTGCCATTGCCGCTGCAAGCGCCGCGTCTTCGTCCATAAAAAGGACTGTGACCTTTTTCATCTTCACTTCATCCCCATAATAATCCGGGTTTGCTTCAAAAATCACCTGCTGTCCCTTGTCCCACTGCTTCATGATATAACGCCCGGATCCGATGGGATTCTGCCCGTAATTTTCATCATAGGCATGCTCCGGTATGATTCCTACGATCGCCATCGTATAAGGCCAGATAGAAAAGGGGGTATTCATATGGAATTCTACCGTGGTATCATCCACCGCCACCGCTTCCTTCAGCATGGTAAAGTCATTGACACTGCTGTTTTCCACACAAAGATTATATGTAAAAGCCACATCGGAAGCTGTCAGAGGCTCCCCGTCCGTAAATTTTACGTCATCTCTTATGGAAACCGTCCAGGTCAGGCCATCCTCACTCACGGAATAATCTGTCGCCAGATCCTTGCCGATCTTCAAATCTGCCGTAGTGGTGGTAAGCGTGCTCTGGATCAACGGTTCATGCACATGCTCACCGGCTCCCCAGCCGTATACGGGATTAAAGCCTGCTTCCGGCTCCGAGGTGGTGGGCATGGTTACGATTACACTGTCCGCAGCCGCCTCTGCTGTTGCTTCCGAAGCTCCTGCCGTCACGTTTTCCCCTTCTGTCACATCGGCTGTCTGTACCTCTGCCGGCGCCTTTGTGCCTCCGCAGCCGGCAAGTCCGGCAGCCGCAATGACAGCGGCGCATAAAAATGCTGTTATTCTCTTTTTCCTCACTTGAATCTCCTCCTGTTTTCTGTCTGCCCCTTTCCGTCAGAAACACCGGCCGTCTTTCCCTTGTCTTACGGCCTGTGACTGCCTGCTGTAAAAAAAGACAGACGCCCTGAAAGTCCGCTTCCCTTAGGGAACCCGACGCCTTCGTGGCATCTGCTGCATTATGCTGTATCCATCCGTTAAATCCCCGGAACGGCGCATCCGTTTGGCCCGCTGCCCGAGGGAATCAATACGATTCAAATTATCTCTTCACATGGAACCATCCGCCTTGGGCGAATTCCTATGCACCTTCGGTGCATGCCAGTATTCTTGGAATATCAGTTTTTCAGGCTCCAATTAATAAGTATACAGTCATTCACTCCCCTGCGTCAATAGATTGGGAGGGACTGCTGCAACAATCGCAATTTATATTCTATTCCCTGAAGTCCACTTCAGGGCAAATGAACAATATGTAACTTTTTTATGAACTAAATATGAACGTGAAAAATCCGGTACCATCCTGACAGCGGCAGGCTGCCATAATGGTACCGGATTCTTCTGCCCGATTCATCAGTTGTCCTGATACTTCTCTTTCACTTTTGCTTCCACCTTTTCCTCCAAACCATCAAGAGAATTCTTCTCCCGTTCCTCTAACGCGGAAAGGTATTTCTGTGCCTGTTCCTCCGATATCTTGGCGATGGAAGTTATTTGTCCGTTTGCATCTCTGACCGCCGATAAGCTCACCGTCCCGGCATCATCGCTCCAATAGGTCTCCGCAGCTCCATCCGCAAGAATATCCAGAAACAGCTTCACACGCTGGCCGTTATAATATAATGTATTGCCGTCTGAAGAAAGCTCAATTCCATATGCCTGATATTGGTCATATTTCGATTTTCCCGCCGTATTCTGCGTATTGTCTGCCGCTGCATTCGGAACCTTTGCCGCAGCCCTGATGTCATCGCTAAAATAAACGGAACGATATTTCTGCGCTTTATCCTCAGAGATTTTATCAATCCCTGTGATGCTGCCGTCCGCACTGCGGTTAACGGCCAGGTCAAGTGTTCCCGCTTCGTCTAAGAAGAGCGCTCCATCCTTTGCGTACTCATCAACGAAAAGCCTTACCTTCTGCCCGCCGTATAACAGCTCCTTGCCATTTTCTGAAATCGTAATACCAAAATCGGCATACTGTGAATAAACTTGCGGGTCGGGAAGGAATCCGTAGGAAAATGACAAATCTTCCTTAATGTCTTCCTGTATTATTTTCGGCGGTTCCTTTGTTTCCGCCTTTGCCGACAAAGTAAAACTCAGTCCCAGAGTCAGGATGAGCACGCCCCCCATAATGGAAAGCCCTGTTTTCTTTTTCTTCATATCCATAATTGAAAATATCCTTTCTTTCATTCCTTTTTTCCCTTTGTAAAAAAAGGTTGATAAAGCTGTTTTTCGTTTTGACTGGTATCTGATAACGCCGATAATTGTCTCGCAGTAATATTGACGGATATCCGCTCCCGTTCCGCACACCACTTCCTCATCACAGGCCAGTTCGCATTGGCTGTCAATCGCCTGGGTCATCAGGTAAACAGCGGGATTAAACCAGTGGATCGCGTTTGCGGCCAGCACCAGGCCCTTATACCAGAGATCCCTGCGTTTATAATGAACAAGCTCATGCTTTAAAATAAGGCGGAGCTCATCTGTGGTAAAATCTGCATCAGGAAGCAGTATGCGAGGCTTTACAAACCCTGTCATCATAGGGCTTCCAATGCTTTCACAAACCTGCAGGCCTATGCTTTCCGTTATGCCCATCTGTGTTTTCAGGCTTTGGAATACCTCCAGCTGTGTGTCATCAGTGACGTTATCGCTCCAGCGTGACACCAGCTTCAAAAAGCGGAGATGTCTGATTACATGATAAACCAGAAATACGATCATTCCTGTCAGCCACAATGCCCCCGCTATCTGCCACCACGGTACATTCGGCAGAGCAGAAGGAACCGCAATTCCAGCAGGGACGACGGCAGGAACCGATGTCCCGTTCCCTAGCCGGATAACCGGTACTGCCGGGCTGTCCAGCACATTCACCTTAACAAGGGCATTGCCGAATTTCGGCCGGAAGGGAATGATAAGCCCGATAATAATGACAAGCCATGAATAATAGCGGGCTTTCACAGAATAATGCTTCGCCAAAAGCGGTGTCGCCGCCATATAAAAAAGTGCGGCCGCCGACATAGTAACGGAGCATATCAACAGCATAACCATAAAGCCTTTCATTTTAATCCCTCCGCTTTTTTGCCCATTGGAGCAATTCGTCAATGTCCTTATCCGTCAATGCCTTATCCTCATAAAGCGTGTTCACCAGATCGAGGAAAGAATTGTCGTGATACTGCTTCATAAAATTGCTTGTTTCAAACTTCAGGTACTCATCCTTGCTTATCAGAGGATAATAAATGCGTTCCTTTCCTCTCTTATCTGTGCTTAAAAATCCACGTTCTGCAAGCCGGAGCATAAGGGATATAACGGTCTGTGCTTTCCAGCTCTTTTCCGTTCCAAGCTGCTCCATAATGATGTTTGTCGTAACAGGCGGTTCATTCGCCCACACCACCTTCATAATGTCAAACTCCGCGTCCGGTAATTTTTTCATCTGCTTCATCTTATCAACTCCTTTAAGACAGCTGTCTATATTTGTATTCTACAGTTGTCTTATATAATTGTCAAGGTTATTTTCGACAATTGCAGAAAATATTTTTTATTCCTCTTTTCAGCGATACAAAACAGCCTGTTTTCCTCCGCTCTTTCCATACACAAAACGCCGCCCTGTTTCCATAGGACGGCGCTTTGTGTGCGGAAAGGGATTCCCTGAAATCACGCTTTCCATATAACAGAAGGATCTATTTGTGATAAATCCGATGCTCCTGTTCTTGCCATAATACCAGCCAGCTCTTCTGTCAGAGAGGCGATTTTTTCCTGTACGCCCTCCGCACCGTTTACCTGCAGAGGCCCCATGAGCGCCCTGCCCACGCAAACGGCGTCCGCTCCGAGTGCCAATGCCTTGAACACATCGGATCCGCTCTCAATTCCGCAGTCCACAAATACAGGAATCTGTTTCTGCACGACTCTGACTATTTCAGGTAGGATCATCAGCGGGGGAACCGCATAATCGATAATTCCGTGATGGTGGGATACCACAATCCCCTTTACCCCGGCTTCCAGACATTTTTCAGCATCCTTCACACTGAGCACGCCTTTTACCACAAAGGGCAGTTTCGTCGCCTTCACAAACTCCTTCATTTCCTCCAGGGACTTCGGGCGCATTTCCATGCCCAATACCACATCATACTTCCCTTTTCCTGAGAACGCATGGTCAATATCCATCCCCACAGCCATCACTCCGCATTTTTCCGCGTGCGCAATTCTTTGGAGGATATAATCATTATCCACATAGGGCTTGATAATCTTAATCGTCCTGGCTCCGGTCGTGGTAATATCCTCCAGCTCCTTTTCATCACCCATTCCGGCCCAACTCACCGCGCCTGCCAGCCGCGCGCCCTCCGCCATTTGAACCATTCCATTTTCACGCACATTGCCCAGATGGGATAAGGCGGCCGTCATTACAGGTGTGCGGAACTGTTCTCCGAACAATTCCAGCCCCGTTTCAGGCAGTGCTCCATCCAGATGGCGCATTTCCACTAAAAGAGAGTCAAAATACTCCCTCGTAATCTGATTGGAATCTCCTGGTCTGATCTTTTTCATTTCTTCCATGTCCTTCACTCCTCTTCCTTTTCAGCAAATTATTATCAGTCACTTTATTTTAAGGTTCTACCGCCCGGGAAGCACACTGCGCTTTCCAGCGGTACAGCCAGTCCAGCTGATTATCCAGGAACTCATCGTCCACACAGTCAGACCCATAGATCTCAATTATGGTGGCCTGGAGCTGAAAATGGTAAACAGCAAGCAAATCTAATATGGCTTCCTTCTCTTCCCTGCTCAGGCTTCTGTGCCTTTGATAACCCTTCAGAAACTGTTCCAGCATACAGACCGTCTTGTCATAAGCATCTTCATGAAAGGTAAAATAATCCGTTTCATTGCAGAACAGAGCAATATCATACACGGGAAAGGAACGGCAGGAGGTATCAAAATCCAAAACATACAGCTCTCCTGTATCTGCCTTAAAAATATTGTTTCTGTACATAACCGCATGTATAGGCTGTGTTGGAAAAACTGCTCCAGAGCATGAGCAGCTCCCCGTTTTTGGCCCGGTAAAGATAAGGGCCATCAGTCACCCTTGCCCAGCCCATCTTGGGCTGCGGCTCTGTCAGCTTCCATAAATCTCTGTCATCCGTAAAACGCCAAGGTGCTTCCGATGCCCGGAACAGGATGACAGGCTCCCCGATGGAATCCGACAGATCCTCTTCCATACGGATGGCGCAAATCTGTCCATCCTGAACCTGCAACCATTCATGGCAGAATACCATCCAGGGCTTACCCTGTCTGTCTTCGTATAAGGTTCCATCCAGACAATGCCAGTTTTCCGGAGTTGCCGGCTTATTCTTTTTAGGAAGGAACGGCCCTCTTGGCGTTTCTGCCTCCAGGAACTGACACCCTCTGTATCCTCCGGGAGCCCGGAAGGAACTTACCATATAGTACTTTCCCCGCCAGTAATGGCACTCCGGAGCCCAGAAATCCAACGGCCCCCAAAAGTTTTCATCCGGTTCAAACACAGGATAGCTTTCCGACCACCAGACAAGATCGCTGCTTTCCCTCACGTTTACCGCCCGTCCCTTCTGTCCCAGACGTTCAAAACAATCATAGAGAAAATATTTCTGTTCCTTTTCCCAGGGAACAATACATACATCTCTGGTATGCAGATCCTTAACGTGAATTTTATCCCCCATAGTTTACGCCTCCTCCTTTTTTGCTTTCTATATTGCCAGAATAACATCTTTTTCCGTCAATAGCCATAGGAATCTGCGGACAGGAAGTTTGACTTTCAAACCGATAACATTTAGAATCAAATAAAGGATTCGCCGCATATGCTGCCAATGCCAGCGTCGCTCCGGATGCAGACTTAACTGCTTCCATTACCCTACAGCAGCTGTTACAAAGAATTACAGGAATGCGATAATATTTTACTGGCGTCTCCCATTTATTTTTCGGAACTTACAGGAAAGCTTTTGGATTTGGGAAGCCGTCTGCAAATCTATTACAGTGCCCGATTTTTCAGGAGGGAAGAGCCTGTTCCCAAGTCAAAAAAGGGGGCTGTTATCTTAATCGGCGGAGGAGACGGACACATGGACAAAGCCTATGAAACTGCCTGTACCCTTTTACATCATATGAATTGTCATGATATATTCCCTCTGGTTTACAGCCACAATACAAATAACAGGCCTGTTGTGAAGGATCCGGATGCACTGAATGGAATTAATAATATTGTCAGGTACTTTAATCAAGCGGAGGAAAAATAGCCTCATCTTTTGCGGTTATAATCGCAAAACTATTTTATTTTATCTTGTATTGCGGTACACTGTACGCATGGAGGTGATGTAATGATTGAACGGCCGTTTTATACAAACAAAATCCTGTCTTATCTGGATACACCCTTTGTTAAAATCTTAACCGGCGTACATCGCTGCGGAAAATCTACAATTATGAAAATGTTGATGCGTGAATTGCAAAACCGCGGTATAGAAAAACAACGTATTCTGCATTATAATTTTGATTCTTCGGAGCATGAGGATCTTAAAACAAGCAAAGCATTATATACCGAATTGAAGCCCCGCCTTTCTGAAGATAAAAAACCTATATATTTCTGGATGAAATCCAGGAAGTCCAGTCATGGGAAATGGTGGTTAATTCACTTATGACCGATTATGATGTAGATATTTATGTTACCGGTTCTAATTCACGCATGATGTCTTCGAAAATTTCCACGTACCTCACTGGGCGATATGTATCATTTCGCATTTACCCGCTTTCCTTTTCCGAATATCTGACTTTCCGCAAAGTCTATACAGAACTGTCAGATATCCATATGGAGCTTGCCAATTATCTAAGGCTGGGTGGTTTCCCCGCACTTCATCTTCAGAAATATTCTTTTGATGATGCTTATACAATTGTGAGAGATATTTATAATTCAACAATCTTTACAGATATCGTAAGACGGAATACTATTCGAAAGGCAGACCAGTTGGAACGCATTGTCCGCTTTGTTTTTGACAACACAGGCAGAACATTTTCAGCATCAACTATATCCAAATACCTGAAAAGTGAAAATCGAACCATTGATAACGAGACTTTCTACAGTTATCTGACAAAGCTGGAAAATGCTTATATCATCCACCGATGTTCCAGATATGATGTACAGGGAAAAGAAATATTAAAAACACAGGAGAAATTTTATCTTGCGGATCCGGCTTTCCGGTATAGTGTATTAGGCTATACTCCCTACAGCACGGCCGCTATGCTTGAAAATCTCATATATCTTGAATTACGGCGCAGGGGGTATGATGTTTATGTAGGGAAACTGGATAATATGGAGATAGACTTCATCGCTGTTAAACAGGAAAACAAGCTGTATATCCAGGTTACCCGGGAAATCGCTTCTCCTGAAACAGAACAGCGGGAATATGGCCGTCTTCTTGATATCCGGGATAATTATCCCAAATATATTCTTCGCACAGATGCCTTTGCTGATGGAAACTATGAAGGGATTAAAACCATGCACATTGCCGATTTTCTGCTGAGTGATGAATACTGAGCCATTTTAAAAGTTACTTCAGTGCCTTTCGCATAACTACCCTGCCTTCACGTTCCCCATATCTGCTGAACCCGCATTTTTCATACATCGTCAGCGGACCTCTGAATTCATGATCTGTTTCAGTGAACTCCTTGTTGACATAAGCCTCTACAAAATCAAATCCATCCGCCGCTGCATCCTGACAAACACGCTCCAGCAGCTTCGTGGCCACACCCATTCTCTGCACCTTCGGCGCAACTACAAAACAAAATATGGATTTTACTTTGATTTCCGCACTATATTCTTCCATCGGCCAGTATGAGCGCAGATAGTTTAAGCAGAACCGGCAATCTGCGTTGGCGTTGCACCATCCCACAATCTCGTCCCCACAATAGGCAAGATACCCCTGTAAGCTGCCGGATTTGACAAACTGAAGGGCCCGCTCTCTTCTCTCCTCCTGTGCAGGAAACCAATGATCGCCATCACCTGCATAAGAATTGTCGCTGCGCCAGGTAACGCAATAACATATGCATTCATTAAAGTTATGGGGTGTTACGTCAAAAAAGTGAACATAATCTTCTGCAAGTTCCGGGGTTAATTTTTTGATTTCTATTTCCATATTTTCACCTCGTCATAATACTGTTTCTTCCTGCTGGCAGGCCGCCTGCTCCTTGATTTTTTTCCATTGCCCGGAGAAGAAATAGCTGAGCATACACAGCATCCCAAAGGCAAAGCTTATGGGCAGACAGGCCATAACATAACCGCCGTCAATAAAATAGGTGATCAGATATCCTACAGGTATCCGAACGGCCCAAAGCATCAGAAGATTGACAATCGTGGGGAAACGCACCTCACCCATTCCGTTTACAAAGGAAATAATACCGTTAAAGACGGCAAACGTCCATGTGAAGGGAAGGACAATACGGATATAACGCACCGCAAAATCCAGCACTGCCGGATCCTTTGTAAAAAGACTTAAAAGGGGCCTGCTGAAGAATGTCACAAGAAGCCCTGCGATACAGGTAATCAGCCCGGAAAACAGCGGGATCTGCAGCCCTCCTTTTTTCAGGTATACATAATTCTTTGCCCCAAGATTCTGGCCGGAAAAGGTGGTGGCGGCTGAGGACAGGGAGTTTATCGCCACATTGGCAATCCCGGTAACCTTGCTGCTGACCGCACAGGCGGCAATAAATACGGAGCCCTGCATATTGATCAGGGACTGCATCAGAATATGTCCCACAGAATAAATAGAACCGTTCAGCCCCAGAGGCAGGCCGATTTTTACTATAGCTGCCAGCATTGCCTTATTCAGCCGTTTGGGAAGCAGGGTAAAGCCCAGCTCCGGATACTGCCTTCGTATATAAGCCACACTGAACAGCCAGGAGCAATACATGGCGAGCATTGTTGCCAGCGCCGCTCCCGCCACATCCATGCCCAGCCCTGCCACAAACAGCAGATCCAGCGCAATATTCACGGCACAGGAGACAAGCAGGAAAAGCAGGGATGCCCTGCTATCACCGACTCCCCTCAAAATACCAGCATTCATATTATAGCCCATGTTTCCCAGAGTTCCGATAAAAATAATTCGGATATACGAATTGGCAAGGTCCCAGGTATCGGGCGGCACCTGCATGATTTTCAGCACAAGCGGCCCTGCAAACTGTCCGATCACCGCCAGTGGAATGGCACATATGTATAAAAAGGAAATAGCCGTTGCGACAATCTCCCTCTGGCTTTTCCCGTCGCCGCTTCCGGAAAACTGGGATACCAGAATCGATACGCCTGTTCCCAGGCCCAGGAAAATACACAGCAGCATTTCAACAGGCTGACTGCTCGTCCCCACCGCAGCAAGGGATACGGAACCGCAGAAGTTGCCGATTACCAGCGTATCGACTGTTCCATATAGCTGCTGCAGCACATTCCCCGCGCATATAGGCAATGCGAAAATCAACACCTGCCTCATTATGGAGCCTTGTGTCATGTCTATCTTTTTAGATGCTTTCATAACAGAACTTATCCCCCCGATATAGCTTGTCTTACTTTTTCAGATTATATATGCAAAACGGCCCGAATACATTATAGCACCGACGGACGGCCTGTGGCATCTTTTTTATCATCCTAAACTTTTTGTTTGGCTATATTTCTGCACAAAATGCCTTATTGCCCATTATTATTTCGTATAATCATCCTAATTATAAATGTATTTTAAGGAATACTCCTCGTTATACTAGTCACAGTGACGGCAATTTGATACAATAGATATATAGAAATTATTGATGCATGTAATATCTGATATTTATTTACAACCCAATGCTATATTGACAGGAGATAAAAATGTCGATTCCCATGTATAAAAAAATTCAGCAGGATCTGTTCAATATGATTGCTTCCGGACAACTGCGTGAAGGAGACAGGATCCCTTCCGAATCCGAATTAGTCGAACAGTATTATGTCAGCGCTATTACGGCCAAAAATGCGCTTAATTCACTCGCGGATCGCGGATTGATCACCCGTGTAAGGGGGAAAGGATCTTTTGTAAGCAAAAGCCCTTATTCTATTTCCCGGACAGACACCAATGACCGCCCTATTTCCATTGGTGCCATTTTTCCCAGCGTATCATCACTAATTGATCAAACATACATGATGTACTTGAACGAACTCTGTCAGAAAAATAATTATCGCCTTTATTCCTGCTGTTCCCAGGAAAACGTAAGAACCGAAAAGGAACTTTTGAACCAATATATAAAGAGCGGTGTCCAGGGAACTATACTCTTTCCTGTAGTCACTGAAATGAATAGTCCTATGATTACCCGTCTGATACATGGAAGTGAAACTGCGCCTCCATACCCTCTTGTTTTTATTGATCGGTATTTAGAGAATACCGGCGGCTCCTACATTATTTCAGATAACAGACAGGGTTCCCGCCTTGCGGCGGATTACCTGTTAAATGCGGTAGGCGAACAAATTGCCATTCTCCATTTCCCACTGTGTAACAGCACCGTCACCGAACGATACGATAGTTTTCGGGCGGCTTTTACCAGTTCAGGAATACCTTTTACGCCCAAGAATGACTGTATGATCGACGATCTCCGTCTTTTAGATAAGAGCAATGAAAATAGAATTGAGTATATTATGGCCTCCATTTTGCAGCATCTACGTAAATATAATCAGCTTCAAGGTCTTTTCTGTGCCAATGCCGAAATCGCACAGATTGCTTATTACGCTGTAATTCAAATGAAACGGACACCCGGTTTGGATTTTGAAATTGTCAGCTTTGATCCCCCCTATTTGCCCGGGGTTCATTTTATTCAGCAAGATTATCGTACCATGGTTCAGCATGCGATAGATCTGCTGTTTGCACAGATCCAGGGGGATTTTACTGTCGTCCAAACCCGGATTCCTACTTCATTTATTTATATGGATGCACAACCTACACACACACAAAGTCTTCGTTATCTGATCAAGGGGCCTAATCAAACTTTTTAGCTGCATCCTCTATTCAGGTTATACACACTAAAAGACGCAGAATCAATCGTAACGATTCTGCGTCCTTTTAAAGGATAGAGCTATTTTTTCTATCAAATCCGCTTTACCATGAGTATCCGATATTCATTTGTCTCTTTATGATATGGTAATAATTGTCGGATCCATACCGTAACGGCCTGTATATCGTCCATAAATTGTCATGCCGCCGCTGTTGCTTCTCAGCATAAGTACATGTTCTCCTGCTTCCAGCTTATTTGTGGGCAGTGGTATTTCAAATCTTTCACCATACCCCAGCCGTCCCGTATTGCGATAATTATAAGGATTTCCTCCCTGTGCGCCATTTGAGAAAAGTGCACGCTCGTCAGAAGGATCATCCGGAGGGTTCAATGTGCCTGCCAGTACATTATCCCAATATACATCTATCTGTGTTCCAAAAAGAATCTCATCAGTCACTTTAATGGCATTTTTCCCTTCCCGTGCCCCTGCTTCCATAATAAGAATACTTTTCTTTGCTTTTTCCGGCAGATAAACCGCATAACTCAATTCTCCGTTTCCACAGATACCAACCGCACAGGCATTATCCGTTTCCTGAAATACCTGTACATAGTCTCCTTCTGCACGAGCAAACATGCCAGGAGCTATTGTAATTTCTCCTTCATAGGTACCTGTACAGGCATCTTCAATATAAAGCTGAATATAATTACGACACAAAATATCTCCGTCATTCTCTACATATAAGAAGACATAAGCACCTCGTATATTTTCAGGAATAATAAATTCAAAAGGTTCCTGCTGTTCTACCATGAAAGCTTTGAAATCTATAGGACACTCCATACCGGCAATTCCTTCCGTATAACGGCCTAACCGGTCTATTCCGGTAACAGTCACATGCAATACCGGATCCTTCACATCCCTCCACGCGAAATGTGAGGTATAAATATCAATTTTCATTCTCTGTCCAGGTTGTACATGCTCAATTCGATTGCAGTCTGGAATGACCATATCCATATTATTTACCATATCATACCCAACAGATACCATATGATGATCCACATACCCATAGTCACGTTCATAACGTTCAGCTGTAAGGGGACCGGAATCCTCCATCTCGTGAGATGCCACATTCATACGCAGATAACCCGCAATCTTCTGGAACATCCTCAGCTGCATATCGATCCCATTGATATGCAGAAACTCACTAATAAAAATAGGCCTGCCCGTCTGTACCGCTTCACCGACACAATGCGGTGCACGGATCCTGTTAATATAGTTGAAGTCGGAACCAGGATAACAACTCTGGACAAGTGCCTTCCAGCGTTCTTTTGCCTCCCAGTGATCAGCCGGATAATAATGAAAATCATTGATCTCACAAGCTTCTGTTTTTCCAAATCCCGAATTATCACACACAAGCACATGCGGCCATGCTTTTTTAGCACGGAAACCGCTGTCTCGCAGAAACTGATAACGCAGTTCATTTTCCCAAGGTGTACTCACATGACAGCCTTCAACGCCCCAAGACTCGTTGATCGTCGAGACAATCACAATACTCGGATGGTTATGAAGCCGTTCAAGCATACCATCCAACTCACGATAATAAGCTTCCTGCCATCTTGGTTCCTCCGGTGTAGCATAGAAATTTCCCGGATGCTCTGTCCATACCAACTGTCCCCGTCGATCACATTCATCATACCAAAGCGGTTCATTCTCCTTAATATGCACACGCGAAAGATTATATCCATAAGCCATCGTACGATCAATATCATAACGGATAGATCCCCGTCTGCCCTCTTCTCCTTCTGCATCCAGACTGCGATATGTATAAATACCAAATGCATTGTAACACTGATCTAGAATTCCTATAACATAAAAGGGCCGATCATTGAGATAAAGATACTGATACTGCTCCAGAGGATCATCTGTCTCCTCAGGGCTATGGCCGGGCAACCAACGACTTTCAACCTTACGGAGCCCCACATGACTCCTGACACAGTCTGCCCCCTTTCCCTCAATCATAAGCTCGGCAACAGCTTCATATAACCTTCCATGACGATATTCCCAAAGTTCCGGTACATCAATGACTAACTCAGCTTTCCCTTCACCAGTACAAAGTAGAATATCTGCCTGATATTGCCGTCCGGATTCCGGAGCCGTCAGGGTGAGAGCAACAATCCCATCCGGTGCATTTTCTGCGGCCACTTCTGCCAGTACAGATGCATGTATACATACCCCGTCTGCAAAGTCCAGATACGGTGTCAGGCGAATACGCGTCAAATGCGCCTTGGCGCGCGGTTCGATCCATACACTTTGCCAGATACCCGGAGCACTGGAAAACCAGAATATCTGCTTGCCCATATTATGAGAAAGAATATCATGAGGGTATTGAACTTTAATGACCAGTACATGGGTAGAACCAGGTTCAAGGAATCCCATATCGAACTCCAGATCACTGTATTCATCAATCCGCATACCGAGATAATTATTATCCAGCCAGACATATGTAACATTAGAGCTTGCACCGATATGCAGAATCACATGTTCCTCCTTCGGAAATGTATCCGGCACAGTAAAGCTGCGGCGATACCATGCATGTTCTCCTGTTAAATGATAGTTATTAAACTGGGTATTCATCTCATGTAATGTACTGCCGCAGGCAAAATGCTCCTCGCCAAATCCCATCAGAGATGCCCATGAAAATGGTACGCGGATGTGACGGTCATATTGAGGTGCCTGCTCTTCATACCAATGTTCCTTTATTCCCACATTGTCAGGGTCAAACTGAAACTGCCAGGTTCCATTCAAAGAAAGCCAGCCATGTCTGCTGCGGTCAAACAATGGGCGATTATATTCCCTGCGGGGCGTATTTTCCGGTGTTTGTTCTTGTAAATAAATGCAGAAGTTCTCCTTCTGTCCGGGTATACAGCAAATTTCCCTGCGTGTAAACAGATACCCTTCCGCCGACGCAATAAGCATATGATTTCCACGCGGCACACCTTCTATCGTAAAATACCCTTCCTGATCGGTCAATGTAAAGAATTGATCAAATCCTGACAGATGAATTCCGGCGCATTCCACAGGCTGATCTGCTCCGTTTAACACTTGTCCCGTAAAAGTACATGTGGGCGCAATACCATCTATCATTGCCCAATCCAAGTAGGCATAACACGCTTCAAATCTCTCCCGCCAGGACAGAGCTTTAATAAGTGCACGGGCATCTCCTGAAATTTCAGGAATGTCTGCCTCCAGCAGAAATTCATCAAAAAGCTTTGCTGTATAATGATTTCCTTCTCTCTGTAATGTCAGACGGACCGGAAACGTCATATCCCAGGAAATCTTTGCAATTACGAGCCATTTAGGCTGGCCGCCGCTCATAAACGATTCGCCGTTCTGGCTGCCGGAATGAACTCTCAATTCGATTTGTCCGTCTGTAGCAGTAAGAAGTACATACTTTCCGAAAGAACTGTCTCCTGCATAAAATCCTACGCCGCACCCTGTACATTCCTCATCCCATCCTGAAAATTCGGCTGCAACCACACTGTGTTCCTGTAAAAATGCACGACTCAACAGGCAATTCCCTTCATTCCACATATCATGTTCCGGAAGAGCAAGACATGAATCCCCCACATGATGCGGCATTTCCAGGCATGGAGTTGTCATATTGCAGAATTGCCATATAGATGAATCGAGCCTCTCATCTGTAAAATGATCATATAACATGTAAATCACCTCAATTCATATTGAATCCTTTTAACAAGTGTCCGGGCTCCAAAAGAACCAACACCAGCACGTCCATAAGGAAATGGCTCATTTTCCATTACTGTAACCAACCGTTGTCCATTAACCCAGACAGAAATTGAACCACCCCAAATCTCCACACGTATGCAATATTCCTTCCACGGCAGCAGGAAACAGCGCTGACGCCACAGTTCTTTCTTTCCAAAATCCATCCTCCAAATAAACATCTCATTACCATCAAATCCCACAAAATAACCACGGTGACCGACCGCTACCTGCTCATAATAGCTGGAATCTTCACTCACACGCAGGAAAAGTCCCGAAGGGTTGTCCGAATCAAATTCATAAAACAAAATGTCTGCTTCAATAAAGCCATCTGCATGAAATCGTTCCCCAAAACGGGAGAGTACATGTCCTTTTCGGTCCATTTGCATGCCTTCGACACGATCGATACAAATGTCTCCCTCGATTTGGTCAGCTTTATGGCAAAGTTCCAGTCCGCTGTATTCCCCTTGTTCCGGCTCAATTGCCGGAAATAATTCCATACTGTGCAGAAGCACTTCTCCCTCTTTTATAATCAGATTACATTCCTGTATACCAGCCTCCAGTATGACTCTGCCCAGTTCCAAACGTCGCATAGATTCCATTCTGGCAAGCTTCATTCCACATTCGCCGGTACAAAAACCGCATTCGACTTTCGTATCTTCAAATGCCTGTGCCAATATTTGAATATGATATTCACCAGCCTGCTCCACATTAAGGCGCAGGCGTATCTGCTCACCTTCTCGCAGCATAAGATGCTGCTGCCCGTCAGCACACCTGAACACTTTTCCGTCCGAACCGGGCATAGCTAACAGAGCAAATGCCTTACCGGGAATATTGTTATAATGAAGTCGATCACTTGATTGACCTACCTGTCCATGAAAAGCAACATAAGATGTACATTGTGCATTCTGTGTACCAATGCGTCCCGTACCATCCAATGCTTTTGTTTTGCCCTGCATCATCAAATCAATAAAGAAACGAGTCTCTTCCGGAGCAAATTCCACACGCAAAGAATGCAGGACGTCCGTACGGAATCCCTCGTACAGCTTACTATCCAGGAGGCATTCCTGACCATCTTCGTTTACCACATACACCATAAAATGTTCTTTCACGCACGATATACTCACATATTCCTGCTCATCCCGATATCCAAAAAGAGCTTTGCCCTCATTTCCCGGAATCAACGTAACTTCTGCTGTACCTATCTGTCTCAACGCTTCACAGGAAAGAATCCGTCCGCTTTCATACTGAAACTTGTCTCCATAATCCGCATTGTCCGTCCAGCCATAGAAGTCTGCATGGGGTGGGGCAGGACATTCCGACTGTGATGGACCGCTAACCACTAATTCATCTCCCGGAAAGAGCATGCGATCCATCCGCGAATTACGTCCATTCCTTTTTTCCATTCGATCCACAGGATAACTGTGGTAAAAAATCCAATAACTATCCAAATCCGGCCCGATTACACTTGATGAATGACCAAGACTGCCGTTTTCATAATCAGAATTAACCAATATAGTCTTATTTCTTGGAACCATCCATGGACCGAGCGGTCCATCCTCGCTGATTGCATAATCAATGCGGTATCCCCGCGAAAGAAGATGATTTCCGGTCATCGTAATGTAATAACGTCCGGCACGTTTAAACACTCCTGGTCCCTCTGTCCAATGTCCCATTGAAGTACCAAACAGTTCATGTGCCTCGTGGATGGTACCATCCCTCTCCAGCTTATGCGCATATATGGAAGGATTTCCTGCCCGGAATAAATAAAGCGATCCATCATCATCGGCGAAAATCGAACCATCTATTGTTTGTCCAAAATTATCTGTGAGCCTTTCAAAGGGACCTGTCGGATTACAGGAAGTGTAAATATAATGCCCTTCCCCGCGAGGGGAAGTAATAAGGTAAAAAACACCGTTAAAATAAAATATTTCGGGTGCATAAGCATAGCCAAGAATTGGATCATCCGCAACAATCCCAATGTATTGCCAATCTGTCAAATCTTCCGATTCCCAGACTTCAATACCTTCCGCCCCTGCAGAAGGATAAAGATAATACCGCCCATTGAATCGATACACAAACGGATCTCCGACCTTTGCCCAAACATTTTCTTTTCCTATTGTTTCCGGTTCAGGCAGACGAATCGGATTTTGATATTGTTTCATAGTCAGTTCCTCTCTTTCTGTATATATCTAACACATATCAAACCACAAGCGCCATGCTGCACGAGCCGTTCCTGTATCGAATAACGGATACCATAACTCTGCGTGCCACCCCTACATACAATAAAGGGGCTACGCAATTGCGTAGCCCAAAGATTTTGTCATAGGTCATCCTTGACGCTGTCAATTACCTTTGTCATTTCCTCTGAGATTTGATCTATCGCTTCCTGTGCTGTAATATCTCCAACCAGTGCAGATTGGATAGCAATTTCTTCAATATCGCCTATCTGGGCAGAAACATAAGGTATATCTGTATCCGCAAGCTGAGAAGCTGCCGCCAGATTTTCTTTCAATGCATCATAAACAGGATTCCCTAATTCAAGGAAAATGTCACGTTCATAATTGGACGCACGACAGGGATCCATCTCTATAGGAGCTTTAATATATTCTCCATCCTTGGAGGTTACCAATTCACAGAATTTAAACGCCATTTCCTGTTCAGCACTGCTGGCTGCTATAGACATTGCCCATCCTCCCAAACAAGGGCTGCCCCCCGGAACGAGCCCGTATCCAACCTTTCCCTTAGTAGGAGATCCTTCTGCCTCACAGTTCATGTACAGGCCAGGCCATTGTTCCATCATCGCTGCATTGCCTTGTGCAAAATAGGTATTGCCGGTATCCCAGTCAAATGTAATACTCTCTTTGGGTGCAAATTTTACAAGATCGAGCATAAACTGTAATGCCTCAGTGCCGCTGCCATCAGTAAACCCGGGAACAAAATTATCACCTACCTCTTTTCCGCCAAAATATCCCAGATGATTGAACCATGTGAAACGGCTTGAGCCCTTAGATAAAACGCCTGAATAACCATATTCTACTGGAGAATCAGGATTTACTGACTTTGTAAAGAATTCCGCCACTTCCAGCATCTCCTCAGGAGTTGCCGGGACAGTCAGTTCACGGCCATATTTTTCCTTAAAATTTGCCTTCTGGGTCTCATCCTCAAACAGATCCTTACGATAGAAGAATACCATTGAGTCAGGCTTAAAGGGAAATGCCACCTGCATTCCATTATATCTGGAATACGTATCATACATACCGGTAAGAAAATCCTCCTCGTCATAATTCGGGCTGGCAACTGTATCAAGCATTCCTGTAATATCGGTCAACAGGCCTGCATGAGCATAAGAATGAATATAGGCAATCGGCATACAGACAATATCAAACTGGTTGCTTGTCAGACCCATCTGTCCTTTCTCAAAGAGCTGATCTGGGAAGGATTGTACCTCTACTACTCCTCCTGTCATTTCCTCAAAAAGAGAAGCAAATATCTTAAAGACCGTCTCATAATTAGCTCCCGAACAGGCGACCACAATCTTTTTCCCTTCATACATTCCGGGCTGAAGTGTCCCATCAAGATCAAGATTCTCCAACATGGGATAATCTGACACCTTCGCCCCGGATAAAGATACTTCCTCAGCAGCCGCGGTTCCTTGACTATTCTGTGTCTCTCCTGCCGCAGTTTCTTCTGCGGAGGGCGTGTTTACCGCACTGCCGCCCTGGTCCGTGGCAGCTGAATTACCGCCACACGCCGTCACACTGCCCATAAGTGTCAATGCGAGAACAATTGCCAGAATCTTTCTTTTCATAAAACAACCTCCTTTGTGTGATACCGAACCGCCGTTATATAAGCACAATAAACGGAACGGTAAATTTTAATTATACGAAAAGGCGTAGCCTTCTCTTATCCCTTCACTGCTCCTGCGGTAAAACCTTTTACGATATATTTCTGCATGGTAAGTGAGAGAATAATAGCCGGAACCATAGATAACGTACCTGCTGCTGCAATAGAACCAAAGGGAGTGTCCCTGTCCCTCTGAATCATGGTATTGATAGCAATTGGCAATGTCTTTGCTTCATCCCGAAAGGTTAATGTCAAAGCAAGCCCAAACTCATTCCATGCCCCTATAAAACACAAGATAGCAACCACAGAAATACTTGGCAGCACTAATGGAAGTGCAATATTCCAATACATTCGATAATTGGAACATCCATCTATGCTGGCGGATTCATAGATTTCCCGTGGAATCTCCTCATAAAAATTGAGGAACAGCCAAATCGACATTGGCAATGAAAAAGTACAGTATGCAGCAATAAGACCGAAAGGATTGTCCAAAAGTCCCAGATTCAGATAAATAATATATAACGGAATTGTATAAAGCAGCCCCGGGATCATACGAATAACGTAAATACCAAACGACACAGTCTTACTTCCTTTGAATCTGAACCGCGTCAAACCAAATCCTGCCATGGATGCTACTAACACACATAAAAGTGTAGTCAACGTAGCAATTTTCGCACTGTTAAAAAGAAATGTTGGAAAATTTGACTTACGGAAAATTTCTATGTAATGAGTAGTCGTTACACGCGTAGGAATATACTGCGGCACAGTAGTCAGGATATCTTCATTGTATTTAAAGGACATGGTCACTGCCCAATATATTGGAAAAATAAAGAAAAAGCTAAACACACATAAACCAATAAATAATCCCACCTGAACCAAGTGTTTCTTTTTTAAATATTTTAACTTCATATACCTCCTCCTCTCAATTATCCTGTTTACGCATAATCAGCATAGTTGCAACTGCTACAATTGAGACTACGACAAAGAAGATAAAGGCTCCCGCCGAACCTTGTCCTACATTATTATAACGAAATGCTGTTTTGTAGATCGTTGTTCCAATTGTTTCTGTAGAGGCCCCCGGCGCACCGTTTGTCAACTGCATAACCGCATCAAATGCACGTAATGCGTCACTGATTCGTATAGATATCACCAGTGCAATAAAATTGCGGATGGTAGGAAGTGTAATACTAAAGAAAATACGTGGTCCGGATGCACCGTCCACCCGTGCGGCCTCAATCATCTCGGTTGATACAGTCTTAAGTGCAGCCTGGAATACAAGTACACAAAACGGTGTAGCCATCCATACTTCTACGATGATGATAGCGATTTTTGCATAAAAAGTTTCCCCCAGCCAGTTAATCTCAGAAAAACCCATAAGCGAAAGTGTATTGTTTACGACCCCATAAACCGGATAGAACATTAATTTCCAGACAGTAGCTGAAACCACTGCTGCAACCATCATCGGTATAATCAGAAGTGTCTTAAAAGGAGCTGCGAAGCGGGCAGAAGCCTCACTATTCAGCATGGATGCAATTACAAGTCCCAGCACTGTCTCAATAGCAACTACTACCACGGCAAAGGTCAGCGTCCACTGAATGGAGGCGATAAAATTCTTATCAGCCAGCATATCCATATAATTCTTAATCCCAACAAAATGCACTGTACTGGCCGGCATAGCGAGATTATATGACTGAAAGCTAAGGTAAAACGAATACCCTATTGGAATAATGGATATGCAGACCAGCATTATCACAGCCGGTCCTAAAAAAACCACTGGTGCCATCCTCTCGAAAAATGACTTCTGCATTCCTGATTTTTTTTTAATCACAGGATTATTCATTTCGCTTCTTTTTCTCCTTTCTTGATTGAAATATTGCTTTATTTGTCCTGATTATAGCATTTGAGTATTGTTAAATATATACTAGATTTGGTATAAAATTATAATATTACTATATATTTTTTCCATGGTATAAAAGCTTTTATTTTTTAAGAGCCATTTTATTGTGCAATATATTTAAATTCCTCCAAAACCGTTCATCTTATATTCCACTACGCTTATCACGTATTTTTATTAATTTTTTTGTTATAATTCAATCATTTTGATAATATTCCTTGCCGCTTGAAACGCTTTCATCCTTCACCTGTTTCTTGACATCCTCCGCCAATCGTATTTAAAATAGAACTTACATACAAGGATGTGCAATCCGGAGCCAACCACCCCGCCGCAGGCGGCGGGGCATCAAGGATGCCGCATCAGAAAGGCAATTACATGAAACTAATCCTCTCTTACATCCGGCGCCATATCGGCATGTTTGCCACCGCGCTGTTCTTTTTAAGTTTGGAAACACTGGCGGACTTGATGCAGCCCACCTTTATGTCCTACATTGTGGACGACGGCGTAAAGGGCCGGGACATCGGCAGGATCCTGATGTACGGCGCTATTATGCTGGGAATCGCAGCCTTGGGGGCACTGGGGGCAGTCATGCGCAATATCTATGCCAGCCGTACTTCCCAGCAGATAAGCCGGGAGATGCGCAGCGATATCTACCGGAAAGTACAGACGCTTTCCTTTGAGAATATCGACAGGCTGCAGCCCTCTTCCATCATCACACGGATTACCAATGACGTAACCCAGATCCAGAACTTCATCAACGGCAGCATGCGCATTATGATGAAGGCGCCCATTACCTGTCTCGGTGCAATACTGCTCATCATCCTGCAGACACCGAAACAGATACCCATGATGATATTTATCTTATGCATTTCTTTTTTGCTGATCGCCGCCAACATGGCATTAGGCTATCCCCGTTTCGGGAAACTGCAGCGCAAGCTGGACCGGCTCAATGAAGTCAGCCGGGAATTTCTTTCCTCCATACGTGTGGTAAAGGCATTCTGCGCCCAGGAGCAGGAAGGTGAAAAATTCCAGGCGGCGGCAGAGGACTTTGCCGGGGCAGGCGTCTCCGCCATGCGTGTTTCCGCAGTCTTTTCCCCTCTGATCAATCTGACCGTCAATGCCGGGATCGTCGTGCTCCTGTGGCTTTCCGGCAGCCAGGACAGCGGGCAGATCGGCCGTCTCATGGCATCGGTCAATTATATGACCCAGGTGCTTTTCTCCCTGGGAATGGTCTCCAATATACTGAATACGGCGGTGAGGGCCACAGCGTCTGCGGGACGTGTGGGTGAAATTCTTACGGAAGAACCGGCTCAGAAGAATGCGGCTTCCCCAAAAGATTTCTCCGGCGAAGGCGCAGTCTCCTTCCACGATGTATCCTTTTCTTATGCAGGCACCCCGGAGCCGGCGCTGGAGCATGTGACTTTTACAGCCAATCCCGGGGAAACCATCGGCATTATAGGGCCCACCGGCTCCGGCAAATCCACCCTGGTGAATCTGGTCCCCCGTTTCTACGATGTATCGGAGGGAACTCTCCTGATAGACGGTATTGATGTGACTCAGCTTGACCCGGATAAGCTCCGGGCGCAGATTGCCGTTGTTCCCCAGAAAGCCCTGCTGTTCTCAGGAACGATTGCGGAAAACCTTCGCTGGGGAAAAGAAAATGCTTCGTTGGAGGAGCTTCAGAGGGCGGCGGAAATGGCCTGTGCGGATTCTTTTGTCAGAAGCTTCCCGGATGGCTATGAAACCTCTCTCGGACAAGGCGGGGTAAATTTGTCCGGCGGTCAGAAGCAAAGGCTTTCTCTGGCGCGTGCGCTGCTGAAAAATCCCCGTATTCTCATTCTGGACGACTGTACCAGCGCCCTGGATGCCACCACGGAAGCCGCTGTGTTGAACATGCTGCGAAGCCAGTGTGCACAGATGACTGTCCTCCTTATCAGCCAGCGGATTTCTACCGTCATGCGCACGGATCGGATCCTATGTATGGAAGACGGCCATGTTATGGGCTTCGGAACCCACAGGGAGCTTCTGGAAAGCTGTCCTGTTTATCAGGCTGTTTATGCATCGCAGATTGGAGGTGTGCAGCATGAGTAAGGATATAACACCGCCCCCTTCCACCTTCGGAAAGGGCCAGCGCGGCAAACCGGTCGTAAAGCCCAAAGATATGAAAGGGACTCTGCGCAGGCTGTGGGATCTCACCAGCGGACAGCGCGGCGGACTGGGCTGGCTGCTTTTGCTTTCAGCCATCGCCAGCGTCTCCACCATACTCTCCCCTCTGCTTATCGGAAATACCGTAACCGCCATCGATACCGGCAATCCTGCCTCACAGCTTCTGCTGTTTCTGGCCGCCCTCTATCTCACGGACTGGCTTGTACGGTTTCTGCAGCAGTTTTTCATGGCTTCCATCGGGCAGCGGATTATTCTGCATATCCGTAGCACGCTGTTTGATAAGATGAAAGCCCTGCCTCTCGCCTTTTTTGACAGCCGGCAGCACGGGGAACTGATGAGCCGCCTCACGAATGATGTGGATAATATCAGCACTACGATTTCCGATTCCCTGACACAGCTCATGACCTATGGCTTTACCATTCTGGGTGTATTATGCATTATGATATATTTAAGCCCGGGCCTTACCTGCATCGCCTTTCTGTCCGTATGGCTTATTTTTCTTCTCACACGTACCATTACGAAGCATACCAGAAAGCTGTTCGCTTCCCAGCAGCAGATACTCGGGAAGCTCAACGGCCAGGTGGAAGAAAGCATTTCCGGCCTGAATATGGTAAAGGCCTTCGGCAGGGAAAATGAAATGATCCGGCAGTTTGAGGAAAGCAACGACCAATTGTGCCAGGTTGCAACAAAAGCCCAGATCTGGTCAGGCTTTCTCATGCCGCTCACCAACGTGATCAATAACCTTAACTTTGTCATTGTCGCCGTAATCAGCGGAATCCTGGCGGCTGCAGGAAGAATCAATGTGGGGCTGATTTCCAGCTTTCTGCTGTATTCCAGACAGTTTTCCAGACCCTTCGTGGATATTGCCAACATATACAATAACTTCCAGACGGCTGTTGCCGGTGCGGAACGTATTTTTGAGATTCTGGAAGAGGAACCGGAACCGGCCGACAAAGAAGAAGCCCTGCCCCTCAGAGCGCCCCGGGGTGAAGTGGAATTTTCCCATGTGACCTTTGGCTACAAACCGGAGGAGCCCGTTCTGAAGGACGTGAGCTTTCACGTTCCTGCGGGGACCAGGGTTGCCGTGGCAGGCTCTACCGGAGCCGGTAAGACCACGCTCATTAATCTGCTGACCCGTTTTTATGATATTGACGGCGGCAGTATACTGCTGGACGGACAGGAGCTTCGCAATTACAGGCTTCAGGACCTGCGGGAAACCTTTGGCGTGGTACTTCAGGATACGGCGTTATTCTGTATGAGCGTACGCGAAAATATCAGCTACGGAAAAAGAGACGTACCGGAGGAAAGAGTGCGGGCCGCCGCTAAAATGGCAGGTGCGGATTCCTTTATACGGCGGCTTCCCCAGGGATATGACACCCTGCTCACCCAGGGCGGTTTAGCTCTGAGCCAGGGAGAAAGGCAGCTTCTGACCATCGCCCGGGCCGTACTCCAGGATGCGCCTATCCTGATTCTGGATGAGGCCACCAGCTCCGTGGATACGGTAACGGAACAGCGGATCCGCAAAGCGATGCTCACCATCACCGAGGGCAGGACCTCCTTCATCATCGCCCACCGGCTTTCCACGATCCGGGATTCGGATCTCATTCTGCTTATGGAGAACGGGCAGATCGCAGAAAGAGGGACTCACGAGGAACTGATGGCGCAGAACGGACGCTACGCACAGATGTACCGTACACAGATGGGCGAAGAATAAAGCGGCCTGAAAGAAGGGCATTCCCAGTCAAGCGTCGTTCTGCCCTCCCATGTTATCTTAAGAAAAAAGGAGGTAACAAACTATGCATGCCTGGGAACAAATACAACTAACACTGGATTTTATCGAAGAACATCTGAACGAGGACATCAGTACCGAATACCTTGCAGGGCTCGCCGCGCTGTCTCCCTTCTATTACCAGCGCCTCTTCCGCCGCCTGGTAAAAAAGCCTGTGGGAGAATACATCAAGCTGCGCCGCATGGCAAAGGCCACAGAACTGCTGCTTAACAAGGATCAGCGGATTTTAGACACGGCTCTTGATCTGGGCTTTTCTTCCCATGAACATTTTACCCGCTGTTTTAAAGAAACCTTCGGAATCACACCGGAGGAATACCGCCGCAGCCCCTGTACAATGAACTATATGACAAAGCCGGAGCTGCTTCTGCATTACACGCTGATTGATGAAGGGGTGCCGCTTATTACGGATGGTATTGTTCTGGAGCTCAACCGAAAACAGGTGGAAGAGCCCATCCTCTTTGCCGGTTTTGTAAATAAAACTCCTGTTCAGTTTACGGAAGGATTGGGCACTGAATCCGGTGTTGATCCGCTTGGCGCTCTCTGGGACAGGTTTCATGAACAAAAAGAATCGGCAATGGGCAGTTTGGAGGAAGAAGAAATCGGTGTTTCCTATCCCTGTACCGAAGAAGGCTATTTCAACTATTTTGCAGGAGCAAAGGTTCTGACAGAAACGGTACCGGAGGGCTTCCAATCGTGGACGCTTCCTGAGGGAGAATATCTTGTCTGCTCTTTTGAAGCGGAAAACTTTGATGCCCTTGTTCTGGACGCCCTTTATAAAGCAAACCAATATCTCTTTAATACCTGGCTTCCAAACCATAAGCTGACGACAGAACCCTTCTGTGCGGAACGATATGCGAGCCATGCGGCGCAGACCGCCAGTATGGAAATCTGGCTGAAGCTGAAAACTGACTAAGCCCTCGCTCCTATTTTTACAGCAAAATATAAGCTTCCGGCATGTCCGTACCTGAAAGGTACCGAACGATGCCGGAAGCTTTTTCTCTGCCTGTTTCGCGTAAAAAGACTCTATCTTACTTATCTTTGATCCCGCAGCATTACATCATGGGCTCCGCCTTCCACAATACTTGTGGAGGAAACCAGTGTAATCTTTGCCTTTTTCTGCAGTTCTGAAATAGTGAGCGCGCCGCAGTTGCACATCGTGGAGCGCACCTTGCTTAACGTGAGGTTCACATTATCCTTCAGGGTACCGGCATAAGGGACAAGGGAATCCACACCTTCCTCAAAAGAAAGCTTGCTTTCTCCGCCCATGTCATAACGCTGCCAGTTTCTTGCCCTGGCGCTTCCTTCTCCCCAGTATTCCTTCATATAGCTTCCATTGATATTCACCTTTTTGGTAGGGCTTTCGTCAAATCTGGCGAAATACCGGCCGAGCATGATAAAGTCGGCTCCCATGGCCAGAGCCAGCGTCACATGATAATCGTGTACGATTCCTCCGTCAGAGCAGATAGGAACATAAATCCCTGTCTCTTCATAATAAGCATCTCTGGCCTTCGCCACATCGATCAGCGCCGTGGCCTGTCCTCTTCCGATACCCTTCTGCTCCCGGGTGATACAGATGGCGCCTCCGCCGATTCCTACCTTGACAAAATCAGCCCCGGCCTCTGCCAGGAAACGGAAGCCCTCTCCGTCCACCACATTTCCGGCTCCTACTTTTACTTTATCACCATAATTATTCCTTATGTAGTCGATCGTAATTTTCTGCCACTCCGAAAAGCCTTCCGAACTGTCAATACAAAGGACATCCGCACCCGCTTCCAGCAAAGCGGGAACCCTTTCCTCGTAGTCTCTTGTGTTAATGCCGGCTCCGGTCATATAGCGCTTGGAGGTGTCGATCAGTTCGTGCTCATTATTTTTATGGGTATCATAGTCTTTCCGGAAAACAAGGTAAACCAGTTCCTGATCCTTATTTACCAGCGGCAGGCAGTTAATTTTATGCTCCCAGATAATATCATTGGCTTCCTTTAAGGTTGTCTCCTCGTGGGCATAGACCAGATCCTGGAATTTGGTCATAAAATCCTTAACCTTACACTCCGGGCTCATACGGCTCACGCGGTAATCCTTATTGGTGACAATGCCCAGAAGCTTTCCGTTCGGTCCGCCATCCTCCGTAACCGCAATGGTGGAATGGCCTGTCCGCTCCGTCAGGCGCAGGACATCCGCCAGCGTCATTTCCGGCGATACATTGGAGTCACTCACCACAAAACCGGCACGATAGCGTTTTACCTTTTTCACCATTTCCGCCTGCTTTTCAATGGGCTGGGAGCCATAGATAAAAGACAGGCCGCCCTCCTGTGCCAGGGCGACCGCAAGCCTGTCATCGGAAACAGACTGCATAATAGCAGATACCATGGGAATGTTAATGGACAGAGAAGGTTCTTCACCCCTTCTGTACTTAACAAGAGGCGTTTTCAGACTCACTTCCGACGGGATACACTTTGCCGAAGAATACCCCGGGATCAAAAGATATTCACTGAACGTTCTGGATGGTTCCTCATAATAAAATGCCATGTCACTTCTCCTTTTCCTATGCTTACTCTTGCATCCGGTTACATACGCGCCCTTATACAGGTTTCCAGAATATCCACTGTCTTTTCTATTCCCAGCTTACTGCTGTTGATAGAAAAATCATAATTCCTGGAATCTCCCCATTTACCCTTACAGTAATAATTGTGGTAGGATTTTCTGTTCCAGTCCTCCCGTTTCATCATCCGTCTGGCTTCTTCCTCCGATACACCAAATACCGTCTGGATTCGTTCCGCCTTTACATCCGGATCTCCCAGGACAAACACCGTCACCAGCCCTTGCGTTCCCTTCAGTATCGTCTCTGAACAACGTCCTACAACAACAAAGGATTCCCCGTCAGCTGCCTTCTTTTTCAGGTAATCAAACTGCATATTCGCCAGATTCTCCTGCACGGAATTGGAATATCCCCGGACCGTTCTGGAAAAAAGCCTGCTTTTGGGCTTTTCGTCATATTTTTTCAGTCCGTCGTGAGGAATTTCTTTTTCTTCGGCGATCTGCTCCAACAGGTTATTATCATACAGCACAAGCCCAAACCTCCTGGCAAGCTCCTCCGCAATCACATGCCCGCCGCTGCCGAATTCTCGTCCTACAGAAATAATTAACTGTTTTCCCATAACACTTCCCCCAGCTTAATAAATTTTCATACCTTCTCTTTTATTTTAGCATGTATACACACATTGGCAAGTGTTTTGACATATCCTTCCAGAATATCTATCGTACCTTCTATTCCAAGCCTGCTGCTGTTGATGGAAAAATCATAATTCCTGGAATCCCCCCATTTTCCTTTGCAGTAATAATTATGGTAGGTTTTCCGCTCCCAGTCCTCCCTCTCCATCATATGTATGGCCTCTTCCTTCGAAACACCATACACCTGCATCACTCGTTCCGCCTTTTTCTCCCGGTCTCCCAGGATAAAAAAGGAAATGAGGCCCGGAAAGTCCTTCAGCTTTGTTTCCGCACAGCGGCCCACAACAACAAAGGATTCCCCGTCAGCCGCCTTTTTTCTCAAATACTCAAACTGCATGTTGGCAAGATTCTCCTGGGCCGAACTGGAATACCCTCTCACCGTACGGGAAAGAAGCTTGTTCTTCGGCTTCTCATCAAATTTTTTCAGTTCTCCGTGATCGATGTTTTTTTCCTGTGCGATATGTTCCAAAAGGTTGCTGTCATACAGCGCCAGATGGAACCTCTCCGCCAGAGCCTCCGCGATCACATGCCCGCCGCTGCCGAACTCGCGGCCCACGGAAATAATCAGTTGTCTGTCCATAAAAGCCCCTTTCTCCTAAAAATACCGGATATAAATACTGATCATGGATATCAGCACCACCAGGATCGTCGCCGGCGCCGCATACTTACAATACTTTCCCCAGCCGATCATGTGGCCTTCCTTCGCTGCAACAGAAATACCCACGACATTGGCGGACGCACCGATGGGGGTGGCGCTGCCGCCGATATCGGTTCCCATGGCAAGCGTCCAGGCCAGTACCGAAAGATCCACTCCGGAGGCTGCCGCCAGGCTTTTGATGACCGGGACCATCGTCGCCGCAAAAGGGATATTATCCACAAAAGCGCTGGCAATAGCGGAAATCCACAGTACGATGGCGATCATCAGCATGGCATTGCTGCCGCTTATCTTCGCAATAAAACCGGCTATCAGCTCCAGGATTCCCGTCTGTTCCAGTCCTCCGACCACGATAAACAGGCCGATAAAGAACAGCAGGGTTTTGTAATCCACCTTTTTCAGCAGGATTACCGCCTCCCTGCCTGCGGTTATCAAAGATACCGCGCCGATAAACACTCCGATGGCAGCAACTGTCAGACCAGTCTGGGCATGAGTGATCAAAAGCACTACCGCACAGGCAAAAATAATACAGCTGATGATAAAATCCTTCTTATTTTCTATCGCATCCCTGGGATTGGGATAAGACACCGCTCCCCTTCCCGCGGCGCTTTGCTGCAGCTCCTTACGGAAGCAGAAATAAAAATAGACGATGGTAAAAACAAGGGCGATCAGTGCAATAATTCCCGTATTCCTGATGAAATTCCCGAAAGAATAGCCCAGTGACGTCCCTATAATAATGTTCGGCGGGTCACCGCACATCGTAGCCGACCCGCCAAGGTTGGCACAGAAAATCTCGGAAATAATCATAGGAACCGGATTGAATTTCAGCAGACGGGCCAATTCCACCGTTGCCGCCGCCAAAAACAGAATAACTGTAATACTGTCAATAAACATGGCCAGGATGCTGGACATCACCATGAAAGTGATGAAAAGCGGAATCGTCCTGTACTTCACCGCTTTTGCAATCCGCAGGCAAAGCCACCGGAAAAACCCGGCGCGCCCCATTCCTTCCACCATGATCATCATTCCTGCAATAAACAGGATCGTCGCCCAGTTAATCCCTGAGGACGACTCGGAAGACTCCCCCGCCTGATACCAGAAGCCTGCCGCAAAAAAATCCTTCAGCGCAAGCGTGTTCCAGACGGCCGTCATGCTGTGCATGCTCAACCCGAAAACCAGAACAATCATCAGAAGCCCACACCCCAGGGAAACGAGATGCCGCTCAATTTTCTCCGACACAATCAATCCGAACATTGCTAAGAAAATAACTACTGCTGCTATTTGTGCTGCTGTCATATCCTACCTTCCTCCTCATGTGTACTTCTATTACACTTCTAAAATAAATAGGAAAAACCGGGTCAGAAATAAAATTTCTGATACCCGGGGTGTAATTATAGTACAAAAAGGCACGGATGGATAGAGCAATATCTCACAACTTTTTATATGCATCCACAGCCATTTGGGAAGGAATTGAATCCCCGCAGGCGCATATATCCCCGGTTTTACTGAAAAAATGCCGGTACTGTATGGCATGTTAATGTTTTGCTAAGAATCTGCAGAAAAAAGCTGCGGGGAAATCACTCCACACAGACATTGATTTCCCTGCAGCTTTTCCGCAGTATATATACAAGGGGCCTGAACAGCACAAGGCACAAGGCCACATTTCCGATACAATGGGGGATATCATAAGCCAGGCCGGATACCCAGTAGGCAAACGCGGCTGACGGTCCCCCTATCGCAAAATAAGGAAGCGAACAGAGAGCGCCGAAGGTAATTCCATAAAAGCCGGACAGAATACTCCAGAAAACCACAGACTTCTGTTTTCGGAAAAGAAGGTTGATAACCGCCTGTATACTCCACACATACAGATAGTTGAACCACCAGATCCCGAAGCCGTATACCAGTCCTTCCGCCAGAACAAAAACATATATAATAAAAAAGACCTTTTTTCGGAAGACAATACTGTACACCATGATGAGCAGAGTAACGACTTCAATGTTGGGAAGAAACCCCAGCGCTATCTGCCCGATGAGTAAAATAGCGCTTAACAAAGCCAGGAGCGCTGTCTCCTTCACTTTGAGGCCAGCCATCAATAGCCTTCCTTCAGAGTGAGTTCATAGCGATCCCCGTCCGCAATGGGCGTCTGGTCCGCGGAGGTATTCACCATCTCCCCGCCCTTGGTCAAGCACCACCACTGCTGTTTGGAATCGTCCGCCTGTTCCCCGTCCGCAACGGTAATGAACAGACCATACTGTCCCTGATCCCCTTCCACAAGCTGCTCATCCTCCAGAACCTTTCCCAGATATTCGGCATCCGTCTGATACCGGAATTCTTTTTCCGTACTGTCGGCATGAACGACTGTCACCGTTATATTCTTGCTTCCTACATTTGCGGAAGGCCGGAACCTCAAATACAACGCTCCCGCTCCCACACATACCAGAATTAACAGGACTGCCGCAATAATTGTACCTTTTTTCCCCTTCATGTTACCGCTCCTTAATGACATATCTTTCATTTACTTATGTAAATCCAGTAAATATTATCTATCATTAAACGCTGTTCTTTTTCTTTTGTCAAGCCCCTTAGGTGCTCTTTCTTCCCAGGGCATTACCGCTGCTGCTTCCCCTGCCGGTCAAACAGGCCTTTCTGCTTTCGGGGCTGCAGTATTCTGTGCCATAACTCCGACCAGGCGGTGGGGAACATAGGCTTCCTCCAGATAATTGATTTCCTCTTCCCTTAAAGTAAGCTCCGCCGCATGTGCCGCGCCCTCAACGTGATGGAACTTCGTGGCTCCCGCTACCGGGGATGCTGCCTTTGTCAAAAGCCAGGCCAGGGCGATTTCTGTCATGGACACATTTCTCTCAGCCGCAAGCTGAGCTACCCTTCCTATAATCAATTCGTCCTGATCTCTGGATGCATCATATTTCAATTTTGCGTAGCTGTCTTCCTCAAGACGTTTCGAGCGCTCACCCGGCCGTTTGGAAAGCCTTCCTCCCGCCAGCGCGCTGTAAGGGGTGAGTGCAATATTTTCCTCTCTGCAGTACGGAACCATTTCCCGTTCCTCTTCCCTGAAAATCAGGTTATAATGTCCCTGGACGGAAACGAATTTTGCAAACCCTTCCCTTTCTGCCAGTTCATTTGCCATACACAGCTGCCACGCAAAACAGTTGGAGATACCGATATACCTTGCTTTTCCTGCTTTTACGATCCGGTTCAGGCCATCCATGATCTCATAAAGCGGCGTCTTATAATCCCACATGTGGTAAATGTAGAGATCCACATAATCCATGCCGAGATTCTCAAGGCTTTTATCAATCATCTTTTCAATATGTTTCTGTCCGGAAATTCCCGCCTCTATATCCTCTTTTGTGCGGGGAAGGAACTTGGTTGCCACCACAAAGTCTTCTCTTTTGCCATAGTTCCTTAAAGCCCTGCCCAAAAACTGCTCGCTGGTTCCACTCTGGTACGCGATCGCCGTGTCAAAAAAATTAATACCCAGCTCCAGCCCTCTTTTGATAATTTCCCTGGTGTGCTCCTCATCCAGTGTCCATGAGTGCTGCCCTCTTGCCGCATCGCCAAACCCCATACACCCCATACAGATGCGAGAAACAGTCAAATCCGAATTTCCTAATTTTGTGTACTTCATAAGATACCTCCATTCCTGTTTATTGTATTTCCGGATATTTAAAATGTCTAATACTTATGATGTATCCACTATCATGCCTATTATGTATTCCTGCATAAAAAATAAGCCTGACACACAGTTAACTGTGCAGCAGGCTATAATTATTCCATGCTTCAGAGGAAGATATCGCCGCCCCATGTCATTCTGGCAAGCGGCTATGGAGCATTTGTATAAACAGTGAAGCTGCCGGTTGAAAAAGCCGGTTCTTTTTCCATAAAAGCACACACCGGGTAGTATGCTCCGGATATACAGGACAAAAACAGAGCTCCTCACTGTAATGGATAGACAATGCCCCGTCAAGACATACCGCACACCCCATGCCTGCTTCCACTAAAAGAGCTACATTAGATAGCAGATTATACTTGACCGGAACCTTTAAATTTCTTTCCTCGCATCCCAACCAGTTAAGCACCTCGCTCAACGCCTTTTCCCGGCTTGGCAGGATCAGCGGATACGGCCTGATATCTTCCACCGCAATACGTTCCTTGTTGGTAAGAGGATGATCCTTCCGGCACAGGATGCCCCACGTTTCTTTTCCTGAGAAACGTATGAATTCATATTTGCTTGTATCAATCGGCTCCAATACCAGCCCTATATCCAGTATTCCCTTGTCAATCTTATCCTTGATATGATCCGCCATTTCATTATACAGTTCAAACTGCACATCAGTATATTTGTCAGAAAATCTTTTCATATAAGAGGCCAGTATCCGGCTTCCCAATGCTTCCGCCGCCCCAATTGCAATGGTGCCGCTTATCTTTTCTGTTTTATCGCGGAATGCGTTTTCTGCTTTGTCGGCTAAATCAACAATTTCTTCCGCCTGCTGTTTAAACAGCAGGCCATCCTCCGTTAATGTAACGGAACGTTTTCCCCGAATCAACAAAACTGTTCCCAGCTCCTGTTCCAGATCCATCATCTGTCTGCTGAGCGTCGGCTGTGTAATATGAAGCATTTCCGCCGCTTTTGTTATGCTGCCTTCCTGGACTATTGCTAAAAAATAGCGAAGTGTTCTGATTTCCATGCCGCATACCTCTTGCTTTTCCATACATATATCATACTGAACGGTAAGTACTGATGCAATCATAACACTAAAAGAGCATTACTGGCAACTTTTGGCGATTGGCACAGATGACGGTATCGGCACAATCTCCTACTCAAACAGAATTCTTCTGCTTTCCCTCCAATCAGCATCTACCGGCGGCCATTCATTGCCTTGAGTCATATAAATCCGGTCAATACGAAGCCCTGATTTTTTACCCATAACAGATAAAATATGTTCCCCCGCATTCAAATCCAAAGCAGCAACTGCACGCCAATGCCATCTTTGTTTCATACTATATGTAAAAAATCCTCCATGAGAAGAAAATATCCGGTCTGCATCCTGCTGCATTCCATCTGCTAACAGGTAACAGGAATCACTGTCTGCATCTTCAAACTTCATCAACAGCCATACAAAATACGTCCCTGGATTCTGTATTCTGATCCGATAATGCATTCCCGGCCCCTCCAGCGCATTTTCCCAGTATCTTCCTTTCCCCTCTATCATCATGGCAAAACCTGAACCGCCATCTGTTTCTGCCTGGGTATGGCTCCAATAATACTTTCCATCCGGAAGTGAGGCTGTTACATATGCATTTTCTGAGTTTTCTAATGCATACTCCGCTTCAAAAGCTGCTATTCCATCAACCTCCATAAACAGTCCTTCCCCAAATTGATGCAATATATCTTTCGTACCATCCTGGCAGCATGTGTACCTGACGACTCCCAAACGGTTCTCTTTCTCGTCACTGCGTGTATACAGTCTTTCTGTTTTCCAAAAATCTGGTGCCGCATACAGCATCGGAAGCAGCAGTTCCCTGTCAGCAGGATTCCCATAAAGTTCCCTCCAGAAGCCTGACTGATTCTCTTCTGTATTTACCGGAATCATATCTGCTCCTTTCGCCGTATTCCACTTTATTCCATCATAAAAAGCACTCTCAAAGGGGCCGAAATTACTCTCCTTCCATTTTTCTGTATAGATAACCAATTTGTTCAGCGTCACGTATTGATCCACAGGATATATTTTTAATATATGATAGCCTGATGAAAGCCAGGGAAGCATATGATAGAGCTTTTCCCCATCATTCATAACAGCATCCTTCCAGCAGCCCTTCCACTCATCAACCGTATCCGTTTCTATAAGAACAGGCCGTTCGTTATCCACCCCAACAGCAAACCGTACTTTTCCCGTTGGATTCAGTGTCAGAAAACGGTGTATCTCCAGCAAAAATGCACCGCTGTTCTCCAGGAAAAACGGATACTTCAGATAACAATCCTGTCTTATATCTGAAATACCGGGAGCATCGGACTCAATTGCCCTGTCCTGAGCTGCTTCCAGAAATGCTTCCATTGCCGCTCCCCAGCCTCTTCCCAGATATTCTATCTTCCTCCAGGCTGCTTCTTTCGTACACACATTTTCGCTGTATCCATCGGCAGGGATGGATATATAACCGTCTGCTTCCGCATAAAAAGCATGTTCCCTATACGGATAAGCCGTCTCTTTCTCAGCCTGTATCTCAATTTCATACCTTATTCCATCTTCTCCGGTAATAATAATCTGCCCTGTTCTGCCCTGTTCAAAGCATATCTTACGTTCGCTTTCGCGTATACGAACAGTCAGTATTTTTTCTGCCGCAACACAGCCTTCTGTTTCACTGACCTCCAGCCATTTCGGGACTGCCGCCTTATAGCCAATCTCTCCGCATCCTTTATTAAAAAGGGTAATTATCTTTTCTATTCCCCCATGCGAATGAAATATAAAATTATCCTCCCGGATGACTCCAAGAGAAGCCGCTCCAATAACCAAAGCCGGTTTGGCTGCCGGATACAGTACTGTCGGAGGAGGCGAAAAACTTTCGGGTGTTAAAATCCCTTCCCATTTTCCGTCCTGCATCAAATGATTATAGTAATATAACAGTTCCTGTTTCCTTCGATCCATCTGTCTTGATTTTTCCAGATAGCTGTCTGCAGCCTGCATACCTCCCTGCTCCCAGAAAAACCGGCTCCTGTCTGCGAAATAAAAAGAAGCATTTATATAATAAGAAGCCTGAAGTTTCATCAAAAACAATTCGAAAAAAGCATCTTTTTCCTCTTCCGGAAGAAACTGATAAATTTTTCCCGCTCTGTCCGATAAATCTTTTAAGATATCAATCCTGTACTTTGCCTCATTCCCATATGCGTTCTGTGAAAACTTATCCGACTGCAGATGCTCTGGTTTACATACATTATTAATCTGTGCAAACAAATTATAGATTTCTGCCGCATCCATGCCAAAATTTCCGGAAAAATTTCTGTTAATCCAGCGGGATATAAACTGAGTTACATCTTTTGTATTTCTTGTGTTCTTCCCTGCTTCCCAACTATAGCGCAGGAAAAATTCCATATCTATTTCCAAAGGTTTCAGGGCTCCCACGTTCAGTACCCACATTTTTCTGATACCGGATTCCCAACACTTTTTCAATTCATTCCCTGTTTGTGCCAGGGGAATGGAATTGAAAAAAAGATAACTCATACCGGGGGACGCCCAATAAGAGGCATGATAATATAAGCCATTCCCGCCTTTTCTCTCCTGCTCCTCTTTTCCGGGATAACGCCGCATATATCCGAAATTATCATCTACCCATATCAATGTTACATCCTCAGGAACCTGCAGGCCCCCGTCATATAAATCCAGAACCTCCTTATATGGAATAAATGTCTGCGGCACACTATTCCCTTTTTCTTCACCCAGCACTTCCTTTAAAATCTCTCTCTGATCTGAAATCACCTTCTCCAACAAATGAATCTTCTTTTCTGTTCTTTCAGACTGTGTCAGAGAGGTATCCTGATCAATGACTTCCGTTACGAATCCCGAATCATGAATCCCACGCATGCCAACGGTATAGCACACCTCATAATTTCGGTTCATTTCCACACTTTCTGCCCAATATTCCTGAATTATTTCCCTGTTTTCTCCGGAAAGCGAGTAATCATATCTGATATTCTCATAGTTTTTTTTCTTCAGCCATGGAGTCCATTCATTCTGGTTGCTGCGAAGCAGCATATCACAATGAGATGTTCCAACAACAATCCCCATTTTCTCAGCCAGTCTTCCGTTTTCAGGGTCACTGTTAAAGTAATTCACATGCATGGCAGGCCAGATATAGTTTGCTTTTAACCGCAGCAGCAATTCAAAGATATGTGCATAGGTTTCCGGACCGATCGTATCATCTTTTGTATGTATCTTTGACCAGGCATCCAGTTCTTCCTCGTCATTCAGGAAAATCCCTCTGTACTGTACATCCGGCCAGTCCGCTTTACTGTAATCGTTTGAAAAAGCAAAGCGCTTCTTTTTTCTTACAGGAACATCTGCCCAAAAATACCACGGCGATACCCCTATCTGTTCACTTAAATCATAAATACCGAAAACAGTCCCTCTTCGGTCTGCTCCTATAATACAGAAAGAATTATCGGAAATCTGATGCAGATATGCTTCCCAGCGTCCCACTCCCTGTGCATCCCTTATTTTTTCCACAGCAGGCAAAACTGCTTCAGGCATAATTTCAGAAAACCAGGGGGTATCCATAGTAGCAACGATTATCTCCGGTCCATTCTCCTGAGCATTCCTTCCGGTAATATTTCCCGGTTCCACAACGCAGTCACACACTTTTTTTATATCTTCGGCTAAATTCAGGATCGCGCATTTTACCGCGCTGTTTTCTTTTTCAGAATAAATAATACGTATTTTTTGTCCTGCTTCCAACAGGACAAAATCTCCGGCTTTTTTCATTTTCTCTCCTTACATGATTAACCTTTAACGGCTCCAATCATCACACCTTTTTCAAAATACTTCTGGATAAACGGATAGATGCACAATACCGGCACTGTAGAAACAATAATCACAGCAAATTTAATCTGATCCGCATACTGCTGTGCATAGCTCCCTTCTCCTGCGCCTGTGGTACCTGCCATAGCCTGGTTGCTGATCAGAATATTCCTCAGAATCGTTTGAAGCGGCTGGTATTCATCCTTATTCAAATAAAGCAGCGCATTAAAAAAATCATTCCAGTGGCCTACCGCATAATACAATGTTATTACAGAAATAACCGCTTTGGATAAAGGAAGGACTATGGACAAAAAATATCTGAAATGAGAACAGCCATCCAGTTCCGCCGCTTCCTGCAGTTCTGCCGGTATAGAATTCTCGAAAAAAGTCCTTGTAATTATTACGTTGTAGACACTTACCGCTCCCATAATTATCATAATCAGCGGAGAATTGGTAAGATGCAGTGTTTTCACCAGCATATATGTAGGTACCATACCTCCTCCGAAGTACATCGTTATAACAAAAAGCGGCATCACAACACGGCGCGCCCTGAATCTGCTCTGCGCCAGCACATAGGCTGCCGGAAGAGTCACCGCCAGATTCAGCAGGGTTCCGCATACTGTATAAATAATTGTATTTTTATATCCTACCCAAAGATCCGTCCTCTCAAGTATTTTGCGATATCCATAAAAATTAATATCCTTTGGCAGCAAAGATACCAGTCCCTGATTTACCATATTAGAATTACTGAAAGAGGCAATAACAATAAAATACATGGGGTACAAAACAATCACCAATGCGGCAACTGCAATCACCGTTGCAATGATATAAAAAATACGGTCTGACAGGCTTTGCTGCATTCTCTTTCCTACTGTTTTCATCTTCTCTCCTCCTACATCAGACTGATATCCGCAGCCTTCTTCGACACCATATTGGCAATCATCAGAAATGCAAAGTTAATAACCGTATTAAAAAGCCCTACTGCGGATCCAAAGCTGAACTGCCCCGATTGTACGCCTATATTAAAAACATAAGTCGAAATAACTTCAGATACTGACAGATTCAGGTCATTCTGCATCAGGAATACTTTTTCAAAACCAACGCTCAGCACACGTCCCATATTCATAATCAAAAGTATAACAATGGTAGGAACAATTGCAGGCAGCTCCACATGGATCACCTGCTGCCAGCGATTAGCGCCATCTACCTTTGCGGCATCATACAGCTGCCCGTCCACAGAGGCCAGCGCCGCTATAAAAATTATACTGTTCCATCCGGCAGACTGCCAGATTCCTGACAGCACATAAACCGGTACAAAAGCACTGGGAGTGCCCAGCAGATTTATTGATTGCGGTATTATATGTAAACTTTTAAGAAAATTACTGACTACGCCGGTAGAAGGTGAAAGCAAAATCTGAAGTATGGCAACCATGACCACCGTTGAAATAAAGTAGGGCATGTATACTGCGGTTTGCACTACCCTTCTCAATTTCTTCTGTCTCAGTGAATTAACCACCAGAGCCAAAAGAATCGGAGCAGGAAATCCGCATACCAGAGTGAAAAAAGAAATAACAAAAGTATTTCTAAGAGTAGTCCAGAACATGGGACTTTCGAAATATTGGATAAAGTATTTAAACCCTACCCAATCACCACCAGTCAGTCCTTTGGAAAAATCGTATTTACGAAATGCGAGCTGTATTCCGTACATAGGCACATAGCAAAATATAATAATATAGGCAAGAGCCGGCAATATCATTGCCCAAAGCTGCCAGTCTTTTTTTAAACCAGACAAAATTTTTCGTCCCATAGTATACCTCCGTTGGTATTTTTTTAATTGATTATCTGATAAGAGCCGGGAAAACTAACTCTATATGTTTTCCCGGCTCCTGAATTCTTCAGATTACTTCATCGATGTCAGATATCTCTCATACGCAGTCTGTCTGATTTCCAGATTCTGTGTCAGACCAATGTCATATACAGACTGTACATAAGCATCCCATTCTTCTTCAATATTTCTCGAAGAATCCGTAAGCCATGCGGAATATGTCTGATCAACAATATTATTTATATTAGCCTGTGTCATTGCCAAATCGGAGTTTTCATCTGTAGTATAAGTTATGAATTTGGCCGGATAAGTCTCACATTTTTTCTCCATCATATCCAGCGTTGCTTCAAGAGGAATTCTTTCCTCAAGGACTCTCTGCATATCTTCACCCATTGTCAGCTTATCTTTCATATCATCCGGAATATAATAAGGGCTGTAATCTGCAAAGGAATTTGTCCATTTCCATGTACCTGCATCAATACTGGAATCCGCAGGAGGAAGAACAGTATAGGTTCCATCCCCATTATCCTGAAGACATTTATCCACATCATTCATACCGCCAAACAAAACTTGAATTCCTATATCTTCTGCATAAAAAGCATCAATAAATTTCACAGCTTCCGCTTTATTTTTGCAGTTTGCACTTAAGGCTGCTGTAGCAGCATTAACCGAGTTATTATCCGAATAATACCCCCAATAAACCTCATTTTCATCGGAATCCGCATGCGGCTTCAATGCCGGCAGGGGCAGATACTGATCTGCCACACCAGTCCCGAATCGATCTCCGCTTTCCCAACCAAGGGTAACACCAACTTTTGCGGTACTTCCCTCTCCGCGTGCCAGTGATTGAAACTTAGAATAATCCTGTGTAATAACTTCTTCATTTATCAAACCTTCCCCATACAGCTTCTGCAGCCATATCATAAAGGTCTTATAGCGTTCATCCACACGATAATTCTTTACTTTACCATCTTCTACGAAATAACCATCACTTTCATTCATCATGGGCACCCCAAAGCATCCCAGCATAAAAGTGGGAAACCCGGAAAAATCCAGCGGTATTTCATCTTTTGTATCTCCATTGCCATTGGGATCTTCATTTTTGAATGCAATAAGGACTTCTTCCAATTCATCCATTGTTGCCGGTACCTGTAATCCCAGATTATCCAGCCAGGTCTTGTTTATATACAGCACTCTGTTTGTTCTTGGCCAGAGACTTCTGTAATTTGGAATCCCATAAATTGCTCCATTTTCATCTGTACTTAGTACTCTCAGCTCCGGATGATCCTCAAACATCTTAGCAACATTGGGCATTTCACCTGAATCTATATAAGGAGCCAGATTCTCGAAAAGGCCATTATAAGTTGCAAAATCTGTTGTTACTGTTGCTTTGACCAAAATATCCGGAATATCTCCTCCGGCAAACATAACACTTTTTTTCTGATCCCAATCTGCAGTTATCTGCTGCCATTCCACATCAACTCCATTTTCTTCTTCCAGCAGATTCAGCCATTCCATCTCATTTACATCTTTTGTGAGACTATGTTTGGAAATCAAAGCTGTAAGCTTCACCTTTTCCGTATCCGAACTTTCCCTGCCCTGTACCGCTGTATCTGCATTTGCAGAGGTCTTACCTCCATTACCTGTAGAATTACCACACCCTGCCAGACAACATATTCCCATACAGCCAGCCAGAATCAGTGCCAACCATTTTTCTGCTTTCACTTTTCTTCTCCCTTTCCTGATATATACTCTTAGTACCTATAATATTAATGTCGACATCATTATGAGATTATTATATTGGAAAAAGGCCTGGGGAAAAATGGGTCAGATTTTGTTTTATGTGTTATTTTTTCTCTGCCATCATCTTATCTCTGCTGGCAGTAGGTGTCAGTCCCGTTTCTTCTTTGAATACCTTCGCAAAACGTCTTGCATCCTCAAAACCGACCTTCTGAGAGATTTCCAAAATGCTCATATCCGTGTTTAAGAGAAATTTTTTACTTTTTTCAATACGCAGCTTTCTCAGGTAAGAACTGAAATTTTCTCCTGTAAATTCTTTAAAAGTAGTTGAAAACATGGAATAATTCATAGAAACATAATTGGATACCTCAGCCATATCTATCGGTTTTCCATAGTTCTGCCTGATATAGTCAACCGCCCTCTGCATTTTATATCTGTTTACACCGGTAACCTCCGTATCACCGGAATTTCCCATATCAGGACTTTCCACACCCCTTTTCCTTAGAATTTCTTCTGCATTCCAAAGAATCTTTCCGAGTTCCTCCCTGTCAACCGGCTTTAAGAGATAATCCATAGACTGAAATTTCATCATACCTTTCACATATTCAAATTCTGCATAACCGCTGATTGCAACTATGAGAGGACGTTCTTCCGCATCCAGATTGTCACATATCCACCTCGAAAGTTCCAATCCTCCCATTATCGGCATTTTTATATCTGTCAGGACAAGATCATATCTGGTATTTTTCAAATATTCGACTGCATCCTTTCCATTACGGCATTCCGTTATTTCACTGTAGGGAACTCCGCTGTTCTCAATCATTACATAAATTCCATATCGGATCATTTTTTCATCTTCCACCAGTAAAATCCTTCTCATACTATCTCCTCCGCATGTATTGTCATCACCACTTTTGTATAACAGTTTTCTCTGGAAAAAATTTCAACACCATATTCTTCTCCATACATTAGCCGGATTCTTTCATGAATATTATGCAGCCCGATTCCGTTCGTTGAGTTATTTCCTCCGCCTCCGCTGCGAATCACTTCCCGGACCTTCTCCAACTTTTCCTCATCCATTCCTTTCCCCATATCAGTCATTTCTATAAAAGCACAATCATCCTTTATATAAGCTTTCAAATAGATTGTTGTATCCTCCGCCAGTTCATCCAGTCCATAGGAAATAGAATTTTCTGCAATAGGCTGAAGGAGCACTTTGGGAACCTTAAGATTTCTTGCAGGATCTTCCACATTTTCACTGAGATTAATATAATAATCATATCTTATATTACACAGCTTCAAATAGCTTTCCAGATAAGAAATTTCTTCCTGCAATGTAACACTGTGGCTGTCAATCCGCAGATTATAGCGGAACATTCTTGCCAGTGCCAAAAGTGCATCGGATACGTTGTAAATCCCTTTTACCTCCGCCATCATCTTAATTGAATCCAATACGTTATAGAGAAAATGGGAGTTGATTTGTTTCTCCAGACTTCTGAGCTGTGCCTCTTTTACCATTACTTCCCTATGGATATTGATTTCCATCAACTGCTTTACTTTACCAAGCATCCTGTTATATTCCATTGCAACCGCATTTATTTCCACCTGCTCCAGTCTGGGAATTTCCACATCCAGATTTCCATTTTCCACTTTCCTCATACATTCGGAAAAGATATCAAAATCATGCAGCAAACGTTTTACAATACGATTAATAGCTTTAAGCAAAAGAACCGTCATCAGAACTTCTATCAACAGAATTCCTATAATCTGCACAGCCATAGTCTGATACTGTTTCTTCACGGAGGTAATCTCCATCAGATAAACACCCTTTCTTTCATTTCTGCTTACCGACAGAATCACAGGAGAATGCTTCCATACACCATGATAAATTTGTATTCCCTGTGCATCATAATCATCCAGTGAAGCAACTCCCATCATTGCCTCCAGATTTTCCCTGGTAATACCTCCAAAATTTCCTTCTGCCTCTATCCCTAAAATCCTGTTTTTTGAATCAATCAAAAATATATCCTGATTCTGCAGGCCACTATATAATTCCGGCACAATAGCCTTCATTGGCAGCATAATCTCAAAAATGCCGGTCAGTTCACTGCTGATTCTTATCGGGATAACAAAAGAAGCCATATTTTTCTCTGTAAAATAATCCGAATAAGTTCCATAAGACTGCTTATCCGTTACATTCATGTACCATGCACCATTATATGTAAGGGAATTTCTGTCCTCATACCAGAGACTGTCCTTCGCTCTGTCCATACTATATAAATAAGAAGAATATTCCCGCACACCCGGATAATCCAAATGAATTCTCGCACTTTGTACCTGGCTTATACTGGTAATTACCCTAAGAGCCGACAAAGTCTGTTCCTGAAAAATATAACGGTTATATTCTCCCAGACTACCGTCAATAGCGGCCTTTCCCACCTCCGTAATAAAGGTTGTATCAGACCATACAGTCTTGGCCATCAGTTCTATTGTATTCATTTCATAGTTCATATCGTCAGCCCTGTTCTGAAGTTCTTCATATACTTCCTCCTGGATTTTGCCAACCTGATTTTTATAAATGAGAGGAAGAGAAATACATGCCAGACAGAGCAAAGGCAGCAGTGAAAAAAGCAAAATGGAAAGCCTTACTTTTTGATGCAGCGTCTGATCGGTATATTTTCTTTTTATTTTCTTAATCATAGCATCCTCCGGACTCGTATTTAATAAATTAGTATTAATACTATATATAATACCAGAATACAGTTGTTTTTTCATTCATAATTAAGCTGTCACCGTTTTCTCTCAGTTGGGTAAATAAGAGGAGTTTCACCGCAAAACAGCAATTCCTTACCATTAAACCATGGATTTTTCTTTTGTCAAGCCCATTGTGGGCCTGAACGGTAACCTTAATTGCTTTTTCGGGATCGAGAAATATAATAGAGGCTGAAATTATTAGATGGGTCAAGTCCAAAAAAGCCGCCAAATTGACAGCGGGAATGTATCTATGCGTATATATTTCGGTATTACCTGTCATAGCCGTTACGAGCATGTGTTCTGTTTATCATTTATTAATGTGTCAACTATTGTTCTGCCAATAGTTCTCTTTGCTTTCATTAAGTATGCCTGTGTTCCCTCTGCAGCCACTGCCTGGGACTCATCCCAAACCTGCTGCGGAATATTTTATGAAAATAAGAGGTTGAATGATACCCTGTTTTTGCCGCCACGTCATCCAAAGACAATTCCGGATTATCTGTCATCAGCCTGCAGGCCTTCTGCAGCCTGATATTTGTCAGATACTGCAGAAAGGTGCTTCCGGTTTCCTTTTTGAATATATAGCTAAGATAGCTGGGATTGATCGAAATATACTCAGCCACCTGTTCCAGTGCAATATCCTGTTCATAATGCATTTCCATATATTCACAGGCCATGGCAATTTTAGACGAATATTGTTCCTGCTCGGCAGGCGTGAAGGAATCATACCAGAAGTTCAGCGATTTTTCCATAAAAGCACAAAGTGTCCTTTTATCATGTACCGTTTCTGCCTGCTGCTGATAAAGCTGCCGTATTGTTTCCGGAGACAGACTGATCCCGGCAATCAAAATATTAGCCGCCAGCGCCTCCGTAAAAACCAGAAGGAAAATTAATATGATATCCCAATCGGGATTACAGACTTCATTAATATAATCCGTAATACTATACTCAAACATAAGAACACGTATAGCCGGCTGCAGCGTATGCTCTGAAATCCTGACGGCGATCCGTTCTCTGACAGCGGCTTCTGCCGGAAGAAAAGATAAGACAAGATCACACAGCGCTCTCTGATATGGCAGGAAAATATTCTGTATCCCTTCTTCCTCCGAAAAAAGAGAAATCCCGCACGCCATTCCGGCAAATGTTCTCTGCAGCAAAGTGCGCAGTTCTTTAACTCCGATTCGCACAGAATAATTCAACAGGAAAACACTCCAGTTATTATGGGAAAACACATAGCAATTATCAAAATAAGCGGCAATCCCGGGCTGCAGCTTCTCCGCTTCAAAAGAAGGAATCCCCGCAGCACAAAGGGCAAACCAAGGATTAGGAAACAGTCTCTTGATCTCATCCCTGGTTAAATCCTGCTCCTGAAACTGTCCTCCCGAAAACAGCATCAGCCTTATTTTCAAAAGCATATTCTTAATCTGTGCCTGTTTTTCTTCCCCAATCCCTTTCAAACGGCGAATCAAATAAGCTTTATCAACCGGTTTCGTCAAATAATCCGCTACATGCAGCTTCAGCGCTCTCTTCAAATACTCCTGATCCTCATATCCGCTGACAATAATAAATCTGCATTGAGGATGAGCTCCGCTGATTTGTTCCAGCATGGTCAGCCCGTCTATCTCCGGCATATTGATATCTGCAATAATCACATCCGGACACCAGTCGGCCAGCTTTTCCATCGCGTCCACCGCATCCATGGCCGTCATTATCTCAAGCGCAATCTCCTTCTGTTCCCCCAGCATGATTTCGAGCCCCTTCAACACGATATATTCATCATCTACCAGCAATACTTTCAGCCCCATATTTTCCTCCCTCAGAAATCAATAAAATGCTTGTGAATACGCACACTGCATGTAGTGAGCACATTTTCCTCACTTTCTATCGTAAAATGATATCCTTCCCCATAAAACAATTTCAGCCTGTCACTGATATTAAAAATACTGCGCCCATTGTTCTCACTTTTCATAGTATCACGTTCTCTTGGGTGCTCTAACAGATAATGAAGTTCCTCAAGACGTCCCTGTGAAACCCCCGGACCGGTATTGGAAACTGTAAAAATCAAATCTTCCCCTTCTTTTGTCACACTTACACTAATCTGTATAAAGTTTCTGCATTTGCTCACATTGTGTGAAAAAACATTTTCAACCATACTGAACAGGACAAATTTAGGGCATCTCCATTTTTCATCCAATTCACAAAGTTCCCATTCCACATCGAAGCGGCTGACTAGCCTTTTTTCCTGAATGGATACATATTGCTGTGTCATATCTATCTCTATAGAGACCGGAACCAGATATTCTCTGGAAAGGGAATAACGCATCAGCTTTCCGAATGCAAAGGTTATTTCTGAAATCAGCTCCTGATGGCTGGCTTCTGCAATCATCCGTATACTTTCCAGTGTCCCATAAAAAAAATGAGGATTAAGCTGGGCCTGCAGCGCCTCTATCTGTGCATTTTTCAGCTGCATCTCATTATTCAGAAGGCTGGATGACAACTCATTAATTCGTTCCGTCATTTGATTGAAGGATAAAATCAGATCTCCCGTTTCGTCCTTTGAAAGCATTCCTGTATAAGGAGTAAGTGTATGCGTATTCTGCCTGTTCATATGCTCGGAAAGCCGTACAATGTTTTTAAAGGGCCTGAAAATAAGGAGGAACATGATAATACTTGCACATATTAATATGAAGATAGAAACAAGAAAACTTAGCAGGAACGGTCTGTAGGAAAATATATTTCCCGGCTCCGGCGTTATTTTAACAACTTGAAAAACTCCGTCATTCAGAGTGAAACTGCTGAGAATACACCGTTTTTGTGCATCCGGTATAATCATCACCGTTTCCTTCCGCATACCGCATATAAGCTGCTTTTCATAATCCTCCATGCACAGTGTCGTTTCTGCTGAAACATTATATTCATACATCAGGTTTCCATTCAGATAGACATAAACTGCAGTGTCCGGGTTTTCCCGCGCATAGGAATCAAAAATATTGCTGTTATAATTCAGTCTTGCAATACCGGGAAACACAGTGATCGGCGGGTTGGTAAATCCTTTGTAAAAGGAAAATCCTGTGGCTTCCCCATCAGTATCGACAGACCAGAAACCATCTATCAGTCCGGAATAAGAATCCGATCCGAGGGGAATGGAATCCACAGTTTCGAAAAAACGGAGTATTTCTGCCGCTTTACGATTTTCAGCATAGATAGTTATGCCTGAAATATTTGTATCATACAGGAAGATGCTGCTTAGAAGAGAATAGATTTGACTGTTATATGCATAAACGATTTCCTGTTCCTTAGAATAAAAGCCTCTCAGAAGCTTCTGCAGTTCATAGTTTGATTTCAACTGATTAAAATGAATTTGCGCATCATCCAGTTGATTCATAAGATAATTTTGTTCTGTAATAAGAGAATTCTTTTTTTCATTCAGATATTCTTTAGTACGCTGATCATTATGGTAGTAATAAATCATACTGCTCAAAAACATAATGGGAATAAATATCGCCAGTATGTAACATATAAAAAAACGTGTCTGCAGCTTAGTTACCTTTGAAAACATATCTTTTCCTCTGTATAGGCGGTTCTTTTCTTCTTATTATCCCTGAAACAACCGGAAAACACAATATAGACATCTAAATTACGATGTGCAAATTCTTTGGATTTGTATACTTTTTTTGGATTTCTATTTCCAAATGAAGGATACCTGACCGGATACTTACAAAAATAAATCATTAAAACTAAAAAATGTGTAGTGCTACATATAAAATCCTGCCGGGTACACATTTCATATAAAAAATGTACCGTATCCTATGTCTATATGCCGATGCTACAATACGTTTTGAAGAGAAAAATTAATAAAGGGGGATAATTAATGTCTATGAAAAAAGCGGTTCGTATGAAAAAAGGAATCAAAAAATTCGGACGGCAAATTGAAATCCAGATCTTCGCCCTGGCCGGTGTCATGTATCTGCTGCTTTTTTCCGTGATTCCTATGTTCGGCATAGTGCTGGCATTTAAGTCTTATAAAATCACCTCAGGAATCCAGGGAATATTCAGCAGTGATTGGGTAGGCTTAAAATACTTCAAAGAATTTTTTACCGATTACCGGTTCGGGGAGCTTCTCCGAAATACAATTGCCATCAGCACCTTAAAAATGGTATTTGCATTTCCCATTCCCATATTTCTTGCCATCCTGATATCAGAATGTCATAACAAGCCCTTTAAACGACTGATCCAGACAGCAAGCTATCTGCCAAACTTTGTCTCCTGGGTTCTTGTATACGGAATCAGCAGTGCTCTCCTTTCTCAAAACAGCGGTGTCATAAACCAGCTGCTGGTTAAATTGGGAGTCGTATCACAGGGAATTCCCTTTCTGACGGATCCCGGTTATTTTTGGGGAACCACCGTCGTGCTTTCCATATGGAAAAGCTCCGGCTGGTGGGCAATTATTTTTCTGGCAGCCATATCAGGTATAGACAGCACTCTGTATGAAGCGGCCAGTATAGACGGCGCAGGAAGGCTGAAACGTATCTGGCATATTACTTTACCGGGCATTAAAGGTTCTATTGTTACCGTCCTTATCCTTTCCATCGGAAGCTTCCTGGGCGGGGGCATGGTGGGTTCCAACTTCGAGCAGTCCTTCCTTATGGGAAATACAGTGAATAACGCCACTTCTGAAATCATCCAGACCTATGCGTTTAAAATGGGCATGGCCCAGGGCCGTTTTTCCTATGCCACCGCTGTTGATTTAGTCCAGTCAGTGATATCCATAGTTTTAGTAATAATCAGTAACCAGGTTGCAAAAAAAGTATCCGGCGAAGGCCTGTTCTAAGGAGGATAGTTATGAAAACAAAAATGAATGAAGATAAAGCGGTAGATATCATCGTATATATCCTCCTGGCACTGACAGGAATTGTTACCTTATATCCTTTTTACTATACGATTCTGTGTTCCTTCAATGATGGACTGGATTTGATGAAAGGCGGAATTTATTTCTGGCCGAGGAAATTTACTCTGTCCAATTATGAGCTGTTTATCGGCGACTCCGACTGGCGGCATGCTTTTTTCATTTCTATAGCCAGAACCCTGACAGGAACCATTCTGTGTACCGGCTTCACAAGTATGTTCAGTTATGCTTTATCAAGAAACAATCTGATGTTTAAAAAAGCTTACCGATTCCTGGTAGTGTTCACCATGTATTTTTCCGGAGGTTTGATTCCCTATTATGTTCTTCTCCGTGGGCTGGGACTTCTGAACACCTTTTGGGTGTATGTCATCCCGGGAATGGTAAACGCCTTTTTCGTAATGACAGGTATCAATTTTTTCAGTTCCATCCCTGAATCCATGATTGAAGCGGCAAAAATAGACGGAGCCAGAGAAATTCAGGTGCTCCTAAAGGTGGTGCTCCCCGTATCCAAACCCTTCCTGGCCACACTCTCCCTGTTTGCCGCGGTGGGTCAATGGAACAGCTGGCTGGATTCCGCCTATTACGTGAGAGACATTAATCTGCAGACATTATCCTACAAGATGATGACCACCATTAACCAGACTCTTGCCACCTCCGCAAATGCAGAAGCCGCCGGGCAGATATCCCAGGCTAATACTGCCACTTCCTTTACGGTGCAGGCGACGGCGATGGCTGTGTCCATGATACCCATTATGTGTGTATATCCCTTCCTGCAGAAATATTTTGTACAGGGTATGATGATAGGAGCTGTAAAAGAATAAAGGATATAAATGGCAGTCCGGCCAGGAAGCTTTACCGGCTTGCCCGGCCTGTAACTATACAATATAATGTATTAGGAGGAATCAATTATGAAATGGAAAAAAGCAACGGCAGTTCTGTTATCAATGGTAATGGCAGTAACAGCAGCAGCATGCGGAAGCACCCGGCAGACGCAGGGAGGCTCTTCCGAAACGGGAATCGCGGATTCACAGGGAACAGAAAGCGCCCGGGAAGAAAACGGGCAGGTTCCCACACTGACCATGTTTGTGGATGAAACATGGTGGCCCTATGAAAAATGGGAAGGCGCAATACCGGAAGAATTCGAAAAACGGCTGGGCGTTAACATTGAGGTAACCAGGGCTGCAGACGATAACCAGCTTTCTCTTATGGTGGCTTCCGGCGATATGCCTGACATCATATGTTCTTACAGATATCAGTATCTTGCAGATTCCCAGGTATGCTATCCCCTGGACGAACTTCATGAAACCTATCCTGAAATTGAATTCAATGTCGACCCGATATTCCAGTTTGTAAACAAGGCCGCAGATGACCATTATTATACCATCGGCTGCGGTTTCTCCCCGGAATATGATTATGATAAATATGATAAGATACTGTCTGAAGGCCCCGGCTTTATGTATCGCAGTGATATTGCTGAGGAACTGGGCCTTGAATTCAAAACCCTGGATGATTTGGATGACACTTTTGCCAAAGTAGCAGAAGCCTACCCAGACATGACGGTATGCTCCTTTAACTGTGCGCATAAATTCAACTGGCTGATGCAGCAGCTTGGCCTGAAAGGAAATGGTTATTACGAAACTGCGGACGGTACCCTGAAATGGTGGCTCCGTCAGGACGGACTGCTTGATTACTATAAAAAGGTCAATGAATGGTATCGCAAGGGATATCTGACCGCTGAAAATTTCGCCTATCAATCAGAAGACGAAACCAAGGAAATCTGTGTGGGCGGCAATGTATTCGCCAATTTCGGATATGACAACCATGCCGATAACTATAATGCCGCAATTACCGCAAACGGTGATGATTTCCGCTTTTCTCTCGTTACAAACGAATTGAGTGATTCCTGCACAGCTTATGATACCAACTGCGGCGGACGCGGCCTGTATATCACACGCTCCTGCAAAGATGTGGAAACTGCTTATAAACTGCTTGCCTACGCTTATGGAGAGGAAGGCATGAAGCTGCTGATGTGGGGAATTGATGGAGAGGATTATACTGTGGATGCCGATGGCTATCCTACCTTTACTTACGATTTTCAGGGAGATAATTCCGTACTTCAGCCCAGAGGTTTAAAATACTGGGGCTGGCTGGTACATAATGCCATAGTCACCAGTATTGCGGAAGCCAATTCGGAATCTCAGACCGCGCAGGACAGAAAAAATCTTACGGAACATGTGAACAGAAATCCCGTAATAGGCATGATCCGCTTCGCAACCGATTCCGACGAAGCAAATATTAATGCAAAGCTGGACGAAATGGTGAAAAACCAGAACACAAATATTTTTATGGCAGAATCTGAAGAAGCCTGTGAAGAAGCCTTTAACGCTATGATCCAACAGGCTGAACAGATTGGAATGGGCACCCTTGAGGATTATGGAAATACTACTTATCCGGAATTGAAGGCTCAGTATGACGAACTCATCGCAGGAACTAAATAAAACGACGGATAGGTAAAGAACGGGCAGACAGAAAATATTTCTGTTTGCCTGTTTCTGATTTACATACGAGTTTATATAGAGGGTGTAAAAGGATAAAATAATATCGCTATCTGCCCTCGAATTTGTTATAATATCTACAATAAGCGGTGAAAGGCGGGTATTGTAGATGTATAAACCATTACCTATTGGCGTGGAAAGCTTTAAAGAACTGATTACTCAGGGATATTATTATGTAGATAAAACTCTTTTTATAAAGGAACTCATTGACAAACGAGGAAAAGTAAACCTTTTTACACGTCCCAGAAGATTTGGCAAGACTCTGAATCTAAGTATGCTGCGGTATTTCTTTGAAAAACAGGAAAGCCAGGCAGAAAAGGAAATCAACAAATCCCTGTTTCAGGATCTTGCTATTGCCAAGTGCGGCAGCAAATATCTGAGTCATATGGGAAATTATTGTGTCATTCATCTCTCTTTAAAATCAGCAAAACAGCCGGATTTTGAAAGAGCTTTTTTAATGCTGAAAAGGCAGATTGCAGATGAATTCCGCAGGCATCGGTACCTGTTAGAGAAAGGAAACTGGCAGGAAGATGACCGCCATCGTTATATTATAATGATGAATGAAACCGCAGATGACAGTCAATATCTGGATGCGATTGCCTTTTTATCCCGTATTCTGAATGAATTGCTTGATCAAAAAGTTATTATCCTTATTGACGAATATGATGTTCCCCTGGAGAATGCCTATTTTTCCGGCTTTTATGAAGAAATGTCTTCTTTTATCCGCTCCTTATTTGAATCCGCGTTAAAAACTAATCCCCATTTGGAATTTGCCGTTATAACCGGCTGCCTTCGAATAACAAAAGAGTCTATATTTACCGGCTTAAACAACCTGAACATTATCTCTATCTTAAATGAAAGCTATGGTGAGTATTTTGGTTTTCTTCAGGAAGAAGTAAAAGCGATGCTTCAATTCTATAACCGGGAAAACTGTACGGATATCGTAAAACAATGGTATGACGGTTACTTTTTTGGCAATTCGGAAGTATATAACCCCTGGAGTATGGTAAATTACATGGACCGTCTGGTTTCCAATGAAAATGCGATTCCCAGTCCGTTTTGGGCCAATACCTCCTCTAACAGCATCGTAAAAAGCCTGGTAGAACATGCCGATATCTCTGTAAAAGGAGAATTGGAATCCTTAATCGAGGGACATTCCATAGAAAAACCGGTTCATGAAGATATAACCTATGCGGATATTTTCAATTCCGAGGATAATTTGTGGAACTTTTTATTTTTCACAGGCTATCTGAAACAGATTGGACGCAGGCTGGAAGGTGATATACAATATATGGAACTTGCTATTCCCAACCTGGAGGTACGCTATATTTATAAAAATACTATTCTTTCCTGGTTTGATGAAATGCTGAACGGAAAGGACTTAAGCAGCCTTTATAATGCCATTGAAACAGGGAATACGCATACAATGGAAGAAATTATCTCCGAATACCTGCAGGAAACCATCAGTTTTTATGATTATGCGGAAAATTATTATCATGGCTTTCTGGCCGGACTGCTGAAAAACATGCGGAAATACAGAGTAATTTCCAACCGGGAATCCGGAACAGGAAGGCCTGATATTATTTTGAAAACACCCAGTGTCCGAGGAAGGGCAATCGTTTTTGAATTAAAGGCTGCGGATCGGTATACGAACTTGGAACGTTTTTGCGATAAGGCTTTGGAACAGATAAAAAATAACCATTACCAGGCATCTCTTGAGGAAGAAGGTTATTCTATGATTGATTCCTATGGAATCAGTTTTTACAGAAAAGAGTGTATGGTTAAGAGGATATGACTTTAAGAGAATAAAACTCCGATTGTCATAATAATATGTTTACATCCGAAACGCCTTCCTCAATTATGAGGAAGGCGTTCTGGATGTATTATCCCTGCAGACGGGACGCAAAATCCGCCATAGCTTCGGATATTTTAATCTGCTGCGGACATACCGCTTCACAGCTTCTGCACCCAATACAGGCATCCGGATGCTTGTCTTCCGGCACAGCCATCAGAGCCATGGGCGCAATGAAACCGCCCCCGGTAAAGCTATGTTCATTGTACAGCTCCAGCAAAGCCGGAATATCCAGCTGCTTTGGGCAATGGCTTACACAGTAATGACAACCTGTACAGGGCAGGGCAATCTTTTTTACCATCTCTCCGGCAATGCCCAGCAAAGCTTCCCACTCCTTTTCATCTAAAGGTTTATCCTCTTCAAAGGTAGAGATATTCTCCTTCATCTGTTCAAAATCAGACATACCGGAAAGTACGACGGTGACACCCGGTACCGTCTGCAGAAAGCGGAACGCCCATGCCGGGGTTTTCTCCCCGCGTAATTTACTCAGCTTCTCTTCCTGTTCTTCCGGCAGAGAGGCAAGCTTTCCGCCGCGCAGAGGCTCCATCACCCAGATCGGAATATGGCGGCTGTTCAACAGTTCCACCTTCCCTTTTGCATCCTGGAAATCCCAGTCCAGATAATTCAGCTGAATCTGGCAGAATTCCATATAGCTTCCATAACTGTCCAAAAACCGCTCCATTACCTCGCGGCTTCCATGAGCCGAAAAGCCCAGATGGCGGATACGTCCGTTTTCCTTCTGCTTAAGGAGATAGTCCAGAATACCATATTTCTCATCCAGATAGGCATCCACATTCATTTCACAGACGTTATGGAACAAATAGAAATCAAAATACTCCACAACGCATTTTTCCAGCTGCTTTTCAAAAATCTCTTCCACCTTATCCATATTGGAAAGGTCATAGCCAGGGAACTTTGTAGCCAGGAAATAGCTGTCCCGGGGATAGGCCGCCAGTATTTTCCCCATGGCCGTTTCCGAATTTCCGTCATGGTATCCCCAGGCCGTATCATAATAATTGATGCCATGCTCCATGGCATAGGATACCATCCGGGCCGCTTCGGCTTCGTCAATCTGTGCATCATTTCCGTCAACTACCGGTAATCTCATAGCCCCCATTCCAAGGGCGGAAAGCCTTAAATTCTGAAATGTTTTGGTAATCATCTGCTGTTCACTCCTTTTCCATTCGTACATAAATTTCCATAGCTTGTGCTTATGGAAATCAGATCCTTCTGCTATCATTATAGATGCATTATGTGCCTCTATCAAATAGTTATAATGTATACATATCTATAGGTAAAAAGAATGTTTGATGAAATAAATGGGACAGCCGAAAAAGCTCCCCGCTTTTCCTTCTGTCCCATATCTTTCAATAAGCATTTCTATTTATAAACATATCGATACAAATTATAAACGTATTGATACAAACGTACCATCCTGTGCTTCCACATGAACAATCTCAAGTCCTTTGTACTCTTTAAAAACATTGCGGCATTCCCTTACCAGTTCCTGAAGAAGCTCTTTGGTAATCACCTCCCGATAGGGAGACGGAATCGGATTCCTTATTTCTTCCATTACCGAATCCGGCAGAAACCGGACCGCTGCATCTGCCAGAACCAGGGGAACAGGAAGCCACATATTCACATCCTTTGAACGGATAATAATGCGCATGAATTCACCCTCCCGGCACTATCCGATAAAAATCCTGACCGTGGTACCGTCAGAACTGCTTACCTCAATTATGTTCCCAAGTGTTTCATTGTCAATACATTCAAGAATGGATGACGTAAGTTCTTCCAGGTCAATCCCTTCCAGCTCCTCCGTTTTAATGGGCAGCTTTCCTGTCACCATAAGCATCTGCCGTATAATCTTTACAGGAAGCTGGATATTTACTTTATCCCCGGCAGAGCTGTCTACAATTATGCGAAGCATCTTGTTCTCGTAAGGGATGTTTTCGGGAACAGCATGTGTCTCCTCATAAAAGCTTTCTGCAGAATCCGTTGTTTCCTGTTCCGGCGCAGTCCCTTCCAACGCTTTGAGCAGTTCAACCGCCTGTTCAGCCGTAAGCTTTCCTTCTTCTACCATTTTCAAAATTCTTAATTTTTCTTCCATATTCTTTTCCTCATTTCCGCGCTGTCATTGTCCCTCCAGCTGGTACAGCGACTTTAATCTGCATTATCAGTTTTCCTTCATCTGCTCCAACGCTTCCTCCGGAGTGATTTCTCCGTTTTCCAGAGCGTTCAGTATCTCCTTCTTGCGTGAAGAAGAGGCGGATTGTACATTGGATCGCACATTGGGATTCCCATCTAGTTTCTGGATAATGTCATCCAGCCTGGAACGGACTGTCGGATAGGAAATTTTCAGTTCCTTTTCCACTTCCTTAATATTGCCCCTGCATTTTAAGAAGGTCTCTGCAAAAAAGAGGTCTTCCGTACTGAGATAATCAAATTTGCTGAGACAAAAATCATTTTCAATTACTGTATCGCAGTTTTCACACTGAAGCTTGACTACCTTGAGTTTTTTCCCGCATACAGGGCAGCTGCTGATAACCTGGTACATCCTGTCACCTTCTTTCCTTTTTATGTCTATAATATAAACCTCCAAATCAACAATGTCAATATTTAAATTAAAATAATTAATATAAATATTAAAAATATTAATATGACACGGTAATATTTCAATAAGGATATTCATTTTTCTACTTTTTCAGGCTGGAATCATTAAGAATAGATGACATTCTGATACCAAAGGCATTCTGAAATCAGGCTATGTTCCTGTAATCATCAGAAAAAAGAGCGGAAACTGGTTTATTTACAAATGTGACGATCAGAATTCATTCTATTTTTTTTTCATGTATGCAAAAAATATGATTTTATAAACTGCGTTGTTAAATTACTGTAGCACCATGCGTTCCATGTATGATAAAATCGGTATATCATTTCAAACTTCACATAGCTGCAGTATACGGAAATACCTGGGATACCCATGAAGTTTGAATAAAAAAACACGGAGGTAACGCCTATGAAACAGTGTCCTAACTGCGAAGAAATTGTCGGAGATGACGTCAAAGAATGTTTCAACTGCCATTACAATTTTATCTATAAAAGAGTCATGAATCCTAATGAAGTAATGGATATGCGAAATGCAAATGAACGGCTGCAACAGGAAAGAGAAGAAAAGCAGAGAGAAAAGGAGCGGCAGAAAGAAGCACAGCTCAAAAAGAATGCCCTTTACGAATATAAAACAGTTATTATAAATGATTTATCCACCGGTGAAATAGACGGCCCCGCCGTTGAGCGGGCACTTCTTGAATACGCAGAAAAAGGCTGGAGGCTTCATACTATTTTTACCAATGAAGTCGGTAAAACGGTTACACCAATGATGTTCATACAAATTAATCTGAATGCCACCATAGATCAAACCGTCATGGTTTTCGAAAGATGTATAAAACCGGATGAGTCCTGAAGACTAATCGTTTTCACCAGTTCAGAACAGGAGATATTAATGAAATATTGGGCAGAGAGATGGTCAGAATTAAGGCAGAAAGAGATGGTTGACTTCCCTGAAGAATTCTTCATACATGATGAATTCACAACGCTGTGCAGCACGGATGACATAATGAGGGGCTTCAGCGAACTATATGAAGTATTGCATCGAATATACGGCGATATGGCCCAGGATGCCGAAGGGATGCTTCTTCCTCTTTTCGACATGCAGGAATATGATTATTTTGCGAAGGAGACCCGGGTTTCACGGGAGGCTTCTTATAAATATGCGAAGCTTTTATATGCTTTAGGCTGTTCAGGGAAACCTGATCACAAATGTGGACTGCTGGTAAATGTCAATGAGTTAAATAGATTATGTAAAGAACTCAAGGTGACAAATATCAGCAGGCATTTGACAATCCTTGAGAACTACGGATTTACAGCAGAAGGTTTGGAAACAGGGCGGATAAAAAAAGGGACAGAGGATATTACAGTTCGATACATAAACAATACGCATCTCATGGATGTTCTTTATCTGATGGCAAAAAAAGTCAGATGTACGAACAGACTGACGGATTTCTTCCGGCTGCATTATAAGCTGTTTGCAGATGACTGGAGCACTGCAGCTTTTGGAAACGGGGTTGATTTTGTTTCCGACCTATATAAATCGGAACAGGACAAATTATCCGCACAGTATATACATAAGGAACTGCTCAGCAGGAATTATTTTTTCAGCAGGCAGACCTGGAATGAAGGCCCGCAAATAAGGTATTATAAAAGTGAGGCCGATTGTAAGAGAAATACAAATGCAAAATTCTGGCTCACCAGCATGGATACGAACCTTCTTTTATACTTTCGTATATCCAATGTAGAAAAGGCGCTTGATTATATAAAAAACTGTCCGGAACGTGTGCTTAATACATTCTTGATGAGTGATAAGGGCTGCCAAAAAAGAGGGACAGAGTGTGTTTCAGGAATTACTTATACCCTGCAGGATAAGACCATCTGGCGATGCGGCTGTTGTAATCCTAACTTTCAGGCAGTTCCCCTTCCTGAGGATTATATCTATTATATTAATGCGGCTGAGATCGGGGATATGTGGTCTTTGCAATATAAGTGTGAGCTGGAGATACCTGTTGAAAAAAAGCAGTAGGTTCTGCCGACTGTTCATTCACAAGAATACAACAAAGATATGCATATAATCCGTATATCAGACAGCCGGGCCAGCCGTCCTTGTCAACGATGAAATAAACAGCTTTGCCATCGCTGACAAGACAGTCTGCCCCGGCTCACCGGCAATCAATATTCCTCCGCCGGAATCATTCTTCGCAGCTTCCGCCGTCCGCCATCATATGAATCTTAAAATCACGGAAATCCGCATATCCGCCTGCTTCTTTTCTCGCATAACAGAAAATCCCGATCCGGTATCCTACAAATACATCCAGAGTAAATGCCATCTGCAGTATATTTCCAAGCTGCACCCACTCCGCCTCCTTCTCTTTATAAAAGAAGGAAGCCTGATCCTTTCCGTCCCTGTAGTCAAAAAGCACCCGCAGGGATACCGTATCCGCATGCAGTTCGGTTTCCGTCTCCCACAGCTTTCCCTGGTCATCCTTTTGTACGGCAGACAGATACTTTCTGCCATTTTTCATAGATACGCCGATTTGACCGAACCGTCCTTGAAAAGCACACAGCCCTGCATAGTCTCCTTCTTTCATTCCGGAGGCATCCATCTCTATTTCACAGATACAGCCCGGTTCCGCCGTACGCTGGGTAAGCGTGTTTCTGGCGTCCATCAGGCCGGAGGCCACATGTCCGGTCTGCAGGCGCAGCCATCCGGGCCTCTCTGTAAACGACCAGCAGGAAGGAATGGGATTATGGTTCCACTGCCATGTCAGTCCCAGCCTGTTTTCCTCATGGCTGAAGCTGTCGCTGACCGCCACGGGCGCAGCAGGAACAGCCGCGAAGGGCAGTTCAAACGTCCGCGGCACCTTCCATACCGGCTGTCCCTCTCCGTCTTCTTGCGTCCCCTCTTCCTTCACGCCGAACATCGGCCAGCCCTCTTCCCATTGTACGGGCATCAGATACGGAATCCTGCCGGATGCTCCTCTGTCCTGAAACAGCATTCCGTACGACTCTCCCGATTCACTGTCGATCAGCGTTCCCTGGGCAACCCCGCAGCCCGGCAGGCCGCAGTCGTCATCCAGCAATACCCGGAATTCCCAGGGTCCTTCCAGGCTTTGGGAACGATAGCAGACCTCCCGCCGCCTTCCTCCCTTCGGCCAGTCAATAAACAACAAATATATATACCCGTTTCTCACTATGGCACGGCAGCCCTCACACCGAAGCATCATGCCTTCTGAAGCGGTCTGCAGCAAAAGACGGTGAAGGCCGCCTTCCTGTACCCCGCTCAGATCTCTTTTCAGCTCCACGATCCGGATATCCCCGTTCCCATATACCAGATAGGGAACATCCTCCCAGAACAGAAAGGACATATCATGAAATACTTCATTGATTTCCACACGATCCCAGCCGCTTTTTTCTATGTCATCGGAAGAAAAAATATAGGTTTTCCCGCAGTCATGGCTCACAAAGCAGGCATAGAAACGGTCCTGATATCTTGTCAGGCTTGTGGCCCACTGCCCTTTCCCATAAGCATTCCTGCCGTTTTCCAGCCGGTATATTTCGTTATCCTCCAGCATATCAAAAATATAGGAAACGATTTCCCAGTGGCATAAATCCTTAGATTTCAGTACAGGCGCCCCGGGGACATAAAACATGGTCGTTGATACCATGTAATACGTATCTCCTATACGAAGCAGGTCCGGATCCGGCATATCCGCCCCGATTATTGGATTTCTTATTTCCATTATACGTTCCTCCTCTCAGTTATTCAGTCTGTAATTTCCACACTTCCATAGAAGCCTCTTGTCTTGCCGTCCACCCACGAATCACGTTCGATAAAAACGGATTCCTTCAGCCGTATATCACCGGCCGACGCTCCTGCCAGCACCTCCATTTCACCGGCCTCTACCTTCCACCGCATCTGACTGTCAAGGAAAGCAAACTGACTGAGCTTCATACGGAAACAGATTTTTTTTACTTCCCCTGCCCTGATAAAAGTACGGCAGAAGCCAGCAAGCTCCATAACCGGCCTGACCATGCTGGCATAGCAGTCCCGTATGTAAAGCTGCACTACTTCTTCACCATCCCGCTCTCCGGTATTTTCTATTTCAAGCGTAAGCTCCAGCTCATCCTCCGGCTGCAGACGGCGGTTCCTTATCTGCATCTTCTTATAGGCGAAGGTGGTATACGACAGTCCGTGGCCGAAATAATATCTTGGCTCATGAGGGCAGTCCATATACTGCCGGAATGCGCTGATAGTATTCTGATGGTATCCGGAGCCGTAAGGATGATTATAATATACCGGAATCTGGCCTGCATTGTATGGAGTGCTCACAGGCATTCTTCCTGCCGGGTTATATTCCCCGAACAGGACGCTCACTACCGCATCCGCCCCTTTTTCTCCCGGATTCCATGCTTCCAGTATTGCATCCGCATATTGATCGGCTGCATCGCTGGATATGGGCCGCCCGCCGAAATGTACCAGAACCACCGGTTTTCCAAGCCCGGCCATCTTCTGAATCAATTCTTCCTGGCAAAGCGGCAGATTGATATCGGTACCGTCGATCCCCTCTCCCATGGAAGCGGTCGTACCGGTCCCGTATTTGCCGCCTACCGTCATCAGAACCACATCCGCCTGTTCGGCAATCCGAAGCGCTTCTTGATGGGCGCTGCAGTCCGTTCCGGCATAAGGATACCCATAGGCATACAGGAAATCGGTTTCCGGTACTCTTTCCTTCAGTTCCTCCAGAAGGTTATTCACCGAAGGAGCCAGTTCTTTTGCCAGTTTTTCCGTATCGGGATGTTCCTTCTCCACGACAGTGCCGCAATACGTTTCCCGGAAACCTTCCCCATTATCACCGGTTTCCATGCCTGCCATCGTGTTTTTAGCGCCTAAGGCGGATTCCGTCATGGACATGTAGGTATAGCCTCCGAACATGGCAAGAACCGCAGCCGCATGATAACCGATTACGGCTATTGTCTGTTTCTTCCGTTCCAGAGGGAGGATCCCGTCATTTTTTACCAGCACCATTGATTCCAGCGCTGATGTACGGGTTATTTCCGTACTGTTGGGATTCTCGTACTCCTTCCTGATTTCCTCATCCGGCGCGGCAAAAGGGTTTTCAAAAAGACCCAGCATGAATTTAGTGGTCAGTATTTTCCTGACGGCCTCATCCAGACATGCGTGAAGGCGTCCGTCTTCCTCATTCAAACGGAATGTCTCCTGTGTATAACATTTTCTCGACGGCAGCTCCTGCTGCATTCCCGCCAGCAGGGCTTTCCGTCCGGCCTCTTCATAGGATTCCGCCGCGTGATGGCGTTCATGGATTTCCTGGACCGCACAATAATCGGAAACCACCAGGCCCTCAAAGCCCATTTCCTCCCGGAGAAGACCAGTCAGGATTTCTTCGGAGCAAGCCACCGGAACCCCGTTGACGGAGCTGTAGCTCGGCATAATTCCCTGCATCCTCCCTTCGGTAACCGCCGCCTGAAAAGGCCTGGCATAAATCTCCCGAAGCAGACGTTCCGGTATATCGCAGGCTGCCGCGTGAATTCCTCCCTGAGAGTCATGATATCCGAGAAAATGTTTGGCTGTAGCCGCCGTTCCTTCCGTCAGATCCCCATCCTGCTGGATTCCCTGCACATAAGCGCTTCCCATCGCGGAAGCAAGCGCCGGATCCTCCCCATAGGTTTCCCCCTGCCTTCCGAACCTGGCGTCCCTGGAAATATCCAGCACCGGGGCAAAGGCCTGTGAGGCGCCGGCCAGCCTTGCCTGCTTTCCAATCAGTTTCCCCGCTTTCTTCTGCTGTACCGGATCAAAGGTCGCTCCCTGTCCGATGCCGGAGGGAAAGCTGGTGGCGCCCGGAAGCATCACCCCGCACAACGTTTCCACATGGAAAATGGCAGGGATCCGATGGGGGCTCCGTTCCATAATTTTCTCCTGAAGCTCTCTCTGAAATGCCGCCGCTTCGTAAATATCCCTTTTTTCAGTCCCTGCAAAAAAGGAAACCTGCCCTGCTCCAAGAGGATAATCTTTTTCAAAATCATCCGCCGACCATCCTGCCGGATTATAGCCGGAGAGCTGGGCCACTTTTTCTTCATAGCTCATTTTTTTCAGTAAGTCCTCCGCCCTGTCTGCAGGGGAAGCATTTTTATCCTGATAAAGGCTCATTCTGTTCTCCTTTCCTGTCGCCGCTTATCCCTTCACTGCCCCTAATGATATTCCCTTCACAAAATATTTCTGGACAAAAGGATAAATAACCAATATGGGAAGCAGCCCGATAACCGCAATCGCCATCCTTACTGTAGCCGCCGGCAGCGTACCTGCAAGCGATGTGGATTTTGCCACGGAAGTCGCATTTTTTGACAGATATTCGATGTTTTTCAGCATGTTGTTCAATATCTGCTGGATACTGTATATCTTTTCATCTGTTACATAATATAACCCATTCTGCCAGTCATTCCAATAGGCTACGCCTATAAACAGGCCTATTGTTGCGATAATGGGCTTACTCATCGGGAGCACCACCTTAAGCACCACCTGGAATTCCGACGCCCCGTCTATCTGTGCCGCTTCCACCAGGGACAGCGGGACATTATTCTGAAAATAGCTGCGGATCAGGATGACATTGAATGCGTTCATTAAAAGCCCGGGAATAATCAGTGCCAGGATCGTATTTTTCATATGCAGGTACCTGGTATACATAATGTAAGAAGGCACCAGCCCCCCGTTAAAAAGCATGGTAAACAGGATAAAAAAGCTGAAAAATTTCTTCCCGGGAAAATAGGGTTTAGAAAGTGCATAGGCATACAGGACGGAAATACTGAGCCCCACGCCTGTTCCCACCGCAGTAACAAAAACAGTTATAAAGTAAGCCCTGAAAATCTGCATTCTTTCATTCCATATGTAGGAGTAGGCTTCCATGCTTAAATGCTTCGGTACAAAAGAATAGCCATAGAGCGTAATATCTTTGTTTGCCGTAATTGAGGAAATAAACAGAAGGATCAGCGGAAGTATGGTAACGACGGCGGCAATTCCCATAATGATATGGCACAACAGCTGAAACCGGATTTCTTTTTTATGCATGTGACAGACACCTCCTAAAACAACGCATTTTCATTGCTGTATTTTCTGGTCAGCCAGTTTGCGGCCATAATGAGCAGGAATCCGACTACCGACTGGTAAACACCGGCAGCCGATGACATACCGATGTCACCCAGCGTAATCAGCCCGCGGTAAACATAGGTATCAATGGTATTGGTGGCATTAAGCAGCGCGCCGGAATTCATCGGCACCTGATAAAACAGCCCGAAATCCGAATAAAAAATCCGTCCCACATTCAGCAGTACCATAGTAATGATTGTAGGCTTTATCATGGGTACCGTAATATACCGGATCTCCTGGAATTTGGAGATTCCGTCCACAGAAGCCGCTTCATATAAGGAACGATCAATGCCCAGAATCGAAGCCAGGTATACAACCGTCCCGTAACCCACATATTTCCAGCAGTTTACAAAAATCAGTATAAAGGGCCAGTATTCCTGCTGCGTGTACCACGATATTTTCTGAAAGCCCAAAGTGGTCAGGACCCCATTGAGCAGTCCTGTGTCACTCGCAAGAAACGCATAGGCCAGATAGCTTACAATAACCATGGAGATCATGTACGGAAGAAGGATTACCGTCTGGTAAACCTTCACCGCCATACGGGAACGCAGCTCACTTAAAAGAATGGCAAACAATACGCCGATTACCAGATTCACAATGATAAAAGCCACATTGTACAGCAGCGTATTTCTCGTGATGCGGAACGCGTCCGGCGTTTTGAACAGATATTCAAAATTTTTAAAGCCAATCCAGTCGCTGCGCAGAATTCCCTTCGCAAAATCCACATTTTTAAAGGCAATGATCATACCAGTCATGGGAATATAATTGTTTATCAAAAGATATAAAAAGCCCGGCAGAAGCATGATATAAACGGGCAGGTATTTTCTTATTTTTACTGCTTTTTTCTGCATGTTAAGGCAGTCTCCTTTCCCTTCGCATAAAAAGCGGCTTCCCGGCTTATTCCGGCAGAAACCGCTTTTTACGAAACCTTATTTCACATTCCGGTTTCCTGTCATTCTATTTACTGATTCCCTTTCCATGCATCGATCTGCGTTTTGGCCTCTTCCACAATACGGTCAATGCCTGATGCCTGCAGTTCGGATACCATCTGTGCAACAGCTTCCTCCGGTTCCGAATATCCGGCACAGATCACTGCCTTATATTTCTTAATCACATTCGTAATGGCAGTAATTTCTGTTTTCACATTGGTCGTGTCAAAGGTAAAGCCGTACAGAGGAGAAGTGGCTGCGCTGGCATTAAATTCTTCATATTGTTTCCAGATATCTGCGGAATCAGATTCCCATGCATAAGCCAGAGCGCCGTTTCCTGCCAGCCAGGTTTCGTTGTTCCAGCCTACATTGCTGCTGTCCACTCCATCGGGATAACCTACGACACCTGCGGCTTCATCTTTTATGACATAGTCGCTTCCTTCCACACCATACATAAGAAGGTTCGCCATATCTTTATTGGTAAGCATGATATCAAGCAGCTTCACAGCCTTTTCAGGAGTGCTGCAGCCTGTAGGTACCATATACTGGGCAAAATTAACGTTTCCTGTCGTAAGAGCCTTTTCTCCCACAGGGATTGTTGTTACAGGCACTCCTGAATTTTTCAGTTCCTGGGTTGCCGTGCCGGGATGTATCTGGCCGATATAGCCGAATGTATTGCCTGCTGCCAGAAGATCCTGTCTGGTATCGGTCACAGTCGTGGCATCTGCCATGAAATATCCTTTTTTATTCCAGTCATAGGCCAGCTTGGCCAGTTCCATGAATTCCGGCGTATCATACATGTTCAGGACTTCGGTTCCGTCCCCTTCCATTCTGACACCGATACCGTCTGTGAGAACATCGAATTTCCCTTCATTGTAATAATCCAGGATACCGGAGCCTACTTCCACAGGGCTCAGTACATTCATTTCCGGATGCGCCTCTTTTACCTTTGCCAGAACAGCCTCAAGATCATCCCATGTTTTGACAGAAGATGGATCAATATTCAGTTCTTCCAGGATATCTGTCCTGCATACAAGGCCGGAAGTTTTTGTATATTCATGAAAGGTGGGAAGGCCATAGTATTTCCCGTTTATCTGACACGCCTCGGCATAAATTCCCAGCCCGTCCAGAGCATCCTGGGCATACAAACCGCATAAGTCCGTGATGTCCCTGACCTGATTGGTGGCGGCGTAGTTCTTGGAAGAATCAAAAGTGAACATCAGCGCGATGTCCTCTCCTGAAGAAAGCATCAGCTTCTGCTGATCCGAAAAAACACCCCATTCCAGAATATCCAGCTTCACTGTGGCATCCATATACTGGCTTACAATTTCATTGATTCCCGCTTCCACGGCTTCCAGATCCGCCGGGGAAGAGGTTCCTCCGGGAAATACCACCCGAAGCTCTGTCATTTTTCCGTCACGAAGCTTTGTATCCGCATCGGAAGCTGTATCAGCCGAAGTATCGGAAGCCTGTGATTCTGTTTTTGTGCCCTCACCCGCAGGCGCAGTTCCCGCATCCTCTTTGGCAGAGCCGCAGCCCGTAAAAAGAAGAACAGCAGAAAGCATGAGGGAGGTCAAGGATAAGATTCGCTTTTTCATGATAAATACACTCCTTTTTCTTTTTATCCAACGGCGCCTTTGGATTTGATGATTTCATTATAAAAATACAGACTTCCCTCCGCCACCTTAAATCAGACCCATTTCATAACAAAACAGACTTTTCCTGTTTTTCTGTGGAATTCCTGTATTCCAGAGGCGACAGGCCGGTTCTTTTCTTAAATATTTTGGAAAAATAAGCGGGATGATCATACCCTATCTTGATGCAGATTTCCGATACCGAATCCTGGGTTTCCCGCAGCAGCTTTTTCGCCGCGCAGACTCTGCAGTACTGAATGTATTCCATAAGAGTATAGCCCGTGGCCTCCTTGAACTCTCTGTTGATATAGTCCCGGTTCAGATGCACCAGGCTTTCCACATCATTTCTGGTAATGACCTCGTTATAATGCTTTTCCAGATATTTCTTCACTTCCTCCACAGCGCTCAGTTCCTTGCCCTGTGTCTTATTGTCGCCGGAAACCAGCTCGCTTTCTATTTTTTCCACTGCATCCCGCACCGTTTGCTCCACCTCTTCAAAGGATACGGGTTTTAAAAGGAATCGGTAAACCCCAAGAGAAATGGCATTTCTGGCATAATTAAAATCTGCATGTCCCGTGAGTATGATATTCACTACAGACGGATACAGCCCCTGTATCCATTCGATCAAATCCAGCCCGCTTTCTTTGGGCATTTCAATATCGCACAGCGTAATATCAATTTTCTTTTCCTGCAGCAGTTCCTTTGCCTGCTCCGCATTCCTGGCCGTATATACCTTTTTGATCCCAAGCTCTTCCCATTGGATTACCTGCTGAAGAATGTCCAGCATAGCTGTTTCATCATCCACCAATATGATATTCATTGCGCTCCTCCTGTGTAAGTATCTCCGGCAGAACCACCTTAACCAGGGTTTCTCCGGGCCTGCTGTTGATTTCCACGCTCGCCGTATCGCCATAAAAGATACGCAGACGTTCCTTTACATTGGTAATACCGATATGTTCCCCTTTATTGCTTATATTCTCATTCTTATTTATTCTTTCCAGCATATCCGGTTCAAATCCGGCACCGTTATCCCTCACGGTAATATAGATCCTGTCATTTCCGGAGGATATGTCTATCCGGATCCGAAGGAGAGGAACCAGGCCGATATTGTGCTTCACACTGTTTTCCGCAAAGGTCTGCAGAATCATGGGAAGTACCATCTGCCTTTCCATCCCTTCTTCCGCATTCAGTTCAAATTCCATTTCATCCTTATACCGGATCTGCTGTATCTGGATATAGTTTTTCACGCATTGGATCTCTTCCCGGAGCAGGACGAAGGTTCCCTTTTCCCCAAGGAGATAACGGAAATAGGCACCTGTGGTCATGGAAAGCTTCTGAATGGAAGCAAAATCCTTAAGCTGTGCCAGGCCGTAAATCAGATTTAAAATATTGGTATAGAAATGAGGCTGAATCTGTACCCGCATATAGTTGCTCTCCGTCTTTTCCCTTGCCAGCTCCGCTTCATACACATCGATTTTCAAATCCACGATCTGCTCTGCCATCTCATTAAATGTATGGTTCAGGACATCGATTTCACTGTTTGTATTCTTCTCCTCAAGACGTACATCCAGATTTCCCCGGCTGAACTTCTCCATGACACTGCGCAGCTTATTCAGAGGGCCAAGCACCGCCTTCACCTGGTAGCGGACATTCCAGGCCAGAAGAAGCAGACCGAGGGATACGGTTATCAGTGACAGGAAGGTAAAGGTGGTTTTATCCCCGAAAAGATTCTGCCGCTGTGCTTCTACCTTCAGCTGTCCGTCGATATGTGTCATGGGTATCAGCAGCACTGCTGTATCCTTTTTTTCCTCGCCGCCGGCTTCCCCGCGCAGCGAATAGGTTATTTTCCCTTCATCATCCGTAAGCCCGATGCCGCTTACCATTCCGTTATCCTGTACCACTCCGTCCAGAATCGTCTGGCATTTAACCAGCGCGCCTATATACCCGCCGTCTATCCGGTATACCTGTATAAAAAAGTCTTCTGTCCCGCTTTTGAAATAATCCCATTTGGTTGAATTATAGGAGCGGATGCCGGAAGCATATTTCTTGATATCCTGATCCATTTCCAGCCGTTTGTCATAGCTTACCAGATGATTTGTTGATTTCAGAAATACCTCTCTGTCTGGGACATAAACAAAAACCAGCACTTCATTCTCGTGGTTCCATGCAATATCCGACATACGGTTAACCAGCAGCTTTTTGGCGGTCTGAAACACCAGCTCATCCCTGGAATTACAGACATTCGAATAGGAGCTGTCACTGCTGGAGGAACTGGTAACGGTAAGAAGGGAATTATTGATGATATCCAGCTTATTGTCCCAATAGGAACAGTACATTTCCAGCGAATTACGGTAATTTTCCATGGTGCTCTTTTCATAGACACTCATATAATAAAAACTGATAAGCTCCATCCCCAGCAGAATCGCCGTGCTGAGAATAATCATCAGGGCCAGGCTTTTGACCGTGACTGAATTTTTATATCCAAACAGCTTTGTTTTTTCTTCCATCGTCTTTTCCTTTGCAGCGTATCTTGTTCTTCCGAGTCCCTCAAACACATATGTAGTTTATTGTAACATACCGTCCCCGGATTGCAAATATGGCGCCTGTTTCCAAAATGCCCAATCTATAACCGGGACTCCTTACATGGCAAAACGGCCATGCCTTCGCATGACCGTTCTTCCGTATCCTTCTTTATGAAGCCCCACATTCCCGCTTCCGGGCTTATTTCACATCCGCTCTTGCCAGTGCATCCTTATAATACTTAAATTCCGTAAATACTTCACCCGTATAAGGATTCTTCTTGTTTTTCACAGACTTGTAAATAATATATCCCAGCGCAGCGGCATTGGTAAGCAGCGCCAGCGCGCTTACGATAAGCATTGCCATGGGATTCGCATTGGCAGCCCCGCCGGCCGCAATGCCGTTCATCGTGCCGTCCGCATACTGAACCGGTATGGTTGCCCAATTATATGCGGCCGTGCCGTCCGGGAAGGTTTCCTGGAAAAGCGGGAATACCTGTGCGAACATACACCACATACAAAGGGTATTGGCACGGTTCATAATCCATCCGCCCTTATTCCAGAAGAGGGCTGCAATGGTAGGCGCCAGCAGCAGAGCCACACCGCAGAACCATGCATGGGTGGGAAGGCAGTTATAGGTATAGGCAAAGTTCCATATATCATAAACGATGATATAAACCCAAATCATATCCGGCCAGATCATGTCTTTCTTATCCTTGGAGGCATATACCGCCCACCAGCCGGTCATACATAAGATATTCAGTATGCCTGCGATGCCATTCATGATGTTATGCCAGCCGCCGTACAGCCATACGCTCTCGGAGGACATCCACCAGGAATTCCAGCCGTTTGCCGCCGATTCGAAGTCACTGGCGACAGCGATAAGAATATTAATTGCCACAATGGCAAAAGGGAACGCCTTAAACCAATGCTTCTTACCGATACCCCATCCATACTTTATCAGCATAAAACCGATACAACCGGCCAGGGAAGCATAAAGCTTCGCATAATGGAACCACCCGTTCATATACAGGTAGGTCTGGTTCTGAATCGCCCACTCCGCTCCCTGTCCGGCAGACACGGCAATCACGACAAAATAGACAGTAAGCGCCGCCGGCAGGACCCCGAACATGAAAAGCCCTCCGAATTTGCTCCTTCTTGAAAATTCGTTCAGCAGGATAAGCGCCACTAAAACAGCAATCATGGCAATCCACTGAGAAGCGGCATTGCTGCCGTAAACATGAAATAACATAAGCTCCCCTCCTTATACTTTTAAGCCGGCTTTCCTCAGCAGGCTTCGATTTCCTTAATGCTGCACTCATTTCCCGTTAACAGGCTCGTTTCCCAGCTGCCGCAGCCGGGGCATTGTCTGCCATACCGAACCGTGGGATAAGTTTTCCGGCAGGCTTCGCAAAAGGTTACCGCGGGACGGATTTCAATTTTTAATTCCGATTCTTCCAAAAGCTCTGATTTCCTGCGGTAATACTTCCAGCAGTCTGTCATATATTCGGGAACCACTCCGCTGACTTCTCCGATTTCAAGAGTCACGGAGCCGATTTCCGTAAGCTGGTTTTCCTTTGCCACCTCCTCAAGTGTCCGGGAGATATGTACAATGATCCCCAATTCATGCATTCTGGCCCTCACGTCCCTTCTTCCCTTTGAACTTAATCTTTATTTCCCGCTTCAGCATATAAGGAAGTATGGCCTTCATCTTATCCTCTGCCTTATACATATTGCTCGCTTCCGGCAGATCCCTGCTGAGATGGATCGCGTCAAATTCACATTTAGTGGTACAGATGCCGCAGCCGATACATTTATTCGGATCCACTATGGTCGCCCCGCAGCCCAGGCAGCGGTTTGCCTCCGTCTTCACCTGTTCCTCGGTAAATGTGCTGCGCAGATCATGGAAGTCCGCTTTTTGGGCCGGGCTTTTCCGCCCCGGTATCTGACGCTTTGCGTTGTCGAAGGATTCCGGTTCCAGCTTCAGGTTCTCTTTGTCAAGCTCTATAAACTGTCTGCGGTTTCTTCCTATGGTCAGGCTCTGTCCTTCATGGACAAACCTGTGTATGGATACGCTTCCCTCTTTTCCTGCCGCAATGGCGTCAATGGCGAACTTCGGTCCCGTATATACATCGCCTCCCACGAAGATATCCGGCTCCCCGGTCTGCAGGGTAAGCGGATCGGCCTTTACCGTACCGTTCCTGTTCAATTCCGCCTTCGTTCCCGCCAGCAGCTCTCCCCATTGGACGGACTGCCCTATGGACACCAGGACAGCCTCGCATTCCACCGTGAGCAGCTGTTCTTCATCATAGCCGGGATTAAAACGGCCCGTTTCATCAAATACAGAAATACATTTTTTAAACACCACTCCCGATACCCTGCCGTTTTCCGTGAGGACTTCCTTCGGCCCCCAGGAATTGCATATGGTGATTCCTTCTTCCTCCGCTTCCGCGATCTCATCGGCCGCCGCCGGCATGATTTCCCTTGACTCAAGGCAATACATGGAAACGGTATCCGATCCCGCCCGCAGCGCTGTCCTCGCCACATCCACCGCCACGTTTCCGCCGCCGATGACGACGGTGCGTCCGGAAAGCCTGATCTCCTGCGCATTCTGGTTCACAGAACGCAGAAATTCCAGCCCCGTCAGTACCCCTTCCGCCTCTTCTCCCGGAACCCCGGCCTTACGTCCGGCCTGCGCTCCGATGGCAACATAAAAGGCTTTATAGCCTTCCTCCCGCAGCTTCTTTATGGTAATATCACGTCCCACTTCCACTCCGCACTTAAATTCCACGCCCATAGCCCGCAGAACATCGATCTCCGCTTCAATCACATCCTTTTCCAGTCGGAAGGAAGGGATCCCGTTCATCAGCATGCCTCCGGGTCTCTTTTCCTTTTCAAAAACAGTGACCGGATAGCCCTGCTTTTTCAGATAGAAGGCGGCCGACATTCCTGCAGGCCCGGCCCCTATCACGGCTATCTTTTCCTGAAAGGGCTTGCCGGAATAATTCAGCATCTGCGGAATATATCTGTTTTCCGCATGAAGCTCCTGTTCGGCAATAAACTTCTTAATCTCATCGATCGCCACCGCCTGATCAACCGTTCCTCTTGTACAGACATCCTCGCAGCGCCGGTTGCAGATGGCGCCGCAGACCGCCGGGAACGGATTTTCCGTCTTAATCAGCTTCAGCGCATCCATGTATTTGCCCTGTGAGGCCATTTTGATATAGCCCTGTACCGGAAGATGGGCCGGACAGGCCGCTTTGCAGGGAGAGGTACCGGTATCATAACAATTAATCTGGTTCCTGTCCCTGTAGTCCACGTTCCATTTATCCCTGCCCCACTTTGTTTCATCGGGAAGCTCCTGCCTGGGATATTCGATTTCCCCGTCCTTTGTACACAGCTTCTGTCCCAGCTTTGCCGCGCCTGTGGGACAATATTCCACACAACGGCCGCAGGCCACACAGTCCTCCTTTGTCACACTGGCACGATAGGCCGAGCGGGACATATTGGGGGTATTAAACAGCTGGGAGGTACGCAGGCCGTTGCAGACACCGATGGCGCAGTTGCAGATGGCAAAAATCTTTTCCTCTCCGTCAATATTGGTGATCTGATGGACATAGCCGTTATCCTCCGCCCGCTGCAGGATTTCCATGACTTCCTCATAATCGATATAGCGGCCTTTCCCTGTCTCCACGAGATAATCGGCCATGTCGCCGACGCCGATGCACAGGTCATCCTCCAGATCGCCGGTTCCCTCTCCCCTCACACGCTGCTGGCGGCGGCAGGAACAGGCGCCTACCGCATATTTATCCTTGTATTTGTTCAGCCAGTGGGAAATATGTTCGATATCGGCAGACTCCTGCCTGGCGGGAATGGCTTTTTCCACAGGGATGACATGCATGCCGATACCCGCCCCGCCGTAAGGCACCATAGGAGTCACCTTTTCCAGAGGCAGCCTGGCCATCTGTTCAAAGAAATCCGCCAGCTCCGGATGCTCCTCCACCTGCTTTGCATTCATCATCATAAATTCCGCACAGCCGGGCACAAACATGGGAAGCACATACTGCTTATGACGATCTTCATTCTCCCAGTTGTATTCGATCAGGCCGATAACGCTCATCTCCTGAAGAAGCTCTTCCGTACGCTCCACGCTCTTTTTGCACCGCTTCGCAATCCACTGGGCCGTAGCCGGAACCCTCACCTTCATAGCCAGAGCGACCTCCGCCATCTCATCCGTTATCACACAAGCCAGCCCCCAGTATTCCGGATCCGATGTGGTTACCTTAACTCCGATCCTGTCCGTTATCTTCTGACCGAGCTTCAGTATTAATTCTCTTCCTTCTGCCATGGTTCATCTCCTTTGTTTTAGTCATATTGACAGTGTTTTCAAACAAGTAACCCTTTCCGTTTCATTTATATCATATATTATATCATGTAATTTTATTTTTTTCTTGCTTATTATAAACAAAAGTTTGCAAAATAATTTCAAATTTGTCTGTAACATATGAAAAATGCCCTATTCTCACATGCTGCTGCATAAAACCAGCCAGTGCAAAGAAAACTTGGCAAAACATATTGACAAGTTAACTTGGCAGTGCTATTCTGTTCTCGACAAGAAAACTTGGCACCAGGAAAGGATACCGGTTATGGAAAAAGATCAAATATTGGAAAAAAGCCGTAAGGAAAATAAGAATCAGGATATTTATGAAAAAGAAATTCTGAAGGAGGGCAGAAATATCGGAGCCGCCACAGCTGGAATTCTGGCCACCGTATTTTTTGTCATACAGATTTTAACCGGCGGGGGGATTAATTACGGACTGTATGCCGTAGTCTTTTCCATCCCCGCCGCAGCCTTCACCGTCAAGGCCTTCCGCATGAAAAAAAAGCATGAAATATTTATGGCGGTCATTTATATTATTTTTGTTCTCCTTCTCTCTGCTTCCCATATTTATAATTTAGTGACTTCGCAGGCGGTGCGGTGAGAGGTGGAATATGAATGATGAATTAATCCTGAAAAATCGGCTGAAGGAAGCACGGAATGAACGGATGCTGTCACAGTCACAGCTGGCGGAGCTGGTGGGTGTCTCCCGCAATACCATAAGCTCCATCGAAACCGGCCAGTTCAGCCCTACAGCCAAGCTGGCGCTGATCCTCTGCATCGCGCTGGATAAAAAATTCGAAGACTTATTTTATTTTGACTGAGTATACTCTGATACGCAGATCATACCTTCCTATCGGGTGCGGGCAGTTTTTATTCACTTGACTGCCTAGCACTCGCTTGATATAATGAATCTAGCGAGTGCTAGGCACAGAAAGGAGTCCTATTATCATGGAAACCAAAGAACTGATACAGGAAGCCGCCCTGGATTTATTTTCCCGAAAGGGATTTGATTCCTCATCCGTAAGGGATATTGCGGCACAAATAGGAATTAAGGACAGCTCCCTCTATTTTCATTTCAAAAGCAAGCAGGCTATTCTTGACTCACTTATGGACAGGTTTATCCATATCTCCCGGCAGATGATGGAAGGGCTGGACGAAGGAATAAGCAGCATTACGGCAATGGATGACGAACATTTTTATGCCGTGACGGAGCAATATATCCAATCTTATTTTATGGATACCTTTATCTGCCGGATCCTTATGATATTGAATCATGAACGCAGCCATAACGATCAGCTCCGGGAACAGTATGTTTACTGGTGCATAGAAAAGCCTCTCGATTTTCAGACGGCAGTCATGAAAAGGCTGCAGGATATCGGTTATCTCAAAAAAGAAAATCCGCGGCATCTTGCGCTGGAATACTATTCCCCTGTCTTTTTATTTTTTAATCAGTACATGAACCACGTCTGTACAGAAAAGGATACGGAACAATTCAAACAGGCTGTCATGACTGCGGCAGACGGCTTTTTACAAACCTATCGGAAGGAAAACTAATATGCATATTATAATTACAGGCGGGAACCAGGGAATTGGATTTTATCTGACTGAGCACCTGCTGGAACTGGGAAATCATGTTACTGTGCTTGATGTGGAAATAACGGAGCTTCTGAAGCTGAAAGAAAAATACCCTGCACAGCTTCTGCCTGTTATCTGCGACGTCAGAAATAAGGACGGAATACAGGAAGCCGTCCGGATGAGCGTAACCAACTATGGTGATATTGACATCGCCATACATAATGCCTGCCTTTGTACTTTCGGTCCTATGAAAGATACCGACTGTACCGTATATGAAGAAGTTTTCCATGTCAATTACTTCGGAGCGCTGAGACTTGCAAAGGCCGTCGTTCCCTACATGGAAAAAGCAGGAAAGGGAAAAGTAATTTTTACCAGCTCCGGCGTGGGCATTATGGGATTTCCTGATATCAGCCCTTATGCGTCGTCAAAGGGGGCTATCGAGTCCCTTGCCAAATGTCTGAATCTTGAATATATGGATAAGGGAATCCGGTTCCAGCTCATTCATCCCCCGCTCACCAGAACCAGGTCTGCCGCTCCGCTGCCGGTACCCCGGGATTTCATGGCGGATCCGAAAGCTGTGGGCTATGGCCTGGCAGGCAGAATAAATAAAGACAGCTTCTATATCTGCCATTCTGCCGGCCAGCAGCTTCAGACAGCTTTGTGCTATCTTTTTCCCGTAAAAATGGGGCGTTCCATGAGCGCACTGCTGAAAAGGAAGCAGAATATGACATAAATCAAAGACAGCGGCAATTCCTTCCCTGCGGCTGTCCCAAATCAGAAGTCAGAGATCGGAACATTTCATATTGACGGTTTTATCCGGGGGGTTATAATAGATACAGTACCCCCGGATCTCCACCGCCTTCCTGCAGGGCCGTCCAGCAGCCGTCCGGTACCTATTTTATATCACGCGGCGAGGTGCCTCTTATGAATATTCGAACTTCCATGTACCGGATCGTCTTTCTCATGATCGCTCTTCCCTTTTTGCTTTTCAGCCTGATAACCACCTATATCTATTCCTCCGGGCTGCAGAATGCCCTGATCGAAAGCCTTCATGTTGTTGCAACCACCCATGTTACGGAAATGACGGATTTTTGTGAGCAGCAGAAGGATTATATGACCATAATCGGTACCATGGATATCTCCAGAGCCGCCATGAAAGGCAGCCTGGATAAAGATCTGTGTATGTACCTTGATAATATGCTTTATTCCCGGGTGGAAAGCCTGAGCTATCTGAACACCTTTGCCCTGATTGACTCTGATTACCGTGTTGTTGCATGCAGTGAAGAACACAGTACCTTTGCTAATGATGGTATTGATTCTCTGATTAAAAGCATGGGGGATCAGGATTTCTTTTTTTCAGATATCCTGATTGACGGTCAGGGCAACAAAACCCTTGTGGCTATTGCAAGAATTGATGAACAGGGGGAGACTCTCGGTTATTCCCTCATGGAAATCAATCTGGATTTCTACGAAGGCATCCGGGAACGGGCCGCGCTCTGGAATGATGCCACCTTCTACCTTCTGGATGGCCGGCAGCAGATCATAAGCGCCGGAACGTCTGAGGAAGGCAGGGATAATTTTGTCACATCGGCTACCGAACGCAAGGACTATATAAAAAATTACGAGAGCATTGATTTTGTTAAAAATCCTCAGGGATATTTTCAATATAAGGTAGGTGGAAAGGGCTATATCACCTATTATTCCAATGTAAAATACACACACTGGCGGATTTTGCTGACTGTCAGCATGGATAATTTCCTGTCCCAAAAATATGTATACTATATTCTGGCTTTTTTCATGATATCCCTGTGTACCATTCTGGCATTCCGGATCGGCTCCTTTGTTTCCAAACGCATTGTCCATCCGATAAAAAGCATATCCTCCACGCTGACGGACATCCGGGAATCCCAGGACTATTCCCTCCGGGTTTCCGTGGAACGTAAGGACGAGATCGGCAGGCTGGCGGTGGAAGTCAACAACCTGATTGACTATATAGAGACGGAAAGTCTTTACAAAGCCCAGCAGCGGCGCCTGCTGCAGCAAAAGGCCGAACAGGATGCTCTCACCAAGGTTCTCAACAAAGAACGCATAAGCCAGTATCTTCAGGAGGCGCTGGACAGGCATTGTTCAGAAAATACGGAAATGGCTGTTCTTTTCCTGGATATCGACGATTTCAAAATATTTAATGACAAGTACGGACACCATGTAGGCGATCAGGTGCTGCTGTTCCTGACCTCCCTGCTGACCAGGGAATCCGAAGGTACCGTCGGCCGGGTAGGCGGCGATGAATTCCTTGTAATCATAGAAAAACCGGACAACGTCCGTTCCCTTGACCAGTGCCTGAGACAGATTGAGGAAAAAGCGGGAAGCAGTTTTGTAATAAGAGGCAGTGACTGCTGCCTGCCCATTTACTGTTGTATCGGCGCCGTAAGGATTGATTTTACTGTCATGGAAGGAGAAACACTGAGCGCAGAAAAGGCGATCGGCCTTGCGGATTCCGCCATGTACCGGGTAAAAAACAACGGGAAAAACGGGCACCTCATTCTGGAATACCCAGGTAGCGAAACAGCAAATACCTGATAAATATACAGGGCCGCGGATACAGCGCGGCTCTGATACAGCTATGTTTTTTCTGCCACTTTTCTATCACGACTATTCTCACTACATATCTGGTAATATTTTCCACATTCTGCCGATGATTTCATATTATAGGTATAGATATACGAACCCTATCCCACGCCCCACAACAACTGGTTTTTTACTATTGTTTTATATGTAGGTTTATTATACACTATTATGGTAACGCTTATGTAGAAACGAACTTTATTCTACTAAATGGCGGAAGGAGTATGCATGGAATCCAAGCCGATTTTATCCCGTTTTCGAAACTCAATTACAGCTCAATCCATACGTCGGGGACTCACGCTGGCTATTCCCTTTCTCACTCTGGGATCTTTTTCCCTGCTCTTTTTGAATTTTCCAAGTGACAGCTACCAGACCTTTCTTCACAATTTTCTGAATGGTTCGGCTGTCGCTCTGTTAACGACCTTATATAACATCAGCCTCGGTTCCCTGGCCCTCGTCCTCTGTATTACTATCAGCCTTTCCTATGGGCTTCTGGCGGAAATAGACATGTACATTCTGTATCCGGTTGTTGCCCTATGCTCTTATATGGCTTTCTGCGGAGGCATACAGGATCATGAGGAATACGTATTTAATGCGGAATGGGTTTTTACAGCCATGTTCATCACACTGGCGTCCTGTATTCTCTTCCGCAGGATACTGAAGCTGAGCGACCGCATGGAAAAGCTCCATACCACAGGTGCGGAATATTTATTCAATATCTCCATCCAGAGTCTGTTTCCCGTAATTATCATTATCGCTTTTTTTGCGATCCTGGGCTATCTTCTCCGGACCGCCTGGGGAAGCAATAACATAACTAATTTCGGAGCCTATATATTCCTGAAAATATTTGACGAATTAAGCGACAATCTGTTCGGAATTCTGCTTTATGTGATTATCACCCATGTACTCTGGTTCTTCGGAGTCCATGGCACCAATACGCTGGAGGCTGTGTCCAGAAGATTATTTGAGCCGAATGTTTCCGTAAACCAGTCCCTTTTACTGGCCGGCCAGGTGCCCACGGAAATCTTTTCCAAGACATTTCTGGATACCTTTGCGTTTCTGGGCGGCTGCGGCTGCGCTTTAAGCTTCATTATCGCACTGTGTATTGCGTCCAGGAGAAGCCCTAACCGGAAAATAGCATATGTGGCGCTGCCCTCCGCTTTTTTTAATATCAGCGAAATAGCCGTGTTCGGGTTTCCCATTATTTATAACTTTACAATGGCGATTCCTTTCATCCTTACGCCTGTTGTACTCACTCTCATCAGCTATATTGCGACGGCATCAGGGCTTGTGCCTGTTGTCACTCAATCCGTGGACTGGACCGTTCCCATTCTTTTCAGCGGCTACAAGGCAACCGGCTCCATCTCAGGAAGTATCCTTCAGCTCATTAACCTCGTGGTGGGAATCTGTATTTATATCCCCTTTATCAGACGGAGTGAGCAAAAGGAAACGGCTGAATTTCAGCAGATCGTCCGGCAGATGGAACAGGATATGGAGGCAGGGGAAAGCAGCGGCAACCTGCCGTTATTTCTGAGCCACAAATATCCCTATAATTATTATGCCAAAACACTGTCCCTGGATCTGAAAAATGCGCTCCACCGCGGCCAGGTGGATTTCTTCTACCAGCCGCAGATATCCAGGGAAGGAAATATACATGGAATCGAGGCACTGCTTCGCTGGCAGCATCCGGTCACCGGTTATATCTCTCCTCCGGTTATTTTTGCCCTGGCTTATGAGGGCGGTTTTCTGAATGAACTGAACAGTTATCTGCTGAACCGAGCCTGTAATGATGCAAGAATACTGGATCCCCAGCTGGAAAACGACCTGATCCTGTCCATCAATATATCGGCAAAGCAGATTGAGGAAAATGGTTTTTTTGATAATACCTACATGGTTTTAAAAAAGACTCAGCTGTCAAGAATTCATTTTGCCTTGGAAATTACGGAACGGTCGGCCATGAAAATTACGGATTCGCTGATGGATGATATTAAGAAGCTGCAGAACAACGGCATTTCCTTCAGTCTGGATGATTTCGGCATGGGACATAATTCAATCCTGTACCTGCAGGAAGGCATCTTCGATGAAGTTAAGCTGGACGGTCATCTGGTAACCCAACTGCCCGGCAACGGACGTTCCAGGGACATTATATCCGGGATTATCCGGATGGCCCGCAGCCTTGACTTACGTATTTTAGCCGAATATGTGGAAACGAAGGAACAGCGCGACATTCTGGTGGAGCTGGGCTGCGGTTTTTACCAGGGGTACTATTACAGCAGGCCGCTGCCGATGGATAAATTGGTGGAGTATATCAAAACAGCCGGTAATACCGCTGAAGGACAGCGGTAATTACCAGCAGGGGGTATCCATACTAAATCCCCCAGTTCCGGCTAATCATCTGCAGTTTTACCATGTGAGGATAAATCTTACCTGTATCCATCAGTTCTCCCGGCGCACCTTGCTCCGCAACGCAGCCGTCCGAAAGCACAACGACCTGATCCGCGCCGCTGACAGTACGCATACGGTGGGCTATAACAAGCACGGTCTTATTCTTTATCAGCCTTGATAAAGCCGCCTGTATCAGTGTTTCATTTTCCACATCAAGGCTTGCTGTTGCTTCATCGAGTAAAATGATAGGGGAATTTTTGAGAAAAGCGCGGGCGATTGAAATACGCTGCCTTTCGCCGCCGGACAATTCACAGCCATTTTCACCAATCATACTGTTATATCCGTTCGGAAGTTTCTCGGCAAATTCTTCACAATTTGCCAACTTTGCCGCCGCGATCACTTCTTCATCTGTCGCGTCTTTTCTGCCTATTCTGATATTCTCCATGATTGTATTGTTAAACAGCGTCACATCCTGAAAAACAATGGAGTACAGCGACAGTAATGTTTCCGGTTCTATTTTCGATATGTCCATGCCGCCGACAGTGATTTTGCCTTTGGTGATATCCCAAAATCTTGCGGCAAGACGCGACACCGTCGTTTTGCCGCCGCCGGACGGACCGACCAATGCGGTAACTTCCCCTTGTTTTGCAATAAAAGATACATCCTTCAATACGGTTTCCCCGGTATTGTAAGCGAAGCCCACATGGTCGAAAACAATATCATAGCCTTTATTTGTTACCCGGTTGCTGCCCGTCTGAAACGGTTGGTCAAGGATTTCGTTCATGCGGTTTATGTTTGTTTTAGTAGAAATCACTGCTGCAAGATTTTGCAATGCGCCTTCAAGCGGAGCATACAGCCTTGAAGCGACAAGTAAAAACATAAAAAACAGCGGAATATCAATTTCCCCGCGAAGGAGCAGAGCGGAACCTACAAGCGCAACCGTGGCAATTCCAAACTTTAATATCAGCGTGGACGAGACAACAAAAAGGGCCGTTCCAAGTTCTGAAATAATGTGCCGTTTTTCCACATAATCAATCTTTCTGCCGAGTCCTTTCAGATAACTTTCTTCCGCATTATTGGCTTTTAAGTCCTGCAAACTCTCAATGCACTCCTGCACACCGCTTTCAAGAGCGACCTTTGCCGCTACGGATTTACGGTTAAAATACCCTTGTATGCGGGCCGAAAAGAATGTGATTGCAAATGCAATCGGCAAAACCCAAACCGCCGCAAGAGCCATACGCCAATCGTAAACAAAAAGGCAGATCGCAATCAGCGTTGTTGAAATAATGGAGCCTGCCAGGGCGGGGACATAATGGGAAAATGCTGTTTCAAGTGTTGCACAGTCTCCCATAATAGAATTTGTCAAATCGGCAAGGTCTTTTTTGCCAAAAAAGGATAACGGGATTTTTCGGAGCTGCTCGGCTAAGGAAATACGCCTTACCCCACTTTCCACATAGGTTGCTAAATAAGTAGCGTTATATTGAAACCAAGTCGCGATAAAGATAAGGCATAAGCAAACCAAAGCGCCAACTACATAAAAAACTATGCGGTTTTCACTCACGCCTCCATTCATAGTATCAATGACAAAGTAATACAGAAGCCCGACAGGAAACATAAAAGATATATCCTGTGCAACGCAGGCAATACACCCTTTTATTAAATCGACGGCCCCCTCTTTTGATAACGCAAAGCGTCTTTGCAATGTCTTAATCATGCTTTTGCCTCCTTTGCAATTCTCCATTCTGCCGCTTCGGAATAATTCTTCCACATACGCGTGAATATGCCGTTTCTCTCTATTAGTTTGCTATGTGTGCCGCTTTCGGCAATTTTGCCGTCCTGCAGTACATAAATGCAGTCTGCGTCTGTGATAGACGACAGCCTGTGTGCAATCATAATCACTGTTTTCCCAGGGGAATTGCTCTTTAATTCTCCTTTTGAAAGAGCAGATAATGCCTGTTGAATCAGCACCTCATTGTCGGGGTCGGCAAATGCCGTCGCCTCATCAAGAATGAGGATAGGCGCATTTTTCAAAACAGCACGGGCAATTGCTATTCTCTGCTGTTCGCCGCCGGACAGGTATACGCCGTTTGTTCCAACAACGGTATCAATGCCGTTCGGTAACTTTTCAATAATATCCATGCACTGTGCAGCTTTCAAGGCCCGGATGATTTCTTCGCGCGTCGCTCCCGGCTTTGCCATACGCACATTTTCCAAGATGGACGCTTTAATAAGGCGGCTGTTCTGAAATACAAAAGACACTTTATTCATCAATGTTTCTTTCGGAATTTCACGTATGTCGGTATTTCCTATTAGTATGCGTCCCTCATCCGGATCAAAAAATCTTGTTACGATATTTGCAAGGGTAGTCTTACCGCCGCCGGACGCGCCGACTAATGCGATTGTCTGTCCCGGCTTTATCCGCAAAGATACATCCTTGAGTGCATTTTTCTCCCCGTCATAGCTGTAAGTAACGTGCTCTAATACAATTGAATTATCAGACGGTATATTATTCACCGGGCTTTCAGACAACGGCTTTTCACCCAGCACTTCATCAATCCTGCCCATTGCGTCACTTACAATCATTGCGTCCTCACTCATAAACATTATTTTGGTCAAGGTCGTACCGATAACAGGCGTAATTACTATGTAGAAAATAAGATTCAGCAGCAGTTCATTTGTTACGCCGCTCCTCGTAAAGAGAATACCTCCCGCGATTAAAAAGGCAAATACACCATTGATTGCGGTTGTATAAAACATCATAGGGAGACGTAATGCTTTTGTGTATGCGATTACCCATTTTTCGTAATTATCAATCGTCGCTTTGAAGCGTTTGAAAGAAAATATTGTCTGTCCGAAAGTTTTAACTACGGGTATACCCCTTACATATTCGACCGCTTCATTTGACATATCGGAAAGCGCATTTTGATATTCCTTCATTCTCTGCTCCATGTCTTTTCCGGTCATTTTCATCATAATCAGAAAGCCGAGCACAACGGGAACCAGGCTTAAAAGTCCTAATCGCCAGTCAAACACAAGCAGAAGGAAAAGCAGTCCTATGGGTGTTGCAATCGCGCCTGCTTTATCGGGCAGTCTGTGCGCAAGATAAGTTTCCGTAGCGGCACTGGCATCGTTTACCGTTCTGCGCAGCTTTCCGCTTCCATATTTTTCTGTTACTCCAAGCGGCAGGGCCGCAATATGCCGCATAAGTTCTTTTCGGATATTCGCGGCCACCCGGAAGGCGCTTATGTGCGAGCACATGAGGGCGGCTATATAAACGACAACAGATATAACCGCAAACAACACAGCAGACCAGCCATAGTGTGTCACATTCCCCGCCCGTGAAAAGTCAGGGGAAACCTCCAGTATGTCATGAATGATACGCCATATATACCAAAAAGGCACAAGAGCCAACAGCGCACTCGTTGCAGACAGTATCCAAGAAAGATAGGTTAATATTTTATGTTTCCCGGCATACCCCATCAATCTCGATAGATTCGATTGCTTTTTCATTGTAAAACCTCCTTAAAATTATTTATGATAGGAAAACGCAATATGCGTTCTCGAATATCCACGGAATATGTTAGTTTCAACTAACTCATGTGCAAAATTACAGGGCTTATTGCCCCAAAATTTTCATCCACCCGGCGGTGTAAAAAGCTCTCATTTCCTTCAGATAATGCTTTGCTTCTTCAAGCGGCATTTCATGTATAATCAGTTCAAAAAATGTATTAAACATTCCGGTAATCAATATATGCTCTAACCGTTCATCAATCGGCGGCGACGGTCTGCCTAACTTTTCAAGCACCGCTAAATAATCATGAGTTCCTTTTGTTTCTATCTCTACCATTTCATCAATCAGTTTGGAAAAACGTGTCCCCTCTGATCGGCAGAGAATGAGCTTGAACTCATTCAAATGTTCATAGGCATACAAAAGCATTTCATACATACACTCGCCGGATATGTCGGTAAGATTGTCTGGCTGTTCTTCCGGCGGGATTTCAGCAAATTCTTTCTGTGCCCTGCAAAAGCAGTCTAAAAGGAAGTCATACTGTTCGCCTATCAGTGCTTCTAATAAATCCTCTTTGCTGTTATAGTACCCATAAAACGCGCCTGTTGTGACTCCTGCCGTTTTGACAATATTACGCAAAGAAGCGGATTTGAAACCTTTTTCAAGAAATTCCTGCATGGCGGCCGAAAGAATCAGGTTTAATGTTGTCTGTTCCGTTTCATTCATTAACCTACCTCCGCATATAACACTGTTATATGATACGGCGAATCAAGATGTTTGTCAATCAATTTTTAATACGGGCTCTTTTCTTTTTCTTTATCGAATACAGTTCCCGATCCGCCCGGTTAAGCACCGGCTCCCAATCCATTCCCTTCCTGTATATCTCATTGCAGTATCCCATGGAAACGGTAAGCACTTTCGGCCCGGGGCTCTTCTCATGGGGAATTGCCACGGCTTCCATATCCCTGCCGACCCGCTTTATATACTCCTCTATATCCCGATCCTCCAAATCCATACACAGACATACGAATTCATCTCCGCCGTATCTGCTCACATACATGCCGTCCATCTGGTTATCCTTCAAAACACGGGCCACTGATTTTAAAGCATCATCCCCTTTAAAATGCCCATAGAAGTCGTTATATGGCTTGAAATAATCCACATCCAGCATAATGAAGCCCAGCTTTTTCCCATCCTCTTTATGAGTCATCTTGCTGAGGAGTTTATTGAAATACCGTCTGTTGTACAGGCCGGTGAGTTCATCCAGCTGGCTGGCGTTTTCAAGGGCGCGCTTGTTCCGGACCATTTCCTCATGCTCATGCATGGCCTGGTTAATCTGGATTTTGGAAAGCATGCTCTGGATACGCATATCGTCTTCCACAGCGGAAACATCCTTTACGATTTCATAATAATCCCGGTAGGCCTGATCCAGCTTATCTGTTTCCCCGAACTGCTCCCAGCAGCGGATTTTCAGGCATTGAATCCGATACTTCAGGGACAGCGAATTATCATATTCCAGGTTATCCATGATGGCCAGCAGCCGGTCCGCGCGCTTTTCATCACACGCTGCCAGCATTTCCGTGCACAGGCTTTCCGCCATGTCACAGATAAAAAAGTGATCCTCCACAGCCAACAGATCCGAATTTATAAGCCTGTCGGCCATTTCGGTAAACTTATCCCAATCTTCGCACATGGCATAATAGGAACACCAGCTGACGCCTAACCTGACGCGGCTGTAAGCGCTGTCTGCACCCAGCTCCTCACAGCGCTCCATGGCTTTTCTTGCGCCCTCCAGATCTCCCAGATTTCTGCATGCCTCAGCTATATTGCTAAGATAGCTGATGGAACTCCTTTTGTTTTCTTCATCCAAATGGTCTTCCACCGTCCGGTATGCCAGCCGGAAATATACTCCCGCACTCTCCCAGTCATCCCTGCCGCCGAAGGAATAGCCGATATTATTATACAGCTTGCCAAGCATCGTGATGTCACCCAGCTTCTCAGCCAGCTTTTTCCCTTCCAGCAAATAGGAAAGAGCCGTCTGATCATCGTTAAGCTTCTGATAATAAAGGCCGGCATTGTTGCACAGTACCAGCATCAAATCATCATAGCCATACTCCCTGCACAGGAAAACAGCCCGCAGCAGATAAAAGTCACAGCTGGTATATTCTCCCATGGACAGCTGACTGTCCATCAGGTATACATTGGCGAAGGCGCTGCCGTAATAATACTGCTCCGCTTCCGAAACAGAGAGCAGCTCTTTGCAAAGCCTTTTTTCTTCTTCCAAATCTGTATGGCGGGCTTTCAAAATCTGCTGCATTAACCGGGCCTCCGGCAGGGAAGACTTATTATTTTTGTCATTTTCCATCATAATATATCCACCCTTTTCCCCGTAAACGTATTGCGCCCGGAATTCTTGCTTTTATAAAGTTCATGGTCGGCAAGCTGAAGCAGCTGCCGCACCTCAATCTGCGTTTTTACGATCCCTGCGGCATAGCCGGCAGAAAGGGTAACTTCGCCGCTGCACAGGGATTTTTCATGAGGGATTGCCCTTGCATGCAGCCTGGCTCTCACTCCTTCAATATAGGTACGAATCTCTTTTTCCGTAAGGCCGATGCAGACACATACAAATTCGTCCCCGCCGTAACGGGACGCATATATCCGCTCCCGGGCGCCTTCCATCATACAGGCCGCAATCTCCCTCAGGGCCTCATCCCCCTTCAGATGTCCGTAGAAATCGTTGTATTCCTTAAAGCAGTCCACATCCATGACAATAAACGCAAAGCTTTCTTCCGCCGCCCCATCGGTATGCTCCCGTATCAGCGTCTCCAGAAATCTTCTGTTATAGGCTCCTGTCAGTTCATCCCGGTTCACCTCACGTTCCAGTATCTCCTGCTCGGACTGCATATCCTCAACCTGCTGCATCAGCTGTTCCAGCTGAATCCTGGTCTTCATCGCCGCTGCTATCGTTTCGTCGATCTTGGCCCTGAACTGCTGATTTTTTTTGTAAAAAACACAATATGCCTCCGAATGCTTTTCCGGCGGCTCAAATAAAAGAGAATATTGTATCCGCATCTCTTCCAGAGTCTGTACCTGATCCAGCCCTCCTCCGACGCTGACTTCCTCCATCGCCTCCAGAAAGCGGCCGGCATAATCGGCTTCTCTTAATTCCATCATGCTCCGGCACAGCATGTGATAGGATTCAAAGGCTGTCATTTTATTTTCATTAATGACATCCTGATTCCTGAGCAGGCGATCCACATAGACCAGCGCTTTTTCACGCTCACCGACAGCACCGTAGTAGCAGCACCAGTTCTTATCTCCCATTACCACCCTCTGGAGAGGATCCTTTTCGTTTTCCTCAAATTCCAGAATATATTCCTTTGCTTCCTCGTACTGCCGCAGAAACAAAGAAACCTCAGCCAGGTTTTCCAACAATATGGAACGAACCGGGTTGATTCCGGCATTTTTCTGCAGCCAGTAAGCCTTCTGATAAAATTCCAGCGCCACCTCGTAGCACCGGTGCCGCTGAAAAGCAAAGGCGAGATTATTTAAAACCACACATTCCCTGTCCGCGTCTCCGAGCTCTTCCGCAATCGTAACCGCCTTCAAATAATAATCAATTGCATTCTGCTCATCCCCGCGCATGTCGTAATAGATTCCGAGGAGACTGGTAAGCCCCAGACGAAGCTCCTCCCAGTCCTGATCCTCCGGAAACATCCTCTGGGCTTTCAGGAGATATTTTCCCGCCCTGTCCATATCGGAGACCGCAATATAATAATCCCCATATAGGCCAGGGCAAATACCTCCCCATAGAGATCGCATTCTTCCTTTGCCAATACAAGCAATTCCAGGCACAGCCTCTTTTCCTTTTCCAAATCTGTATATCGTACTTCCAGAATACGTGAAGTAAAGTCTTCTGTAAACCGCTTCCTATTTTCTGCCATAATCACTGCCCTAACTTTATCCGCATTCCCTTAGCGACGGGACCATCTGCGGTACTGTCATTCAGAGAACCGCCGCTTTCCTTTAAGCTCCCATTCAAGATACACTCCATTTATTTTATCATTTTTATTCTATAAATGATATGGGAAAAAGAAAATTATCTGAGAAATTAATGAACTTTTCTAAAAATTTTTCATTCCTGCCTGTCCCTTCTGTATTCCAGAAATTCCATTTCAAAAATCCCCTTGCCGTCCGTCATACTTCTTAAATCCACCTGAAACTCCTTAGCCGTATCAAAGGGAACTTCTCCCAGAACCTCCATTTCTCCGTCACTATAGATGACATTTTCAACCGACGCCTGCAGCTTTGCAAGCTTTGCCATAATGCTTTTTTCATCCCCTGCCGGAGCAATGAGACGATAGTTCATGTATGGCTCCAGGGTTATGACCCCTGTCTGCCGAAGCGCTTTTTGAACCACCTTGGGCGCCAGCCGGCGGAAATCGGCCGGCGTGCTTGTCACACTGTCATAATCAGCATCTGCAAAAACTGCCAGCGTATCCGTAACTTCATTGGAAATTCCTTCCTCCAAAGCCTTCATGACACCTTCCTGTACCGCATTTTGAAAAGATTTTTCAATATAACCGAAGGAGACCTGTGTCTCATACCGGTTCCCAGCCCCCGTTTCCAGCGGTTCTATCCGGATTCCGATTCCTGCCCGGTGAAGATTTCCTTTTTCACCCAGACGGATTTCGGCATACACCGGGCCTGCCGGTTTCTCCCTGCCGATCGTCTTCATTCCGGAAAATACCGTCCTGAGCCCAAATCGTTCCCAAAAAAGCTCCTTCAAAATCTCTATCTGCAGTTTTCCATAAAGGTCTGCCAGGATTTCACCGGTTCTTTCCGGAATCCGTATATGAAGAAGGGGATCCTCTTCCGCCAATACATTCAGGGCATCCAGAAGCCTGTACCTGTCCTCTTCCTCTGCCGGCTGTATATTCACACACAGCATCGGCTCCATCAGAAGTCCTGTCCCCTTACCGGGCGTCATGCTGCCGAGAAAATCGCCGCATTTCAATGCCGGAACATCCGTCAGAATCCCTATATCGTTTGCGCTTACTTCCTGAGCCGGTATCTGCTTTCCCCGTTTCACGGTCCGAAGATTATTAATCGTAATTTCCTGTTCTGTACCCGCAATCAGTACTTTATCCTTTTGTCTGATACTTCCCGAAAACACCCTGAAATAAACAAGCTTATGCTCCTTCTCATCATGCTCAACCTTGTAAACATAAGCGGAAAGCCTGTCTGTACCGGGCCTTCTCACCGGCAGCCACCGGATAACTCCCTGCATCAGCGGCTCTATTCCCAGACATTTCAGCGCCGAACCAACATAGACCGGATATAGCCTTCCCTTACCCGCCCGGAACCGGGCGGCCGCCGTCAGCTCCTCCTCACCGGCCATCTCCCCTTCCAGATATTTATTCAGCAGTTTTTCCGAACTGAGAAGGATCTGATCGGTGTATGCGCTGTCATCAAAGCCGTAATCCCTGATCCGGTAATCCTGCTGAGGAGTTTTTACCACCTCCTGCATGAAAAGAAGCCTTTTCGTAAGCTGGGAGCGGATCTGGGCGCAAACCGCTTCATAATCGGCGCCCGGCCGGTCAATTTTGTTGATAAAAAATAGGACCGGCATCCGCATTTTTTTCAGCTGGCGGAAAAGGATACGGGTCTGCGGCTGCACGCCCTCTCTTGCCGATATTACAAGAATCACTCCATCCAATGCCCGAAGGCAGCGTTCTACCTCTCCGATAAAATCCACATGCCCCGGAGTATCTATCAGATTTATTTTCACATCCCCGACAGGAAAGGATACCGTGGAAGCCTTTATCGTCATTCCCCTCTTCTGCTCTAATTCCAGGGAATCCGTGATGGTGGTACCTTTATCCACGCTCCCCCTTACTTTTACAATTCCGCTGTAATAAAGAAGACTCTCCGTCAAAGTGGTTTTTCCTGCATCCACATGGGCCATAATGCCCAGATTCAATATTCTGTTTTCCATATATTATACGCTTTCCAGTCAGTTTTACATTCCTTTTATGGGAACGGAATGCCTGCCTGCGGTAAAAAGCGTACAAAAAAACCACAGTCTGAAACTGTGGTTAAAAGGTTCACGATAAAACGCTCTTACTTATCTCACATAGCAGGCTGACTTAATGTTTATGAAATTCCCATGTGATAAAGTTTTTCTCATATAATATCAGCCTCCTTTTGTTTATTGGTAACAGTATAGCAATACAGGTACGGATTGTCAATACTGCTTTTATCTTCTGCCGGCTCCGCTGTCCACGTCATCAACCCGTGACAGCACAGAAAGAAGATCCTGCATGGAATCATCATAAAAACAATAATGACTTCTTCCATTTTTCTTAGCGGCATATAAAGCTTTATCCGCATGGAGGAAAAGCAGATCATAACCCATTCCGTTCTCCGGCGCAAGCGCCACTCCCATGCTTGCAGCGATAACAAAATTCTCATACCGGCCGCCAATAGCCTGATAAACCCTGTCTACCAGAAGCTCTATGTTATTCTTGTATTCCATAAAAATCAGGAATTCATCGCCTCCGATGCGGGCACAGATATCATTTGAACGCACGCTGTTGCGCACCTTTATCGCCACTTCCTCCAGCACCCGATCACCGAACTGGTGCCCGTACTGGTCATTCGCATTTTTAAAATAATCCACATCCAAAAGCAGCAATGCGAATTTTTTATTTTCCGCCCTGCTTTCCTTCAGTGCCTCTTCTATGGCCTTGCAGGCATAAGCACGGTTATAAAGCCCTGTCAGGGAATCATAACGGGCTATCTGTTTCAGCCGGTCCAGTTCTATATGTTCCTCATGGATATCGATTAATTTACCGATCATCCCAGTCAGCTCGTTTGTTTCTTCCATCACCCAAAGCGGCCTGGCTATTACCTTGTACCACCTCGGGCTGCCCTGTACATTGATGCGATAGGTACAGGTAACAATAGGATCCTCCGGTTTGGCGCTGCTCAGACGGTTCCTCAGATCAACAAAATCCTCTCTTGTAAATATTTTGTAAATTTCCTTGTTTCTGCCCGGATGTACAAGGACGGAACTCACTCCCAGCTGCTCGGCGCCCCAGTCGGAAACGGTCAGCACGTCGGAGCTTCCTGAATACTCAAACTGGATCTCCTTGGACATCGAAGCAAAAAACTGGTATTTCGTCCTTTCCTGCTCCAGCAATGCCAGAGTACGGTTAGAAGCGTTGCTGCTCTGAATCAGGCTGCGGGTCATATCCTGCAGTTCCATCTTGGATATCCCCCCTGCGGAACGCACATGCAGCTCCCTTTCCAGATATGGCTTCACACTGCATAAACACTCCAGCAATAAAGGACTGAATGCCCCGCACTCACCATCCATGATCATACGCAGGGCCTCTTCATGGGAATAGGCAGGCTTATAAACCCTTCGGCTGGTCAGAGCGTCATAAACATCTGCCAGAGCCACCACCTGCGCTGAAATGGGGATATCATCCCCCTTTAAGCCATCCGGATACCCGCTCCCGTCATATCTCTCATGATGCCAGCGGCAGATATCCCTCGCCATACGCACCAGTTCCTCATCCTGGTAATAAGGCACGTTTTCCAGCATCTCGGCCCCGATAACGCTGTGGGTCTTGATAATTTCGTATTCCTCCGGCGTCAGTCTGCCCGGCTTGTTTAAAATCTCCTCCGGTATGGAAATCTTCCCTATATCATGAAGCGCGGACACATTGGAAATCAGATTGATCTGTTTCGCATTCAGATTATACCGGTTGGTCCGCTTTGCCAGCTGCTTCAGCAGCGCCTCGGTGATAATCCGTATATGCAGGACGTGAAGGCCGCTCTCACCGTTACGGAATTCCACGATATGGCTGAGGATTTCTATCATGACCAGGTTGCTTTTTTCTTTTTCCAGAATTTGCTCCGTCACCAGGTTTTCCAGAGTCTTCTGCTTGGAATAAAGAGTAATGGTATTTTTAACACGGCGCTTTACCGTCTGCTCATCAAACGGACGGCTGATATATTCCGCCGCTCCGAGCTCATAGGCATGATCAATATATGCGGAAGAAGTTTCTGCAGAAATCATGATGACAGGAAGACGTTCCAGCAGTCCTGCACCGTTCATGGAAGCAAGCACCTCAAATCCGTCCATTTCCGGCATGACGATATCCAGCAGCACCATGGACAATTCGGAATGGTACTGGTTAATCAGCACCATTGCCTCAAGGCCGTTGGAAGCCTCCAGCAGACTGTAATCCGCGGAAAGCATATCCGCCAGTAAAGAACGGTTGATTTCCGAATCATCTACAATCAGAACTTTGTTGCTCTTATCCATTCTGGATGCCTCCCGTCTCTGAAGTCTCTGCGAGTTCCTTTATAGCACTGCACATTTCCCCGTAGCTGGAAACCAGCTGCGTAAACAATGGCTTTATTTCCTCATTTTCCTGTCTGCCGCGCAGCGCTTCCGTGAGAGCCGCCGCATATCTTCCCTGTACGGTCAATCCCAGGTTCAGCAATACCCCTTTCAGCGTATGAACGGCACGAAAGGCTTTTTCGTAGTCCTGCTCTTCCATGGCGTTACACAAATCCTTAAAACTGGTATCCTTCAATACCATTTTTAAAAATTTCAAGATTCTTTCCTCTGACCTCAAACGGCAGCTCACATCCTCATAGTCCGCCCCAAGACATTCATAACATTCTTTCACTGTCATTATGAATACTGACCTCTCTTTTCTCTTATACACTGTCTGCGCAGAACTTTTCCGGCATAACCCTGTCCTGCCTTTACTGAAGCTGATGATGATTTAAAACAGCATTTATCTTTTTATTTTATCATATACCTGCCTGATTTTCTATTAACGATATGATTTCTTTGTGAAAAAAAGTTAAAATCCCGGAGCATGCCCCGGAAATGCTGTTTTCTTTATAACAGAATCTGCCTGTATTTACAAGTAAAATGCGTATTTTATGCGGGTGATGCTGTTTTTATTCTTATACAGAACTGTTGGTTTCCGTATGATGTGAAGTATGCTTCCATTAATTGGCTACTTATATTATCGGTTGAATTTCAGGAAAATTTATCATGAGTTTTGCAGGAGACCGGACGAAAATGGAAAAACAGCTTTGAATTACCAAACCTTCAAATAAACTTTTGTTACAGTCATTTTAAAATAAAGCCCTGGAAAATAATTTCCAGGGACTTTATTCTGAATCCTGTATATCGGATTGTTACCTATATATAATTATTGATTTTTACTCTTCTTCACGCCGCATGTTTCCCCGTATTTTTCAGTAATTTACAATGTTCTCCGCTGGCATCCAGAATAAATTTCTGAAAAAACCAGGAAACAAGCAATACTACCAAAACTCCGTAGAATGTGGATATAAAACGGAACACCGCGTAAAAAATTCTGGCATTTCCTGAGAAGGTACAAGAAACCAGTATGAATGTCACTCCTCCGATTCTTGCATTAATATATGGTACCTTTGCCATCTTACACAGCAGCAGTGTAAGTAAAATACCAACGAATATAAGCACCGTCATAAACCATGGATTTCCGACTGCATTATCAGCAGCAGCAGCGCCAATACCGATAATGCCTCCGATTGCTGTGATAATCATACGGTTCACACCGGCCTTCCTGCTTATTTTCGTATTATCCTGAACGCAGAGCAGACAGGCTATGCATGCGGTCATCTTCTGTAATATTTCCAAATGCATTTCTCCATATGTAAATTTGAAACCCAATTCACTGCATGCGGTTGCAGATAAAAAACAAATAACTACGGCAATGGCAATTCTTATATCCAGATTCTGAATTCCGGTTTTCTCCGTCATCCTTACATTTTGTTCTTTATTCATATACTATCTTAGCACCTGCATATTCCATGCTGTACATTTTCCTTTCCGTTATTCCCATTTTTCCCGCTCCGCCGTCTCCAAAATGCGGCATCATCCTGTCATATACGATCTCTCCGTTTGGCCCCGGCGGAAGTTTTCCCGGCCGCGGGGCATTCCCATCAAAGACTTCACCCTGATGTCCGCTTAAAATATATTCCGCACATTTATCATAATTTTCAAGCAAAGAAACAGGGAATACGCCTCCTCCGGCGCAGATTATATCAAACTCACTCCTGTGCCCCAGCAGTTTCTGAGTATAGCCATAGAATTCCGCCAGACTGGCATGGCTCAGGATTTTACCGAAGGCCATAAATTCATCCCCCGTAAAAAGGATCCTGTCCGCCCTGTCCAATATTGCAATGCCATCCTCCGTATGATCGGGGATATCAAAAATTTCCAGAGTCTTATCTCCAAGATCACAGATAAATCCTTCTCCAACTCCGATCCGCTCATAATCTTTCTCCCAGAAATCAATCCCTGCAAAGCTTGCGAAGGGAATCGTTGCCAGCAAAACAGCCTTGTAAGCCATATAAGCCTGATCGAAATAAGTGTTGTCAGCCGTATGATCAAAATGGCTGTGGGTATTTATTACTGAGCGCACCGGAAGTCCGCAGAGCTGTTCCAGGTAAACACGGATATTTCCCGCACCGTAACCGGTATCTATGGCTACAGCTCTTTTCCTTCCTGCGATACAATAAGAAAAATCACCGCTGCTCATAATCTGCCAGACACCCGGAACCACTTCCCTTACATCATAATAAGGCTTATCCATAGGTAAACAGGTGCCATCCGTGTTCCTGATCAAAATATTATGTTTACTTGAAAAATCGATTTCTCTCTGCTGCCTGAACAGCCATTCCCTTATGGCTTCCACCTGATAAGCTTTTTCCCATGTTTTGACATGACAGGCTCCCGGAAAACGTCTGTCATCCGGTTCCAAAACACTGTCCCCCTCAAACCATGTAAAATTGATTCCGGCGCCTTTGGACGCAACTTTTTCTGCCGCTTCATTCTGTATGTTTTCCGGACTGTGTGCATCCCATGAACCGCAGCTGATTTCGGCTCCGGCCGCTTTCATGCTCCCTACACAGGCTCCCATGATGGGAAATGCCTTTTCATCCATTTCAGATACCAGAATCCATAAGTTTCCATGTCTTGCCGCAGGCATTGTTTCCGGATTCCATTGTCCGGCCACCAGAAAGCATCCGCCGAAAAAGCCGGGATACCGTATAATCAATTCGCACAGCATCATGCATCCCATGGACTGACCGGTTCCATAAATGCGGTTCTTGTCAATGGAATATCTTTTCATCAGCTCCTTCACCAATTCCACCGTTGCATCCGCTTCCCGTCCAACCGTAAAATCATCCTCCGCACACTTTTCCGGATAGTGAGGCGCCAATACAAAACATTGCCTTTTTTCCTGTTCCTTCCTTAAAGCCCATACAGCCGCACCGTTTCCCTGCACCACTGCGGCTGAAACATCATCTGAGCAGGAGCCGGCATCATGCATAAAAAGTACCAGCGGATAGGTTCGTTCCGGATCATATCCTTCCGGAATAAACAGATTATAGGAAATCGAATATCCGTCGTTGCAGCAAAATTGTCCTTTATCAAAGTTGTCCGCCACAGCATCCTTTACAGCTGTTACCGTAACGGTTATCTGTTCTGCTTTCAGGCGGATTTCAAGTTCCGGTAAAGCAATCACCAGCCTGGCTCCCGGTCCCCGGCCCGTCATTCTTTTGACTGATGCTTCCGGTCTGTTTTTGTCCAGAATTAAGATAACACAGTTTCCGGCCGGCTGACGCTCCGGTGTGCTCTTATACAGCTCTTCTGCCCATTTTTCCGCCGGAAGCTGCTGCCGGAACAGCTTTTCCCACTCCGGAACGGAACATACCAGAAGTTCTTTAACCGTCTGGTTCTCCACTGCATAATTATCCGGCTGCATATCCACAGGCTTAATACTTTCGCCGAATTCCAATACGACCGCAGCGATTTTCTGCCCCTGCCCGTCTATCTCCGTTATAATTGTAGAATTCTTCATTTCAGTCTGCCCTTTCTGCTCTTTACAAACGGTTTTCATGCATTTCATTCAGCAGCGATATACTTTCCTTCATTAATATTTCCGCCGCCCCTTTGGCAAAGGGAGAATTTTGTGCCTCGTATGTAAATCGATCATAGGAACGTTTATCCGCCATATATTTAGAAGCACCATTAACCATGGTAGTTATGATTGTGTGTTCATACGGAGAAAACGCTTTGACTGCGGCGGCTGTAATACAGTTAAGCTCCGGTTTCACACCTAAAAAAGCAATCTCCCCAATAGCCGCTATTTCAATTTCCGTCTCCACATCCCCGTTTTCCGTATATTTTAACTCTTTTACCGGTTTCAGGTTATGAAGATTCCTCTCCATCATTTTTCCCGGCACAGTTATTTTTTTCCGTTCCATACGGACCTCATCTTCCACGGATATCTGCCGAGAGGAATCCATTGCCTGGATAACGGCATCTCCCAGTGTTCTTCCTAATTCCTCACAAATCTTAAAGCCTTCCTCATGTCTGTCCTTCCGAATACGTTCCCCCTTTACAAATGTTTCAGAAACCGTGCGTTTCACAGGCACCTGATCCCCCGCAGCCCCCATCAGGAATAAGACAACCGGGTGCGGTTTTCGATAACAACGTTCTATATAATCACAGGCTGTTCCTGCGACATCCGGAGATACGCCTTTTCCTCCGGTACTTAAAACGGAACCATCTAATACGGAAGACTGAATCGCATAATTAAAAATAACTGCCACCGGCTTCCCTTCCCTGTTGTCCAGCCGGAGCGCCTGTATTTCATGATCCACCAGCCCCATGCCGTGTTCGCCAATCCACCAGCCATCCTCCAGTTCTTCATCCCTGGCGATGTTGATATCGCAGTAACTGCTGCCAAACCGCGGTGTAACCGCCTCCATACGGTTCTGTGCTTTTATAACAGCTGCCGCAGCCGCATTCTGAAGAGCCTTCCTGAATTCCTCCTTTTTGGCGATGCCGTCATTTTCCGCCAGCATGAAATCCGGAAGAAGATGCGGTGCAGAAAATGTATGAGTGCAGCACACCCATATATTCTCCCTCTCTATCTCCGTCTCCATAACAATTCTGTCTTTAACTGCTTCTATCTCTTCCGCAGGAAGGGAAGTCATTTCAACGGATACAAAAGCCATTTTCATGCCATTTTCAATAATTACAGCCCTTACATCCAGCGCCCTGTGTACAATGGAAAAATCCTCAATTGCAAGATAAGCTTCCATCAGCATGATTTCTTCTTTACCGGCGCCTGCCCGCATTGTTCTATCCATTTTCTGCTCCCATCTGTGCGCTTTGACGCACCCATATTTTATTCCACCCTGCAGCAGGAAACAAAATGTCCTGCGGAGATTTCTTTCAGTTCCTGCGGTTCATGACATGCTTCCGTCGCATGAGGACATCTGGCTGCAAACCGGCAGCCTGGTTTTGGCTCAATTGGAGATACGATTTCTCCCTGAAGCACAATTCTCTTCTTTGGATGATGAATATCAATGGAAGGAATCGCTGACAGCAATGCTTTGGTGTATGGATGCATAGGATGGGCAAACAACTCGCCTGAAGACGCAGTTTCCACCAGCTGCCCCAGATACATGACGCAAATATTATTCGAAATATGCTTTACAACGGAAAGATCATGGGTTACGAACATATAGGTAATCCCTGACTTTTCCTGTAAGTCCTGCAGCAGATTCAATACCTGCGCCTGGATGGAAACATCCAGCGCCGATACCGGTTCATCGCAGACAATAAACTTCGGATTCAGGGCAAGCGCACGGCCGATGCCAACACGCTGCCTTCTGCCTCCGTCCAGTTCATGCGGATAAGAATGGCGCAGACGTTCATCAATTCCCACAAGCTCCATAATTCTTTCTGTTTCATCCTGTATCTCACCTCTTTTAAACCGATGGGAAATTTCAAGAGGCTCCGCGATGACCTCCTCAACAGTCATTCGCGGATTCAGCGAAGAAAAGGGATCCTGAAATACGATCTGCATCTCTTCATTAATCCGATGAAGCTCCTTCTTTTTAACCCTTGTAATATCCTTTCCTTCAAAAAAAATCTGACCGTCCGTACTGTCCTGCAAATGTATAATCGTACGCCCTAATGTGGATTTTCCGCAGCCTGATTCACCTACCACTCCCATGGTCCTGCCTTTTTCAATGGAAAAGCTTACATCATCAACCGCATGAAGCATCCCCTTCGGCGTATTAAAATATTTTTTCAGATGTTTCACTTCTAATAATGGTGCCGCCATGTTATGCCTCCTTTTCGGCTGTCTTTTTCTGTCCGCCGTCTGAAAAAGCTGTTTTGTACTCCGCAGCAGCTGCGCGGATACAGCGGCAGTTATGGGTTCCTCCGATATTAATCAGCTTTACGTCTCCCTTTCTGCACTTATCCGATGCATAAGGGCAGCGCGGGGAAAAGGAGCAGCCCTCCGGCAGATTTCCCGGATCCGGCGGCATGCCTGCTATAGGGGAAAGCCGTTCCACATCCGAGTTGATATCCGGCAGGGATCCAAACAGCCCAATCGTGTACGGATGCGACGGATGATCAAAAATTTCTTCTTTAGAACCATATTCCACAATTTCACCGGCATAGATGACTGCCACTTCATCACATACTTCCGCCACAATACCTAGATCATGGGTAATCATGATCATTGCCGTCTGCAGTCTTTGCTGAAGTGTCTTGATGATATCCAATACCTGCGCCTGAATGGTTACATCCAGTGCTGTAGTAGGTTCATCCGCAAGCAAAAGATCAGGACTGCAGGCGAGCGCCATGGCAATGATAACACGCTGTTTCATACCGCCGGAGAACTGATGAGGATAATCACGGAAACGCGTACCGGGAATCCCCACCATTTCCAGCATTGCGGCCGCTTTCGCTTCCGCCTCCTTCCTGGAACATTTCTCATGAAGCTCTATTCCTTCGGCGATCTGATTTCCGATACGCATAACCGGATTCAGGGCAGTCATGGGATCCTGAAAAATCATGGAAATCCGTTTTCCCCGGATTTTCCGCATTTCGTCATTATGAAGCTCCAGAAGATTTTTCCCCTCCAGACAGATTTCCCCGCCATCTACATGGGCCGGCGGCTCCGGCAATATACGCAGAATGGATTTGGCAATAGTGGTCTTTCCCGCTCCTGTTTCCCCAACCAGTCCCAGCGTTCTCCCTTTTTCCAAAGAAAAAGACACATCATTAACCGCATGGATCTCACGTCCCTCGGAGGTGTAATGAACAACAAGATTTTTTACTTCTATAAACGGCACTTTCTTCTCCGTCATTATTTTCTCCTCCTATTTCTTTAATTTGGGATCCAGCGCATCACGCAGTCCGTCCCCAAGCAGATTCAGGGACAGAACAATCAGTGCTATGGCTATCCCAGGGAAAACAACCATATGAGGATGATCCACCATATACTGGTTGGCCGCCGTAAGCATCGCTCCCCATTCAGGGGTAGGCGGCTGAATTCCCAGCCCGATGTAGCTTAAGGAAGCAGCCATAAGAATGGTATTTCCGATTCCCATTGTTACGGACACTATTATAGGTGAAATACTGTTCGGCAGAATATGCTTCGTAATAGTCCTGGGTACTGAGCAGTTTATTTTTTGTGCGGCTTCAATATATTCCATCTTTCGTACCCCCATGATAGAACCGCGGAGAAGCCGTACCGTCATCGGAATGCCGCCAATAGAAAGGGCGAGCACCGTATTGAAAAGCCCGCTTCCCAGACATGCTGAAATAGCAATAGCAAGAAGGATTCCGGGTATCGCCTGAAGAATATCAATCAAACGCATAACAATCGTATCTACCGTTCCCCCGAAATATCCAACGACAGAGCCAATGAGCATTCCCAAAAAAGTGGAAATAATTGTTGCGGTGAACCCCAAGAGCAAAGATGCCCTTCCGCCATATAACAATCGGGAAAAAATATCTCTTCCCATTTCATCTGTTCCGCATAAGTGCTTCAGGGACGGCGATGCAAAGCGGTTTGCCATATCCATCTGATCATATTTATAGGGCATGATCAGCGGCGCTGCTATCGCCAAAACGATAAGAATCAGCGAAATTGCCAGGCCGAACATTGCCATTTTGTTGCTGCGAAGCCTTCCCAGCACCTGGGAAAACTGACTTTCCTTTTTTCTCCGGCCTTTTTCTTCTGCCGGACATCCGACTGCCGCTGTTTTTGCCATTATTTCTTCCTCCTTTTCCAGCTCTTCTGCTGCCCTTCATACTGAGCCTTGATTCGGGGATCCACATAGGCATAAACAATGTCCACAATTAACATGATCAGGCTGAAGATTGCCCCCAGAAACAGGACGCCGCCCATAACAATAGGGTAATCTCTGTTATTGATCGCCTTCGTTGTGAAAGAACCGATTCCGGGAATGGAAAATACAGACTCAATAACTACCGTACCGCCGAGCATCATACCCATACCGTTTCCAATAACAGTGATAATAGGAATCAATCCGTTAGGCAATGCGTGCTTATATAAAATATCCCGTTCGGATAAGCCCTTTGCGCGGGCTGTCACCACATAGTCTGAACGGATAACCTCCAGCATGCTGGATCTGGTCTGTCTCGCCTGAGAGGCAATTCCCGCAAATGCATTGGCAATACAGGGAAGAATATAGTACTGGATTCCCCCAACCCCATAAGCCGGCAGCCAGTTAAGCTTTGCGGCAAACAGTATTACCATCATCATAGCCAGCCAGAAGCCGGGAATGGATACTCCCAGAAGCGCTACGATCATGCAGAAGCGATCCGCCAGTCCGTTCTGATGGGTAGCCGCCGTGATCCCAAGCGGGGTACCTATGAGAATCTGAAGAAGCATACAGATTACCGCTATGGTGATGGTATACGGCATCCTGTATAAAATTCCCGACATGACGGACTGATTGGTAAAATAAGAATCTCCCAAATCAAAATGCAGAAAAACCTGATTCAGATAGTTCAGCAAACGGACTATGTAAGGCTTATCCAAACCCATCTCTGCTCTTTTGGTCTCCAGCGCCGCCGGTGTCGCACCGTTTCCTAAAATTGACGCCGCCGGATCTCCCGGACAAAAATACATGATGGTAAAGATAACAACTGCAATTCCCAGCAGCACGGGAATCATCCACAACAAACGCTTTACGATATATTTCCACATACGCAGCTCCTTTCTGAAAAAAGGCACTCCCAGCGGGAAGGAATGCCCTCTGTGCATCCCTTTCCGCATCGGCAGTACCGTACGTCTTATATTTGCCGCCTCCGCAAATATACACATATTATTCTGCTAATTCACAGGCTCCCGGAAGAATCTGATTTCTGTCGTCCAGCGCAACCTTGGTTATATATTTAGAATGAACGGAATTAATCGTTCCTTCCACAATGCCGTATCCATAGCATTTTTCCGCCAGATAATCATGAAATGCATTGATAGATTCTTCACCATATGTATTTACATTCAGACAGGCCGCCATCAGTTCATCCAGTTTACTGTCCTTTACAAAGTTGGCTGTGCCTCCGGTTGTTGACTCAAAGTCAGGTGAATACCAGCAAAGCTTCCACTGATTCACAATGTAATCCGTCGATCCGGTAGTTCTGAGCATAATATCGTATGCAGTGGAATCAAACTGAGACGCGATAAAGGACATCTGCTCGTAAGGAACCAGTTCAACAGTCACCCCGATATTTCCAAGATAGGCCTGAACCATCTGCGCAATCATATCCGCCGTAGTTGAAGTTGTGTACATCAGTCTGAGACTTTGTCCGTTATAACTCGATTTTGCAAGATAATCCTTTGCCGTATCGATATTGTAGTCAAAATAGTCCTCTCCATCCCATTCCTTATTGTAATCAGGATAGGTCGCATTGGCAAAATCCTTAACTGCCGCGCCATTTCCATTAAATGCGCCTGTATTCAGGCCTTCCCGATCAATGGCATAGGCAATTGCCTTCCTCAGGTTCTCATCTTCTGCAAAAACAGAATCGGCTGACATATTGTAAAGGATGTCGTAGGTAAGATTGTCCAAAAGAACCTCTACTTCATTTCCGTCTGCATATTCTCCGCCCTCGTCGAATTTCGGGACATCCGTATCCGGCACACCATTGGCAATATCAACTGTATGTGTCTGCATTGCAATCGTATGCTGGGAAGCTTCTGTAATTACAGACATGGTAATCTTATCTGCATTATGCTTACTGGTTGTCCATACAAGAGAATCATCTGTCTGCCAATAATCATTGCTGTTCACGAGTACCAGCTGGGAACCCGGTGTATAGCTTTCTACCTTATAGGCGGTTGTCCCAACCGGATCGACGGCCATCTGATCACCGGATGCCTCATATGCCGCCTGTGAAACTATCGCACATTCCAGGAATACGTTTTCAAGTTCTCCCACTGCCAGAGCTTTTGAAAACTTAAATTCAACCTTGTAATCATCCAGTACCGTAACACTGTCAATTACTTCCAGCTTACTGTAGTTTTTTGTTGCGAGTGCACTGTCAAAGCAGAACTTGATGTCACTGGCGGTAATCGGGTTGCCTTCTGTATCATGGATATAATCGTAAAGTTCCACTTCATAAGTAGTATCATCTATCTGCGTCCAGTTCTTTGCAAGAACCCCTTTTGTCTCACCATTTTCTCTGGTAATCAGATATTCATAGACGGTATTCAATATGGCGATACGTCCCTGAGACATGCCCGCCCATGGTCCCATATTTTCCGGATCTGAGATGATGCCGACAACAATTTCCCCCTCTCCTCCGGCTCTTGTATAATCCCCGCTCTCAGAAGCTGCTGTGTCAGCCGTCTGTGTACCGCTTTCGGTACTATTGCTTACCGTACTGCCTTCTGTACCGCCGTTTTCCATATTAGCGGTATTCTTAGTACTTCCGCATCCTGCCACGAGTGCGGCTGTCATGCATGCGGCTAAAAAAAGTGATAATACTTTCTGCTTCATATTTTCCTTCTCCCTTTTCTTGTTTTTATAATAAATGCACCATGCATTTAGTATCGGTTTAAAAATTCAAGTGCGGCGTCTACGATTGAGCGGGTATCATAATCCGGTTTTCCATGATCCGCCTCCGATTCCGTAAAAATCGCAGTCACCTTATCCGCCCCCGCCTTTTTCACGATTTCTTCTACCAGAAGCCGTGACTGCTGTACCGGCACTACCGGATCCTTCAGACAATGTAATACAAAAAACGGAGGAATGTCTTCTCTGATGTAATTAATCGGATTGGCCATATTGCATAATTCCCTTGCTTCCTTCAATGGCTGTCCCATAAGAATTGATTCCGGTGAATTTGCCTCATTATGATTTGCTATTCCAAATCCATTCTCCTCTATAAAATCATCCAGCCGGTGAAACCCGGCGCAGGCTCCGCACAGATCAACCACTGACTGGATTTCACTGGATTCATGCGGATTTCCCATGGAACTGTCCTCAAACCACTGCATATGATTCGTAACGGCTGTCATCACCCCCAAATAAGCGCCTGCCGACATCCCCCAGACAGTGAACCTTTTCTTGTCCAGCTTATATTCTCCTGCATGTGCCCGGAGAAAACGGATTGCCGCTTTGATATCATAAATCGGCGCCGGCCAGGTCACCTGATCTGCCTTTCGATAATCAACACTGGCAATCGCATAGCCTTCCTGCAGCGCTGTGAACAGACTTTCCATTCTTTTATCCCGTTTGCTCCCAAAGATAAAGGCTCCCTCATGTATGTAGATGATCAGCGGATACTCTTCTTTCTTTTTCTCCGGCAAATATAAATCAAGAACGTGTTCCTTTTCAGAAGCATAGGAAATATCCAGATATTTTTCTGATATATTTTTGATACGATTCACATCAAATTCCGGTGTGTGCGGAATCGGGAATGCTAATGATGGTTTCATTTCTGTTCTCCCGTGATTTTTCTCATTTCTTTTGATAAGGCCATTATAGTTTGTGCATCCCGCTCAAGCAATCCATGTTTCCCTTGAATTTATGCACCTTTTGCATAAATACTTTTATTGTGCGCTTTTTAGCTTTTGCAACTCGCTCACATTTTTCTCATTTCTGCCAATTCTATTGACACATTTAACATACCCCGCTACAATTAATGCAGGTTATGCAATAATTGCAGTGGGGTATATCGAAATGGAAATTGATTACATACGGGAATTTGTAACACTTGCTGATGTCGGTAATTATATGGAAGCAGCCGATATCTTATTTATCTCTCAGTCTACGCTCTCCAGACATATTAAATCTATCGAAGAGGATCTCGGTGCGCCGCTTTTTGACCGTACCACCAGAAAAGTTGTCATAAATGATTTTGGAAAAATCTTTCTTCCTTATGCAAAACAGATTATGAATTTACAGTATGATTATACTACCGCGCTTTTTAACCATCAGAATAATATCTCCGAAACCATCACTATTGGGGCAATACCAGTGATGGCTCAATATCATATTACGGATGTGCTTGCAGATTTTCAGAGAGAAAACAGGAATTTCAAAGTACATATTATAGAGGCAGATTCTTCAGAACTGAAAGAAATGCTCAGAAACGAGCAGTGTGATTTCGCATTTATCCGTGAACATGATGATTCCGACAATGAATTTGTCAAAATACCTTTTACGACGGATCATATGGTGGCTGTTCTTCCAAGTTCCCATCCTCTTTCCTCTGCTTCTTCTATTTCGTTAGAGCAGCTGAAGGATGAAAACTTTCTGTTTTTAAATAAGGGGACTTACATGCATACGCTGTGCGTCAATGCATGTAAGTCCGCCGGTTTCCGCCCTAATATCGCTTTTACCGGATACCGGGCGGAAAATATCATCTCCCTGGTCCGAAAGGAAATGGGAGTTGCTCTTCTCACGAAAAAACCTGCTGTGTATCTGGCAGGCCCTGATATTTCTATAGTAGATGTGACACCATGCTTTACAACTACTATCAGTCTTGCTTATTCCAAGAAGAAGGAACTGGGTAATGCTGCGAAGCATTTTATTAATAGTGTGAAGGCACGGCCTAAATTATAGGAAGGCTTTGGAGTAAGTTCAGAGAAAGAGGTATCAAATCCGGTTATTTTTCTAGATAAATAAAGACAGTCTGTCACCCTGTATCAGCTGATCTTTCCTACCGCCGCTACCCAATCCTCAATTTCCTTACACGACTTATACACACGGCTTCCGTTAATCACAAGCCCTTCTTCCACCTTTGCATCAGGACACAGATTAATAAGATCATGTAAGCAGTCCGCCATTCCGCTCCCCTCATGTGTACAGAAAGGCCTGATAATCTTGCCTGTGAAATCAAAATGTTCCAGGAACGTAAATACCGCCATCGGCATCGTTCCCCAGTAATTGGGGTATTAAAATTTGGTTCTTTTCGTAAAATGCTTATATTTAAAGGCATTCAACACAATACACGCTTTTTCAGTTTTTTATTGAATATGCCTCATGATATCATTATAAAATATGTCAGCGAAGCGAACGAATACTTGGATTGCATGAGCTATCATACATCCAAAACATAATTCATTTTTTCATGGCTGGTCTCCCCAATACGTCAAAAGCCTAACCACCATTTCCGGTAATTAGGCCTTTTGTCTAGATTGTGACCCCAGTGGTGTCACAATCTGCAATCTCAATATTATAACAATTTTAAATATTCCAATCTTGTTTTCTCCAATGCCTTTTCCAGTTTTTGATTTTCCTTTTTTAGTTCTTCATTTTCCCGCTTTAAATTCTCCAGTTCTGCCCTATAAATCTCATTCTGTTTTTCCAGACTATATTGTTTGATTTCCTTCCGGATTTCCGTCATCTGCTCTATATCCTGTTCCCTTTTTACCTCATCAAGAGCCGCTCTTACTTCTTCATTTTTATAAAAGAAGCCTTTGGAAAGCCCGGTTTTCTTAGATAATTTCGAAACAGAAATATTGCGTCCTTCCTTCAATGCCGATTTTATTTCCCGAATTGCCAGTTCCATTTTGCGCTGGCTCTCCTGCCGGTTTATTTCATTCATTTTATCATGCTTTGCCAACTGAACAGCACCTCCCAAACTGTGTTCTTCCTGGGCAAAATATTGTTCCGATGCCTTGGCAATTCGTTCATCCTGCCAGCCAATATATTCTTTTACTCGCTCATCGGTAGCATAACCCATATACTCCCGAATCGCCTGTATAGATGTTCCATTCCTATATAGCATCTTGCAAAATTCCTTTTGATAGTCACAGCCTTTGAAAACATATTCTCCATCTAATATGCCATGTATCAAACATTGTTTCCTGATTGCATCGCAAAATCCAGCCGTTGTATACCTTTTGCCCCTACTGTTCAAAAAGAGATAATCTTCTATCTCCTTTTGATTGCGCTTCATGTATTTTATTACAATCCAGTGTAAGATATCCGGAATCGGAATCTTTCTGTCTGCCTCCGGTATGCTCATCCAGCTAGTTCCGTTATCCCAGTTAAAATCCCTTCCTTTTAATAAAAGCAGCTTTCCTTTTGTTATCCCCGTATGAATTAATATCACACTCATTACCCTCAAATCCTCAGGAAAAAGATGCAGATTTTCCTCCAGCAGTCCTAGTTTTTCATCCAGTTCTTTTATCTCGTTTCGAGCTGGATATGATTTTTTCAAGAAATGAGTTGTTGGAATTTCAAAATGGCAAATCAAATTCCTTACCTGCAGATAAGTAATAAATTTTATAGTTCCCTGTATCTTGTTATTACAGCTTTGAGGCTTTAATTTCTGCATTCTCAAATGTTCTAAGTATCTCCTTACTGTTTGAATGCTTATATCCGAAATGGTCATGTCTTTTTCTTCCAAAGAACACAAAAACTCACGCACGTAGGTATGCTGAATCCTAATTGTACCTACACTTTGACGGGTTACCTGAAATAAATATTTAGTATACTTCTGAAATGCTTCTCTATTTTGCAAAATAGCAATATCTAAAAAGCTAAATCGCTGTATGACAATGCCTCTTGCCTGTCTCTCCAGGTTTATATTTAATCCATCAACATACCAGACATTCGCATACCATGCTGGCTCTTTTTTCGCTAGAAATAATTCTCTTCTGCAAAGTTCAACAAACTTCCCCGGACTGCCACAAAGCTTTCCTGTTTTGGATATTAACCGTGCTGAATACTCCTTCACCTGAGACGTTTCCATTAGCAGAATGTCAGAAATTTTTGCTTCTTCTATATATTGGAATAAGAATTTTAACGGAAGCAGGTATTGATTTCTACGTTCTTCTCTGTCTTTGATGCTTTTAACAATATACCCCAATATCCATTTCACTTGCTTTTTTACGATTTCACTTGCATCTGTCGAAAAACCCCAACGTAAGATGTCCTTATCTCTCTCCAAATCAAAAGATTTTGCCACACGGCCTGTAAAATAGTCTGGTAAGTATATTTGATTATTTGGTGTATCCTTCTTTTTCATCATGTACTTTGGGAATTCCTTTAATTGGCTTAAAACACCATTTAAGATGCATTTCGCTCTTTTTGACATTTTATCCTGTACATCATCCTATACAGGACTGTACAGGATGATTGCGTTATTATCAGGAATAATACTTTTGCTTTTTACTGGACGGCTTATCCGGCATGGTCATTTTCAACTTTTTGGTCATCAACATTTCCTCTAAATAGTGCCTTCTAAAATAATTTCTATTGGAAAAACCAAATTCGTCTACAATCTCCTGCGCAGACTTTGGTGTTTTACAAAACTCCAAAATCATCCTATACATATCCTGTATATCATCCTGTACATTTTGTACAGGATGAGCATCATTTTGAAGAATTCGAATATATTTATCACAAGCCTTACATAAAACCATAATTCCTTCTTCATTAATATCATATTCCGGCAAAGGAGCTTCATATTGTGCGCATGCCTCTTTTATTTTAATAAAACCTCTCCCCCATGCTTCGATCATTCCACTAAGGAAAAAAATATGGGCTAATTTAGGGTTAAATGGTTTTGAAGAATGTTTTTCAAATAATTTCTCCGTAGAATTTAAATTGGCCGGCATTTCTCCATCATTCCATATATATATTTTATCTTCATAGACACTGATTTGAATGGGATTGCAGCTGCTATAATCTTTATGGACAATGGCATTTAAGAGAATCTCTCTGAAAGCATCTTTATGAACCATATACTGCTCCACTCGCTGTATACCATCATACATAATTAAAGCTTTCATATATTTCGTGTATACCAGATCAACCGTCCTGTCCACTTGTTCAATCAGAGGACCATGTATCTCATCCTGATACTGTAAATCAGAATCCGAGCCACCAAAGTACCCGATTTTTATATAAGAACCTGTTACCCATTTTTCTGGATTCTTATAAAATGCCAGCATAGCTGCTCTGATTAAGCAGTCGTCTTCATCTTTCAAATATAAATTCTCCATCAAAATATCATCCGGCACACTGACTTCATCTTCTGTCAACCGTCCTCTGGCAACAGCCTTGTCTTTAAATATCTGTATAGCATCCGGTTTTAAATCCTTCACAGCTATTCTTGGCAATGCGACTCCATCCCACGTTTTTCCCTGTGCTTTTAGTATTTTTCTGTCCAATTCCTTTCCGGTAATTGTTCTCATCGTACTCCCAGAGCGATAATAATACTTTCCATGATAGCTAATTAAAGACGGGTATTTCTCCACGACTATCTCAATATATTCCAATGAATCCTCAAACAGCAAATTGACGTCAGCTACAATCCCCATTGTATCTGTAATCTTACTTGGAATCACTTCCAATAATTTCTTTGAATTTTGTATGCCAACCACTTTCCCTGCATCATTTTTCCCTATATACAATATTCCGCCATTCGCATTAGCATATCCGCAAATCCATTCCAAATATTCGTCACGCCATGATTCTTTCCATTCTATTGATTGATGTTCTGGCATTCGTGCCCCCTTATGTTTATGTCTTTACAAGTAATTGCGTATTCCTACTCATCATTATTCTGCAACTGCAACAAATCAGAAACCTTCGCATTCCCTTTCCAATTACCATATCTCCGTCCGCCTATGTGTTCAATTTTTCCACTTTCCACCATTGGCTTCATCAAGCATTTCGTAGAACGTTCAGAGTTGTCCACTAAAACTTCCATTTGATCCTATGCCAGCTTAAAATTATCTTTGATTATAGTAAAATTTTTCTTCTAAAGTGCTATTTTGTTTATTTGGGACCTAAGATTGCTTTAATAGCAGTAAATTTTACCATAAACCCTTCCAGGTGTAACGTATATTCCGGCATTGATACTCCATGCTATTTCCAAACCTCGCAAATCTTTTCTATTCCACGCTTCCAGGTTTCCATATATCCCGAAACATACTATTATCAATTGCAGTTTCCATCTTCACAAATCTCAAATCCAATTTTCTGAAATGTATTAATAAATTCATTCCTGAAATTTTTAATCTTATCTTTGCTTACAAAAACATATAACTCTGTTTTCGCTCTTGAACAGCCCACATAAAATAGTTTATAAGCAAGCAACATTTTTTTTGCTTTGTTAATATTTACATATTCTTTTATATTCTTATGCGTTGGTTTTGGGTTTAAACTTTTATCATAAAACTCTTTATACAGATATTGATAATACATATTATTTATAAATTTTTCATCTATTTCTTTTGAATGATTTCTAACTTCATCAATTACTTCTTTATAAACTTCAGCACTTTTCAAAAAATCCTTTGAAACCATATTCTTCAAATTTTCAACTTCTTTTTGATACTCATAATAAAATTTTTGAAAAGATTGAAATTCTACATCTATTTCCGTTTTCATTTTAAAGAAAGAATAGATATCCACTCCCAAATGTGAATTATCTTCCGCTATGAAAAAAACTTTGTCATGGCCTTCACCTTTTACTCCATGTTGTGTTGAAACTTCACGAATACCTAGTCCTTTACATAATCCACTAAATTCTTTTAGTGGAATTTGCAATATTTCTTGATATTGTGCCGTTGAAAACATATCTAATACAGCTTGCCGTATTACATGTAAATCATTTAGACAATTCAGCAATTCTCCTATCGTCGCCGTTGTTGTTTGAAAATAAATTTCATTAATCTTATCTAAGTTTTTTTGCAATCTTATTTTATCCTTGTGCTCCCTTATATCCAATGTAACCGTCTGAAAAAAGCGATCTTTCTTCCTTTCTCGATTTCGGAGCATCTGAATAACGTTCCCATATTGTTTCTTTTTATAATAATCCAGCATTTTGTCTATCGATAGTAATAAACGAAACAGTGGTTCTGGATTTTCATCTTCTTCCAGTGTCATTACATCACTAACCGAGTATTTTCTACCCCATCCATATATCTTTTCATCTTCTTCATTTTTTAAATTATCTATTTGTATATATAAATTTCCTGCACCCATATTAGCAAAACGTTCCTGATTCGTTATGTATAATTTCAATACATTTCCTTGCAACAAATTTTCTTGTACCATTATCTGTTTCTTAAAATTATCAGTAATTATTAGTTTAGGAGTTATATCAGTTGAAGCCTTTTTATTCTTTGGTATATCCTGTGCATATTCTTTATTGTTATAAAGATGATTCAAAACACATACAATTTTTTTGCTTGAGCGATAATTTGTTCTTAATTTATTGCTTGTATCAAAATGAGAAAACTGTTCTTCAAAGGAACCATCATACTTATCATAAATCTGCTGCATTCTATCCCCATATAAATATAGTTTTGTCTCAGTTCCTTTTACTGACTCATAAAACAACTTCAATACGTTGGCAGATGTATCCTGGTATTCATCTATAAATATATATCGAAAACACTCCGTCATCTTCGTTTTTATAATTGGATATTTTTCTATTATATTCAAGGAAAAAGACAATAAATCGTCGTGACCAATTCCACCATAATACAAATTATTAAATTCAAGTTCATTATAATAAATAAACTTGACATTCTCCTTTATTGTGTCAAAGTTAAGTTTATTAAATTTTTTTACATATCTACACCAACTACGGCTTTCTTCCCCTTTTTCTGTGTCATCTACAATTTTATTTTTTATCTGTTCCCCATATATTTCAAAATATAAGTCAACGATCCTGGAATTTGAAAAATATGGTTTCATAAACTCCCATAGAAATGCATGTATCGTCATTATTTTCACTGGATTTAACTCTAATCTGGCACGTAATTCCTCCACAGCTCGTCTAGTATATGTAATACATAAAATTGCTGTTGTACTTTCTTCACTGATTATCTTTTGAACTGTTTGATATATTGTCGTAGTCTTCCCACTTCCAGCTGGAGCATTTATTAAAAATAAATTATTGCTTATTTCATCAGCCAATTTAGTCCCTCCTCAATATATTCTGGCAATAGTTCCTCTTCTTTTCCACTTAGGATTACAGAATACATGAAATCTGTTTTATAATCACTTGTTGCCTTTAATATCAGCCTTAAGTCTATTTCTTCCTTTTCCCAAGTCTCATCATCCATGCCCTTTTCCTTTTTTCCAGGGATTCGATATTTGAGTCCATACTCTTCTCTTTTTTTCTTCCATTCCTCACGTGTTAGTTTTTTTTCAATATTCATACCAAAAATTTTCGCAAGCATAGCTTCTTCAAGTGTCCTTGTATATCCATCTTTTTCCCCTTGAAAATTAATCATCATATCTGCAATTTCCCTATTTTGTTTTGCATTTTGCCATGCATACAAATCTTCTATTGTTACAGTTTTCTTTTTATCTATTTTCTTCTGCCCTCTATAAAAATCAAGAATTGCACCATTGCTCGTAACACTTTTCTTTATTTCATTTATATCGGTCTTTTCATTCTCATAATCAATGTCTGTAAGAATTAGTGCTTTTATTTCTAAATATTGAAGAATATCTTTATACCAGTGAGCATATGCTCCACCCACTTGCAATAACGCAACATACTGCTTCTCTAAATTTCTAAAAGTATCTTTTCTTAACAATTGTTTTAGATACATACGCTCTGTATCTCCTTCAAACATAATAACCTTATCCGCAAAAACTATATCCGCAAAATTAATCTGGAAAAATAAGTTATAACTATTTTTTATTTCTGTATTTAGTTTTTTACCTCCGCTTTGAGCCTCCTCCAGGAATTTTCGCATATCACAAATTCTTTTTGTAAATACATCTTTACCCCTGACAACTCGCAATGAACATAACTCTGTGGCTCTTACCACTTCACTTGAATGCGTTGTAATCATTCCCTGTATTTCTTCATCTTCGTATTTCTTCAACAGATGTCGAATAAACTCCTTCTGCATCTGAGGATGCATATGAGCTTCCGGTTCTTCTATCACAAAAAAATTCACTTTATCCTCATGCTCTTTTATCGCTTCAAGATACTTTTCTAACTGCAAATGCATAAAAATCATATTAGAATATCCAAGTCCCTGAGTTTCTTCTCCAAAATAGAAATCGCCAATTTTGTATTTTGCCTGCGAAACCTCTTTCAGAAACTCTATTAATGCATCATTGCTGACATCCGAGTTGATGACCAACTCCTCTTTTCTACCACCATTCGTTTCATTAATAACATTAATAACAGTTGATAGGCTATCCAGAGATTTTTTCCGTATCTTATTTTCAATATCGTCATCTTTAATTTTATCCAAAATCATCTCAGGCCAATCCTTAAAAAGTTCTTCCCACTGTTCTTTACCAAGGAACTCTATCATTGCCATACTTATTGTTTTCTTTTTGTCAGAATTTTTTCCAGCTTTTTCATCTGGCATGTTACGATTAGCAAAGATATGTCTGTAATTAAACAAATCATAAAAGCTCTTCTCATTTTCAATCGGCTGTTGATTGGCATATTCTTTATCTGTATAATAATACTTTTGCTGATAGGATTGATCCACTATTTCTTTGACCACCCCCATCAGATCAGCCCTTTTCTTTTCTTTTTCTTCTAATTCAGCTTCTTTAAAAATGCGCTCCAAACGAATTACCACTTTATCAAAGTTGTTCTTTATTAATCTTTCAAACATAGTATGAGAAAACTTAAATTGAAACACAAAGAAAAATCCATAAGTTTTCTTATCCAAATCCATTAAATACGGTGAAAATCGTGCAATACTCTCTTTATCTTTGTATATGATTTCCAGCTTTACTTTCATACTTCCATTTTCAATCTGTGCTTGGAGTTCAGGGACATTATTTTCATTTCCCATAAATAGCTTGTTTAGCTTATTCATAAAATCATTTTCTTGAATCCCACTTTCATATATTTCTTCCAACTTATTCTCGCACAATTTTAACCATTCTTCATATACCTCAACCGGTAGATCATCTGCCGAAATTTTACCACCAGTATCCTCTCCCAATATGCAATTTAATAATTCTATAATAGATGTCTTCCCACTATTATTTGCTCCAGCGATAAATGTAATTTTTTCCTCCATGCATATGGATTCTTGCAGAAACTGTCTGTAATTCTGAATAATTATCTGTTTTATCTTCATGTTCCCCTCCCCAAGGTAAATTTCACATATAGCCTTATACTATATAAAGCGTTTATAATTTTCTGTAAACCAATTTACTTTATTTATTGTAACACTTCTGATCAATTTAAAAAAGTATTTTCCTATAATTGAATAAACGAAAACTGACCCTCAGAATATTTATTTAGCGAGTCAGTCATCTCAACTATATACACATTTTCAATGTTTCTTTGTATATACCGTTCCATATTTCCTCATATTTTTAACGCTATATACACTATACACAATTAAAAGGGTACTCCATTTTAGGAAAACCAAGATAAATGGCTTCATAGGGTTCGATGCTCTCCGGGTAAGCCTTTAATTCCGGCCGCACATTCTGCATCTGATCAGACTGCGCCTGCGCAATGCACTCATTATAATCTTTCGAATATTCCTTCAGAGGTTCTATTTTAAACAGCTCCGCTCCTGTTAATTTCTGAATAACGCCGGCCACTACCTCCGTATTTCCTGTCTCCAGAGTTTTTATCTCTCCATCCACATAATTTTCATCCCCCCGCGAAAAAAATGCAATCAGTTCCGTCATTTTTTTACCTCCCTATTTTTTTAATACATGTATTATATATCCTGAATTCTTGCTTTAGAATCTCCTTTATGGTATCATTATATCAACTTTAGGTTTATACCTTACCGGACACACACCACAGGATAATTGACCAGGTTTCTTTTTATTTCCGGAGGCCACACATGTATAACCATATACTTGATACGTTTATAGCAGTAGCCGACTGCGGCAGTTTCACAAAAGCCGCCAGACGTCTGTACATTTCTCCAACCGCCGTCATGAAACAGATAAATACGCTGGAAGAACATCTGGATATGAAGCTGGTGGAACGCACACCATCCGGTGTCCGTCTGACAGCGGCGGAGTCTGTCATTTATCAGAATTCCAGATTTATAATCGACTATTCGCAGAAAACCATTACAAATGCAAAAGCGGCCCTTCATGCCAAGGATAAAACCTTTTTCATCGGCACCTCACTTTTGAACCCTGCCAAACCCTTTATAGATCTCTGGCCCCACGTAAATAAATATTTTTCCGAATATAAGCTGCACCTCGTTACCTTTGAGGATAACCATAAAGGAATCCTCAGTGAAATAGAACAGCTGGGAAAGAAATTTGACTTTCTGATCGGCGTCTGCGATTCGAAGGAATGGCTGCGCCACTGCAATTTTCTCGAACTCGGCCGATATAAAAAAATGGTTTCGGTGACCAGAGAACATCATCTTGCTGCCAAAAAATGCATTAATATCGAAGATCTGTATAATGAGACCATCATGATGACCGAACGCGGAGATTCCGGCATCCTTGATTCTCTCCGGGATGATCTGGAAAAAAATCATCCTCAGATAAAAATTGAAGATACGCCCCAGTTTTATGACCTTTCCGTATTTAACCGCTGCGCAGAAACAGAAAACGTACTGCTCACCCTTGAATGCTGGCAGGAAGTCCACCCCGGGCTTGTTACGATTCCCGTAAATTGGGACTACAGTATTCCTTACGGGCTGCTGTACAGCCTTCATGCATCGGAGGAAGTGCTCAGGTTTATTGAAGTGGTAAAAAGCATGATGTAGTTTCTTAATATTATGCCTTTTCCGCTCTTCCGGCACAGCAACTATCTTTTCCAGTAAAATTAATCTATGTTTTGTATATATCTGCATTTAGGGTAATTCGAACAGCCATAGAAATTTTTTCCTGCATTGGCCCCCTTTTTTGCGACA
>ERZ857840.83-NODE-83-length-164106-cov-8.955069_pt1 | contig 164106 bp, 148 predicted proteins | sample MGYA00519760_ERZ857840 | MGnify/ENA primary metagenome ERZ857840 (study PRJEB31778, sample SAMEA3449371) | human gut metagenome | biome: human gut; feature: human-associated habitat; material: faeces | place: United Kingdom | collected 2010/2012 ... | reverse complement strand
TCCAGATACGTCTTCAGCTCGGCGTCCTTGTAGATGGTCATGCCGCCGATGATCTCCGTCCACTTCTCATCCTTGTCCGTGTCGCCGTTGCTCTCGTTGCAGACGAGAATGGTTCCACCGCTCTTCAGCACCCGTCCGACCTCGCAAAAGCACTGCGGCAGATCAGGCCAGAAGTAGACGGTTTCAAAAGCCGTGACCAGATCGAACTGCTCCGATTCAAACGGCAGCTCCGCCACGCTCGCGCACAGCACATCACAGCGTCCCCTCGCAACGGCGGCTTTGTTGACCCTTTTTGATTTCTCAACGCTGACAGGGGAATAGTCGATCCCCCGCACAGTGCCTTTCGGACACAACTTCAACAGTCTTTTGATATTCGCCCCGCCGCCACAGCCGCAGTCCAGCACTTTGGCATCAGGAGCAGGCTCCAAGAAGCGAAGTCCCCACCGTGCCACGGGGCTGTGACCGAGATTCATCAGGGCAACCATGATTTTTCCGCCAAGCCCCACGGGGTTGCGGGTGTTTTCAAAAAATGACATATCACACCTCCGATTTCACACATTCGGTATAAGTTAACGGGAAGGATGCTTTCAGCACGACGCTTTTCCGCACCGTCCAGCCGTTCTGCCGCAAAAAAGTCAGATATTCCTCGCTCGTCCACCTGCTGTGGAGAGGAAAGCCCGCCAGCTTCATAAAAAACGCTCTCACCTTGCCGGAAAACGAATTTTCAGAGTGGGTGAAGGTCGGCGCAATCAGTACGCCGTCGTCCTTCAGCACGCGTTTGATCTCCCGCAGAGCTTTCTCCGGTTGCGGCACAATGTGCAGGGCGTTTGACACGATCACCGTATCAAAGGATTTGTCCGCATAGGGGAGACAGAACATATCCTGCACCGAAAAGTGCAGCTTCGCAGAGCGGTTATCCCGTTTTGCCTCGGCGATCATTTCTGCAGAGGCATCCGTCGCCTCGATGTGTGCCGCCGCGTTCACGATATGTTTTGCGATCAATCCGGTGCCCGTCGCAAGCTCCAGCACCGTTTTGGTTTTTACAACCGGACGGATCAGCGCATACATCGTTTCGTATGCCGCGCAGTCTTTCCGCATGAAACGGTTGTAAATACGGGCATTTCTGTCCCAAAAATTCTTCTTTTCTTTCATGGTTACGTTCCTTTGATATTCCCACATAGCCGATAGTTGGTTACCCTCGGCTAACTCGTGTAGTTTTGAAAAACCGCATCTCTGCGGCTTTTCGCCTTATTCAAACAATTCTCTGCAGGCACCGTACACCAGCGTTTCCAGCACCTGAGGATATAATTCTCCGATCTGCTCCCTGTGCGAGACGGTCAGAATCAGTCCGCGTACAGTCGCGGCGGCAAGAGAAGCGCCGCGCTTCGGCACAAGGTCATATGTTTCCAGAAGCTGACGGATATGCGCTTCGTCATCGTGGTAATGCACGTTTTTGACCTCATCCGGCAGTCTCTGCAAAAGCAGCTTCGCATCGTTTTCAATGAAAACCATATCGCCGGTATCGGAAAGCCGCCGACAGACGGCCAAAGTTGCCTTTGCCGCGCGTTCCGATTGAGACAAACCGACATTTTCGCTCAATGCGCGATCAGCCACCTCGTAAAGCTCGGAATGGATACTCTCCAGAACCGCAAAGAAAAGCATTTCCTTGGATTCATAGAATTTATAGAACGAGCCTTTTGCAATGCCGACAGCCCTTGTCAGCTGATCCACGGAGGTTTTCTTCATCCCCAGCGTGACGGCGCAGCGCCTTGTTTCCTTCAGCAGCGCCTTACGAAGCTGTTCGGTTTCAAAATCTGTAAAAGCCAAGGTTGCACCTCCTGAAATATGACCGCTTTGGTTCTTTTGGTCATATTATATCATACTTCTTTCCGTTTTGCAAGAGGTAAGTGAAAAATAATCGTTTTTTTCAGCCGCAAAATTGCAAAACATGATTGCCGCGTCCTTGCTTTCGCTTGTTTTGCTTTTCGCTCTCAAACCCGCTGTCCATGACTTTTCGCGCGGATTACCGGTTTGTCGAGGACGAAGGTCGGCACGAGGCAGTGGAGTATTATGCAAACTTCCTGCGCACGAGAAATGGACAAAAAGTATTGTTTTTCAAACTTGGTGTCGGGTATAACACGTCTGTCATCATCAAATATCCCTCTGCCAGATGAGCACAAAAAACGTGCGACCTATGCCTGCAGCAACCTCGGTGAGGCATTCTGTCCTGATGAGATTGCCGACAGAACCGTCTGTGTCGAAGGGGATGTCGGATATGTTATCAACACAACTATCACGAATAAACCGATATAGAGATTACGGTAATGTGAGAATTTCGCACTTACGGGGAGAATGGAAAACCTGACGAATGTGAAGCTGGAATGAAAACTGATGTACTCATACAAAAGAGAGGTCTTTCATAACAAAAGCCACCCGACTTTTCACGATCGGGCGGCTGTGTTTATCAGAGCGCTTATTCGGCAGAACGAAGTCGGGGTAGAGCAGACCGTCATGTTCGGTAGAGCAGATCTCAAAGCAATTGTCAAGTTCCTTGCGGTCGTGTCCGGAAATGTCATCAATGTTTATGCTTGCGTTGTTCTTTTTATTTGTGTTCTTCATTACAGTAACCTCTTTTTGAATTTATTTACTGTAATTCGTCCGCATCCGACAACCAATCATTTTGTAATTTTGTTCTTGAAACCGCTTTGGGCACCTGCTTTATCGCAGGTGCCCCAAGCGTTCACTTCTTTTGCATGGCAGGATTTCAACGGAACGCCGAATAAATCGGCGGCTCCCCAACCGCCACGATTCCAAACTGTCCGAAAAAAACATCTTCCGAAGAGCATCGGAGACAACCGTCGGCTGTCCCCGATGCTCCTTGCTTATGTCGGCGACGAAATCACTGTTTTGCGATATACCCATCCAGGCAATGGATCGTATAGGCACCGGTATCAGAATCCCAGTCCCTGCCCTTCCGGATTGCCGACCACTGCGCTTTTGTGCCGTCGTATATGACAGATTTCAAGGCAACACAACCGGTGAAAAACTCATTGCCAATGCGCGTCACGCCGTCGGAGAGTATGATTGAAGTCAAACTGATGCAATCTTTGAATATGCTATTTCCCATGTCCGTAACACTGTCCGGAATCACAATCGAGGTCAGGCTTCCACAACCGGAGAACGCCGCATCTCCGATACTCATGACACCATCGGGGAGGGTAATCGAGGCAAGACTGCTGCAATCCTTGAACGCATCGTTTCCGATGTTTGTCACGTCTGCGGGGATTGTGACCGAAATCAAGCCGGTGCAACCGGAGAACATTCCTTCGCCGATACCCGTCACGCCGCTCGGGATTACAACAGAACTCAGTCCGGCACAGCCGGAGAATGTCCCTTCGCCAATGCTTGTCACACCGTTCGGAATCGTAATCGTGATCATACTACTGCAACCAGAGAATGCACACCTTCTGATTTCCCTCACACCGTCGGGGATAGAAATTGAAGCCAGGCTGCTGCAATCCCGGAACATTTCCTCGGCGATGCACGTCATGCCGTCGGGGAGCAGGATTGAAGTCAAGCCGGTGCAATCCTGGAACACGGCACCGCCGATGTCGGTCACGCCGTCCGGGATCGTGACGGAGGTCAAGCCAATACAGCCGCGGAACGCCTCGAATCCAATCTCTGTCACACTGTCCGGGATAGTGATATCGGTCAAGCCGGTGCAACGGCTGAACGCCTGATCACCAAGGCTGGTCAATCCGTCCGGAAGCGTGACAGAAGTCAGGCTGGTGCAAGCGTAGAACACATACGTCCCAATGCTTGTTACTCTTTCCGGGATCTCAATGCTTTGCAAGCCGGAGCATTTATAGAATGCCCAATCACCGATACTCGCTACTCTGTCAGGGAGCGTGACAGAGGTCAGAGAAGTACACTCCCAAAAAGCAGAACCGCCGATACTCGTCACGCTGTCCGGAATTGTGACGGAGGTCAGGGAAGAACACCCCCAAAATGCTCCGTCTTCAATGCTCGTTACGCCGTCCGGAATGCAAAGAACGCTCTGCTCTTTTCCTGCCGCAGTAACTCCCGTCACCTGTGTGCCGGAAAGAACAAAGAATTTCGCATTCTCCGCCTCGGAGATGAACCATGCAGTGTAGGTAACGTCCTGAATCACAGCAGTCACCGAAGGAGACCAGCCAAGGAACAGGAATCTGCCTCCCTCGTTTGCCGGCTTTTCGGGGACTGTACAGGTGTAGCTCGGCGTTGCACCATACTCCATGCTGTCCGTCGCAAGGACTGTTCCGTCGTAGTTTTTCCATGTTACCGTATACTTGTTGGAAGTTTTGCTGAATTGCGCGGTATAGGTCGTATCGCCGGTCACAGCCTCCGCCTCTCTGTCCCACCTGCTGAATGAATAAGTGTACTTTTTGGTCGTAGCTCTGGTGGGCGTTGCGCCGGTGTAGGTCGGCGTTTTGCCGTGTTCCACGCTGGCTGTTTCAAGAACTGTGCCGTCGTAATTCTTCCATGTGACAGTATATATCCGGGCAGCTGTGCCTGTTTCCGCCATCTCCCCGTCAGTGGACGGCTCGCCGGTTGTTTCGTGATCGGGCAACTTTTCACCGGTAGTTTCCGCCACTGTCACATCAACTTCGGTTGTCCCTTCCGCATCAGTATCTTTGCCGGTCTCCGCCGTTCCGTTCGCGGCCGAAGTTACATTCGTTCCGGTCTCTTCCGGCTGATTCACTGTCGATTTGCAGGAGATAGCCACAAACGTCAGAAGAAGCGTCAGCAAAAGACTGACTCGTAATAAAATCCGTCTTGTCATAGTCCCGTCCTTTCCTTATGTTCCAAATGTCGTGGAGCGTGATCATGGGTATTATATCATTTTTGACCAAGCTTGTCAACAGGAAGAGACGACGCAAAAATCTACAGAATGCTCAGATCAGCCGCAGACGCAACAGCCGTGCGTGCCCTATGGCACGCACGGCTGAAACATATCGGGATAGATTTCGGTCTCAGAAAGCGACGGTCTTTTCGATATACGCCTTCAACTCGCTGACGGGCAGGCGCACCTGCTGCATACTGTCGCGGTCGCGGACAGTCACGCAACCGTCTGTCTCCGAGTCGAAATCGTAGGTCACGCACAGAGGCGTGCCGATCTCGTCCTGGCGGCGGTAGCGCTTGCCGATAGATCCGGTTTCGTCAAAGTCCACATTGAAATACTTGGACAATTCCGTATAAATCTCAGCCGCCTTATCCGACAGCTTCTTGGACAGGGGCAGAATGGCGGCTTTGACGGGTGCCAGCGCCGGGTGCAGGTGCAGGACAACACGGATGTCGTTCTTTTCCGGATCGACAACCTCCTCATCATAGGCATCACACAGAACGGCAAGCACGCTGCGCTCCACGCCGAGCGAAGGCTCGATGACATAGGGGATGTACTCCACCATGTCCTTGCCTTCCCCTTCGCGGTAAACCATTTTCTCACCGGACGTGTTCTGATGCTGGGTAAGGTCGTAATCGGTACGGTCGGCAACGCCCCACAGCTCGCCCCAACCGAACGGGAACAGGAATTCAAAGTCCGTGGTCGCCTTGGAGTAGAAGCACAGCTCCTCCGGATCGTGGTCGCGCAGGCGCAGGTTTTCGTCCTTAAGTCCGATGGAGAGCAACCAGTTGTGGCAGAAGCTACGCCAATACTGGAACCATTCCAGGTCGGTGCCGGGCTTGCAGAAGAACTCCAGCTCCATCTGCTCAAACTCGCGCACGCGGAAAATGAAGTTTCCGGGGGTGATTTCGTTCCGGAAGCTCTTGCCGATCTGACCAATGCCAAAAGGCAGCTTCTTGCGCGTGGTGCGCTGGACGTTGTTGAAGTTTACAAAAATGCCCTGCGCGGTCTCGGGACGGAGATACACCGTGTTTTTGGCATCCTCGGTCACGCCCTGAAACGTCTTGAACATCAGGTTGAACTGGCGGATATCGGTGAAATTATGCTTGCCGCAGGTCGGGCACGGGATAGTATGCTCCTCCACAAAGTCCTTCATTTCTGCCTGGGTGAATGCATCAATGGGCTTGGGGAGCGCGAAGCCGGTCTCCGCACACCAATCCTCGATTACCTTATCGGCGCGGAAGCGCTCATGGCATTCGCGGCAGTCCATCAAGGGATCCGAAAAACCGCCCAGGTGACCGGACGCCACCCACGTCTGCGGATTCATGAGGATCGCGGCGTCCAGCCCGACGTTATAAGGATTTTCCTGCACAAACTTCTTCCACCACGCGCGCTTGACGTTGTTTTTCAGTTCCACGCCGAGAGGACCGTAATCCCACGTGTTGGCAAGCCCGCCGTATATTTCAGATCCGGGGAAAATAAAGCCCCTCGTCTTGCACAACGCAACGATCTTGTCCATTGTCTTAGCCGTATTGTCCATTTGAATCAACCAACCTTTCCGGGCGGCGACTGGCTGCCGCCGCCGTTTATGATAGTGTAATTGTAGCATATATGCCGGATTTTGTCAAGGATAATTTCGGAAGCGACGGCGCAAAGCTACAGCCACGTACAATTCAATGCCGGGGGCAGAACCCCCGGCAAGAATCATTTCACTGCGTTGCTTTTTTCCTTCTGAATAACATCATGAGCGCCGCCTTCTACAATACTGGTAGCGGACACCAGCGTCAGGACGGCTTTCTCCTGCAGTTCCGGAATGGTCAGCGCGCCGCAGTTGCACATAGTGGAACGCACCTTGGCAAGCGTCATGGCAACGTTATCTTTCAGACTGCCGGCGTAGGGAACATAGGAATCCACGCCCTCCTCAAAGGACAGCTTTTTGTCGCCGCCGAGGTCGTAGCGCTGCCAGTTCCGTGCGCGGGCAGAGCCTTCTCCCCAATACTCCTTATAGTAAGTGCCGCCGATGCTGACCTTGTTGGACGGGGACTCGTCAAAGCGGGCAAAGTACCGACCAAGCATAACGAAATCTGCCCCCATGGCGAGCGCCAGCGTGATGTGGTGGTCATACACGATGCCGCCGTCCGAGCAAACCGGCACATAGACACCGGTCTCCTCAAAGTAGCGATCACGCTCACGGCAGACGTCGATCAGTGCAGTCGCCTGTCCGCGTCCGATGCCCTTTGTCTCACGGGTGATGCAGATGGAACCGCCACCGATTCCGACCTTGACAAAGTCCGCCCCGCACTCTGCCAGGAAGCGGAAGCCCTTTGCGTCCACCACGTTGCCAGCACCGACCTTGACACTGTCACCGTACTGCTCGCGTATCCACGCCAGCGTAAATTTCTGCCAATCCGAGAAGCCCTCCGAGGAATCAATGCACAGCACATCGGCTCCCGCCTCAATCAGAGCGGGAACACGCTCCTTATAATCGCGCGTATTGATGCCTGCCCCCACGACATACCGCTTGGATGCATCCAGCAGTTCATTGGGGTTCTGCTTGTGGCTGTCATAGTCCTTGCGGAAGACAAGGTAGCACAAGTGCTGCTGCTCATCAATGATGGGGAGCGAGTTGAGCTTATTGTCCCAGATGATGTCGTTGGCAACCTTCAGCGTCGTGCCTTCCGGCGCGGTGATAAGCCGATCAAACGGAGTCATAAAGGAGGAGACGGGAGTCGTCGGATCCATGCGACTGGGGCGGTAATCCCTTCCGGTCACAATTCCCAACAGCTTGCCCTCCGGGGTACCGTCCTCTGTCACGGCGACCGTGTTATGCCCGGTGCGTCTGACCAGCTCCACCACGTCCGCCATGGTGGCATCCGGGGTGATGTTGGAATCCGAGCGGACAAAGCCTGCCTTGTGGCTCTTGGCGCGCTTGACCATGGCGGCTTCATTCTCAATGCTCTGTGCGCCGTAGATGAACGATACACCGCCCTCTATGGCAAGCGCGACCGCCAGACGGTCGCCGGACACTGCCTGCATGATCGCGGACACCATGGGGATATTCATCGTGATGGACGGTGTTTCCCCCCTGCGGTACTTCACAAGCGGTGTACGCAGGCTTACATTGGCGGGTACGCACTGATCCGAAGAATAACCGGGGATCAGCAGGTACTCATTAAAAGTATGAGAAGGTTCATTGATAAAGGTTGCCATGATAACATCTCCTCTTCCGTTTCATTTTACCGGGTGCGTGCAGGCGGAAAGCCACCGGTCGTATTTTTGCTATTATACCATGACTTGCGCGGGAAGTCAATCGGCAAAGGGCGCATTTTTCGGCATGAAATCAATAAAAAAAGCACGGTTCTGCCGATGTGTACGTCGGGAAGGCGCATCCGGCAGTCCCCTGCCCTTCCTCTCCGCCCTTTGTAAGGCGGTGTAGCAACCGAAAGCAGGGGAACTGCACGTACTGTGCAATTCCCCTGCGAACATCACAAAACCTCGATATGCCGGTTTGCGACCGGGTCATTCTGATACGCCCGGAACGCCTCCCAAATAATGTCCACGATCTCCTCCGGCGTGCGCGCGGAAGAATCCACGACAAGATTGTAGTTTCCATAATCGCAGTAATCCACGCCGTACAGCTCCCTGAACCGCGACTGCTCGACCCGGCTACGCTCTACAAGCTTGTCCCGCGCCTCCTCGACCGAGCGGTAACGCTCCTCGGAATCGCGCGGATTCGCCATGACGCGCTGAGCGGCAACGGTCGGATCAACAGTCAGGAATATCTTGAAGGTATCCTCGGCAAAATGCCATGCCATGCGTGAATCAAAAATCAGTCTGCAGTCCCGACGCTCACGGGAAAGCCGCGTAGTCGCCTCGTCGATTCTGGTGTCCAGCGAATGATCCTGCTTCATGCGCTTATTCAGCTCCAGCGTGCTGATGCCCATCTCACGTGCAACTTCGCGCTGGATGGCGCCGGTAGAAAAAATTTCGTAATCATAGCGGTCACGGATCATTTTGCACACGGTGGATTTGCCGCTTCCGAGTTTACCGGTAATGGATATCTGCATAAATCTGATTCTCCTGCTTCAATATAGTCGGTCTGTGGAATGGGAAAACGTTGTCAGTTCAGTTCGACCCGGATCGTTCCGATGCGCCGCTTCATCCGGCGCAGGTCACGCAACATCTTGAAGGTGTCCGAAAAGACGTGTACCTTGGATTCACGGTGGTTGATGATCTTGACGGGGATCTCCTTGATCTTCATGCCCAGCTTGGTCGCCCACAGGATCGCCTCAAAGTCAAAGGCAAAGCCGTTGACCTGGCACCGGGGGAATATGCGCTGAACAGCATCATGCGTCCACGCCTTGCAGCCGCACTGCGAGTCCGACAGCCGGAAGCCGCCCACAAAGCACAGCACCTTGATATAGATTTTGGACGCAAGCCGACGGATGAAGGTATACCCCTCATAGCCGTCCTCGGACAGATTGCGCGAGCCGATAATCATATCCGGGTACCTGCCGTTCTTCTCCGCCTCGCCGAGGAAGGTGTCGTAAACCCGCCTGATAACATCGGTGCCGTAGGCAAGATCGGCGTCGGTAAACATCACAAAATCGCCCTCCGCCGCCAGCAACGCCGTGCGGACGGCACAGCCCTTGCCCTGATTATGGGGGTAGCCTACCACGCGGACGTGCGGCAGACCCAACTCCGCAACCGTCCGGTCGCACCCGTCTGTACTGCCGTCGTTGGAAAAAATAATCTCATAATCATCGAAATTTGCCGCCATATAGTCGGACAGTGTCCTTGCCGTGTCGGCAATGATGCTGTTTTCGTTATACATGGGGATACACAGGGACATTTTCATGATCCGTTCCACTCCTCTTACTCATCCACGGTTTTCGTATACACAAAGAAATCAAAAGAAACCGATGTCTCCAGTCTGTCCGCCGCCGCCAGCCTTCCCTGCCCGTCCCGGCTGGTACGCCAGTAGTAGGGCGTCATGGAAAACAGCGCATCCAGGTTCTCGCGCCCCTCGACCGTCATGGAAAAGCTGACCGTGCGGCGCTCGCTGAGCGTCAGGGGCACGTCCGCCCCCGGCAGATCCCGGCGGGAATCATTGACATGGGTCTCATCATACAGGAGCCGCTTCAGCCCCATGAGGTGCTCCTCTCCGGCTCCCGCAACGATCAGCTTACCGCCCGGCTTCAGTACGCGGGCAAACTCGGCAGGCGCGCAGGGCGCGAACACATTGACCACGCCGTCCACGCAGGCATCACGTACCGGCAGTTCAAACACACTGCCGACCGTGAACAGGGTATGCGATCCGTCCTGCGGCGTTTTCTTCAGGCGCTCTGCCCGCGCCCGCCGCGCGGCGGCGTCCACCGCGTACTTGGACAAATCAAAGCCCATGACCGCAAAGCCCGAAGCGGCGAGTCCAATGCTGTAGTACCCCTCTCCGCAACCGGCATCCAGCAGGCATCCCCCGGGAGGAAAATGCTCCGCCGCCAGCCGGCACAGCGCCGCGCGGGCAGGCTCATAATATCCGCTGTTCAGAAAATGCGACCGCGCCCGGACGGCATCGCGGGCATCGCCGCCGCCGGGATGACGCGGTGCCAACGGAAGATACCCGCCGCCGCCCCCGTCAAAGCAGTGCGTCCGTGCGCCGTCACAAACCAGCGAGCGCCTGTCGTCCGATGTATGCAGGGCGCAACCGCATACCGGACAGGTCAGGCTGGCGATCAACGACTGATCCAGTTCTGCCGAAAGATCGGGCACAAACGACACCTCCTTACCCGGATTGAATGGAATATGACCCGTATTATACACCACTTTGCGAAAAAAAGCAATAGTTTTTTCAGGACTCGAAGAATTCCGTCGCCCGCGCGGCTGTCCGCACGGGTACCGGCACTCAGACCGAACCGGGCGTATTCCCGCGTCCGTCACGCACGATGTTCATTTCAAACCAGAACGTGGAGCCCTTCCCCTGCTTGGATTCGACACCGTAGGTCGCCTGATGTGCCTCCAGTATCTGCTTGACAATGGACAGCCCCAGCCCGGTGCCTATCATGGCGCGGCGGTGTACCTTGTCCACCTTGTAGTAGCGATCCCAGATCAGCGGTATCTGGTCAGGCGCAATACCCTCCCCGCTGTCGGTGACAGAAATGCGCACCTTGCCGCTGTCACGGAGCGTCCGCTGTGTTACGCGCACAAGCTTATCCTCGCCGGTGTAGTTGACGGCGTTGTTGATGAGATTATATATAACCTGCAGGAGCATGGTGCGGTCGGCGCGGACATCCACATCCTGGTCGATATCTATCTCAATGCGGTAGCCGTCCCGTTCGGTCAGCTTGCTGTAACGGGACATGACGGAGCGCACCGTGTCGGACAGACTGAACACCTCCGGCTTGGGCTTGCGCGTCCCCGCCTGCAGTTTGGACAGATCCAGCAAATCGTTGACGAGATCGGACAGTCGCTTGGTTTCGTCTATGATAACCTGCACGTTCTCCGGCGTGTTCTCGCCCGGAATATCCCGCATGACCTCACTGTAACCCACGATCATGGTAAGCGGCGTGCGCAGATCGTGCGAAATGTTGGCAATCAGTTCTTTCTGCAGTGTGTCGTTCTGCGAGAGTGCATCCGCCGCCTGCGTCAGGGAATCCGACAGCTCCATGACTTCCCGGTAGCCGTTCACGGCAAAATCAGCATTATAGTCGCCCTTTGCCAACCGCTTGGCGGCGGTGTTCATTTTTTCAATCGGCACCGAGATATTTCTGGAAATAAGAATGGCCAGTGTGACGGCACCGCAAAGCAGGATCACCGCAATGACCCAAAATTGCGTCTTGAGCGTCTGCACGGTAGCATTGAGCGGCACCATCTCGGCGTTTATCAGAATCATATACACCGTGCCGCCGGAATCGCCCCCGGTCGTGATGACATTCGCCCGAAGGACAGTCTCGCTGTTCAGCAGCCGCCGCCAGGTCGGCACACCGGGAAGAGACGGACGCGATGGCAACGTATACGCATTGCTGCTATTACTGCTACTGCTGTTGTCCTGGTCATCGCGGGACACCAGAACCGTATATTCGCCGCCGTTCCCGACCGCCTGCTCGTACAGGTAGGTCAGGTAAGTCTCGTTCATGCTACTGTGGATCAGACAGCCGGACGATACGTCCGGACTGGTCGCCAGCGTTTCCGCGTACCCGCGGCTGCCGGTCCAGCGAAGCCGGTAGACCCGAATGCAGGCAACGTACTTGTCTGACAGCTGTCCGATTCTCTCCTCCAGCTGATCCGGATTCTGCTCCAGCACCTGACTGAGAGATTCTTCCGCGTCGTCCAGTTCCCGGTACTTGCTCTGCCGGTAGAAGTAGTTCAGCAGACCAATCTGGAACACCCAGACCACGATAAGAATAAAGGTCGTGAACAGCGTCAGGTATGCAAACAGCTTCCAGGATATGCTGATACGCGGACGTCGGCAGTGCGACGTCTCAGGCGACGGTCTGTGCATCCCGTTCCCTCCCTCCTCGGCGGAATCCGCCCGATATACAGGAAACCTCCAAAATTCCGCGCGCGGCTGAGCCGACATAAAGCCGCCAGCCGCTCACGGAATATTCAGAGGTTCCGCAAAGCACGGCAACACCTGCCCGGTCGCTTCGTCGCAACCGGGCAGGATGCTGCCGTTCACAGCCGGCGCGGTCAGTTCTCCTCAAAACGGTAGCCGACCCCCCGGAGCGTCACAATGTAGGAGGCATACTTGCCGAGGCTTTTGCGCAACAGCTTGATATGTGTATCCAGCGTGCGGGCATCACCGTAAAAATCGTACCCCCACACTTCACTGATGAGCTTTTCCCGCGAGAGCGCGATGTTCCGGTTCTCCAGCATATAGAAGAACAGGTCGTACTCCTTGGGTGACATATCCACGCGCTGACCGTCCACATAGACAATGCGCGCCGTTACGTCTGCCTTCAGTCCGCCGCCGTCCAGTTCAATAATTTGGTTCGGCGCCTTGCCGGTATCCGCCACCGGGCGCTTGACGCGCTTCATGACGGCGTCCACCCGGAGCATCAGCTCCTTCGGCGAGAACGGCTTGACAACATAGTCGTCAATCCCCAGTTCAAAGCCGTTGATCTTGTCATACTCCTCCCCGCGTGCCGACAGCATGATGATGGGCGTCTGGCTGATCTTCCGGATCTCCCGGCAAGCCGAAAAGCCATCCAGCTCCGGCATCATGATGTCCATGATGATCAGGTCAAAGGTTTGCGTGCGGCACAGATTGACTGCCTCCATGCCGTCGCCTGCCTCGGTGACCGTGTGTCCCTCGAACTCGGCGTACTTGCGGATGAGCGCCCGTATGCGGCTCTCATCGTCCACAACCAAAATGTGATACATAGCGGTCCTTTCCGTGCCGCGTCCCACCGCGTGAGTGGGACAGACACTTTGTTTTATTTTAGGTTAGGGAATCCTTGGAACACAGAGGGGGAACAGCAACTCAAGCCGCCTTGCCGGATTGCGTGCCGGATTGTTTCTCTCCCAGCGTCAGGCTGACATTGACCTGCTCCCAGCGACGCCCGTTGTTGCGGTAGACAACCACCTCAACCGTATCGCCGACCTTCTTGCCCTCCAGCAGGGTTTTGATCTGCGAGGATGCCGTGATTTCCGTCCCGTCAAACTGCAGGATGAGATCGCCGGACTTCAGGTCATCCGTCAGGCTGGATTCGTACACATACACACCGGTGTAGGTGGAATTGAAGTAACGGAGCGCCAGGTTCACGGAGCTGACATCAACCAGCGTCAGTCCGGTGGTGACGCGCCCGCGCACATACCCGTAACGGTACAGCTCGCAGATAATGTCATACGCGGTATCAATCGGGATGGCAAAGCCCAAGCCCTCGACGTCATCGCTGGAGCATTTTGCATTGACGATGCCGATCAGCTCCCCTGCCATATTGAACAGCCCACCGCCGGAATTTCCGGGGTTGATGGGTGCGGAAATCTGGAGCAGGGTCATGTCGGTGCCCTCAATGCTGATCTGTCGTGCGGTGGCGCTGATAATGCCCTCGGTCACAGTGCCGCCCAACGAACCGAGCGGGTTACCGATAGCAAGCACATCCTCGCCGACTACCAGGTCGAAGCTCGCACCCATGGTAGCGACCGTCAGCTGCTTGCTGCCCGCATCAATCCACAGAAGCGCGATATCCGACTGCTCATCGGTACCGATAAGCGTAGCGGCGTACTTGGTCCCGTCTGTCAGCGTCACGACAATGCTGTCCGCGCCGCTGATAACGTGATTATTGGTAATGATGAAGCCTTCCGCCGAAACGATAACTCCGCTTCCCGCACCGGACGTGACGTACTGCCCGATCCTGCCGGACTTAACGATGGTCTCCGTGGTAATCTCCACCACGGAATCCGCCACACGGTATACCACGGTTGCCACGGGCAGTCTGCCCGAGTCGGCGGATGTCAGGATATTGCCGTCAGCATCCAGAACAGCGTCCGGCTTGCCGTCTCCGTCCGCATCCTTGCGCAGAGGAGATTTTTTGACAATGGTCGCATTCTCCGGGACAGGGTGCGTCGCCTGGATTACGCCGGATTCCGTCGTGCCGGTCGATGCCGGACTATGCTCCGCCGTTGCCGTGTCCGGTTCGGTCACGCCGGTCTTGTTGGTTCCCGTCCCGTCCGTGGACGCAGTCGTATCATTCGGGTCTATGACAATGAACATACCGCCGCCTGTCTCGTGGTCGCTGTCCTGCGTGGCGGCAGAGACGTCCCCGCCGACCGTCCCGCGGTGCGCCATCATACTGCCAAGCATCACGCAGGAAACGACAAGCAGACCAGCCAGCACTGCCACCAGTGCAATCAGCGCCGCGCGACTTCCCTTGCCGGAGCCGGATGGAGCAGCCGCCGGAGGGGCATATACGTATCCGTGTCCGCCGGTCGGCGTCGTATAGCCGCTGCCGTCCGGTGATGCGCTGCCGTTGAATGCAAAGTCCCGCTCGGCAGCGGTGTAAACCTGGGACTCTTCCGGTTGGGTCGTGTTCTTCACTGCATCGTCATGTTGAATGTTCCTCTCATCCATAAATCGTATGCACTACCTTTCATTGGAAACGGGCGGATGCGGCACGACCTGCCGCCGCCCGGGGTTGCCTGCGGAAAGGGCGTATCCGGATACCGCCTTCCTTAATGACACCCCTATTATATCGGTCAAATGTGAAGATTGTATGACCGTGCCGCCAGTGGCTTATGAATATTTCCGAAAGCGCAGGGATTTTATGTTGACTCCCGACTGAAAGCCACCGCTTCCTTATTTTCCCACGTTCGGGCAAGTTGCCGCCGGGCAGACTAAGTACGCCGGTCAGAGCCGGCAGGAAAGGAAGCAACCACATGAAACGGTTTTCAGAGGAATACCCTTCGTCAACCCGGCATATATCGCCGCTTGCCCCGCCGGACGCGCCGTTTTCGGGCGCAATGTACGTCGATGCCCTGTACGCCTACTCTTTTGACGCCTGTCTCGGTACCGTGATCACCTACCCCAACATCCTGTCGGACAGCGTCCGGGCGATCCGGCAGGAGCAGGAGGCAGAGCGGGATGCCATGCGCGACGGGATACGCATGGATAACACCTGATCAGTATTTTTCCAGATACTGCTCCAGCGTTATCCCGCGCCGGTATATTTCGGTCGCCGCCTCCACGCCGACAAATCGGTAATGCCACGGCTCATAGCTGTACCCCGTTACGGTTTCCTTCCCCTTCGGAAAGCGCAGGATAAACCCGAATTTATGCGCGTTCTCGACCAGCCAGCGATAGCAGGCATGGTCGGCGAAGGACTCATCCAGCACGGGATTGGCACCGCCCACGATAAGATCCATGCAAAGCCCGGTCTGATGCTCGCTGGTTCCGGGACGGGCGGAGTATGTCAGCACCTGCGTGACCGCCTGCTCGTACGTCCAGTCCGGGTGGGCGGCGCGCTCATTGGCAATATACTGATTGAAAAGACTGCTCTGATAGCTGTAGGTGCGGTAGCCGCTGGTGACAAGGATATCTGTCCAGCCGTATGCCCACAGCTCCCGCAACAGCGCCTCCGCCGCCAGCGCTACTGTGGATTCCAGCCGCACTTCCTTGCCGCTCAGCGTCAGCGAGGCATCCAGCGTCGAAAGACGCATGGGCGCGTAGCCTGCATCCACGGTGTATGTCTTGTTGACCAGCACCCGGTAGGCAGGATCGGTGGTAAACAGAGCATCCCGGTACTTCCCGATATCGATCCGGTAGGTGTAGGTTGCCGGCAGAGTCTCCGACGCCGTCGTTTCCGTTGCTCCGGCTGGGTCAACAAAAATAACCCGGCATCCGCCCAAGGCATGGGTGAGCAGCAGAACAGCCGCACCGACAGCGGCACACTTACCGATATACGCATCCTTTTTCAAGGCAATTTCCTCCGTACTGTAGTATCACGCACATCACCGTTCATTTTGCCGGCTTGGTTTCCACCACGATGAAATACGGTGAGGTTGGCGAGTTGAGAATCTTTACCATTGTGGCACAGATCCGGTGCCGGCTCACCGAGGCAAGGTATTCCTGTATCATTTTGCCCTCGGCGTCGCCCTCCGCGTGCCCGGGATAGACGGCGATGTTCAGAATGGCATCCCGATCCATCAGATCAATGGCGTCCCGGATTGCCGGCAGTGTTGTCTCGCGCAATGTCGTGACAGACTTGTCCCCGCCCGGAAGCCAGCCCAAATTGAACATACCGGCTTTGAACGGCACATCGACGTATTTTTTAACATTGGAATGCGAGTCCAGGATCAGGCGGTAATTGTCGGGACAGCCCTCGGCAACCAGGCGCTCCTGCGTGGAAGCCAGTGCCTGCTCCTGGATGTCAAAGGCGTACACAAACCCGTCCGGCCCGACGGCTTTGGAAAGGTACGCGGTATCGTGCCCGTTTCCCATGGTAAAGTCCACGGCGATATCCCCGGCGTGCAGGTGGTTGCCGATAAAGAACTTGTGAAGCTCAAGCAAATCTATCATATGCAGTATTCCTCTTATTTCAGTATTTCATGCGGGCGACGGTGCAAAACGGCATTTGTCCGCCATCAGGCTTTTCCGCCGGGCTTGCCGGCATCCCGGACGTGTATGTCCGAACGCAGAAAGCGGATAGCGCGCTCCACCGCATCCTTGGAATTGTACCACGGTTCCTCATCGTAGCGATAGTCGAATTTTTTGCAGAACCATGACACATCCTCGGTCAGGCTGTCCATGTAAGCGTTGACTACTCTGCCGACTGCCGATGCGAACGCCGCCTGCTTCTTTCGCCCCAGCCGTTTTTGCCCGTACTCCAGTAATTTGCGATAATGGGGGAGGCAGAAGTACGGCTGTGCTTCCAGCTTGGCGGGAAAATTTTCATCCGTGTCCCAAAGGTACACAACGGTTTCCGCCATATGCTCAAAGTTGAATGCAATGCGCCGGCAAACATAGCAGCTCTCCTCCATAGACGCGATCCGTTTTACCGGACGCGCACCGGGCGCCCCCAGTCCGCCGTCGCGAATCTCGTCCTTCAGCTCCTTGAGGTGACTTTCCAGTGTCAGTGCCATACCGAGGCGGTTCTTGCGGACAAACATCATATCGTAGTGCAGGCGACAGAAGCCTTCCCTGTTGGTCTGAATCCGGACATCCGGCTCCATCATGGAGGCGCCGAGTATCAGCTCCAGCTCGTTCTCCTCCAGCTTTCTGTACAGGGTACACAGCGGACATCCGCAGGATGCATCTGCCGCCGATGCCTCAAACGCCTCGTTAACTGGAATGGTGTATATCTGTTCCATGGGCACGCTCCTTCTTTTTCGGAAAAGCCCTTGCTTTTTTCCGCAAAATCGTTTATACTTATGATACCACATTTCAGCCCCGATTGCAAGAGGGGAGCAGGCAAAAATCCCTGCAAAGGATGTAATCATTACCGCACAAGGAGGAATCAGTCATGCCGACCGCCGCCGAGCAGTTCATGCCGGAGCTGATTCGCACACTTCGTAGCTACGCCCCGACTGTCACTGCCGATACCGATGCGCAGGGGCGCGAGAGCAGCATACTGACCATCCGGAACCCGCGCGACAGCCGCTGGAGTCTGCAGTTCATATGCCCCAATCAGCCCGACCGGCATGGAGAACTGTACGGATCGCTTTGGTTCGGGGCGGTCGAGATCACCGGTTACCTGTCTGCCGGAGAAGCCGGCGATACCATACAGGCGGTACTGAACGGCGAGATGACCTGCGTATTGCGGTACCGGAATGAGGACGCGCTGAACGACCATCGCCCATCGGGATGGCGAAAGGTGTTCCTGACTTCTCCTGCCGGCGACGAGTACGCCGCACTTGCCGCTCTGCGGGCACGCCTGCGGACACCGGTCACAATCAGGGATCGGCTGTCAGGAACCTATATCGGCATATTTGAGTTTGCGAACTGGCGGGAGAACGATATAATTACCCGCCTGCCCGGAAAGAAAGAGAGGAACCGCACATGACGCCCAAGGCACCGCGCACCGTTTTTGTCTGCACCGAATGCGGTGCGAAGTCGCCCAAATGGATGGGCAAATGCCCGCACTGCGGACGCTGGAATACCATGGCGGAGGAGGTAATCCAGCCGGAGCCAGAGGTCTCCGCCAATTCCGCGCGGCGCACATCGCTGGCTGGCTTGTCCGGAGAGAGTCGGGCAACCGCCTTCCGGGAGCTGTCTCTGCCGTCCTATATGCGCTCCGGAACAGGACTGGGTGAGCTTGACCGCGTACTGGGTGGCGGACTGGTGCTGGGATCTGTCGTCCTGCTGGCTGGCGAACCGGGCATCGGAAAATCTACGTTGCTGATGCAGATATCCGACTGTCTGGGGCAAAGCCGCAAGGTGCTGTATGTGTCCGGGGAGGAATCCGGCGGACAGCTCAGACTGCGCGCCGAACGGCTGGGCGTGGGTGGGGAACATCTGTTCATCCTGACCGAGACCAACCTGGAGCAGGTTCTCGCGGAAACCGACCGTATCCGCCCGGACGTCATGATCCTGGACTCAATCCAGACCATTTACTCGGATCGCATCAATTCCGCACCCGGCTCGGTCACGCAGGTACGGGAATGCGCGCTGACCTTTATCAACAAGGCAAAGGCTGAAGGCATCTCCATGCTGCTGGTCGGGCACGTCAACAAGGAGGGTGGCATTGCGGGTCCGAAGGTGCTGGAGCATATGGTGGATGCGGTGCTGTACTTTGAGGGCGAACGCCAACAGGCGTACCGTATTATCCGGGCAGTCAAGAACCGCTACGGATCCACAAACGAGATCGGCGTGTTTGAAATGACCGATGCAGGTCTGTGCGAGGTCGCCAACCCCTCCGAGATGCTTCTGGCAGGTCGTCCGCGCAACGTGTCCGGCAACTGCGCCCTGTGCACGATTGAAGGTACGCGGCCACTGATTGCCGAAGTGCAGGCGTTGGTCACTCCGACGGTCTTTCCAGCCCCCCGGCGTACCAGCAACGGCGTGGACTACAACCGCGTCTACCTGATCCTTGCCGTGCTGGAAAAGCGGCTGGGACTGAAATTCTATCAGAATGACGTGTACCTGAATGTCATCGGCGGACTGTCTGTCGGAGAGCCTGCCGCCGACCTTGCCATTGCCGCCGCACTGATCTCCTCGCTGACAGACCGGGTTGTGCCAGATGACCTTATCATCGTCGGCGAACTGGGACTGGCAGGTGAGGTACGCAGTGTGTCCAATCTGGATCTGCGGGTACGGGAAGCGGCACGGCTGGGCTTCACGCGGGCGGTGGTTCCGCTCCGCAACACGGAAAAGCGCTCGCTGAATGTTGAAGGAATGCACCTGGTCCCCGTTCGGAGCATACATGAGGTCATCCGGGAGTTGAAGGGACAGGCATGACGGGAACATGCTGCTTTGCGGGCATACTCAGCCGCCGGACGGCGGATTGACCGGCAGTGCCTTGCCCGCCAGCAGCTTCTCGTAGCAATCCTCCTGCGGCACCTCCACCGCGATGCCGTCTATATGCAGGAACCGGAGCGAAGCATAGTTATAGGTGGACAGCCGCCGGTTCAGCGCATCGTTGGAATGGGCACATATCAGAATGTCGTCCGGCTCAAAGCCGGTAATGACCAGCGTGTGGTAGTAGATGCCTTCCTTGTTGGCAAGCTGGATGAAATCACCCGCCGCCGCATCCGCGACGGATACATCCCGTCCGAACGGGCCTGTTCCGCCGTTTGCTTCCCGGAACGCCGGAGCCTGCGTAATAAAGTCATGAAAGTACGCGACTCCTGTCCATGCCGGCGCACGGTCTGTTTGCGTAATATAGTACCAGCCGAAATCGCGGGTGTAGTTCATGGTACAGCATCCTGCAAGCAGTGCCTGCGATGCAAAATTGGTACAGTCCCCACCCTGCCCCGTAAAATTGATGAACAGCGGGTTTCGCGCAAGCGCCCACGTCTCGGCGTAGGTCACAGCACGCACCCGGTCGTACTGCCTTGTCAGAAGCATACCTGTCCCTCCCTCCGGTAATCCGTCGACATAGTATATGCAAGAGCATACGCAAAAGCGCGTCCGATGGCGCGCTTTTTTGTTGCTTTCGACTCTTGACAGTTCCGCTGCATATGCGTATAATAATAGATGTTCCAATATTGGATAAATGAGGTGATTTCATGACAGCTATTCAGTTTCTGTCGCTGGGGCGTCGGCTTGCCAATCTGTATGCCACACTGTGCGCGCCCATCTGCCGACAATACGGCATCAATCAGACCGGCTTCGACATTCTTCTTTTTTGCGCAAACAACCCGGAGCACAACACCGCGCGGGATCTCGGCACCGTCCGGGGCATCAAGCGGGGGATCGCATCGATCGGCGTCGAAACGCTGATCCGGAGCGGCTTTCTGGAGAGGCAGGACGACCCGCAGGACAGGCGCATCAGGCGGCTCATCCCGACCGAAAAGGCAGCACCTGTGATTGCCGACGGACAACGGATGCAGGAGCACTTCGCCGCCATGCTGACCGCCGACATCACGCAGGAAGAGTACGCCGCTTTGCGCAGCATAACTTGTAAGCTGGAGAACTGCCTGAACAGTGTCTCCGTATCGGAAGGGGATGATCTGCCTTGCTGAAAGTCATTATCTGCATACTGGCAGGCTTGGGCGCGGGCGTTGGCACAGGCTTTGCAGGCATGAGTGCCGCCGCTGTCATCAGCCCCATGCTGATCACGTTCCTGCATATGGATCCGTACATGGCGGTCGGAATTGCTTTGGCAAGTGATGTGCTGGCAAGTGCGGCTTCGGCTGTCACATACGCCCGGAACCGGAATCTGGACATAAAGAACGGCGTTATCATGATGGTGTCGGTACTTGCCTTCACGCTGGTCGGCAGTGGTGTCGCCAGCCTGGTACCGCAAACGACCATGGGAAACTTTTCGGTTTTCATGACTCTGCTGCTCGGCATCAAGTTCATTGTAAAACCGGTCATGGCGCCAAAGCAAAGGTTTGCGCAGGCAACGGGCAGGCAAAAGGCGATCCGTTCGATAATAGGCGGATCCGTTGTCGGGTTCATATGCGGTTTCATAGGTGCAGGTGGCGGCATGATGATGCTCCTTGTGCTGACGTCCATCCTTGGATATGAGTTAAAAACAGCTGTCGGAACAAGTGTTTTCATTATGAGCGCCACGGCGCTGACAGGCTCTGTCAGCCACTTCGTCATCGGCGGGATGCCGGACGTGGAGGCACTGATCCTCTGCGTCATCAGCACGCTTGCTTTTGCGCAGATCTCGTCCTTCTTCGCCAACAAGGCGAGTCCCAAGGTGCTGAACCGCGTGACGGGCGGCATACTGGTCGCGCTGGGGACTGCAATACTGGCAGTAAGCCGCTTTGCCTGACATATGGCACCTCTCGCCGCACACTGAATAGTCAGAGATACCCATATCGTGCGGTACTGCCTCGCGCTTCACTTCCTGAAAATAAATGTGCGGTTAAAAAACGCAAGACGAGTTTTTTAACCGCACCTTTTGGCTTCCGGTATGCTATCTGTTTTTCGGCTTCAGTGCCGCCACGGTCAGGGCTGCCGCACCGCCGACCGCCGCACCCGTGATGCACCCGGCGGCAAGCAGGACAGGCAGATACCACCCCAATCCTGCCGTTCCGGTCAGGAGTGCAGCACAGGCGAGCTGCCCCAGATTGTGGCAGACGGCGCCTGCAATGCTCACTCCCAGCACGGAAAACCGACCTGTCCGGCGTAGCAACAGCATGGTAGCAAGACTGAGCGCACCGCCGCACAGACTGAATGCCAAGGTCGGCAGGCTTCCGAACAGCAGTGCCGCCAGCAGTGCCCGGATCAGCGACACAAACGCCGCCTCGCGCCACCCCAAGCGGTACAGTGCAAACAGAACGGCGATGTGACACAACCCCAGCTTGACGCCGGGCATCCGCACGGGCAACGGAATCAGCAACTCCAGCCACGACAGCACGAATGCGGCGGCAGTCAGCATTCCCAACCGCGTCAGGGCGACCGCCGTGCGGCGAGGCGGCTTGCCCGTTGTATTGCGCCTCATGTGTCTGCCTCCGCCGGCAGAACTCCGCCGCGCCCGTCCGTGACCGTGACTGTCAGTCTGCCTGGCAGGCAGATGATGCTGTCTCCCACAGTTGCGGTCGGAGTATGCTGTACGCATATCTGATCCGGGCAGGGCGCCTCCGAAACCGAGACCATGCCGTCCCGAACCTTGATACAGTACCTGCCGTAGTCCGTAGTCACAGGGTACACCGCGTCCTCCCCACTCAGGCGGATGCGCAGTATCTCCCGCCCGTCCTGCATGACCACCGCTTCCGCTCCCGTCGTGCCGCAGGCGCGCAGGACGCAGAACAGCAACCCTGCCGCCAGCAGGACACCTGCCACCAAAAGCAGATCGCCCAGCCGGAGCCGTGCGGCGCGGCGTTCTGTCTCTGGTGCTTTGCCGGAATCGGTCATGGCTGAAATTCCTCCGTCAGGACGGCATTCCCCAGCCGTCGGATTTGATGATTTTCCCGTCCGCCGTTACCCACAGCGCGTAGGCACCGGGAACGCCGGAGAGCAGTTCCCCGCCCTCCTCCTGCGGCAGGAGGAACAGGGCGGTGCTCAGCGCATCGGCAATCGCCGTTGCTTCCACTGTTCTGCTCCCGAACCGGCAGACTGCGTAGTCCGGTACGAAAACCGTGACTGACAGATACCGCGTGCCGGGGTACAGAGTCTGCGGGTCTATGAGGTGGTGGTAGCGGACACCGTCCGCCGTGAAGAAGCCGCGCTGATCGGTGCCGCTGGTCACGACGCTCATGTCCTTGACCGCACAGGTTGCAAGGCTCGCGCCGACAGGCGGCTCACGCAGAATGCCGTCATCCGGTCGGGGATCGCGCACGCCGACCGTCCATGCCGAGCCGTCCGGTCGAGTCCCCAGTGCCAGCGCCTGCCCGCCAAGCTCCATAAGAACCCCGGTCAGCTCCCCGGATTCCACGCGCCCCCGCAGGATGTCGGCTGCGCAGGCGGCGGCGTAGCCCTTGGCTATTGCACCGACGTCCAGCCGGGCATCCGGATCGGTCAGACAGACAGTACCGGCGGCAGTGTCTGTCAGCAGAGCGTGCGGCGCGGTGTGCCGCGCCGCACGCTCCAGCGCGGCGGCATCCGGAAGCGTTTCGGTTTCGCGGGCGGTATGCCACAGTGACAGGACAGCACCCATACAGATATTCACCTGTCCGCCCGAAAAATCAAAAGCGACACGCCCCAGCTCCAGCAGGTTCAGGATATCCTCCGACACCGGGATCGGCTTCCCGTCCCCGGCGTGGTCGTTTACGGTTTTGAGATTATTCATCCCCGCCCAGTCATGGTATATGTCAAACTCGCGGTGCAGCTCCAGCATACGAGCGTGTACCGCCGCCGCCGCATTGTCTGCCGCCGTGCGGGATGTCGAGGCGATGCGGAGCGTCAGCACCGTATCAAATACATCCATGTAGGTAGCGGTATACAATGCAGGCACGGAAAAATCGCACCCGGACAGTCCTGCCTGCCAGAGAAGCAGAACGGCGAGCAGAACCCCGGCAACAGGGTTCATCCTGCATTTTGCGTGTTTCATGGCTTCCGCACCTCCCTGCACGGTAAAGGGCGTCTATGATAATTCATCGCACGGCGAATCATCAGAGACGCCCTGATTGTTTTTTCAGGACACCGCGCTCCGGTTCTCCCCACGCGGGTCGATGATAACCTTGGCAGGACATTTGGCGGCGCACGCCCCACAGCCTGTGCAAAGGTTCTGGTCGATGTGCGCGATGTTGTTCTTTACGGTAATGGCGCCGGTCGTGCAAACCTTGGCGCACAGCCCGCATCCGATGCATCCGGCGGCACACATATCCCGCACCCGCTTGCCCTTCTCCTGAGAGAAGCAACGGACGGCACAGGCAGCATCGGCAGGAATCAGCTCAATCAGGTGGTTCGGACAGACGCGGATGCATTTGCCGCAGGCGCGACATTTATCCGGGATGACCTCTGCCCGCCCGTTGACCAGGCGGATCGCTTCATACTCGCAGGCGCGGACACAGGAGCCGAGTCCGGTACAGCCGTAGGCGCACGCCTTACTGCCGCGCCCCGGTGCCAATGCCACCCGATGGCAATCGCTGTCGCCGAAATACTCGTAGATAAAATTGGTCTTGTCACAGGAGCCGGAGCATTTGACAAAGGCGACCATGCGCACCGACTCGGTCTTTTCCACGCCGAGCGCCGCGGCAATCTGTCCGGCAACGGCATCGCCGCCCACAGGGCAGGCGTTCACCGGCGCGTCTCCGTCGGCTATTGCCTTTGCCAATCCGTCACAGCCGGAGTAGCCGCACCCGCCGCAGTTGTTGCCCGGCAGGCAGGCGCGTACCGCCGCCTGCCGCTCATCGGACGGAACCGATAGCAGCTTTCCTGACACACCAAGGAATATTCCCACAACAATACCGACCCCGGCAACCAGCCCGGAGGCTATCACAATAGCAATGATCTGTTCGTGACTCATAGGTATGCCCCCTTTACGCCAGCGACTTGAAGCCAAAGAACGCGATTGCCATCAGTCCCGCTGTCAGAAGCGTGATGGGCATTCCCCGGAACGCCTTGGGAACCGGACTGTGCGCGGTTTTCTCCCGGATGCCTGCCAGCAGCAGAATGGACAGAGCGAACCCTGCCGCCGTGCCGAAACCGTTGAGGACACTCATGCCGACCGAGGCGTCCTTCTGAACATTTGTCAGCGCCACCCCCAGAACGGCGCAGTTGGTGGTGATGAGCGGCAGATAAACGCCCAGCGCCCGGTACAGGGCGGGACTGAATTTGCGCAGGATCATCTCGACAAACTGCACCAGCGCGGCAATAACCACGATGAACACAATGGTGTTAAGGTAGGTCAGATCGTACCGGAGCAGGACATAGCGGTACAGGACTGCCGTGACTGCCGAGGATGCCGTGATGACAAAGATGACAGCCGCCCCCATGCCGAGTGCGGTCTTGATCTGCTTGGACACGCCAAGGAAGGGACACAGTCCCATGAACTGCGACAGCACCACGTTGTTGATCAGCATGGTCGTCACAAGTGTCAGCAGTATGGTGGAGAAGGCACTCATGCGTTATCCCCCTTTCGGTCGGAGCCGGACGCCGCCGGTTGAGCGTCACGAGCCGCTTTGGCAGCCGCCTGCTTTGCGGCTGCTTTTTCCGCCGCCAGCTTCGCCTCCCGCTCGGCGCGGTCGGCAGTCACGGTCTCATGATTGGCTGCACCGCAGGAGCCGGCGCAACGGGCACAGTTGCCGCCGCAGGCTATCTCGGCTCCGGGACGGTTGGTGGCACTGGGCGCACGCAATTTATTCTGCAGGGCAGTAAGCCCCGCCAGTACGAAGAAGGCACCCGGCGCAAGAATGAATATGGAGATCGGCGTATAGCCACCCGGCAGAACCTGCACCCCAAAGGCAGTCCCCGCGCCGAGCAATTCCCGAACCAGTCCGATCAGCGTCAATGCGACGGTGAAGCCCAGTCCCATGCCCAGCCCGTCAAAGGCGGACGCCAGCACGCCGTGCTTGGAGGCATACGCTTCGGCACGCCCCAAAATGATACAGTTGACCACGATAAGCGGTATATAAATACCCAACGCCTCGTACAGATCCGTTACGAAAGCGTGCATGAGCAGTTCCACCACCGTGACAAAGGAGGCAACGATGACTATATACGCGGGCATCCGCACTCCGTCCGGTATCACATGACGCAGGAATGAAATCATCATATTGGACAGGATCAGCACAGCGGCGGTGGACAGCCCCATGCCCAATCCGTTGATAGCCCCGGTCGTGACCGCCAGCGTCGGGCACATACCCAGCATCAGAACAAAGGTCGGGTTCTCTTTCACGATACCGTTCCACAACCGTTCGAGCGGCGTGTCCGGCTTCAGCTTCGGCATTTTCATACAGTCGTGCCTCCCTCCAGCAGATGGTCTCGGGCGTAGGCAAGCCCGGTGTTGACAGCGGCGGTAACGGCACGCGTTGTGATCGTGGCGCCGCTCAGCGCGTCTATCTCGTTCGGTGCCGACTTGCCAGTCTTGGTAAACACAACCGTTCCGCCCGTGATTCCCCGGAACTGGTCAGCAAAGTCAGCCGCAGCGCATTTTGCGCCCAATCCAGCCGTTTCGCTTTGGCTGATTACCGAGATGCCGGTCAGGCTTCCGTCTGTCGCCACACCAACCGCCACGGTGATATTGCCGCCGTAACCGTTCGGCGACGTGACCTTGAGCGCATACCCGACAGTCTGTCCGTCCCGCCGGGCAGCAGCGACCGCCTCGACGGTGACGCCCTCCCCGTCCGCGACGCCAGCCGCAACGGGATCAAAGGACGCGGGCGCAAGCGTCTCAAAGGTAGCCTCCGGAAAGACGCCCTCGTATGCCGCCAGCTCAGCGGCAGCTTCCGCCTGTGCAATGGGCTGCTTTGTAATCTGGTACACCGTCGCAAGCGCAAGACCGGAAATCAGCGTAATCGCAGTCAGAATAAGCGTATCCCTGATGATTTTTTTCATGCCGGTCAAGCCCCCTTTCCGCGGCGCGGTACGCCGAAGGGGCGCGGCACCGTGACCCGCTCAATCAGCGGAACAGCCAGATTTCCGATAATAATGGCAAAGGAAACACCCTCAGCCGAAGAGCCGAGAACGCGGAACAAGGCAGTCAGAAGCCCCAGCAGGAGCGCATAGACCAGCTGTCCCAGCGGAGTGATTGGACAGGTAACATAATCATTCGCCATGTAGAAAGCGCCCAGCAACAGACCGCCTCCGCATACCTGTGCCACCAGATAATTCAATGTCAGGGTATCTGCCGTCCCCCGGATGAGGTGGAGCAGGCAAATGAACCAAACCGTGGACAGGATGTAAACGCCGGGAATACGGATAGTGATGACCCGGCGTGCCAGCAGGTACACGGCACCCAGCAGAACCGCGACAGCGGACGCCTCACCGATACAGCCGATGTGCGTATTGAAAATCATATCGAACCAGTCGATGCTGGCACCCGTCCGGACAGCTGCCAGCGGGGTGGAGCCGGACTGCGCCGCTGTTCCGAACAGAACCCGGCAGGTTTCCGGGAAGGATGTCATGGCGGCGGCAAAGGAAATCAGCAGGAAGCAGCGCGCCGCCAGCGCGGGGTTCATAATGTTGTGCCCCAGTCCGCCGAACAGTTGTTTGACAACCAGGATGGCGAACACGCCGCCCAGCGCCGGCATCCACAGCGGGATCCCGACGGGCATATTGACGGCGAGAATTACGCCGGTCACGACAGCAGACAGGTCTCCGACCGTAACCGGGAGCTTCATCAGCTTCTCGTATACCAGCTCAGTCAGCACGCAGGACGCGATGCAGACGGCGATCACAGCCAGTGCCCGCCAACCGAAGGCGTACACACCCATAGCGCACGCCGGCAGCAATGCCAGCGCAACATCGCGCATGATGGCGGTCGTGCTCGCTCCGGAGCGGACGTGCGGGGAAACCGACACGTGGATACGCGGCGTCAGCTTCCCCGGAACGGAACCGGATGCAGTTTCGTTTTTGATTGTTGTCTCGGTGCTCATTTGCCGGCGCCTCCCTTCTGCACAGTCTGATTGGATACCTCCGCCGCCTTCCGCGCCCGGATAAGGGCGCCGGTCTGCCGCTTGCCGTAACGCATACTCTGCACGAGATGCCGCCCGGCGGGGCATACAAAGGCGCAGGAGCCGCATTCAATGCACTCCATTCCGCCGTACTTCTCAAACACATCAAACTGCTCCTGCTCGGCAGCAGCCGACAGCAGCTGCGGGACAAGTCCCTCCGGGCAGGCATGCAGGCAGTGCCCGCAATGGATGCAGGGGGAGGCATCGTGAAGCGCCACCGGATCGTGACGCAGAGCAAGAATGGACGAGGCGGTCTTGGTTACGGGGATATCCAGTGAAAACAGCGCCGTGCCCATCATGGGACCGCCGGAAATAACCTTCTCCGGCTCGGCTGAAAACCCGCCCGCCTCCGCCAGCACAGCGGCGTAAGAGGTTCCGACGGGCACTTCCAGATTGCAGGGACTGCTTACGGCATCCCCGGTCACGGTCATGATGCAGTGCGTCAGCGGGCGACCGCACGAGATCGCACCGTATGCCGCAAGGACAGAGGCGACATTCATTACGATGCAACCCCGGTCGGCAGGCAGCAGGCGAGAATTGAGGTACCGTCCCGTGACTGCGCGGATCAGCATCCGCTCGCCGCCCTGCGGATATTTTGTTTTCAGAGGACACACCGACAGGCGCGCATCGCCGCACGCCCGGACAAGATCGGACAGGTGCGCGATAGCGTCCGGCTTGTTATTCTCGACCGCCAGCACGCAGACCGCACCGGGGAACAGCCTGAGCAACAGGCGGCAACCCGCTACCAGTGCCTCGCCCCGTTCCAGCATCAGGCGATGATCCGAGGTCAGGTAGGGTTCGCATTCCGCGCCGTTCACGATAAGACGGTCGATTGCGTCCGGATTCTTAGGCGTCAGTTTGACCGACGTAGGGAATCCGGCACCGCCCAGCCCCACGACGCCGGCTTCCCGCACGGCAACACGGATATCCTCCGCAGTCAGGTGTCCGGGCGCTCCGCTTGCCATATAGGCAGCCACGGAGGACGCATTGAACACATCGGAGGTTGCCGGATCAAACCGAGGGTCGATCCACTCGGTTTCGGCATCCGTCTCCAACACGATACAGGGAACCGTCTCGCCGCCTGCCGCGGTCCGCGGCTCCAGCGCCCGGACGGTGCCGGAAAATGCACTGTATATCGGGGCAGACACAAAGCCCCCCGCCTCCGCCAGCTTCTGTCCGGCGCGCACCCGATCCCCGACCGAAACCACGGGCACCGCCGGCGTCCCGATGTGCTGGGAGAGCGGGTACACCGCCTCCCCTGCCCCGGTGGGCACAAACAGGCGGATGGGAGAGGACGCCGAGAGCGATTTTCCGTCCGCCGGGTGAATACCGTGTCTGAATGTCCTTGCTTTCATGACCTCTGTATGCAATTCCTTTCCGATGTTGTATTTTTCTGATTGTGGTTCTTACGGTCTTTCCGCCAGCTTCTGCGCGCGGATATCTCTGCCTACAAACTGAAGCAGACTGTACTCGCCGAGCACCCGGCTGGTGATACGGTCCCAGTACCGCCGCCGGAACTCCTCCTCGTTCAGGTTGGTGCTGATGACAGTTGCCCTTCGCAGGTTGAGGCGGGTATTGATGACCTCATAGAGAACCGACGTCGTAAACTGGTTGCTGACTTCGGTGCCCAGATCATCAATAATGAGCAGATCGGATTCGTAGTATCGCTGCGTGTCTGTCTGATTGCCTACGCCGGAGGCGTTGCCGAAGCGCTGGCGTTCAAAGTCCGACAGCATCCCCACGGCACTGCTGTACAGCACGTCGTATCCCTTACCGATGACAACGCCCGCAACCGCCGAGGACAGGTGCGTCTTGCCGAGTCCCGTGCCGCCGAACAGGGCGAGGTTACCCGCCTGTCCGGGTACAAACCGATCGGCATACTCCTTCATGATGTTGAAAATACGCCGCATACGCGTCAGCGTGCGCGGGTCATCCGCATAGTAACCCAGCGAGAAGTTCTCAAACGACTGAGTCCGCAGAAGCTCCCCGACGCCGGAGGATTCGTATCCCGCCTCGATCAGCCGCCGGCGCATGCAGGCGCACATTTTGCAGTCCACAAAGCCGGTATCCCCGCACAGAGGGCACTCGTACTTTACATCGGTGTAATCCGCCGGAAAGCCGTGCGATGCCAACAGCTCCCGGCGGCGTTCCTGCATGGCTTGGTTCTCCGCGCGCAGAGCAGCCACGCCTGCTTCCACATCGCCGCCCTCGTGAACGATGCGCAGTATCTCGATCCCCAGCCCGCCAAGCTTTTTATCCAGCTCCACAAGCGCGGGAATTGCGGCATGCACTTCGGCAAGACGGGCATCCGCCGCCTCCTGTGCACGCAGATACTTGGTCTCATACTCCTGCCGGATGCGGCGGTAATTCTCCTGACTGGTATATCCCACAGCTCATTCTCCCTTCTGCGTTACGAATTCGCGTCCGGTGACGGTGTCGCCTTGCCCGGATCGGCTTCTTCATCGCCGAAATTACGGCGCAGGGCGGCGGCAAAAAAGGAATCGGTCTCAAAGGTGCTTCCCACCCGCCGGGCGGTCTCCCCCTTGCCCTTACCGCGCTCGCGGTCGCTTGCCTCCACGAACGCATTGACGGCGTCCAGCGTTTTCAGCCCCTTACTGTTCCACGAGGACAGGATGCTGTTGGTATACTTGACTTTCGGCTCGCCGATGGCATCCACCGTGATTTCGTATGCCCGGCGAATGATATCCATCCCGTACCCATAGTCGTACAGCCATGTCGAAAAGTAGCGCTTTTCGGTCGTGCTGAGTGCCCGCGAACCCATGCCGAACAGACTGCGAAGCTGTCCCTCGGTCTCTGCCATCAGCTCCATCTGCCGCAGTTTATCCTGCAGGGACACCGCGTCACAGATTCCCTCATCATAAAAACCGAACGCAACCGTCTCCACATAGTGCAGTGACTTGGTTGACCCGCGCCGCTCAGACAGACGTCGGCAGTAGGAAAGCAGGATGAGCACATAGTCCCAGTCCAGCCCCAGATAGTCCACAAGTCCCAGAAGGATATTGATCTCATGCGTATTGAAAATCTTGCCCCAGACGTTCTGACTCTCGGATATATAGGACGCCGTATCGGGATGCTCCTCCAGCAGGGTGTTGATCTGCTCGATCGTGTAGCTTGGCAACTGGTCATGCCGTTCGGGCTTTGCGCGCCTGCCTTTTGTCTCCGCGGTCGGAGTCGCAGGGCTGCCGGTCTCCTGCGCGGCAGGAGCGGCTGCTTCGCCGCCAGTCGGGACACAGACGGCAGGTTTGGCACCCGTTTCGATCCCGGCGGCGTCCGCTTTTCTGACTTGCTCCGGCTCCGCGCGCACATGCAGCAGATCGCTCACCCGCTCGTGGCTCCCGTCCATAACAAGCACGCCCACGCCGCGCCAAAAGGCAAACGAGGCGGCTACCTGCGCCTCTGTACAGCCGATCGCAGTCGCAAAGGCGGCAAGGTCCGTCTCCGGCACCCCCCGCAGATCGGCGCGGGTACACAGCGCCATCAGGAGGCGGATATCCGTAGCACCGGCACGCTCCAGTGCCGGCACCGCCTTCCCCGGAATGGTCACGGCATCGTATTCATAATTGATTCTGACAGACATATTTTTCTTCCTGTTTTTTGTTTTCCGGTCACGAATGCCCGTCCGGGGACTCAGCCGCATCGGCGGCACCGTCCCCTTCCGCAGCAATCTCCCGTGGGGCACGATGCTCCATCCGGGATGCTATTTCATAATTGAGTATCATGAGTGAGTCGCCCAGGTGGACATTCTCCACCACCATGCCGCCCGGCGCATAGCCAAGCTCCACGCCCATGTAGTTCCAAAGCCCCCGGACGCGGCAGGCAGCCAGCCTCTCGGCGATCGGCTTTACCAGATCCTTCGGGCAGGTGATGACCCCGATATCCACCTGATGCGCGGCACAGAAATCCTCCAGATCAGTCAGCGGCAGGACGCGGACTCCGGCGAACACGTTGCCCGCCTGCCCTTCTCCGGTATCAAACATGGCGATGATATCCACACCGCGTTTTTCAAACATGGACAGGTGTACCAGTGCGCGCCCGAGATCCCCCGCACCGATGATAACGGCATTGAAGCCCTCCCCGACCGCGAGTATCTCGCTGATCTTGGCAAACAGGTAACTGACATTGTATCCGTAGCCCTGCTGCCCAAAGCCGCCAAAGCAGTTGAGATCCTGCCGTATCTGCGATGCGGTCACGTTCATCAGGGCGGACAGCTCACCGGACGAGATGCGGGTACGCCCCTGCGCGATCAGTTCCCGCAGGTAGCGATAGTAGCGCGGCAGACGCCGCACCACGGCGGAGGACACCGCCACGGGACGCCCTGCCTGATCCTCACTGTGTTCCATCATACGGCTCCTTTCAGATGTATTCCGGGTACGCGGTCAGTCGTCACTGTCACACGCCGAGGCGTTGAGATCGGTTCCCGCGAACCAGCCCTTCTCATAGCGGAAGTATCCGGCAGCAGCAATCATGGCACCGTTATCCCCGCAAAGCCCCCGCTCCGGCACGACAAAGCGTATTCCCCGGCGGCGGCACAGCGTGTCCAGCGCCGTGCGCAGGTGTGAATTTGCCGCGACGCCGCCCGCCATGACCAGCGTATTCACTTCACCGGACAGACGCGTGAGCGCCATGCCGGTCTTCTTCACGATGCCGTGTACCACTGCTTCCGTATAGGATGCGGCAAGGTCGGCACGGTTCAGCGGCGTTCCCTTCTGGTTCGCGGAATTGATAATGTTCAGCGCGGCGGTTTTGAGTCCGGAGAAGGAGAAATCCAGCGTGTCCCCCGCAATGGCAGGCGAGGGAAGGTCATACGCCTTCGGATCTCCCTCGTATGCCAGCCTGTCCAGTGCCGCCCCGCCGGGGTATGGCATTCCAATCACGCGCCCGATCTTGTCGAACGCCTCACCTGCGGCATCATCACGCGTGGCACCGATCTCTGAGAAGTCAGTATAGTCCCGCACGTGAAACAGCGAGGTGTGCCCGCCGGACACGACCAGTGCCAGAAACGGCGGTTCCAGCGTCGGCTCTGTGAGATACGCCGCCGCGACGTGTCCGTGAATATGATTGACCGAGATCAGCGGGATGCCGTTGGCGAACGCCAGCGATTTGGCAAAATTGACTCCCACCAGCAGGGCGCCGATCAGTCCCGGATGCGTCGTGACCGCAATAGCACCGATGTCGGACAGCCCGACACCCGCCGTGCGGAGCGCCTCCTCCGTGATGCGGCTGACAGCCTCAATATGCGCGCGGCTGGCTATCTCCGGCACGACGCCGCCGTACAGCCGATGCACGTCTATCTGAGATGCCACAATGTCCGAGCAGATGCGGCGGGTTCCGCCGCCCATCTCCACAACTGCCGCCGAGGTTTCATCACATGAACTTTCCATTCCGAGTATGTACATACCGTCCCCATTGCGCCGGTTCCAGCCGGAGCATCCTTTGCTTTTCAAGTATCCTGCTCACATTATATCTCAAAATTCCGTCTTTGTCAACCTGTTGCGCGGGATGGCTCGCGCCCGCGCAGAAATATTTACAAATCGTATCTTGATATTCCGCAGACAGAACGGTATAATAAGTACGATACCAAAGAAAAACAACGGAGGTTAAAAAACCATGCATATGCATTTTCTGGCAGCCGCGAACGGCGCCGGCTCGTGGATCACGATCGCCATGCTGGTGGTGCTTTTCGCTGTCATGTACTTTGTCATGATCCGCCCCCAAAAGAAGCAGGAGAAGGAAGCCAACAATATGCGCAACAGCCTGCAGGTGGGCGACGAAATCACCACCATCGGCGGGCTTATCGGCAAGGTCGTCAGCATCAAGGACGAAACACTGGTGCTGGAAACCTCGCATGACCGCACGCACATCCGCATCCTCAAGTCGGCAGTCCAGCGCGTGGATGTCAAGGCGGAGGATGCACAGGACTGAGGCGACACGGATTTATCCGGTACACATCGCTTCATACCCGTCCGGGTTCTGAAATCCTCCGTATCGGCATAGGATATACCATCCTGATATGTCGATACGGAGGATTCTTCATGAACCGCTTTTCAACCGCTCGGGGAAATGCCCCTGCCCCTGTCACTGTCACCGGCTCGGCATCGTTCCGCTCCGCCCGCGCGGAAAGCCGCCGTGCCGCCGCCCGTTCCGCCCGTCCCCCTGCCCTGCCCGCTGTGCGTCGGACTGACCGGGCAGGCGATGACCGCACGGCGGAAGGAGCAGGCAGTCTGCGCACGGCGTTCGGCAGTGCGCTGTTTGCCATGCCGGTAGCGGCAGTGGCAGGGCTCATATTCCTGCTGATCGCTGCCGGGACGGTCTGCGCCATGCCCGATCCTGATTCTCTCATAACGCCGCTGGGGCTTTCGGTTCTGGGGCTGACGGTTTTGTGCGGCGGCTTTGTCTGTTCGCGCCGCGCCGGGTGCGCCCCATTGCTGTGCGGGCTGCTGTTCGGCGGTCTGGCGGTGCTGGTTCTGTTTTTGGGCTCGCTCTGCTTCGGAGATGCGAGCCGGCAAGCACTGTCCCTGGGGCTTTCGTCCGGTGCCCGTGCCGGGTTGTATGTTGCACTGGTCGCCATATCCTGCTTCGGCGCTTTAATCGGGCGAAGGCGCTGAGCCACCGAAATCATATCATTGGAGGTATCCCGTATGCTGTGTCTGAAGCGGACCGAACCTGCCACCGTATTGACCGCCCTGCAAAAGAAGATGCTCCCTGCCCTTTCACTTCCCCTGCCTGCCGTCCTGCCGACTGCCCTGCGCTACGCGCTGGCAAAGTACGACGCCGATGCGGTGGCGGATGCCTACCGGGGACTTGTCCGGCTGGCAGAGCAAGGACTTCTGGAGAACGCGTAAAATAGTAATGACAGTAAAATTGTCCACAGCGCAGCCCCCGGCAGAATTATCTGCCGGAGGCTGCGCTGTATTTTCGTGCCATAAAGGTACGACAGTAAGAGCCCGCCGCAATCCATTAAAAATTACGGCGGGCTTCTGGTGGAGATGAGGGGAGTCGAACCCCTGTCCGAAAATCCGTCCACGCGGCTTTCTACGGGTGTAGTCCCTGATCAGATCTCCCGTTGCCAGCGTCCGGGGACAAACTCAGGCAACGGCAGCCATTTGATGCATGACCGGTTCAATGGCGAAACCCCGGTTCACGGTTACCACTTCATGACGCTCACTCCGGGTTCGTGGTCCTCCCCGGCGAACGGGCGGCGCTATGCGCCGCGGCGCGGCTTACGCCGCCAGAGCAACAGAATTGTTGTCGTTTAATTTTTTAGGTTGGGCCTTTTACAGGATTGCCCGGCCTGACCCGCTTACTGCGCTTCAGAACCCCCGTCGAAACCAGTACACCCCCCTATATCCGGGGAATCCGGTTTTGGTGCGTCCCACGCGCCATGCTGTCCTTCCTCCATGCCGTCCTCGGTCATTTTCTCAACTGTATACTGACCGCATCGGTTATCAAATGCCATCATCCCCGCGCCCGACCTGCCGGTTAGTGCGCGTTTTGAGTCCGCGCTCAATCTCCCGGTCGGATTCGGCTTTCGCGATGGCATCCCGCTTATCGTACTGCTTCTTACCCCGGCACAGACCGACCTCGACCTTGACTCGCTGACCGGAAAAGTACAGGGACAGGGGGATAAGTGTGAACCCTTTCTGCGTAATCTGTCCCGCCAGCTTGCGTATTTCCCGCTTGTGCATCAGTAACTTACGATCGCGCAACGGCTCACGGTTAAAGAAACTGCCATGCTCATACGGACTGATGTGCATCCCAACGACCCACATTTCACCGTTTTTGATCTGACAGTAGGCGTCCTTGAGATTCACGCCGCCCGCCCGCACACTCTTGATCTCGGTACCCGTCAGGGCAATCCCAGCCTCGTACCGGTCATCCACGAAGTAGTCATGATAGGCTTTCCGGTTCTGGGCGATCTGTTTATGCCCTCCGGTTTTCTGTTCCGCCAAAGGAACCTCCTTTCGGCAACGGCTCCGAACCGGCAGTTCGGCTTCCGTCAGCTACCGCCCCGTCTTACCGCTTGCCGTTTGTCCGGCTGTAATACACATTCTCGTCAGGAAAATGCAGTCCCAAACGCTCCCGCGCCATGCGGGCAATATAATCCCGATCCACAGGCGCGTTGAGCAGCTGTTGCTTCTCACTGATGTCGTCGTTGCAATGTTCAATCTCTGCCTGCAGTTCTTTTTTCTGTTCCTCCAGCTCGTTGAAACGCATGATGGAGGACACACTGATAATCAGCGACGCAACCACCACCGCCGCAAGTGCCACCCGCGCAAACAGGGACACGCCCCGCCGCTTCTCGGTGTCGGCATCCTGTGCCGGTGTGTATGCTTCCGCATTCGTAAGGTCATGCTTTCCTTTTGAAGCGCTCATATACAGTCACACCGCCTTTCCTCGTCCGTTATTCTGTTTGATCCTGTACGTTCGCATCGGTTTCGCTACATTCTCCGGTGCCCCGCCGCCTCTGGATCCGCGCCGATGCCGCACGGCACGCGTTGCCGAGCCGCCGCACCATGCACCCTGTCCGCCGTGCAAGCGGCACAAACAGCCTCCGTAATGCGGCATGCAACCAGGCAGACAGCCGGTCCGTCAGAGCGCCCAGCAGTCTTCCCAGCGTATGATACCAAGCAAAGAATCCGCACCCCAGCCCCAGCACTGCCAGCAGCCGGAACTGACCGTCGTTGACATAGTACAGCAACAGGATCAGTGCAACGCCGCAAAGCACGCCGAACAGGACATCCGTCCCCGTCAGGAGGATGCGAACCGGCACCGTATGCCAACCCCGCCTGTCCGCGCCGCATATGCCGCGCAAAAGGCGAATCAGGCTCCAAAGGACACCAAGCCCCGCGCCGGTCACAGCCGACAGCGAGAACAGCGCCCCCAACAGCCCCTGCGATATTTCCATACGTCCGTCCCGTGCGGCATGTCACCGGAACAGGCGGGAAAACCGCCCCCGGCGCCGCCCGGTATCTGCATCCGGCTGGGTATCGCCGTCGGTGTAGAATGCGCCGAACAAAAGTCCCGTCACGGACACGACACCGCCCTCGGTGTCCAGCGCCGTTACACGCATTCCTTGCCCTTCCAGTGTCAGGGCACCGCGCGTTGTCGTGAGCCTGACCGTGCTGTCATCAAAGCTCAGCACCTCGGTCACGCCACGTACCGTGATCTCTTCCCGCTCCGACACCCACAGGCTGTGCGGTCGGACTGCGCCCGCATTCCCGGCACTTCCGCTAGGGCGTATTTCTGCTGCTTCCTTCATGCTCCGTGTACCGTTCCTTCCGGTGATAGTTGATAGGTGGCATGGGGAGTCTCAACAGTACTCCGCCGCCTTGTCGTGCGGGAAATACCCGGAGTCCCCCCTATGTGATACCCTATCCTATGCGGAAGAATCGCCGCGTATGCAGAGCAGGTCAGTCCAGCACCTCGTACAGGGACGTGGCGCCCGCCTTGCCTACAGTTTCCCTGACATCCAGCACCCGCACACGCAGGGTTCTGGCTCCGAAGGTGATCTCCAGCACATCGCCTTCGCGCACCTCGTAGGATGCCTTGGCGGGCTTGCCGTTGACCGTGACATGAGCCGCATCGCACGCCTCGTTCGCCACAGTGCGCCGCTTGATGATACGGGCAACCTTCAGATACTTGTCAAGGCGCATATCAGTTCAGGTCAGCCTTAACCGACTTGGCGGACACGAATGCCAGATACTTGCAGGCAGGAACCGCTACAACCTCACCGGTCTTGGGGTTGCGACCCTTGCGCTCGGCTCTCTCACGAACCTCAAAGGTGCCGAAGCCGGACAGCTGAACCTTATCCCCGGCATTCAGTGTCTCCAGGATGGTCTGCTCAAACAGCTTCCAGGTCTCCCCGATCTGCTTCTGGGACAGCTCGCTCTTCTCTGCGACGGCTTTGATCAGTTGACTCTTGTTCATGGTTTGATTAACTCCTATCTGTTGTTGAAAATATGGTAGGGCTATTATAGCATACTGTCGGCGAAAAAGCAAGTGGGAAAACGGATTTTCAGAAAAATTTTCTTGCTGCGCGTTTTCTCGTCTGCTTGCGTGCGCCCCTCTGCGTACTGCTCTTCCCTTTATTTATACAGGGAGCGCAAAATCCCGGGGACCTCCTGACAGAAGCCCCCGGGAGCATTTTTCAGAACAGCCCGCTGATGCGCCCGTTCTCGTCCACGTCGATACGTTGTGCCGCAGGGACCTTGGGCAATCCCGGCATGGTCATGATATCCCCGGTCAATGCCACGATAAAGCCGGCACCGGCAGACACCTTCACGTTTCGCACCGTCACGGTAAAGCCTTCCGGTGCGCCGAGCTTGGCGGGATCGTCCGAGAAACTGTACTGCGTTTTCGCCATGCAGACCGGCAGACCGCCGTAGCCCAGTGCAGTCAGGCGCGCTATCTCCTTGCTTGCGGCGGGCGCAAAGGTCACGCCGTCCCCTCCGTATATCCGACGCACGACGGCGGCTATCTTGTCCTCGATGCTGTCTTCCAGCGGATAGCTGAAGGAGAAGTCATTGGGCAGCTCACACAGCCGCACGACCTCCTCCGCCAGTTCCGTACCGCCGGCGCCGCCATCCGCCCAGACGGTGGACAGCACGGTGCGGACGCCCAGGGCACGGCATTTCTCAATCACAAGACTGATTTCCGCATCGGTGTCGGTCGGGAAGCGGTTGACCGCCACAACGCAAGGGAGCTTGTAAACATTGACGATATTGGACACGTGCCGGAGAAGATTGGGCAATCCCGCTTCCAGCGCGCCGAGATCCTCTCTGCCTAGGTCGGTTTTGGCAAGTCCGCCATGCATCTTGAGCGCACGGACGGTCGCCACCATGACCACGGCAGACGGACGGAGTCCTGCCATGCGGCACTTGATATCCAGGAACTTCTCGGCACCGAGGTCGGCACCGAAGCCTGCTTCCGTGACGGCGTAATCGCCCAGCTTCATAGCCATGCGGGTAGCCATCACGGAATTACAGCCGTGCGCAATGTTGGCAAACGGTCCGCCGTGAACGAAGGCGGGTGTTCCCTCCAGTGTCTGCACCAGGTTCGGCTTGATCGCGTCCTTGAGCAACGCCGCCATGGCGCCGACCGCACCGAGCTGACCAGCCGTCACAGGCTGCTCATCGTAGGTGTAGCCGACCACAATGCGGGACAGGCGCTCCTTCAGATCGGTGATGGAGGAGGAGAGGCAGAAGACCGCCATAATCTCAGACGCAACCGTGATGTCATACCCGTCCTCACGCGGCACGCCGTTGACTCTGCCGCCGAGTCCGTCCGTAATAAAGCGCAGCTGACGGTCATTCATATCCACGCACCGCCGCCATGTGATGCGGCGGGGATCAATGTGCAGGGCGTTCCCCTGGTAGATGTGATTATCCAGCATAGCCGCCAGCAGATTGTTCGCCGCGCCGATGGCATGGAAATCGCCCGTGAAATGCAGGTTGATGTCCTCCATAGGAACTACCTGCGCGTAGCCGCCGCCTGCGGCACCGCCCTTGATACCGAAAACAGGTCCCAAGGACGGCTCGCGCAGAGCGACCACGGCGTTTTTGCCGATATGGCGCAGACCGTCCGCCAGTCCGATGGTTGTGGTAGTCTTGCCTTCCCCGGCGGGCGTGGGAGTAATGGCGGTCACGAGTATCAGCTTGCCTTCCGGGTGGTCGGATTCCTTCAGAAGGCGCGGATCGACCTTTGCTTTGTACCTGCCGTACGACTCCAGGTATTCGTCCGCGATACCTGCCTTCTGTGCAATCTCCGCGATGGGGCGCATAGGCGTTGCCTGTGCGATCTCAATATCCGTCATGTATGCCATCATCGTTCTCCTTTTTCGGTTTTATTGATTCTGCAGGTACCGGACGGCGGACTCGAACATTTTCATGTCCGTTTCGCCGGGGACATTGCGGTAAAGTCCTTTGCCTACCCGCTCGGTATGCCCCATTTTGCCGATAACGCGTCCGTCCGGCGAGGTGATACCCTCGATTGCCCACGCGGAGCCGTTCGGATTGTACTGAATATCCATGGTCGCCTGCCCGTCCGCATCCACGTACTGCGTGGCAATCTGCCCGTTTGCAAGCAGCGTGTGCAGCATGGCGTCACTTGCAAGGAAGCGTCCTTCCCCGTGCGACACGGGAACCGTGTATATGTCCCCGATCTGCGTTCCCGCCAGCCACGGAGAGGTATTGGAGGAGACCCGGATGCGCACCAGTTTGGACTGGTGCCGCGCGATGCGGTTGAAGGTCAGTGTCGGGCAGTTCACATCGGTATCCAAGATGCGCCCGAAGGGGACGAGTCCCAGCTTGATCAGCGCCTGGAACCCGTTGCAGATGCCGCACATCAGACCGTTCCGCTTGTCCAGCAGGTCACCGACACCTTCCCGGATGGCGGCATTGCGCAGGAATGCCATGATGAACTTACCGGAGCCGTCCGGCTCATCTCCGCCGGAAAAGCCGCCGGGAATGAACACGATCTGGGACTGCTTCAGCTTGTCCGCAAAGGTTTCAACGCTCCGCGCGATGCCGTCCGCAGTCAGGTTATTGACAACAAAGATATCCGCCTCGGCACCCGCCGCGCGCACCGCACGGGCGGAATCATACTCACAGTTGGTGCCGGGAAACACGGGAATCAGCACGCGCGGCGTTGCGCACGCGACGGCGGGAGCCGCCGGCTTTCTGCCGGGTGCGGAGACCGTATCCGGAGCAGGGGCTGTTTCGCCCGCCTGCATGGGGAATACGCTTTCCAGCCGTCCTTCATAGAGGGCATCCAGATCCGCCAGCTCCACTGTCTCGCCACGCCAGACCATGCATCCGTCGTCCGTGACCGTTCCGACCGTGCACGCACCCGGAACATCCGTGTCCGCATCAACCTCCAGAAGCAGCGTCCCGGCGGAAAAGCCGAAGAGATCGGTCAGCGTCAGACAGTCATCAAAGGCAAAGCTCAGCCCGTTGCCGATACACATTTTGTACACAGCCTCGACAATGCCGCCGAAGGTTGGCGTATAGGCGGCGTACACCTTGCCCGCACGCATCATGCCCGTGGCGGTATTCCAGACGGACAGCAGGGACTCCGAGACGGGCAGACCGTCTTTACCGATCTCCGGGCAGAGCCGGATCAATCGGTGTCCTGCGGTCTTGATGTCGTTGGTCACGACGTCGGACACCCGTCCGGTGGTGACGGCAAAGGAGACCAGTGTCGGCGGAACGTCCAGCGACTCAAAACTGCCGCTCATAGAGTCCTTACCACCAATAGCGGCGATTCTCAGCTCCATCTGGGCACGGAACGCACCAAGCAGAGCCGCAAGCGGCTGCCCCCACCGGCGCGGATCATGTCCCGGCTTTTCAAAGTACTCCTGGAAGGTCAGGTAGACGTCCTCAAATGCGGCGCCGGTCGCAATCAGCTTGGTGACGCTTTCCACGACCGCGAGGTACGCGCCATGGAAGGGACTTTTTTCGGACAGGTACGGATTATAGCCCCACGACATGAAGCTGCAGGTATCCGTATCCCCATGCTCCACGGAAACCTTCTGCACCATTGCCTGAATGGGCGTTTTCTGCTTTCTGCCGCCGAACGGCATCAGCACGGTACCGGCGCCGATTGTGGAGTCAAACCGCTCAGAGAGACCGCGGCGGGAGCAGACATTCAGATCACTGACCAGTGTCCGGCAACCGTCCGCAAACCCGGCCGGGATAACCGGCTGGTATGCCTCCGGTGCGGCGGGTGCAATGGAAATATGCTTTTCCGCACCGTTGGAATTCAGAAATTCGCGGGAGAGATCTACCACGCGGTGTCCGTTCCAGTGCATGACAAGGCGGGGCGTATCCGTCACGTGAGCGACTACGGTCGCCTCCAGGTTTTCGGATTCCGCCAACGCAAGGAACCGTGTGACATCCCGCGCGTCCACTACAACCGCCATGCGCTCCTGCGACTCGCTGATAGCCAGCTCGGTGCCGTCCAGCCCGTCATACTTGCGGGGAACCGCATCCAGATCAATCTCCAGTCCGTCAGCCAACTCCCCGATGGCGACCGAAACACCGCCGGCGCCGAAATCGTTGCAGCGCTTGATGAGGCGACACGCTTCGCCGTTGCGGAACAGCCGCTGGAGCTTGCGCTCCTCCGGCGCATTTCCCTTCTGCACCTCGGCACCGCAGGTTTCCACCGAATGGGCTGTATGCGCTTTGGAGGAACCTGTCGCACCGCCGATGCCGTCCCGTCCGGTGCGCCCGCCAAGCAGGATGACCGCATCACCGGCATCCGGGCAGGCACGGCGCACATTCTCTGCCGGTGCGGCGGCAATGACGGCACCGATCTCCATGCGCTTGGCGGCATATCCGGGGTGGTACAGCTCATCCACCATGCCGGTGGCGAGCCCTATCTGGTTGCCGTAGGAGGAGTAGCCAGCCGCCGCCGTCTGCACGATACGGCGCTGGGGCAGTTTTCCGGGAATCGTCTCGGATACAGGGCGGGTGGGATCAGCCGCGCCGGTCACGCGCATGGCAGCATACACATAGGAGCGCCCGGACAGCGGGTCACGGATGGCTCCGCCGATGCAGGTTGCAGCACCGCCGAACGGCTCGATCTCGGTCGGATGGTTGTGCGTCTCGTTCTTGAACAGAAGCAGCCAGTCCTCGTCGCGCCCGTCGTGGCTGACGGTCATTTTAACCGTGCAGGCATTGATTTCCTCGGACTCGTCCAGCTTTTGCAGCTTGCCTGCGGCACGCAGATATTTTCCCGCCAGCGTGGCGATGTCCATCAGATTGCGGGGCTTTGTACGTCCCAGTCTGCGCCGGGTTTCCTCGTAGGAATCCCACGCCGCCGCAAGGCACGGATCCTCAAACTTCACCCCGTCAATGGTTGTGAGGAAGGTTGTATGTCGGCAATGATCCGACCAGTATGTGTCGATCATGCGTATTTCGGTAACGGTCGGGTCGCGCTGTTCCGTGCGGAAATAGTCACGGCAGAACCGGATATCGTCCAGATCCATTGCCAGCCCGCGCGCCGCGATAAAGTCAGTCAGCGCGGGATCTTCCATGTCGCGGAAGCCGGTCAGGGTTTCCACATCGGTGGGCAGAGCGCAACGCATAGCGAGCGTGACAGGCTTATCCTGCGCCGCCTCGCGCGCCTCCACGGGGTTGATGACGTATTTCTTCACGGCGGCAATGTCCTCTGTCGTCAGACTACCCGACAGGATGTACACGCGTGCGGAGCGGATAACGGGACGTTCGCCGCCCGCCATCAGCTGGATGCACTGTGCCGCGGAATCCGCCCGCTGATCAAACTGACCCGGCAGGTACTCCACCGCAAAGCAGGCATCGCCGCCAGCCGGCAGCTCGGTATAGGTCACATCCAGCTGCGGCTCGGAAAATACCGTCCGCACCGCCCGGTCAAACACCTCCGCCGTCAGTCCCTCCGCATCGTACCGGTTGAGCATACGGACGCCGGTAAGGTCGGTCAATCCCAGAAAATTACGCAGTTCCCCGCACAGGCTTTCCGCCTCCTGTGCCAGCCCCTGCCGCTTCTCTACAAATACTCTGTATACCATGCGTTACTTCCCTTCTCCGACAGGCATATCATGCGCGCAGGCGCGCCTGCCGATGTCATGCCGGTAATATGCGTTTTCGAAACGGATATTCTCAACCCGTTTGTATGCCAGCTTCAGCGCGTCCGGTAACGTGTCCGCTACGGCGACCACGCCGAGCACGCGACCGCCCGCCGTCACGAGCTGTCCGTCTTTCAAAGCCGTCCCGGCTGAGTACACATACGGCAGGACATCCTCCGGAATCGTGATGGGAAAGCCTTTCTCATAGTGTGCCGGATAGCCGTCCGATGCCATGATGACGCAGGCGGCGCTCCTGTCTGCAAATGTTACGGGCACCTCGGACAGGCGTTCCTCCGTGACTGCCCGCATGACCGTGAAAAGGTCGCTTTCCAGAAGCGGAAGTACGACCTGCGTTTCCGGATCGCCGAAGCGGCAGTTGTACTCGATCACGCGCGGACCCTCCGGCGTGAGCATCAGTCCGAAATACAGGCACCCCTTGAAGGTGCGTCCCTCCGCATTCATGGCGGAGACCGTCGGCTTGAAAATGGTTTCCATGCAGATGTCGGCAATCTGACCGGTATAGTACGGGTTTGGCGCAACTGTGCCCATGCCGCCGGTGTTAAGCCCCCTGTCGCCGTCCAACGCGCGCTTGTGATCCATGGAAGACACCATCGGCACAATGGTCTTGCCATCCGTGAAGGAAAGCACCGACACCTCCGGTCCCGTCAGGTACTGCTCGATGACAATCCGCTCGCCGCTCTTGCCAAATGCCCCCTCCAGCATCATGGCATTGACTGCCGCCTGTGCCTCGGACAGGGTTTCCGCGATAATGACGCCTTTGCCCAGTGCAAGCCCGTCCGCCTTGATAACGGTGGGGAAAGACACGGTTTCCAGATAGGCAAGCGCCGCTTCCCGGTCGGTGAAAATCTCATAGGCGGCGGTCGGAATGCCGTACTTCTTCATCAGCTGCTTGGAAAACGCCTTGGAGCCTTCAATGATGGCGGCGTTGGCGCGCGGTCCGAAGCAGGGCACGCCAGCCGCCTCCAGTGCATCCACCGCACCCAGCACCAGCGGGTCATCCGGTGTGACCACCGCATACCCCACTCCGTGGCTGACGGCAAATCCGACCAGCGCCGGAATGTCGGTTGCTTTGATCGGAACGCACTCCGCATCGGCGGCAATACCGCCGTTACCGGGCAGTGCGTAAATCTTCCCGACCTCCGGGCTTTTACGCAGTGCCTTGATGACGGCGTGCTCGCGTCCGCCGCCACCGACGACCATGATATCCGTTTTCACTTCCGCACTCCTCCCGCATCAATGGTGGAACAGGCGCATATGCGTGAACGCCATGACCATACCGTGCGCATCCGCCCCGGCAATGACCAGATCGTCCCGGATGGAACCGCCCGGCTCGGCAATATAGGACACACCGCTTTTTGCCGCCCGCTCGATATTGTCCGCAAACGGGAAGAAGGCGTCCGATCCCAGCGACACGCCGGTGATGCTGTCCAGGTATGCCCGCTGTTCGGCATCGGTAAAGGGCTCGGGACGGCGGGTGAAGTACTTCTGCCAGTTGCCATCGGCGCAGACATCCTCCTCATTGCGGTTGATGTAGCCGTCAATCACGTTGTCACGCTCCGGTCTGCCCAGCGTGGGCAGGAACGGCAGATCCAGCACCTTATCGTGCTGGCGGAGGAACCATGTGTCCGCCTTGTCGCCCGCGAGCCGCGTGCAGTGTATGCGGGACTGCTGACCGGCACCCACGCCGATCGCCTGTCCGTCCACGGCGTAGCACACCGAGTTGGACTGCGTGTACTTAAGCGTGATGAGCGATACGATGAGGTCGCGCACAGCCTCGGGCGGCAGGCAACGGTTTGCCGTTACACGGTCGGAGAGCAATTCCCTGTCGATGACAAAATTGTTCCGTCCCTGTTCAAATGTCACGCCGAACACCTGCTTGCGCTCAATCGGCGCCGGCTCGTAGTCGGGGTCGATCTCCACGATGTTGTACGCGCCCTTGCGCTTGCTTTTAAGGATTTCCAGTGCCTCCGGCTCATAGCCGGGCGCGATAATGCCGTCCGACACTTCCCGCTTGATAAGCTTTGCTGTGGCAACGTCGCACACATCTGACAGGGCAACCCAATCTCCGAAGGAGCACATCCGGTCGGTTCCGCGCGCACGGGCGTAGGCACACGCCAGCGGCGAGGAATCCAGCTCCGGGACATCCTCCACAAAGCAGGCTCTCTTGAGCCTTTCAGGCAGCGGGATTCCGACCGCAGCCGAGGTGGGGCTGACGTGCTTGAAGGAAGTGACGGCGGGCAGTCCCAGCGCCGCTTTCAGCTCCCTTACCAGCTGCCACGCATTGAAGGCATCCAGAAAATTGATGTATCCAGGGCGACCGCACAGCACCCGGACAGGCAGTTCGGAGCCGTCCTCCATATAAATGCGTGCAGGCTTCTGATTGGGATTACAGCCGTATTTCAGTTCCAGTTCTTTCATACCGTATTCCTTTCCGTGTGCGCGCCGTCAGGCGTTTCGGTTGATAATGCGTTCCTGCTTCTCGCCGGAAACAATGTCCGTGTAGCGGACATACAGCGAGATGCGGTTATCCGTGTCCAGGTTGTTCCAGATGTCCGCTGTCAGGGTGTCAATGTCGTCCGGGATTGCCACGCGCTCCGGCTCGCCCCGGAAGGTGGGGAGCGGGACTCCGTCACACACATAGGTGTGAATGAAATGTCCTAAGCCCGGCAGAGCGGGATAGGAGAAGGTGAACCGGCTGGTCGCAGTCCCCTCCGGATCCGCGCTCTTGAGAATGCTCATCTCATAGGTGCAATCGCCGTAGTCAAACGTGACCATGCCGCTGATGCGCGGGGTGAAGTTCGGGCGATCCGGCTCAAAGGAGCGGGAAGCCAGCGCCTCGGAGAAGGATTTTCCGGCGGCAAGCCCGTCCCGGACGGTGTCGGTCTGATCACCGTTGGTAACAATGAGACGGTTGCCGAACTGCCGCAGGGCAGCATAGATGATAAGGCTCGGATCCTCCACGCGGGCGGGATCAAACGGCTCGGTGAACAGGTCTCCGTCGTGCAGGACAAAAACGCGGTTGCGGCTGTTTGCACTGCGTCCCATGATAAAGTAGGCGGTAACGGCGTGCGTTCCGTCCGGGGTCTTTCCGATCACGATACCTCTGCCGACGTAGCTGTTCCCTTTCAGCACATCGGACATCGGGCTGATTTCATATACGTTCATCGCTTTGCTCTCCTTCGTTTGTTCGGTCTGTCCTGCCGGTCTCCTGCAGGATATGCAGGCAGACGCGTTCGACAGAAGGGGGGTATATTTTCCATTCCGCCATGCGCATGACGCGCTGTTGGAGTGTTTCGGGCGTATCGTTGCGGCGGACGGCGACCGCCTTCTGCATGATGATCTCTCCGCCGTCCGGTATTTCGTTTACGTAGTGTACCGTTGCGCCGGTCAGCTTGACTCCGCGTGCCAGCGCCGCTTCATGTACCTTCAGACCGTAGTAACCCTTCCCGCAGAACGCAGGGATAAGAGACGGGTGGATGTTCAGAATGCGGCGGGGATAGGCGGAGGTAAACGCCGGGGACAGAATACGCATAAAGCCAGCCAGCACGATGAGATCAATCCCGTTTTCCTCCAGCAACTGATGCAGCCTTTGCTCAAAAGTATGCGCATCCGGGCAGTCCTTCCACACGACGATGGCGGACTCGATGCCGGCGATACGCGCCCGCTCCAGCGCGTAGGCATCATTCCGGTCGGAAATGACCAGGCAGATGCGTCCGGAGTGCAACGCGCCTTCCCGCTCGGCATCAATCAGTGCCTGCAAGTTGGTACCGCCGCCCGAAACCAGAACGGCAACGCGGACGTATGGCTTTTCCAGATAATTGTTGTTCATGTTCCTGTGTGCTCCTTTCGAATAACCGTCACGCGGCTCGCCTGCCTTTGCCTACAGATGCCAGCAGGGGCAGAAGCATGGCTCCGACCGAGTTGCCGAGCAGGGCGGCAAGTGTGAACAGCCACATCTGCCCGGAAAACTCCGCCGCCGCGGAAAAGTAGAAGAAATCCGCGATGGAATGCTCAAATCCGGCAAGAATGAACGCCGGAACGCAGAAGAGGATGGCGACAACCTTGCTCCGGTCGCGCCAGACAGTCACGGCAAGGTACATAAGGACGCCGCACAGTGTCGCCCGCAGGAGCGTCTGCGGAAAGTTCTGAGTCAGCTTGGCGGCGGCAACGGCGTCTGCGGCTTCCGCCGTGCTCGGGATGGCATACCGCACGGCAAGCCCCCAAAGCATCGTAGCGCTCAGATTTCCGGCAAGCCCGAGAAACAGCGCGGACAGTGCCTCCGTGTCATGCTTCTCCGGAATAAAGCCGATCCGTCCGGTATACAGAGCGTAGCCCTGCAGGCAGATGCACAGCAGTGCCACCGTGAAGAACACGGCACCGGCAATCTGCCCGACGTTCCCCATGCTCCGACAGCCGAGGAACACGCCGCCGCCGATGGCGATCAGCGTTCCGGCACACAGCCCGCTTGCATAGTGGGCAAGTACTCGCTTCAGCATAGCAGGATGCGGCTGTCGGCGTTCTCGACAATCTCGCCGATGACATACGGATCCTCGCCGTGCGCGCGCAGAATCTCCAGCGACTTCTCTGCGTCCTCAGCCGGAACGACAAGGCTCATTCCGACGCCCATATTAAAGGTATTGAACATATCCCGCTCGTCGATTCCGCCGACCTTGGCGATGAGGTCAAAGACGGGCAGCACGCGAACGTCCGCGCGGCGGATGCGGGCGCACAATCCCTCCGGGATGCTGCGCGGGATGTTCTCGTAGAAGCCGCCGCCCGTGATGTGCGAGATGCCGCGTACCGGAACCTGCTCCAGGAGAGCCAGCACCGGCTTGACATAGATGCGGGTCGGCGTCAGCAGTACCTCGCCCAGCGACCTGCCGCCCAGCTCCTCAACGGGCAGCGTCAGGTCAGCATGCTCGATATCAAACACCTTACGCACCAACGAAAAACCGTTGGAATGTACGCCGGAGGACGGCAGCGCGATTATAACATCGCCGGGACGCATGGTCTTGTTGTCAATGATACGCGCCTTATCGACCACGCCGGTCGCATACCCTGCCAGATCGTACTCGTCAACGGGGTAGAAGCCGGGCATTTCGGCAGTCTCACCGCCGATGAGCGCCGCGCCGGACTGCACGCATCCCTCGCTCACGCCCTTTACGATATCGGCGATACGCTCCGGTACGTTCTTTCCGCAGGCGATGTAGTCCAGGAAGAACAGCGGTCTTGCGCCGCAGCAGATGACATCGTTGACGCACATGGCGACACAGTCAATCCCGACTGTGTCATGCTTGTCCATACGGAACGCCAGCTTGAGCTTGGTCCCCACGCCGTCGGTTCCGCTGACCAGCACAGGGCGGGTCATTCCGGTGACGTCCAACTCGAACAGCCCCCCGAAACCTCCCACATCGGAGCAGACTCCGGGCGTCACGGTACGCAGGATATGCTGTTTCATCAACTCGACTGCGCGGTACCCCGCCGTGATGTCCACGCCGGCTGCGGCGTAGCTTTCGGACTTGGATTGTGTGTTCATTTTCCGTTTCCTCCGTTATGTTTTTGTAAATAATCCACTTTCAATCATTGGGTGTTGCAACTGCCGACTGCCTGCTGCAACGGTTATATTCAGCCCTGCGACTGTGTGCCGGACTGCAGAGCGGCGTCCTTTTCCAGCACTGCTGCCGCCTCCCGTGCGCGGCGCTCGTCCAGCGCGGCGGCAAGCTCCGGATCGCCGACAGCCAGTATCTCGGCAGACAGTAAGGCGGCATTGACGGCCCCGTTCACGGCAACCGTAGCGACAGGAATGCCGCCCGGCATCTGCACGGTGGACAGAAGCGCGTCCATGCCGTCGAAGCAGGACGATTTACAGGGAATGCCGATCACGGGCAGCGTGGTACGGGCAGCCAGTGCCCCTGCCAGATGAGCTGCCATACCGGCGGCTGCAATCAGCACACCGAAGCCGTTCCGGCGGGCATTTGCGGCAAAAGCCGCCGCCTCATCCGGCGTCCGGTGTGCCGAGAAAATGTGCATTTCGTAAGGGATATGCAAAGCTTCCAGCGTATCCGCCGCCTTGCGGACCACCGGAAGGTCACTGTCACTGCCCATGACGATTCCGACTTTTTTCATACTGCGTTTCCTCCTCATATTCCGGTTCCGGAGCGTACCCCGTTCCGGTACATACAAAAAGAGCGCACAAATCCCCCTTATCGGAAATCCGTGTGCCCAGACGGTCGGCATACGCGGCGCCCGACCGGACGTGCGTATATCGGGGGCTTTCCCCCGTACATACCCTGCTCCCCTGTGGTACACCCACATTCTCCGTCAGTTGCAAGGCACGGTATTCAGTTGCACGGGCTGAGCGTCCGCGCGCGCACCGGTCTCCCAGTGAACGACCCCATTATACCATACGGGGGCGGGTTTGTCAAGGGAGAGGGCTGGCTCAAAAAGCTCAAATTTTCAGGTTTCTTGCACGCGGGGTATTGACAAATTGCCGGAAGTGTTGTATTATTGTCTTAGAACAAGCGTACAAGCGCCACAGGCAGGGAGGGCAGAAGCAAATGACATGGCAGTTCCGCGGGCATTCGCCCGTCTACCGGCAGATCGTCCGGCATATCCGGGCAGACATACTGAACGGTTGCTATCAGCCCGACGAACAGATTCCGCCGGTGCGACAGCTTGCCATGGAGGCAGGCGTCAATCCCAACACCATGCAGCGTGCGCTGTCTGCGCTGGAGGACGAGGGACTGCTGGTCAGCCGCGGAACGGTCGGGCGGTTCGTCACATCGGACGAGGCAGCGCTGGAGCGCGCACGCCGGACTGCCCGTCAGGACGCGCTGGAAAAGCTCGCCGAGGATGCACAGGCTGCAGGGCTGACGCTTGACGATCTGGTACAGTATATCCGGGAGGAGGCGCAATCCGCCGCAATCCCCTCAGACGACCCTGACCCACATGTATGAAAGGAGTTAGCCACCATGTCATCAATTACAGAAACCGCCAGCCCGGCACAGGCTCCGGTGCTGACCTGCTCCCGCTTATGTAAGAGCTACCGCGCGGGACAGCCGGTCCTTCAGGATCTCAACATCAATTTGACCGGCGGAAAGATTGTCGGTCTGCTTGGTCCAAACGGATGCGGAAAATCCACGCTGCTCAAGCTGATCTCCGGGTTGCTGGTCCCGGACAGCGGAGAGATCTCCGTCTGCGGTGCCCCCAGAAGCGAAGCCTCCAACGCGTTGATTTCCTACCTGCCGGAGCGCACGTACTTCAACAACAGTATGCGTATGGAGGACATGATCGCACTGTTTTCCGACTTCTTCCCTGATTTCGATGAGGCATGTGCCAGACATATGTTGGCAGATCTCGGCATCAGGACGGACAGCCGCTTCCGGACGCTGTCAAAAGGAACCAAGGAAAAGGCGCAGCTGGTGCTGGTCATGTCACGCAAGGCACGGCTCTACCTTTTGGACGAACCCATCGGCGGTGTGGATCCTGCCGCGCGCGACTACATCCTGCAAACCATCATCGGGAATTACAGCCCGGACGCCGCCGTCATCATCACAACGCACCTGATTGCCGACGTCGAACCGGTACTGGACGAGTTCGCCTTTATGGGCTACGGCGGGCAGATACTCCGCGCCGGAGTCGCAGATGAGGTTCGGGAGGAAACCGGAAAAACACTGGATCAGCTGTTCAGGGAGGTGTTCAAATGTTCGGCAAGTGTCTGAAGCATGACCTGCGTGCCATCTGGCGGGTATGGTGGATCGCGGCTGCCAGCGCATTCGGCATGGGCGCCGTCGGCTCCCTCGCCGTGCGCGGCATAATCGAAGTCAATCTTCATATTGAGGAAGTGAACGGTGCCGCCGTTTTCTTCCTGTCACTCGTGCTGTCGGCGGTTGCAATAGCGGCGTTTTTCGCAGTTGTTGCCTTCTGCGTTATCTCCACCATTCTCGTTTATGTCCGGTTTTTCAAGAACTTCTTTTCTGACGAAGGATATCTGACCTTTTCGCTCCCCGTGCCCCGCCGCACGCTGTACCTTGCGAAAACCGTCAATGCGCTGATCTGGGATCTGGCTACGGTCGGCGTTGTTGCCCTGATCGTTACGCTCGCCGTACTCATCATCCCGACTCCCTGCTTTACCGAATGGAGCACCTGCTCGGTCGGCCCTGTTGACCTGACCCTGTTCCGGGCGTTCGGACGGACTACGGCGGAGCTCTGGAACCGATGCGGCGCCTGGCTTCTCCTGTACGGGCTGGAGTTCCTGTGCGGATGCGTTGCCCTCATCCTGATGGACAGCGGGCTGGTACAGCTTTGCATCACGCTGGGAGCTGTCGTTGCAAAAAAGCACAAGTTTCTGGCAGCGGTCGGCATCTACTACGCAGTGCAGACCGGCTTGGGGATGCTGATGCAGTTGCTCGGCACCTCCATGCTTCTGAACATGGGACAGGGCGTCACATTCCTGGTCGGGCAGATGAATCCGGCATTCCGTTACCCGGCACTTGCCGTGCTTATTCTGCTCGCCATCGCCGTGACGGCAACGATCGGCGTCATCCTGCATTTTATCGCGCTGGATAAGCTGGAACGCCGGCTGAATCTGGCATAAGGGGGTGTGCATCATGAAAAAGCTGTTTGTATCCTTTCTTTTGCTTCTGACACTCGCCCTGTGCCTGCCGCTATCCCTGCCTGTCTCGGCGGCCCCGGCATCCGACCAGAACCGCACGGGAGCGGTGACATGGAAGCTGGATGGTGATACGCTGACCGGCGATGATACGGCATATACCCGCTATCTCCTGCCGCCCGGTTACCGCGTTGCGCAAAACTCCTGCTATGTGTACGGCAACAAGATACGGGCATCGGACGGAGGGTTCTACTCCGTGCACCGCCCGCTGCATTCGACCGATTTTGTCTGGCTGAGCGGGCCGAGTGGGGACGTTGCTGCGGTATTCGCAACGCCTGACGGCACCGCCGCTCTGAAACGCTTCCTGTCCGACGGGCAAGGCAGCTATGCCCTGTACCCCGAAACGGGCACGCGCACCCCGACCGTTGCCCCTGTCACGGCGGATTGGCTCAACGCCCTTCCGGACGCCGGGGAGCACCGCACGGTGGATGTGAGAACGTTGCTCGATATGCCCATGTGTGCGATACGCTTCTCCGATGCGACCGGATGCGTGTACACCGTGTCCGGCGGGTTGTACACCTGCGAGGAGGGTTACCTGTATGTGGACTACCGAGCGCTGGGAAATCAGCACTTTGATGCCAACGGGTACTTTTCCTACCGTTCCGGCAATGTGGATGCTTTCCTGCTCCGTGGAGATGCCGCACTGGCGGTGCAGCAGACAATCGACAGCGCCGCCGAACTGAAATCCGATGTCCGATACGAGGATTACGATGAGATCCCGTGGGAGGGAAACAATGAGAGCGCAGTCCCGGTGTTCTGGGTTTTCTATGTCCTGAATGGGTTTCTCGTGCCCGTCGCTCCATTGGTAGTGGGGTTGGTTATGGCACATTCCGACAAACACGGCAGGCAGAAACGCTGGTACATTCTGTCCGGGATTGCCGGCATCTGGATCCTGCTATCCGTCCTGCTCGCCCTGTTGCTCACGCTGTAAGAACGGCAGGAAGCGGCGAACGGCGAGAGCAATGCAAAAAACTCAAAGGCTTTTGGCAAATCCTGTTGCCAAAAGCCTTTTTCTGTGGTATAATATAGCCGAAATATTTTGCAAAGGAGAGTTCCTATGGCACTTGAAAGAGAACAGGTTCCCGCCAACCGGAAATGGCGGACAGAGGATATTTTCGCAACGCAGGAGGATTGGGAGGCACTGTACGGCAAGGTTGAGGCGGCTGTCGCGGAAAAGCCCGGCTTTGCTGCGTATCAGGGCAAGCTGACCGACGCAGCCACCGTGCTGGAATGCATGGAAAAGCTCAACGCCATCATGCTGGATGTCATTCGGCTGGACGTGTACGCCTTCATGCGCGGCGACGAGGATACCCGTAAATCCGAATTCGTGGCACTCAAGTCCCGGATGTCCCAGCTGGAGATGAAGCTGGCGGCGGAGACGGCATTCATAACCCCCGAGCTGACTTCCCTGCCTGCCGAGACGCTGGAGGCGTTCGCCGCCGACCCGCGCCTTTCCGATTACGACTACACCTTGCGTCTGCTCATCAAGGAAAAGCCGCACGTCCTTTCACAGGAAACGGAGGAGGTTCTTTCGCAGGGCGCCCGCGTGTTTGACAGCAGCCGTCAGATTTTCGGTATGCTGGACAACGCCGACTTCCCCTTCCCCACCATCAAGGTAGACGGCAAGCCCGTGGAGGTTACGCACGGCGCTTACGGAATGCTGCTCCAGAACCCCGACCGCCGGGTACGCAAGGCGGCGTTCCAGGCGTACTACAAAGCGTATATCGGGCTCATCAACACCATTACCGCCACCTATGTGGCAAACGTGGACAAGGACGTTTTCATTGCCCGCGCTCGGAAGTATGACTCCTGCCTTGCCATGGCAATGGCGTCCGAGGATGTTGATATCAAGGTCTACCACAATCTTTTGAAGTCGGTCAACAAGAATCTGCCGCTCCTGCACCGCTACTACCGCGACCGCAAGAAGATGCTCGGCTACAAGTCCATGCATATGTATGACGTGTATACCACGGTCGTGGAGGACGCGGAGATCAAGGTGGACTACGAGGAAGCCTTCCGCATCGTCAAGGAGGGGCTTGCCCCGCTGGGTGAGCGGTACCAGGCTCTTTTGCAGGAGGCGCACGACAGCGGCTGGATTGACGTGGAGGAGACCGCCGGAAAGCGCAGCGGCGCTTACAGCATCAGCGTGTTCGGTCTGCCGCACCCCTATGTTCTGCTCAACTATCAGCCTACCACCAGCAACGTTTTCACGCTGGCACATGAGCTGGGGCACGCCATGCATTCCTATCACTCCGAGCGTGCCCAGCCGCAGGAAAAGTCGGATTACAAGATTTTTGTTGCCGAGGTTGCCAGCACGGTCAACGAGGTGCTACTGGTCAAGTACCTGCTGAAGCACACGGACGATCCCAAGGTCAAGAAATACCTGCTCTCTTACTACATGGACACGCTCAAGGGCACGCTGTTCCGCCAGACGCAGTTCGCCGAGTTTGAATTCATGGCGCACGACATGGCGGAAAAGGGACAGCCTCTGACCAAGGACGTGCTGAATGATGCCTACCTGACGCTCAACCGGAAGTATTACGGGCGCTCGGTCGTTTCCGATCCCGAGATCGCCTACGAATGGGCGCGGATCCCGCACTTCTACCGCTCCTTCTACGTATACAAGTACGCAACGGGTATCATCTCCGCCGTGTCCATCGCCGAACGCATTTACAGCGAGGGCGCACCCGCAGTGGAGGACTACTTCCGGTTCCTGTCCTCCGGCGGCAGTGACAGCCCCGTTGAGTTGCTCAAGCTGGCAGGCGTTGACCTGACCAAGCCCGATGCCTTTGCCGCGGCGATGGCGTCCTTCAAATCGGCTCTTGAGCAGTTTGAGGCGCTGGAATAATCCACGTGCCTGGCGCAATTCCGAAGAAAGGAAACTTTTGCTGACGCAAAAGCCATGGTCATGCTCATGGAAACACCCGCATCCACGTTCTATCTGAATCTGAATGCCGAAAACAACAACACCTACATCGCCTCAAACGGCATCGCCGAGGCGGCAACGCAGGTAGCCGACGGCGTCCTCCGCCTGGCGGACGGGCGGGGCGAAATACACCTGGAGCGCCAGTCGCTCCCCGGCGGCGCCACGCTCCAGCGCACAATACTGGTCAACACGGGCGACACGGCTCTGCTCGCGGACACGCTGAGCGCCGCGTTCCTGACCGGCATCGGCTCGGACGGGGAGCGCCGCTGGGACGATGACCGTTTCCGCGTCCACTTTGCATACAGCTCGTGGCAGGGTGAGGGGCAGTGGCGGCATATGTCGCCGGAGGACGCCGGACTGTATAAGACCTACAATCATCATTCGCAAACCTCGGTACGACTGCGCAGTGTCGGTACGTGGAGCACTGCCAAGTATTACCCCCTGCTCCTGCTGGAGGATACCGAACTGCACCGCACGCACTTTTTTGAGGTGCTGGTTGGCGGGACGGGCTGGCAGATTGAGCTGTGCGCGCGCGGGCACCGGGAGGACAGCACCCTTTGCGTCTTCCTGGGTTCCGCCTGCGAGGGCAACGATGGCTGGACGCTCACACTGGCGCCGGGAGAGCGCTATACCACCTGCCCGGCTCTGTACGGTTGCGTCGAGGGCGGCTTTGAAGAAGCGGTCGCAGCGCTGACCGGCGCCAAGCGTGCCCTGGCACTGCGCCGCCTTCCGGGCGGTGTTCCGCCGCTTTGCTTCAACGATTACATGAACTGCCTGTGGGCACTGCCGACACGCGAAAAGCTGATTCCTCTCATGGATGCCGCCGCCCGTGTGGGAGCGGAGTATTTCGTCATTGACGCAGGCTGGTTCCGGACATCCGGCAACTGGAGCGCGGATATGGGCGACTGGGAACCGTGGGACGAGCTGTTCGGCGAGGGCGGCGTCCAGGGGATTCTGGACGAGATCGTTGCGCGCGGCATGAAGCCGGGCGTCTGGCTTGAGATCGAATCGGTTGGAATCAACTCCGCCTTCGCCAAAGCACACCCGGAGGCGTTGCTGTACCGTCACGGGCACGTGATCGGCAAGGACCGTTGCTTCATGGATTTCCGCAATCCTGCGGTCCAGGCTCACATCCGTGGCGTATTCGACCGCCTGTACCGCATGGGATTCCGCTACGTAAAGAATGACTACAATCAGTCTGTCGGTGTGGGCATTGATACGCCAGGCGCTCCCGACCGGAACGGAGCACTTGCGCTTGGCGACCATGCCGCCGCCGTGCTGTCGCTGGTGGACGAGATCTGCACTGCGTACCCCGACTTCATCATTGAAAGCTGCTGCTCCGGCGCCATGCGTTCGGACTTCGGCGCTGTGCGCCACTTTTACCTGCAGTCCAGCAGCGACCAGGAGGATTACCTGAGAACGCCATCGGTTATCACGGGGTTGTCTGCCTGCCTGCCGCCGGAGCGGGTCGGCGTATGGGCGTGCCCCTACCCGGTTGCGATCGACTACCGGGACAGCTTCCGTCCTTCGGCAGAATTTACCGCCGGCTTCGCGGACGGGCGCGTCACAGTACACAACATGGTTTCCGGTCTTATGGGGCTGATGTATTTGTCGGGACACATTGACTGTGCCGATGAGTTCAACCTCTCGCTCATGCGTCAGGCGGCGGATATCTATAAACGCAACCGCACGATTACGGCGCGCGCCGTACCGGTTTTCCCGGCGGGCACCCTGCGGCTGTCCGGACGGGAGACCTTCCCTTACGGTCTGCTGGATCGTGAAGGCGGCAAACTCCTGCTGGCGGTCTGGTCCACCGCTCTGCCGGACGGAACACCGCTTCGGACGCAGATCAACCTGTCCCGCTATGCGGGCGCGTGGCGCATCGCGGATGTCTACCCTGCCCTGCCCGGTTATACCGCCTCGGTTTCGGGAGCCACCCTGACAGTCACGTTACCGGAGCGCGGCAGTGCCGCATATATCGAACTGGATATTCTGTAAGCTGGAGGAAAACGTTATGCCTGAGGAAGTTTATTCAATCCCGCTGGTAAAGCTGGCGCAGGAGTTCTCTTTGGAAGAAATCGTGATCCCGGACAACTACAACGACATTCTGATTACTACGCCGGAGATCAGCCGTCCCGGGCTGGCTCTTGCCGGCTTCTTTGAGATATTTGATGCGGAGCGCATCCAGATGATCGGCAATGCAGAGCACCGCTACCTCATCGGGCTTGAGCCGGAGGAGCGGCGCCACCGCATCGTCAATTACATTCAGGCACGTCCCGTAGCGGTTCTGTACACCACGGCACTGCCGGTCTTTGAAGAAATGGCGCAGGAGGCACGCAAGGTCGGCGTCCCCATCCTGCGCACGGAAAAGAAAACAAGCCCGATCATGGCTGCTATGATCGGATCACTCAATACGCATCTTGCCCCCCGCATAACGCGGCACGGGGTGTTGGTTGAGGTGTATGGCGAGGGTATGCTGCTGCTGGGCGACAGCGGCGTCGGCAAGAGCGAAACCGCCATTGAACTGATCAAGCGCGGACACAGACTGATCGCGGACGATGCCGTGGAAATCAAGCGTGTATCGGACAAAACACTGCTCGGCACGGCACCGGAGATCATTCGCCACTATGTGGAGCTGCGCGGTATTGGCATCGTGGATGTCCGGCGTCTGTTCGGCATGGGTGCGATCAAGACCACCGAGCGCATTGATCTGGTTATCAACCTGGAGAACTGGATTCAGGGCAAGATGTATGACAGACTGGGTCTTGACGAACAAAAGACCAACATTCTGGGCATTGATGTTCCGTCCATCACCATCCCCGTCAAGCCCGGTCGGAACCTCGCCATCATTCTGGAAATTGCCGCCATGAACAACCGTCAAAAGAAAATGGGCTACAACACCGCCGAGGAATTCAACAAAAGGCTCATGGAACAGATGGGGCTGAACAGCTGATATGGACACCGCCGATCTCACGCCTGCACCGCTCCGGCACATAGGCGGACTCTTCCCGGCGGTACGCCGAATGCCGAACCCGCCGCCGGACGCAGGTGTGCTGTACGCGGCGCTGTGTGCTGACTTTCCGGACAGTGACAGTCTTGATTATCTTGCTGACCTTGCGCGCGGCGTAAACGCCCCGATCCGGCTGTTTGCACTGTCCCTTCTGCCGCCTTTGCTGTCTGCAGCGGGCGTAACGTCCGCCGGCTGCTCGTTGCGCCGTGACGCGAATGGGCGCCCGTTCCTGCTGACGCGGGACGGCGCGGCTCTGAACGCAGACTTCAGCCTGTCACATTCCGCCGCACACGTCGCCTGCTTTCTGTGGGCAGGCGGCGGGCGGGTCGGCGTGGATGTAGAGGAGCCTGTTCCGGAAGCGCGCGCCCGGAGGCTGGCGGCGCGTTTTCTATCCGAGCAGGAGCGGGCGCTTCTGCCCGAGGGCGGGGTATCGGCAGGCTTTACGCGTATCTGGACACGCCGCGAGGCGCTCTGCAAGCAGGATGGCGGCGGTCAGCCCCTGCGTTTTGATTCCACCACGCCGCCCCCCGACGTACAGATTGCATCCTTCTGCCTGCCGGACACCGGCGCGTTCCTGTCGGTCTGCCTGCCGCTCGGAATGCAGGCTCCCTGAGCGGAGTGGGCAATCGGTAAAGGTGCCACCGCGTTCCCTGTACAGGGGAACCGTCATACGGAGGAGAACATGGACAACATCATGCACTGCCATTCACCGCTCGGCGACATAACGGTTGTCAGCGACCAAACAGGGGATGCGCTGATCGGGCTTTGGTTTGATGGACAACGCGGCTTCGACAACGCATTGTCCGAGCGAGTTTCGCCACGTCCGTTCCCGGTCCTCCGGGAAGCGGAACGTTGGCTGGACATCTACTTTTCCGGGCGTAAGCCGGAGTCTATGCCCCGGTTATCACCGGTCGGCTCCCCATTCCGTCTTGCCGTCTGGCGCATTCTGCTCGACATTCCCTGGGGACAGGTCGTAACATATGGGGACATTGCCCGTCGGCTGGAAACGGAGCGCGGCGGTCGGGTATCCGCGCAGGCGGTCGGCGGTGCCGTCGGGCACAACCCCATATCGTTGATGATTCCCTGCCATCGCGTCATCGGCGCCGGCGGCAATCTGGTCGGCTATGCTGGCGGTTTGCCGCGCAAGCGTTATCTGCTGGAGCTGGAGGGCGTAGATGTATCCGGATTGCGCCCCCCGCAGGTAGCCTGTCATGGAACAGGCGCACAACAATATCCGTAAATGCCGCATTTTCACGCGGCGGTAGCAAGGAGGTGACAGGTATGCAGGAAACAGAACAGCATCTGCCCACGGAATGGTGCAATGCAGTGGACGAGAATATACAAAGCGGGCTGTCCGAATTGTGGATTCTATCCCTGCTCGCAGAGCGGGATATGTACACCTATGAGATCCGGCAGGAGCTTGTCCGGCGGAGTGCCGGTACGCTACGGCTGAAGGACGGATCCATGTACGCCCCCATGTACCGTATGCGGGAGCGTGGGCTGATCTCAGCCCGACAGGTTACGGTCGGAAAGCGCCGCGTCCGGATGTACTACCACCTGGAAGAACCGGGGCGGATGTACCTGCTTTATGCCGCTGATCGCTTCCGTGAAATATTCCGCCTGACAGCCGCCCTGCTTGACGGAGACAGGACGTAATGAAAATTCAGGAAATTCCCCTTGAAAAAAACGCTGTTTTGTGCTATACTGTACTTAGGGAGTTTCAAAACATTCATCGCACGATGAATAGGCGGTGCCCCACAGGCGGCAGAGGATTGCCGCAACCGAATATGTAAGGAGGAAAACAGTATGACAAAACGGATCATCACCATCAGCCGTGAATTCGGAAGCGGTGGACATACCATTGGAAAAGCAGTTGCCGAGCGGATGGGCGTTTCCTTCTATGACAGTCAGCTTATCAGCAAGGTGGCAAAGCAGAGCGGGCTGTCTGAAGAATTCATCCGCGACAACGAGGAATACGCTTCCCACGCAAACAGCTTCCTGTATCAGATCGCCATGAGTGCGGCTGGCTCCTACGGCTACCCGTCCATTTACCAGAAACTCTACGAGGCGCAGACACACGTCATTGAGGAGCTGGCAGAAAAGGAAGCCTGCGTCATTATGGGGCGCTGTTCGGACTACATCCTGCGCGGACGCACCGACTGCCTGCACGTTTTCATTCACGCAGACAACGCACACCGCGCCAAGCACGTGTTGGAACGGTACGGCGCGACCGAAAAGCCGGTTGAACAGCGGCTCAAGGAAATGGATAACAGGCGCCGCAATTACTACCGCTTCCACACTGACCGCGATTGGGGCGTATGCAACAACTATCACCTCGCGCTGGACAGCGGACTGCTCGGGGAGGAAAAATGTGTGGAGCTGATCCTGGACGCGGCTGACTTCAAATGCCGGTGAGCAAGAAACAGAGACGATTGCCCTGTGGCTTTCGTCTCTGTTCTTTTTTTGCCATATAAACCGGAGGGGATTCTTATCCCAACAGCCCGCGATCACTCGAAAACTCGCTGCCGCTGCTGACCGAGAATTTCTCCAAAAGGTCAGTTACCGTGAGATTTTTCTTTTCCTCGCCTGAAATATCCAGGATGATGTTGCCGGCGTGCAGCATAATCAGGCGATCTCCGTAGCGGATAGCGTCCCGCATATTGTGCGTTATCATCAGGGTGGTCAGCCTTTCCTCCAGTACGATGCGTTCGGTGATGGACATGACCACCGATGCGGTTTTAGGATCAAGCGCCGCCGTATGCTCATCCAACAGCAACAGGCGCGGCTTTTGAAGCGTAGCCATCAGCAACGTCAGGGCTTGGCGCTGACCGCCCGACAGCGTTCCGGCTTTGGCGGTCAGACGATTCTCCAGCCCCAGCCCCAGCTCGGTCAGCTTGCGGCGGTACTCCTCGCGTTCCGCCCTCCGGATGCCCGGCATCAGCGTGCGGTGCCGTCCCCGGCGGAACGCAAGCGCCAGATTTTCCTCGATCTGCATCGCTGCGGCGGTTCCCAGCATGGGATCCTGATACACGCGCCCGAGATACTTGGCACGTTTATGCTCCGGCAGGCGGGTGACGTCGATTCCGTCCAGCAGGATACTGCCGCTGTCCGGACGCCATGTGCCGCAAATGGCATTCTGCATGGTGCTTTTCCCGGCGCCGTTCCCGCCGATAACCGTCACGAACTCGCCCTCTTTCACAGTCAGGCTTAATCCGGCGAGCGCTACCTTCTCGTCCACGGTTCCTTTGTTGAAGGTTTTGACTACATTGCGCATCTCAAGCATGATTGTTCCCTCCCTTTGCCGCCTTGGACGTATGGCACGCCTCCCGGACGGTCTTCTGCAGGTACGGTATACCGAGGAACAGCGCGACTACGACCGCCGAGAACATCTTGAGCAGGTCGGCGTCGAAGCCGAGAAAAATAACCGTCTGGTACACGAGATAATAGATAACGGCTCCGATTGCAACCCCCGTTAGCCGCACGGCAAAATTCGGGGAGATATGCCGCACGACCGCCTCGCCGATAACGACAGCGGCAAGCCCGATGACCACGGCGCCGCGCCCCATATTGATATCGGCATACCCCTGATACTGGCAGAGCAGTCCTCCGGACAGCGCGACCAGACCGTTGGACAGCGCCAGACCGATAACCTTATTGACGCCGGTATTGATGCCCTGCGCCCGGCTCATAGCAGGGTTGCAACCGGTCGCCCGGATGCCGCAACCCAGCTCGGTGCCGAAAAACAGGTACAGTATGCCGATAACTGCCGCCGTTGCAATCCCCAGCAGGAGCAACGCCGCAGGAATGTCCATTTGGGAAAGCAACACCGTATACGACCGCGCCGGAATTGCCTGATTCGCCTTACCAAGAATCTTCAGATTGACCGACCACAGAGCCATTTGAGTCAGAATGCCTGCCAGAATAGCAGGAATACCCAATCCGATGTGCAACGCCCCCGTGATACTGCCGGCGACCAGCCCGACCAGAAAAGCACACAGCAGCGCCAGCCACGGGTTGATGTTCCGCATGATCAGAACCGTGCATACGGCGGCACCGGTGCATATGGAACCGTCCACTGTCAGGTCTGCGATATCCAGAATCCTATATGTGATATAGACGCCGATTGCCATGATACCCCATATCAGACCCTGCGCAATGGCACCGGGAAGTGAGGAAAACCAGTTTCCCATATATCAAAACTCCTTTTCGTTGCGTGTGCGGACAATGGCAGCGTCAGCCAAGCGGCGCGTAGCCGGCAGGCGGCGTAATACCCAGGGCAGCGCACATATCCGCGTTGTACTTTTTGGCGGCAAGCGCATACGCAATGGGCATGGTCGAAATATCCGCCTCACCCTTCAGAATTTTGGCAGCCATCTCGCCGGTCGTATAGCCGAGATCATAGTAGCTGATGGAAAGAGTCGCCACACCGCAACCGATGCAGATGCCGGATTCGCCCGCGATAACAGGCACCTTCTGCGCCCGGACAACGCCGCCGATTGCCTCCGTGCAGGTCGCCGCCGTGTTGTCTGTCGGGATATAGAGGACATCGCTGTCGGCAGCCGCCCGCGTTGTGACAGACACCACGTCATTGGTATCCGAGAAAGCGTAGCGGGTACAGGTCAAGCCCTTTCCGCCCAGATACTCCTCCATGACCTTGACCTGATATTCGGAATTCGACTCTGCAGAGCAATACAGGATTCCCACCTTTTGGGCTTCCGGGAACAGCTCCATCAGCATATCTCCCTGCTCAGTCAGCGGTGCAAGGTCGGATGTTCCGGAAACATTGCCGCCGACGGTTCCGTTGAAATCCTTCAGATTCAGCGCCCCGCCGTACTCGGTGACGGATGTGCCGAGAATCGGGATGGTGCTGGTCGCGTTGTATGCCGCCTGCAGGGCGGCGGTCGCGTTCGCCATTATCAGATCCACCTTTTTGGAAACGAAGGAATTTACAATGGTGTTGCAGATATTGCTGTCTCCAGCCGCGTTCTTCAAGTCAAATACTACATTGTCTGCGCCCAGTTTGTCCTTGAGCGCATCCTGAAAACCCCGCGTGGCAGCATCCAGCGCATCATGCGTTGCCAGCTGGCAGATGCCGACGGTATAGACCTTTTTGCTCTCGCCGCACGAGGAAAAGGACAACGCGGATGTGAACGCCAGCACAAGTGCCAGCACGGTTGCAAGTACGGTTTTGCGGTTCTTCATAACTGATTCCTCCGTTGTGAATAAATAATCGGACTGTTTGCAGGAAGACGGAATTTGCAGGTTTTGTATCCGGGCAATGCGTTCCTGCTCCGGATAAAACAATACCGCACGGATCCGTGATCCATGCGGCAAACGCCCGTTCCATCCTGCCTTTTCGGTAAGGCGAAGGACTTTCTTTCACGCAGGCACCTGTTCATGAGCATCACAAATCGCTTTTACTTCACTGCTGTACAGATAAAAGTAAAAGTAATAATAGCTATAGTAGCGATTTGCACTGTTCCTGCCACCGGTTCTGCCGAGCATGTCCTCCGTTCCCCTTTCCTGAAAAAGTTGCATTGAGTATACCACAGTGCGAGCCGTTTGTCAAGTGGATTCTGAATTTTTTTGCAGCAAATCCTGCATTTTTTGTGAAGCCCAACGTTTTATCCGATTTGCCCCGTGTTATCGCAGGCGCAAACAGCCGACTCAGTACCCGAGGATCGTTTCCTTCTCCGGCGCTGTTACCCCGCAAAAATCCGATCCTGCCCCTTGACATATACCGCAAAACATGATATACTTTACCCGTAGCCGCGCCGGACGGTCGCGTGCCGTCACACCGAAAGGCAGCAGTACGAGGAAAGTCCGGGCATCACAGGGCAAGATAACTGATAACATCAGCCGTGGGCAACCACCGGAAAAGTGCAACAGAAATAAACCGCCCCGGCGCACGCGTCGGGGTAAGGATGGAAAGGCGAGGTAAGAGCTCACCCATTTCCATGGTAACATGGATCTGCTGTAAACTCTATCCGATGCAACACCGTAAGTGCGATGGGAAAAACCATCCGGTCTGCCCGGCCGCCTCCCTTACGGGAGGGTGTTTTGGGTGGCACGGGGCGGGGGAGACGCCGCTCCGGAGCGCTCCCGGCAACGGGACGCACAGATAGATGACCGTCGCCCCGCGAGGGGCACAGAACCCGGCTTACAGGCGCGACTGCACAAAAAAAGGATCGGATGAGTATGTCCGATCCTTTTTTCGTGTCTGTATGTCCCGGCAGTCCGTCATATCCCGGACAGCACGGCGGCAAGCGCCGCGCTCACATAGCCGAGCAGGCATTCCGCTTCGGAAAACGTGTTGCCGGATGCGCCAAGCTCCAGCGTCAGAAGGCAGGGTGATGGGTACCCGTCGGCGTACTCGGTGCCGCAGAGTCCGGTCGGTATCAGCCCTTGCGATGCTCGCAGATACACCGGGCGCGCAAGAGTCGGAGACACGGAGAACAGCGCCTGCCGCAAGGCAATCGCCAGCGCCAAATCGGTCGCGGAGCCGTCCGGCTGTGCGCCGCGTCTCAGAGCATCCACAATAAACCGTGCCTGTGCGGCTGACTGTCCCCTGACCGTTCCGTAGGTAGCAAGCCGCTCGTTCCCCACGGTTTCCGCGCTGCGCCGCACATCCAGCACCAGCGTGATATTTCCGTACAGGCGGCAGTAATAGCGAGCCAACGCCTGCGTTCGGGTATAGCTCTCCCGCACGGAACTGTCCGGCGTCAATCCGGATAGCGCACTGCCGACAAATACAACGCGTACCCCCCGTGCGCGCAGAGCCTCCGCCAATCCCGTTGCCAGATCAGATACCGTTCCGGCGGCATCGCCCCCGCGGTAACTTTCGTAGGGGTGCGAGCAGACTATCAGCACGGTCGGCGGCTCGACGCCCGCATAGATCCACTCTCCCGTTGGCGGGGAGATGAACCGGTCGGTGTCATTCCACACGTAGTGGGCACCGCGCTCGCTCTCGCTCATATCCCGGTATGCAATACCCGGCGCATTCTCCGGGCAACACGAGGTTTCCGGCGCGCCCGTCGGTTCTTCCGTCCATACGGACGTGTCCGGCGGCAGTGTCGAAGGCTCTGTTTCATCTTCATCTGTCTCCGCAGGGTCAGTCTCCGGCAGCGGTTCCGTGGCAGATCCGGCATTTCTGTCCGGTTCCGCCCGGGTTATTTCCGCCGCCGTCGGTGTTTCGGTTGTTCCGTCCGGCGCTTCCGTTTGTCCGACACCGGATGCGGATTGTCCGGTGGGCGGCAATCCGGCACTGCTCATGAGGCGGCACAATGCAGACAGCCACCCGTGCCCGCCCGAAGTTCCCGCCTGTCGGAAGACGGGTATTACCGCCGCCATCAGGCACAGCACGACCAGCAGGCAGACTGTTGCCGTCCGTGCCCGTTTTCCCAAACGATACCGCCCCCGTATCGGCAAGGAACCGCTTCCCCGCCCTCCGAAGATTGTCCCGGTGCCGTCTGTCCGCCGGATTGCCTGCGTCCCAGCCGGGATCGGGAGTCCTCCCTGTCGCCTGCTTGTATCCATAGCAACCCCTCCTCCGCCTTGTGATTCGGAGCAGTATATGCAGGGGACGGGGGGACTATGTTCTTTCGTCCTGATTTATCGGAACACCCGTCCGCCGCAGGGCGTTTTTTTATCACCAGCCTGCAATCACGATATAAACCAGCATAACAAACAGTATTCCAAGCATGACCACAACAAGGATGACTCTGTCCAGGAAAGACAAGCTTTTAACGAAGAAAAAGCCTACCAGACAACCAATCAGTGTGATCAGCATAAAGGTCAGCGCAATCACCATATCAATTCTTATTCTTAGAAGAACCGCGTTTACGGGCAAGACTGCAGATAGATTCGGTTAACTCCGGCAAATGCAAGCCGAGCCACGTCATATTCCCGAAAGATTCGGAAAGATCCGCATGGTTTTCTATCATAACTGAATTGAGCAGAACAGATTCAAAAAGAGTTCCTTTTTCAACGGTACACGAAAAGGTCGGAACAACTTCTGAGCAAACTTGCTGACTAATCGGCAAAAGATGATCCTCTGCGACAAAACCGCAACGCGGACAGGCGAGCGCCTTATCCGACACTTTTGCATTACATTCGGGACATCGTATCAAACTCATAGTCATCCCCCTCAATATACCAATTCGGGATATTTGTATTATACCATATTGGTATAATAATGTCAATAGGTATAAATCAAATAATCAACAAACAGCGGGGGCGGTAACGAATGAATTTCCGATTGCGCGAATTGCGTCGCCAGCGTAGAATATCTCAAGTGCGTCTCGCTATGGAACTGAATGTCAGCCAGAACACGATTTGCCGGTACGAAACGGGCGAGCGGGAGGCGGGATATGCCATGCTGATCCGCATTGCAGACTATTTTGATGTATCGGTCGATTACCTGCTTGGCAGAACAGATAATCGGGAAGTCAACCGCTGATCTGTCGTGTATGCATATTCAATCCAGCAAGCGAAAAGCCCCGCCCGGATGGGCAGGGCTTTTCTGCAAGCAGAGGGGGCGTCGGATATCCGGCGCCCCCTCTGGGTATATTACAGACCTCTCTTGACGTAGCTGGTGTGCAGGATGTGATGTGCCTTCTCAGAGTTAGGATACCCGAAGAATTCATCATACAGCATCTTGACAGCAGAGTTGTCCTGCGACTTGCGCAGATCATCGTTCCGGTCGTCGTTGTAGAGGACGGCGGCACGGACGGCACGCAGATCAATCGTCGCGCGGACGTGCGCAGGCTGAATCGGCTGACCGCCACCGTTGACACAGCCGCCCGGGCAACCCATGATTTCGATAAACTGAAGATCCAGCTCGCCGGATTTAACCCGGTTCAGCAGTTCCTTCGCCTTGCCGGTACTGGAAGCGACACCGACATTAACAGTCAGGTCACCCAGCTTATAGGACGCCAGCTTGATACCCTCGGTACCGCGTACCTCCGGGAAATCCACGGATTCCAGCTTGGTGCCCAGGATCAGCTCGGCAGCGTAACGCAGTGCAGCCTCCATGACACCGCCGGTCGCTCCGAAGATAGCACCGGCGCCGGACCCGATGGCAAAGGGAGCATCAAAATGCTCGTCGTCCAGGCTGCGGAAGTCGATGCCCGCCTTCTGGATCATGCGTCCCAGCTCGCGGGTGGTAATTGCCACATCCACGTCCGGAATGCCGTTACCGGCGGCGGACTGATCGTCTCTGCCGACCTCAAACTTCTTGGCTGTGCAGGGGATAGCCGACACGAAGAAGATATCCTGCGGATCCCAACCCATCTTCTCGGCAAAGAATGTCTTGACGACTGCACCGAACATCTGCTGCGGCGACTTGCAGGTGGACAGGTTCTCCGTCATATCCGGGAAGTAGTGCTCGCAGTACTTGATCCATCCGGGCGAGCAGGAAGTGATGAGCGGCAGAGCGCCACCCTTCTGAATGCGTCCGATGAGCTCGGTCGCCTCCTCGATGATGGTCAGGTCAGCGGTCATGTTCATGTCGTACACACCCTCAAAGCCCAGCGCCTTGATTGCCGCGACCATCTTGCCTTCCACATCGGTTCCCGGCTCGTAGCCGAAGCACTCGCCGATCTGGGCGCGCACGGAAGGAGCAGCGCAGATCAGGACGTGCTTCTTGGGATCAGCCAGCGCCTCAAACACCTTATCGGTATCGTCACGCTCATAGAGTGCGCCCACGGGGCAGGCAACGATGCACTGTCCGCAGTTGATGCAGGAAGTGGACTCCAGCGGCGTTTCAAACGCAGAGGCGATGTGCGTATCAAAGCCGCGGTCATTGGCGCCGATAACGCCGATGCCCTGTACCTTCTGGCAGACTGCCACGCAGCGCCGGCAAAGAACGCACTTGTTGTTATCCCGGATGATCGGCGTCTTATCATCAATTTCGTAGTGATTCATGACGCCCTGGAACCGGCTCTCGGTCACGCCGTACTGGCGGCACAGAGTCTGCAGTTCGCAGTTGGTGCTGCGGACGCACTCCAGGCACTTCTTGTTGTGATTGGAAAGCAGCAGCTCCAGATTCATTTTGCGGGAATTGATGATGCGGGGCGTATTGGTTTTGATTTCCATCCCCTCGGTGCAGGGGTATACGCAGGCAGTCACCAGCCGGAACGGCTTTCCGCCCTCCGACACCTCCACCAGACACAGCCGGCAGGCGCCGATCTCATTGATATCCTTCAGGTAGCACAGGGTGGGGATATCGATCTTCGCCGCCTTAGCGGCTTCGAGAACCGTGGACCCCTTGGCAACGGCATAGGGTCTGCCGTTTATTTTGACGTTCAGAGTTTCCATTCTACCACAATTCTCCTTTCTTAGGCTTTGGTAATAGCGTTGAACTTACAGTTGCTGATACAGGCGCCGCACTTCACGCACTTCTTGGTATCAATCTGCATAGATGCCAGCTTATGACCGGGTGCGATGTAGTCCGTGCGGGTGATGGCGTCCACGGGGCAGTTCTTGGCGCACTTACCGCAGCCGATGCAGGCATCGGGCTGAATGGAGAAGCGAACCAGCTTCTTACAGACACCGGCGGGACAGCGCTTCTCCACGATGTGGGCGATGTACTCATCCCGGAAATACCGCAGGGTGGACAGAACCGGGTTGGGCGCGGTCTGCCCCAGTCCACACAGGGAGGCGGACTTGATGTAGTTGGCAAGCTCCTCCAGGCGGTCTATATCTTCAAGCTCGCCGTTGCCGGAAATAATCTTGTCCAGGATCTCGAGGAGGCGCTTGGTGCCGACGCGGCAGGGGGTGCACTTGCCGCAGGACTCGTCCACGGTAAACTCCAGGAAGAAGCGGGCAATGTCCACCATGCAGTTGTCCTCGTCCATAACGATCAGTCCGCCGGAACCCATCATGGATCCGATTGCCATCAGGTTGTCATAGTCGATCGGCGTATCAATCAGGTGAGCGGGAATACATCCGCCGGAAGGTCCGCCGGTCTGCGCCGCCTTGAATTTCTTACCGTTCGGGATACCGCCGCCGATTTCCTCAATGATATGGCGCAGGGTGGTACCCATGGGAACCTCGACAAGGCCCGTGTTGCGAATCTTGCCGCCCAGTGCGAACACCTTGGTGCCCTTGGATTTTTCGGTACCCATGGAACGGAACCAGTCGGCGCCCTTGAGTATGATCTGCGCCACGTTGGCGTAGGTCTCGACGTTGTTCAGAATAGTGGGGCTGGCGAACAGACCCTTGACCGCCGGGAAAGGCGGGCGGGGACGCGGCTCGCCGCGCTTACCCTCAATGGAGGTCATCAGAGCCGTTTCCTCGCCGCAGACGAACGCGCCCGCGCCGAGACGGATCTCCAGATTGAAATTGAAGCCGGTGCCGAAAATGTTCTCGCCCAGCAATCCGTACTCCTTCGCCTGATCAATGGCAATCTGCAGACGTTTGACCGCGATGGGGTACTCTGCACGGACGTAGACGTAGCCCTGATCAGCGCCGATAGCATACCCTGCAATCTCCATTGCCTCAATGACGGCATGGGGATCTCCCTCCAGAATGGAGCGATCCATGAATGCACCGGGGTCGCCTTCGTCGGCGTTGCAGCAGACGTACTTCTGCACGTTGCCGCGGTTGCCGGACGCAAAGCGCCACTTCAAACCGGTCGGGAAGCCGGCACCGCCGCGTCCGCGCAGACCGGAATCCAGAACGGTCTGGATAACCTCGTCCGGCGTCATCTCGGTCAGCGCCTTACCCAGTGCGGCATAGCCGTCCATGCCGATATACTCCTCGATGTTCTCGGGGTTGATCACGCCGCAGTTGCGCAGTGCCACGCGCAGCTGGGACTTATAGAACACGGTATCGTTCAGCGCGGCATGCTCATCCTCCTTGTGCTCGGCGGAAGCAGACTTCTCGTTGTAAACCAGACGCTCAACCATTCTTCCCTTGAGCAGGTGCTCGTCCACGATCTCCACCACGTCATCGGGGGTAACATGGCTGTAAAAGGTTCCGTCAGGGTATATGATGACAACGGGGCCGAGGGCGCAAAGACCGAAGCATCCGGTCTGGACGACCTTCACTTCCTCCGCAAGCCCCTGCCGTTCAATCTCCTGCTGGAAGATCTCCTGGATCTTCTGGCTTCCGGACGAGGTACATCCGGTGCCGCCGCAGCACAGTACGTGTGCACGAATCATGTTATGCTATCCTCCTCTGCTTGCTTATGCGTTCTGTGCGGCAGCGAAGGTATACTCCTCCACGATCTTGCCGCCCTTGATGTGCTTCTCAATGACCTCTGCCGCCCGCTCGGGAGTCATTTTGACATAGGTCACTTTCTCCTTGCCTGCCTGGAAGATCTCCACAACAGGCTCGTACTGGCAGATGCCGATGCAACCGGTCTGGGACACCATAACGGTATCCGCCAGACCCGCCTTGTTCACGCCCTCCACAAAGGCGGCAAGCACGGGGCGTGCCCCGGCGGCAATGCCGCAGGTCGCCATACCGACCATGACGCGGATGTCTCCGCTGCCCTCACGCAGGACCATCTTGTCCTTCATCCGCTCACGGATGGCGGCAAGCTCAGCTAATGATTTCATCTGTATGTTTCCTTTCCAAAAATAATCTCAGGGTTACTTGTCTGGGTTGCGCACATCCGGCTGTGCGTACTGCTCGCGGAGATAATCCGCTATCCAATCCAGCACCGCCGGTGTGTTCAGAGGAATGTCCGCTCCCAGTTCGAGCCGCAACTCACGCGTATCCAGCCGGACGACCCGTTCAGGCGTCTCGTGCAGGAACACGAAGTCGATCTCAGGGGAGCCTTGTATCAGCGTCCACAGCGTGGACACGGTGTCCCCCAGAGGGGTACAGTCAATGTGATCGGTATGAAAGCACGCCGTGACGCAGGTGCCATGTCCGTCCGGGAATGCATCCCGGTGACGCGACTCCACTGTCAGACTGCCGCCTGTCTGTTCCGCCGCCAATCGCAGAAGCGGCAGTCCCAAACCGACCTTGCGCGTCCTGCGGGTGGTACAGAACGGATCCGTTACGCTCCGGAGGAAATCCGGCTTCATACCGCAGCCGTTGTCCTCCACGGTCATGGTCAGCACGTTGCCTGCCTCGCGGAGTGTCATCCGGATCAGCGTAGCGCCTGCCTTGACCGAGTTCTCGGCGATATCCAATAAATTCAGGGACAGTTCTTTCATGCGTCACCTCCGTTGGGATGCATTGCCCCGCAGGAACCGGAACAGCGCCGCCCGCACATCGTCCGGCGATCCGTCCTCCACTTCCAGCTCCACAGCATGGCAGGCATCCGGAATGCCGTCCAGCCGGTGGGCGTCCGATCCGAACAGAGCGCCAACGCCGCAAAGCGCAGGATGCGCCGCGCGCAGGGTCGCCTTGCATTCCATGTCCCGGAACTCCGCAAACAGGAAGGCAGGCGATTCCGGAAAACTGCCCAGCACCGCAAGGATGCCGTTTGCCTCCCGGTCAATGTGGGCGGGCCAGCAGACGCCGCCCGTTTCCGTACACAGCCGTGCCGCATCATCCAGAGACAGCGCGGTGGCATTGGGGAGCAAATCCGGCTCGCTATCGGTCACGCAGTCGTCGCCGTCCATCACCAGCTGTTCGCCGAATATGTCCGGTCGGTTGCGAAAGCGGATGCGTTGCGCATCCACCGCGCGGTCGAACACAAGGGCTTCCTCCAACCGCTCAAAGAGGCAGACCATGTGGATATCCTCCGCTGTGGTCAGCTCCATGCCCGCAACAGCAATCAAGCCGAAGCGTTCCGCCGCCTGCATAAAGCCGGGGCAGTTGCGGCAGGTGTTGTGGTCAGTCAGCGCAACGATGCGCAATCCTGCAAGGCTTGCCATGCCCGCGATGTTACCGGGAGTCATATCATTATCGGCACAGGGAGACAGGCAGGAATGAATGTGAAAATCGTAGGGAAAACGCTGCTTCATGTCGCCGCCCTCGCAAGACAGGCGGACAGGGCAGCGGCAGTTTCATAGGCGGTCCGGGACGTGGTGAGAAAGCAGATCTCCCGTTCCGCAGCGGCGCGCTGCACATCCTCCGGCAGGGTGACGCCCTCGGCAAGGATGACACAGGCAACATCGGCAAGCGATGCGACCGCTACCGTGTTGATGTTGGACATAATGGTAATCCATGCCTGTCCGCTCCGGGCACGTCCCATAACCCAGCTCAGCAGATCGCCGACGTAGCCGCCGGTCACAACCCGCTCCGGGTCGGGACAGGTCAGGGGGGTCAGTTGCATTTCGTCGATCATCTGACGCACTGTCATACAGGATCCTCCTCTCGTCCGGCATCACCGTCCGCGCGGCGGCTCCGCTCGACTATACAGTCGGCGCGGCTCGCCACCCCACGCACCACATCCTCCGCAAAGGCGCGGCAGTTGGGAGCACCGCAGGCACCGCAGTCGATCCCGGGCAGTTCCCCGCGCAGTTTCTGTATCTGCGCCATCATACGGAGCGATTCACCGAAGTTGCCGCTCAGGCGCTGGATCGGACGATAGGACGGCAGGGATTCAAAGAAGCAGTCACCGGGGATGAATTCCTTGTCCTCCCCGCGCAGGATAGCCTGCGTTACGGGCAGGTAACGGCGCAGGGTCTGCAGGCGCGCCTTGGCAACAAAGGGGTTCTCCACCGCCATGACGCCGCCGACACAGCCGCCCGGGCAGGCGTTCAGCTCAATGAACTCCAGCGACGGAAAATTGCCGTTGTCCAGCTGATCCAGCACGCGGTTGACGTTTTCAATGCCGTCCGCCGCCAGATACTTGTCGTTGAGCAGAGCGGCAGACTCGCCGCCCGAGGTCGCCCAACTGACGCCGATCCGTCCCGTGCGGGACGAGGACGGCGGGGTTTCTTCGCGGTGCATGACGCTGAGCAGACTGAAATAGATGTCGCTGACCGACACCACTTCATCCACCCGGCTGACGTAGTCCCCAAATCCGCCGCGGACATAACTGACCTTCGCAGGGCAAGGGGAGATGAACACAACGCCGATATCCGCATCGGTCAGTTCGGGGTGTGCTTGCTTTGCCCGGCGGCGTGCCATACCGGCGGCTATCTCCATGGGCGGCAGCAGCTGCAGGATATGCCCGCACAAGGTCGGGTAGCGCAGGGAGATCAGCCGCAGCACCACCGGACAGGCGGAACTGATAACAGGCTTGACGACTCCCTCGGTCTTGAGATACAAACGGGTATACGCCGATACATACTCGGCGGCTTCGGCAACCTCCACGACATCGTCAAAGCCGATATCGCGCAGTCCCTGCAGAACGAAATCCACGTCGCCCAGCTCCTCAAACTGACCGTAGAGCGCGGGAGCGGGCAAGGCGATTTTCCAGCGGTAGTGGGCGATGTCTTCCAGACGGCTGTAGGTTGCCTTTTTGGCTTTGTTGGGGCAGTACCGGATACACAAGCCGCAATCTAGACACCGGTCGGGATTGATTACGGCGTGACCCTCCTGAATGCGGATGGCCTCGGTCGGACAGTGTTTCAGACAGGTGGTACATCCGGTGCAACGGGTCACGTCAAGGGATACCGAATGCTCATATGTATGCATACTGTCATTTCCTTCCTTGCACTTGTCGTTTTCAGGATACGGACGGTACGGAGAAGGACGGGTCTGTCAGAGATTGACCCGCATGGTGATGGTGGTTCCTTTGCCCAGCTGAGATTCAATCGTCATATCATCGGTGTAGCGTTTCATGTTCGGCAATCCCATGCCCGCACCGAAGCCGAGGCTCCTGACCGCGTCGGGTGCCGTGGAGTAGCCCTCCTGCATGGCAAGATCAATGTCCGCAATGCCGGGACCGTGATCCTCCAGCCGGATGGCAATGTGATCCTCACAGATCAGCACGTCAGCGACACCGCCGCCCGCGTGAATGACCATGTTGATCTCGCCTTCATACATGGCAATGGAAACCTTCCGGATAATATCCGGGGAGATGCCTAACTGCCGCAGGCTTTTCTTGACCTGTACGGATGCCTGCCCGGCAGAGGTGAAATCGTCCCCGTCTACCTCAAAGCGGAGATTCAGTCCGTCAGGCTCAGGATTCATGAGCCACCCCCAGCCCGGCTGCGTACAGCTTCCCACACGCCTCATACATCCGCTTGCGGGTCGCCAGAATGACCATGTGGCTCTCCCTCGCCAGACGGACAATCTCCTCTGTAGGCATCTTGGAGCGCACGAACACCACGCACACCATATCCATCATTTCGGCGGTGCGCACGACCTGCGGATTGACCAGACCGGTCAGAAGAACCGCCTGGTCCTTCACATACGCCAGCACATCGCTCATCATGTCGCTGCCGCAGGCGGAGTTGACCTCCCTGTCCATATACTCCTGCCCGCAGAGAACCTCGGCGTCGAGCAGTTCGCGGATAATTCTGATTTTCATAAATGGCTCAGACCTGCCTTTCACAGAGTTTAGTGGGAAAGCGGGTAATTCTTACAGGAATTTTGCCAGAATAGCGGCAGCCTCGCCCTTCTTCAGCCGTCCGTAAACCTCTCCGTTTACAGTCATAACCGGGGCAAGACCGCAGGCGCCGATGCACCGGGTTGCTTCCAGAGAGTACCGCCCATCGACAGACGTACTGCCTACCGGCACGTTCAGGCACTTGGAACACTCCTCGATGATCTCGCCGGAGCCCTTGACATAGCAGGCGGTGCCGAGACACACTGCAACAGCGACCTCTCCGTCAGGGTTCAGCTTGAACTGCGCATAGAACGAGGCGATACCATAAATCTCCTCCAGCGACACGCCGGTGCGCAGGGCAATAATCCGTTGCACCTCGACGGGCAGGTAACCGTAGATTTCCTGGGCGCCCTGCAGGATCGGCATCATCGCGCCCTTTGCGTCCTTGTGGGCGTCGATGACGGCAATCAGCTTTTCCTCCTGCTCGGGGGTGCCATGAAACGCAACGGTTGTGAGTTTTTTCTTCATGAAAACAACCTCCAGATAAATTTGTTGAAAAAGTTCCTGTGGAATGCTCAACGTTGTCATTATAACATAAACAGACGAAAAAATCCAGTGGTTTTCAGAAAAAACTTACCGAAAGAACGACCTTTTATTTCCGACTTATCCAAACCGGGCTACTGCACGGAAGACGACGCAAAAAACCGGGGCATTTATCGCCCCGGTTTCCGGTAAAACAACATCCAAGCCGTTCGGTTCTGACGCCTACAAGGCACATCAATAGAACGCTCCGTCATTCTTCAAGGCATACTCCAGCATCCGGCGTTTCATGTAGCGCTTGTTTCCGACCAGGAAATCCTTGATGTTCTCGATGTATTTCCCTTCCGCATCGCTGTAAATATCCTCAAGTGCCTGCGGCATACGCTGCTCTCCGGCTCTCCTCAGTTCGTCCGAGATGTCGTAAATAAGCGAGGCGTCCGCCTGAACGAAGAGCTTCCAGCAGTCATCCTGATCGACACTCGCCAGATCATACAGCATCTTGTAGGCGACCAGCGGCGCCAATACCCGGTTTTCCCCGAACTCTTTGTCCGTTTCCCGGAAGTAGTTCCGCTCCCAGACCTCCGGCAGATAATCATCCTTCCCGACCATGTTTCGCAGGTACAGACTCATGCGGCGAATCACACGTTCACCGGTCAGCTCTTTAGTCGGAATATTCCGGCGCGTCTCCTCATCGTAGCGGAAGAAATGCGAGTCGGCATCGTGGCTATGCACGTACGCCGCCAGCAACAACCAAACACCCAGCAAGGTCATCAAACCGAAGATCAACGCGAGCATGATCTTAAAGAACCCCGGCCTGCCCTGCGGCACCACCACAGCCAGCATAATGATGTCGAACAGAATCAGTACGGCTCCGGCGATAAAGAGCGCGAGAACCAATTGCTTCTTGTTCAGCTTCAGTTTCAGCTTTTCCATATGTATGTCCGTTCCTTTCCGGGGACCGCAGCGCGGACTCCGCCCCGCCTATTCATCTGATATATCGCCATTATACCATATTATTTCCCGATTTGCAAGAGCTTTGTGAAAAAATATTTGCATATTCGGCACAAGAGTCGCGTTTGACCGCGGGAAAACGCCCGAAACCTGCGATACTGTAAAGGGCACCTCTAAAAGAGTATCCTCCCTATGCCCGGTCTCCCGGCTCCCACGCCGGCACCATATCAGCCGGGAAGGTTTCACGCAAAAGCGCGGCGTACCCGGCATGCGTGATATACGGCGCGTCGGCAGGCGGTGCGAGAAGCTCCATATCCGTGCCGTAGATATGCGCACGGACGGACGTCTCGGCAAACCCGCAGGAAAGGTAAAACGCCTTGCGGCGCGTCCGCTGAACCGGATTGTCGCAGTCATCGGTCGGCTCCTCGATCTCAAGGAAAATGCGTGCGCCGGGGGCACGGTCACGGCAGAAATCCAGAATGCGCGGGAGCGCGGCGTGACCGATGCCCTGGCTCCGCAGTGCAGGCTGAACCGCAAGGTAATCCAGCATCAGAAAATCCCCGTGCCGGACGGTTATAATCAGTCCCGCCACCGACACCTCCGGCGTCCCGATAACCAGAAGGTCATAGGCATCCGCGCAGGGTCCCTCGGTCATGAAGGACAGCTCCTTCCTTTCCCCGGCAGGAAAGGCGGATTCATACAGCTCCCGGTAAGCGGGCAGGTCAGCGGAAGTCAGCGGACGCAGAGTAACAGAAACGGACATGGATTTTCTCCTTTTTCATAAGGGTATCTTTGTTAACACGCGGCATCGCCACGGCTTTTTTCCTGCCTTTCAAAAAAGCGGAAGGTCAGCGGCCACACGATACCGGCAAACAGCGTCGCCAGCAGGTACCGCACGAGATGTGCCCACGGTGCACCGCCTGACAGCAGGCTGAGGAGCGGCTTGGTTCCCTCCAGCACACCCAAAAGCAGGGCAATGCCAAGTCCCAGCTTGACCGCCTGCCCCCACAGGGGCGCTTTGGTCGGGAAGTGCAGGTACCGCGCATCCGCAACCCAGGTGGCGGCAAGCCCCAGCGTCACGCCGAGCAACGACCATGCGTTCTTAACCGCCTCGGCATAGCTGTCCGCATCCACATCAGGCGGAAAGTGGTAAAAGCTGACATATCCGAGTAGGACAAGTCCGAGCGTCGCCGTTCCGGCAAGCACCGGAACCATCAGGCGCGGAGCAGTCCCCACGCGGGAAAACGGTACCCACAGCGCCGCCGCCAGCACCAACGCGCACAGGCTGCCCACCAGCACATCGGCGGGCGTATGGACACCCAGATACATCCGGGAAAAGGGGATCAGCACCGCCAGCACCGTACCGACAATGCGCACCCATTTCTCCCGGCGACAGAGTGCCAGTCCGCCGTATGTGCCGACCGCGATCTGCGAGTGACCGGACGGAAAGGAGTACCCGGCGGCATCGGCGCGCGCGGATTCCACGATGGTAAATGCCGGGTCGCGCACCCACGGCCGCGGTACACGGCAGGATATCTTCAGGAACTGATTGAGGAACGTTCCGGCAAGCCCTACTGTAAGCAGGAAGTATCCCTGCCGCTTGTCCACGCACCAGAACATCAGCATCCCGAAAACGATGAACAGCGTTGCGCCGCCAAGCTCCGTAACCGCCTGCATCAGCACATCCAGCACCGGATTGCGGACGGATTCCAACAGGTACAGGAAGCTCACGTCACTGTCCCTGCCGCGTCCGGAAGCACTCGTACAGCCCGGTCACGCGGGTATAGCGGGTCGAAAATTCAGCGAAATCGGACAGCTTCTCCCGGTTCCACGTGTTCTCGGCAAGCGCGGGAACGCGCTCCTCCAGCAGCTTCTGCTCGGCACGCACGCCCGCACGCAGGTCATCCGGGAACGCGTTCATGATGCGATCGCCCCACGCAAGCAGCTGACCGCCCTCCACCTGCTCGGTGGGCGGGATTGTCAGTCCGGTTTTGATATACGGAGAGCCGCCATGCACAGGTTGCCACCGGTACACGTTCCACTCATAGACCTGCTCGGGCGTCCAGTGGACGTCCGGAGCCACCACGTACAGGGGCGACCACGAGCAGTTGATCAGGCGGAAGCCCGCATCACGCAGGGACGGCGTAACCTGATAGTAGTTCTCCCAACTCATGACCACCGTCTCGGGCGGTATCACCGAGTTGACCGCAGCGCCGAAGCCCTCCCAGACCACCGGAGTCCGCCCGCAGGACAAGACCGCCTCGGCTGTCCGGCGGATGAAGGAAGCATACAGAAGCTGAGCCAGCTCGTCCCTGCCCCTCTCGCGTGCAAGGTACGCATCGACGTCCACGCCGCGCGCACGGCAGGCGGCAAGCGTTTTTTCGCATTCCGTCCATTTGGAGATGGTAGCCTCATCGCCGCCGATATGGATATACGGACTGTTCGGGAACATTCCGCACAGCTCACGGAACAGCGCCTCCATGCACGCCATGGACTGCTCGCTCTGGCAGATGATACCATCTGTGCCGAAAACATCCCCATAACCCTGCGCAAAAGAGGCGCAGTGACCCGGCACGTCGATCTCGGGCATCAGCAGAACATCCCGACGAGCGGCATATGCGACCAGTTCACGTATCTCCTCCTCCGTGTAACTGCGTCCCGGTGTGGAAAGCCGCGGGAACGCACGGGAGGGCAGCGTATAGCTTTGATCGTCCGTGAAATGCAGGTGCAGGGTGCGGATTTTGTAGAACCGGCACAGGTCAACATACTCCAGCAGCACCGGGAACTCATGGAAGTCCCGTGCAAGATCCACCATCAGTCCGCGCCAACTGCAACCCGGCGCATCGTCAATCTCTCCCTCAGGGAGCGTCAGATGAGCCGCATCTTCCGCTTTCTCCATCAGCTGAATCAGAGTAGACACACCGTTCTGCCAACCGGCTCCTCCGGCGGCGGTAACGGTAACGCTGTCCCCCAGCGTGAGCCTGTAGGCCTCGGACGGCATGGCTGCATCCCGGGCAAAACCGACCGCGCCAGCCATCGGCTGAACGGTGAAGTAAACCCCATGCGTGCGCTTGGCGTAGCTGACCAGCGTATCGGCGGCAGATGCCGCCTCCGGGGTTTCCAACGACACGGTCGCGGGCATGGTCAGCCGTCTTCCTGTCATGCGCGAGGCATGCGGTGCCGGGATGACAGACGGCAGGACAGTTCCTGTATGCTTCATGATGTTATACCTCTTTTCCGTGCGCGGCAGCCAGCGTGCAGAAGCGCTCGATCTGCTCTGCCAGTGAGGAAAGCCCCGCTTCCCAGAATGCCTTGTCGGTCAGGTCAATGCCCGCTATGCGTGCGCACTCCTCCACGTCGGTGTGTGTTGTGGCGGCGAGCATCTGCTTGTACACCGGCACAAATTCCGCGCCGCGCCGCCGGTACTCTGCGTACAGCCCGCGCGCGAACAGTCCGCCGAAGGCGTACGGGAAATTATAGTAGGACATACCGTAGTAATGACTTTTGCACAGCCACATATAGGGGTGCAGGGTAGCGGGATCCAGTCCGTCTCCATAAGCGGTTTTCTGTGCCTCCAGCATCAGTTCGCAGAGCCGATCCGCATTCATGAACTCCTCCGACCGATGCGCGAATACGGAATCCTCAAACAGGAACCGGGAGTAAATGTCACAGATGATCTGCGTCGCGTCAGACAGCTGTGCCTCCAGCAGTCCCAACTCCGTCTCCGTATCCGGTGCGGCGGCAATGGCGGCAGCGCCGACCAGAACCTCATTGAAGGTGGACGCCGTTTCGGCAACCGGCATGGTGTAATCCTGTACCATGGCGGGATGCGGGAACACCTGCTGGTCGTGGAACGCATGACCGAGCTCGTGCGCCAGCGTTACCACATCCGAGAAGGAGCCGGCGAAATTGGTCAGCACGCGGCTCTGCCGGACGGCGGGAATGCCGCAGTCAAAGGCACCTCCGACCTTCCCGGAACGCGGGAAGAAATCAATCCATGCCTCGTTGAAGGCGCGCTCCACCATGTCATGCAATTGGCTGTCAAATCCGGAAAAGACCTGCAGCAGGTAGTCCCGTGCGGATTCGGTCGTGAACACGGCATCGCTCTTCCCGATCGGGGCAAACATATCCCACCACGGCAGTGCGCCATCGTGTCCCAGGTAAGCGGATTTGGCTCGCAGGTACTTCCAGAACACCGGCAGGTACTCCTGCATAGCCGAAAGCAGGGCGTCCAGTGTTTCCCGCTTCATGCGCGAAGCGTGGAGTGCCTGATCCAGCGGCGAAGAAAAGCCGCGCAGGGCGCACTCGTTGATTGTCTGCAGCTTGAGACTGTTCATGGCAAAGGCAACCGCGTCGCGGATCGGTTCATAGCAGGCAATCTCCGCGTCGTAAGCGTCACGGCGGACGGCAGGATCCGCGTCATAGGCGAGGTTGCGCACGTCAGACAGCGTAATGGTCTGCCCACGGTAAAGAACCTTTGCCGAACTGGTCAGGCTGCTCTGCAGATTCTCCCACGCATCGGCGCCGGAGAGATTCATTTTGGCGATCAGGGCTTCCTCCCGGTCGCTCAGACGGTAGCGGCTGTCCTTCAGAATGCTCCGGAACAGGTACGCATATTCGCTGAGTGTGGGATCGGCGGAAAGCAATTCCTCCAGCCTGTCGTGCCCGATGGCGGCAATCGCTTCCCGTATACGGGTATCGTCCGCAACGGCGGCGGACGCCTTGTCCATCACTCTTCCTACCGTGCTGGCGGCAGCGGTATTCCCCGTGTCAGCGGAGTAGCGGAGCGAGGCGTAGATATACAGTTTGCTCTCCAGAGCCACGAACGCATCGCCTGCATCAGCATAGCGGTGAGTCAGTTCGGAGGCAGACAGTGTTCCCGCCTCCTCCGCCAGCTCGTGCAGAGCGGCGATGGCGGCATCCAGCGCCGCCATGTCCGCCGCATAGGCAGGGTCGTCAAAGTCCTTGTACAGGACGGATAAATCCCATGTCTGATTCATACTTATAACCATTCCTTCTATTGCATTTTGATTATTCCATCAGTAAAACGGTTTTTCTTTTCCGCGTATGGCGTACCAGAGACAGCGCACGTGGTACCGAAGCCTGCTCCTTGCCCTGTGTGCCGCGGAGTATTCGAGGAACTGCCGGATTGCCGCCTCATGCCCCTTTGCTTCTGCGCAGGCATAGAACGCCTCTCTCTGCGGATGCGGCAGTGCGGAGCAGACAAGGTTCCGATTAAAGCGGATGATTTCGTCAAGCAGGCAGGGTTGTTTATCCAACGGGAGCTGCTCAAGGATTGCCTTCCCTTTTTCCGTATTAACCAGTACCGCAGAGGTGCCGATGTTGTCATCATGCCACGTCGGCATGGTCTCAATACCCCAGAAATCGCCCAGCGCAAGGTCACACCCGGCGGAGAAATTGCGGAAATGACAGGCATAGCAGCAGGGCTTCAGCATATAACTGTTCAAAAATCCATTCATGTAGGCATCTTCCGTGATCGGCGCGTGATAGACCTTCCCGTTCCCGAACTCCATCCGCACGGAACTGCGGTGCCAGCCCTTGTCCTTGTTCCGGAATTCCAGTCGGCACAGCTTTGCGCCGTACTGCTTCTCCCGCATGGAAATATAGGCTTGGAGCATCTCGGCGCTGGGAATCCCGTGGCAGATCAGCTCGACCAGAATCAACTGCGGATACTCCCCGCCGAGGTACGCGCGCAGTCCTGCCACCTGGCAGGGGCATCCGCTGAACAGTACGGTTCTGCCCTCCGTCAGCCGATCCCGGATCTCGCGATAGCACAGCCCCATATCACTCTGTGCGTACTTGGAACCCATCATGCGGCGCAGGTCATCCGGCGAGTCCGACACAATGTGCCGCACGCGGAACTGCCCATCCAGCACCGCGCCGCAGATGCAACCGCCTTCCGCCAGCACGCGCGAAGCGAGCGCATGAAACAGCCCGCCGGAGGTGCTGATCCGCCGGATGCCGTCATCGCGGTTCCGCGCCACGTATGCGATCGGAAAGCCTTCCGCCGATCCCGAAACCGGCTTCAGGACAGGGCAGACTTTCTCGCAGCGATTACAGCCAATACATCGGTCGGTGTCAATGCGGGGGTACCGGAAGTCAAGATGCTTCTTATCGAAGGAGATTGCGTCCACAGGGCACGCGTTGCGACAGCTGCCGCACAGAGCGCACTGTTCGGCAGTGACCTTGTCGATCATGTTCTGTCCTCTCTCTCATCCGTATCCGGGTCCGGAGTTCTGCGTTTCCGCCGGACAGTGACCGCCGTTGCAGCCGCCACAATTCCTACAACCGCCGCACCGGACAGCGATGAGCTGCAGCCAGAGCTTTGCGCGCCGCTGTCGGTCGTGTCCGTCCCGGACACAGGTCCGGTCGTTCCTGCATCGGATGCCGCATCCGCAGAGGTCGTGAAATCCGTTTCCGTTGCATCCTGCGTTTCTTTAACAAGCATTCCTGCCAGCCGCACAGTGGCATCCCTGAGCACTGCATCCGTCGCATCCGGATCCTGCAGAGCACTCTGCGCCGACGAAAGAGCGGACAACAGTTCCGCATCCGGCTGACTCACCTGCCCGGCTGCTACGCAGTATTCCGAAAGGGCGGCGTAGCGTGCCGCGTGGTTGAGCGCATCCTGGATGCGCTTCACTTCAAGCTCCATGTTCTTGCCCTCCAGCCGCTGCACCTGCCGCTGGATATCCCCAGACATCGCGGGTGCAATCGCCAGCAGGTACCGATACTTGGACAAATCACGGCAACCCTCCGCCAGCTTTTCAAAGCGCGGCGAGGATTTCGCCGTCATGTTCCCGTCCCGCTCGTCCGGATAGAACAGGTAAATGTCCCCGGCGGCAAACAGGCGGTGCGCACTGGAACGCAACGGATCGGCATTGAAGGCATCCAGCGCCCAGCGCAAAAACCCGTCCGCCCCCCGCTTCTCGCAGTACCACATCGTGTACAGGCTTTCGATCGGCTGATTCTCCAGTGCACTGTACTGCGCCCCACAGGTGTACAGCGTGGTGGTCAGCCCCAGCTTGCGGCGGTGCGCAGTCAGCTTATCCAGCTTGGCGGCATCCATATAGATTGCCAAAGACAGGTCGGTCACCCGGTCAAACAGGTATTCCGCATCAAAAGTAAAGACCGCCAGCGCCGTACGGAAACACTCGCCCTCGTCGTTGCGCACCGATTCAACGAGATCCAACACGTTTTCGACCACATCGGCAGACCGCTCATCCATCGCCAGGTACACACGCTCAAATATGCCGACTGAGGTTGTATACTCCATGAAATCACGCAGGAATTCTCCCCAAATCTGCTTCCAGCGGTTACTGCCGGGCGTAAGCTCTTCCGTCACCACCCTGCCGCGCGCCTCATCCATATACGTTACGCGGTTTGCCCAGTCCGAAATCGAGAACGCAAGAATACGTCCGTCCACGCCGTTTTCCTGGTTCAGGGACACCCAGTACAGGAAATCACTGTAATCAAAGGAAAATTTGCCGTCTGCGCCACGTGTCCACTTGATCATGGACGGGTACGGATCGGGTGTCTGCGAGTTCCACGGGTCCTCCACAATGGTTGTGGTCACGGATCTGCCGCCAGCCGCGGCATACAGCCGGATCTGGGAGACAAGCCCCGCCTCGTACTGCGGGTCAAGGTGCGTTGCCCACAGCCCCTCCACGCCGGAGCCGAAGTATTCCTCGGTTGTTTTGCCGGAGTAATACCGATTGGAGCTGTATGGGTACTGCCACAGCTCCAGCTCGGCAGTGTTCGCAGGAGCCACAAGTCCGATGACCTCAACCGTCAACGGGAAGGTCAGGGTAATACCTCCATCGGCAGTCACGGTTATGTCACCGGTATAAATGCCCGGCAGGGCATCCGCAGCCGTTTGTATCTTGACCCAAACCGAGGCGAGCGAACCGGCAGGGATATCCGATGCCTCCTGCGTGTACAGCACGTCCGGGATATCATGCCCCGTGTCGTGCGCATTGGTATTCCGGATAAAGTACGCCGCCGCATCCGCCTTCAGGCTGTTACCCGATTCGTCTGTCAACTCACCGACTGCGACGCGCACGTTGGTGATATCCTTTCCCTTGGTCATCAGATCGAGCTTGACCGATGCCACGTCATCCCGCCACGCGACAGCAGAAAGTGACGTTTTCTCCGGATTCCAGTCTGCAAAGCGATCCGGGTACGTGTCCTGCCGTGTGTGACGGTCGGTAGTGCCTGCCATACCTGACAAATCACCTCCAACCGGCTCCCGCACGGTGACAAGGACGGTATCCTGACAGCGCCCGTTGTCCGCCTCAATCGTAACGGTCGCCTTGCCCGCCTTCAGCGCGTGAAGCGTACCGTCCCCGCCGATCTTCAGAACCTCCTCATCGGAGGAGATCAGCCTGACCTCGGGAATCTCGGTTGCATACTCCGGCAGGAATGTCCAGCTGAGCGTGCAGTGCATCCCCGGCTCCAGGAGCAGCGATCGCACGTCTGCCTTCACCTGACTGACCGGAACCGTCCTGTCCGTCAGCACAACGGCGTAGTCGATACCTGCCTCGCGGGTATCTCCGGCGGACGGGTTACGGTCATTAAGCATCTGCAGTTGCAGGGTATGGTCGCCGTTGTCCAGTATTCCGCTTTCAAACAGCAGGGTCTTTTCAATCCGGACAGCGTTGTAGAAATCCACCACGTCGGCATCCGCACCATCAATGGTTACGCGCGCCATTCCGCCCGCCGGGACCTTGTGCCCATACAACGACACCTTGCTGCCGGAAAAGCGGAATGTGAAAGACGGCAGCGCCGCGCCGGATGTTGCCGTAGTCGACCAGTGCTCGTCCCCGCCTACGAACCGGGCAGGATAGCCGCCCTCGTGTACCCAACCGGCGCTGAATTCAAACTGAAACAGTCCCGTTCCCATCTCGCCGTCGTTGACCGTTATTTCGGTCTGTGCAGGTGTTCCGGATCCGTCTGCCGGATTTCCTGCCGCCGCAGGGTAGGATCCGAACAGAAGCAAGGACAGGATGCAGGCAGTGCCGCGCACGGCGGCGGTCAAAATATTTCGTTTCATGGCTGTGAAGCCTCCTTTGCTACGTTTCTATATTTGTTTTTTCAGTCAGCAGATAATCCAATCGCCGCCGGGAGAACGCTCTGGATGGGGTCGCGTATGACCAGTTCTGCACGCCGATCCAGCGGCGTCGGCGTCCGGTTGATGATAACCAGATGCTTCCCGGTAAATTCATCCGGCAGGGCGGCGGCAGGATAGACTGTCAGGGACGTTCCGCCGACCAGCAGAACATCCGCCGCGCGGATGGCATTTACTGCCTGGGTGAGTATGCGCATATCCAGTCCTTCGCCGTACAGCACGACGTCCGGGCGGACGATCCCGCCGCAAGCCGGGCAGTGCGGGACGCCGTCCGTCTCCAGCACCAACGACAGCGGGTACTCCCGCCCGCAGGACAGGCATTCGTTGCGCAGTACCGATCCGTGCAGTTCCAGCACATTGTGACTGCCGGCAGCCTGATGCAATCCGTCAATATTCTGCGTGATGACAGCCGCCAGCTTTCCCTCGCGCTCCAACTGTGCCAGCGCACGGTGCGCGGCATTGGGGCGGGCACCGGGATACAGCATATGCCGCCGATAGTAGGCGAAGAATTTCTCCGGGAACCGACGCAGGTACGTGCCACTCAGCACCCGCTCCGGCGGTTCTTCCTCCGGTGACGATGCCGTGTACAGCCCGGCACTGCCCCGGAAATCCGGGATGCCGCTCCCGGTAGAAACCCCTGCCCCGCCCAGGAAGACCATATGTTCTGCTCCCGCCAGAATCGCGGCAAGCTCCGCATACTGTTTTTCACTACCCATAGTTGTTCGGCTCCTTTCCCACCGCTTGACCGGAAACCGGTCAGCCGTCAGCATTCACCTGCCGTGCGCCAGTATATCCGGAATATCCGCAAGACTCTCACACTCCGCCCACAGGAGCGGACGGATATCCTCTGTCGGGCGGATAAGATCCGGCACCATAATGGGGCGCATCCCCGCGTTATGGATGGCGCGGACGCCGTTGAGTGAGTCCTCAACCCCGGCACAGGCGTCCGGCGGCAGACCAATCAGCCGTGCAGCCAGGAGATAAATATCCGGTGCCGGCTTTCCGTCGCGCACCATATCCCCGAACGCCAGTCCGTCAAACAGTTCCAGCATCCCCGTGCGTTTGAGATGGTCGGTAGCCTCCGTCCGGTTGGTGGAGGTTGCCAGCCCTAGCCGATAGCCGCGTGCCCGCAGGGTATGCAACACCTCCATGGCACCCGGACGAAGAGGTATCCCCTCCGCGACCAGTTGATCGAATATACGATTGCGCAGGCGGATGTACGGCTCAAACGGGATGTCCGGGTACTTTTGCGCCCAGTAAAGCCCGATATCGTGCAGATTCATGCCTGTGCAATGCAGGATGGTATCCTCCATATCCGGCACATTCATTTCTTCCCCCGCCGCCAGCCACGCGCGGCGGAACACCCGCTCGGTATCGTGCAGGGTGCCGTCCTTGTCAAATATCACGCCCCGGACAGGGGTACCCTCCCTTACGGTCATCTCCATGGTCAGTCGGGGTTGCGCTCGCCGAGCGCAATGTGGTATTTCTGGTAGAAGCTCTCAAAATATCCGCCGTCCAATGCCTCACGTATCTTGCGGGTCAGATTGTTGTAGAAGTACAGATTGTGCGTCACCGCCAGCCGCATTCCCAGCGATTCCTTCGCCTTGAGCAGGTGACGGATATAGGAGCGGCTGTAATACCGGCAGGTCGGGCAATTACAGGTTGGGCTGATGGGGCGCGGGTCGCGCATATATTTCTCGTTCATGATATTGATTTTTCCTTCCCACGTAAAAAGATTTCCGTGGCGCGCGTTGCGGGAAGGCATGACGCAGTCGAAGAAATCCACACCGAGATGTACCCCCTCCAGAATGTTGCAGGGAGTCCCGACGCCCATGAGGTATCGGGGCTTATCGGCAGGCATATACGGTTCCACCGCGTCGATGATGCGGTACATTTCCTCTGTCTCCTCGCCGACAGCCAATCCGCCGATGGCGTACCCCTCGCAGGGAATCTCCGCAATCTCCTGCATATGCGCGATGCGCAGATCCTCATAGGTGCCGCCCTGATTGATGCCGAACAACATCTGATGGCGGTTGATGGTTTCCGGAAGGCTGTTGAGCCTGTCCATTTCGGCGCGGCACCGGCGGAGCCAGCGTGCCGTGCGGGCGACCGAGTTTTTCACGTACTCATACGGTGCCGGGTTCTCGATACACTCGTCAAACGCCATCGCGATGGTGGAAGCGAGATGCGACTGAATCTGCATACTCTCCTCCGGACCCATGAAAATCCGTTTTCCGTCGATGTGGGAGGCAAAACGGACGCCCTCCTCGGTAATCTTGCGCAGTCCCGCCAGCGAAAAAACCTGAAAGCCGCCGCTGTCGGTCAGAATGGGGCGCGACCAGTTCATAAACTTATGCAGTCCGCCCATGTCGTAAATCAGATCATCGCCCGGGCGCAGGTGCAGATGGTAGGTGTTGGACAGCTCGACCTGGCAGTCCACATCGCGCTCCAGTTCAACGGTGGATACGCCGCCCTTTATGGCGGCGCAGGTACCGACATTCATAAACACCGGGGTCTGGATATCCCCGTGTACGGTGTGCAGGACGCCGCGCCGTGCGCGGCCGTCCTTGGTGAGAACCTCAAACATAAACATCTCTTTCCGGCGGCTGCCAGAACACGGCAGTGCCTTGATTTTTCAATGGCCTTTCGCGGTTGGGCGGAGCGCGTGGCTCCGTCTGTCAGCACCGCTCAAACTGATGGTCAAGCGTCCGCTTTTTGATTTCCATGGCGACCGGTCTGCCGTGCGGGCAGAAGGTCACGTCCGGCAGACGCATGAGCTGATCCACCACATACGCCGTCTGCTCCGGCGAATAGTTGCGTCCCGCCTTGATGGCAGCCTTACAGGATGCCTGAAACAGCGCTTTCTCGAATACCGTGTCCCGTGTCAGCTTCGGATCGCCGGTCCCCTCTGTCAGTTGGGCGGCAAAGGTGGCAAACATATCCGCCACGGCGGAAGTCTCGATGCCGGCAGGCAACGCATCCACACGGACGGTGTTGCGTAGGCAGGTAAAGGTAAAACCGATGCCTTCCAGCTGTTTCCGGTAGGATTCGATCATACCGACCTCGTCGGACATGAGCATGACCTCCACCGGCAGCAGCATCAGCTGGGAATCCACGGCGTAGTCACGCCGGCGCAGATTGGCACGCAGCTGCTCAAAGATGATGCGTTCATGCGCGGCGTGCTTGTCTATCAGCAGCATCCGTTCACCCTGCTCTACGATGACGTAGGAGAAAAACACCTCCCCAACGATCCGGTATGGGGGCGACACTGCGGTCAAGTCCGCCGCCGGGTCACTGTCCGGCTCCGTGTGCGGCACCGCATCCGGCGGAATCTGCGGCGCCGGCTCCTCCTGCGGTTCAGGCGGAGCCGGGGTGGATTCATCCGGGGACACGTCCCGTCCGTCCGACCACGCAGGCGGCTCCTCCGGGGGTGGCGGTACGGGCATATCATCCGGTGGGACAGGCAGCGGCTCTGCGGGCAGTGGCGCCGCCTGCTGTGCGGCGGACGCCGGCTGAATCGGTGCCTGCGAGGGGACGGGTCTTCCCTCCCCCGCACTCCGTCCTGCCGCGCCGCCCGCGCTTCCGGTGACATACCGGCTGATGTACTCCTCCGCCGTAATGCGCTCCTGCGGGGGCTTGGGATCGGCGGATATCCTGCCCACGGACGCAGGCGCCGCCTGCTCTATCGTCACCTGCCGTTGCCGGAGCGTCTCCTGCCGCTCTGTCTCGATGGGTGCCGTCGCATCCGACAGACGCACGGACGGTTTGGCAAAAGTCGGCTTCAGCGCCTCGGTCTTGAGAGCCGGGCGCCCGGTGTCCTGCTCCAGTGCTTGCCTAACCGTATAGTAGATCGCCTCAAACACCGGCTTTTCGTTGGAAAACTTGACCTCCAGCTTGGCAGGGTGAACGTTGACATCCACCCGTGCAGGATTCAGACCGATATTCATAACACACACGGGGTACTTTTCGGCAGGCAGGTACGAGACAAACGCCTGCTCCAGCGCCGCCTGCGCCGTGCGGGACTTGACATAGCGATGGTTGATAAAAAAGCTCTGCCCGTTGCGATTGGCGCGCACATTGTCCGACCGCCCTATGAATCCGCTTATCTCGACTCCTTCAAACTCTCCTGCCAACGGGATCAGCCGGGCGGCAAAATCCCGCCCGTAGACCGCGTAGACGGCGCTTTTGAGTTGCCCGTCCCCGGCGGTATCCAGCTTCAGAACGCCGTCCGAAATAAATCGCACGGCAATTTCAGGGTGCGACAGCGCAACGCGCTCGACATTGGCGCCGACCGCCATTGCCTCGGTCGCATCGCGCTTCAGGAACTTGCGCCGCGCCGGGACATTCGCAAACAGATGCTCGACTATGACCGTCGTTCCGTTTCCGCAGCCGAACTCGCTGACGCCGAGCAATGTTCCGCCCCGCACCTCCAGCATGGAGCCGACGTCATCCTCGCGGCGCTTGGACATGATACGCATATCCGACACGGACGAAATAGCCGCCAGCGCCTCGCCGCGGAAACCCAGCGTTATGATCCCGTCCAGATCGGCGGCGTCCCGTATTTTGCTGGTCGCGTGGCGACGGATTGCCATAGGCAGATCCTCGGCGGACATCCCGCAGCCGTCATCCGTAACGCGCATCAGGCTGACGCCGCCGCTCTGTATCTCGACCGTGATATGCCGGGCGCCTGCGTCGATCGCGTTCTCCATCATCTCCTTAATGGCGGAGGCAGGTCTGTCCACGACCTCGCCTGCCGCGATGAGGTTGGCGACCTCAAAGGAAAGAACCTGTATATTGCCCATTGATCCTCCTTGTCGGGTGTGATCCTTCAGAGAGTCTCCGTCGCCCGCACTGTGCGGGGCTTTTTCGGAGTCTCTCTCCTCAGCGTATCTGCTTTTTCCACTCAAACAGCAGACTCATGCATTCAAACGGCGAGAGCGTATTGACATCCAGTGCCCTCAGCTCATCAATAAGCCGTTCATTCAGGCAGTCATCCAACGACAACGCACCGTCATCCGGCTTTGCGGTTTTCCTGCCGTTGTCCGCCTCGTCCACCGCCTCACGCACGGCACGGGAGGAGGTTTCCACGGCTGCCAGTATTTCGCGGGCGCGCCGGATCACCTCATTCGGCAGTCCAGCCAGCTTGGCGACCTCTATGCCGAAGCTGTCATCCGTGGAGCCGCGCACGATCTTGCGCAGGAAAGTCACGGTATCCCCACGCTTGCGGGCGGCTATATGGTAGTTGACAATCCCCTCATAGGCGCCTTCCATGCCGGTCAGTTCATGGTAATGTGTGGCGAACAGGGTGCGCGCGCCGATCCTGCGCCCGGCGGTATACTCAATGATGGCACGGGCGATGCTCATACCGTCAAAGGTGGAAGTGCCGCGCCCTACCTCGTCGTAAATAATCAGACTTTTGCGCGTAGCGCCGCGCAGAATGGCAGACACCTCGGTCATTTCCAGCATGAAAGTGGACTGCCCGGATGCCAGGTCGTCGGACGCGCCCACGCGGGTAAATATCCGGTCTGCGATCCCGATGTGGGCAGAGGATGCCGGAACGAAGGAGCCGATCTGCGCCATCAGCACAATCAGTGCGACCTGCCGCATATAGGTAGATTTACCCGCCATATTGGGACCTGTTATCAGCATGAGACGGTTGTCACGGGTGTCCAGATCGGCGTCGTTGGGAACAAAGTATCCGTCCTTGACAAACTTCTCCACCACGGGATGCCGCCCGTCCCGGATGCTGATACGGTCATCCTCCACAACCTCGGGACGGACATACCGGTTGCGCGATGCCACCGACGCAAGGCTCCTGTACACGTCCGCCTCTGCCAGCAGGGCGGCAGTTTTCTGGATGCGCTCGCTCCGGTCTGCGACAAAACCCCGCAGCTTGCAGAACAGCTCGTACTCCAGTGCGCAAAGCTTGTCCTTTGCGCCCAGGATAGTGGCTTCCATGTCCTTCAGCTCCTGCGTGATGTAGCGCTCTGCGCCGACCAGCGTCTGCTTGCGTATGTAGTTGGCGGGTACCTGATCGGCAAAGGACTTGGACACCTCTATGTAGTAGCCGAACACCTTGTTGTAGCCCACCTTCAGCGTCTTGATACCGGTACGTGCCTTTTCCTCGGCGGCGACCCGATCGACCCATCCCTGCCCGTCGTTCATGACGGTGCGCAGACGATCCACTTCGTCGTCATAGCCGTCCGCGATCATGCCGCCCTCGCGTATGGAGAAGGGCGGCTCCTCAACCAGTGCGCGCCCGATCTCCGAGCAGACATCCTCCAGCATATCCATCTCCCGCCAGATGCGCTTGAGTTCCTCGCTCTGGCAGCCCTCCAGCAGACGGCGGATATCCGGCAGAACCGATGCGGTGGCGCACACGGCGCGCAGATCCTTGCCCCCCGCTGTGCCGAACACGATACGCGTGATGAGCCGCTCCATGTCCAGCACGTGCGAAAGCAGCTCGCCCAGCTCCTCCCGCTTCATATAGTCCCCGACCAGTTCCTCCACCGCACCCTGCCGGCGGGCAATGTGCGCGGGCGATAGCAACGGATGCTCCACCCACTGGCGGAGAAGGCGCGCGCCGGGAGAGGTTTTGGTGCGATCCAGCACCCAAAGCAGAGTTCCCTTCTTCTCCTTGGTGCGCATGGTCTCGGTCAGCTCCAGATTGCGGCGGGTGCTGAGATCCAGTCCGAGATACTGCCCCTCGCTGTACACCGTCAGTTCCCGGATGGTGGCAAGGTCTGTCTTTTGCGTTTCCGTCAGGTAATCCAGCAGGGCGCCGACGGCACATACCAGCGGTCTGTTCTCCAGCACCTCGGGCTTGACCGTTTCGCCGAAGCGCTCCTTTACGCGTGCGGCACAGTCCGCGGGGTCAAAACGCCCTGCCTGATTATCCGAAAGCATGACGCCCTGGCTTTTCAGCCAGTCCGCCGCCTTGGCACAGCGCCGGGCACCGACGTTGAGGATAACTTCGCGCGGCGCGTAGGTGCCCAACTCGCCCAGCAGTTCCTCGTCCATCCGCGCCCCGTCAATGACCGTCGCAAAGACCTGCGCAGTGGACAGATCGGCAAAGCACACACCGTATTCCAGTTCACTGACATACAGAGCGCACAGATAGTTATTCCGCTGCTCCGGCAGAAGCGCACTTTCAATGACGGTTCCGGGCGTCACGACCCGAATGACCTCCCGCTTGACCAATCCCTTCGCCAGCGCGGGATCCTCCATCTGCTCGCAGACGGCAACCTTATAGCCTTTCTCAATCAGTTTTCCGATGTACACATCGGCGGCATGGAACGGAACACCGCACATGGGAGCGCGCTCCTCCTCACCGCAGTCGCGCCCGGTCAGGGTCAGCTCCAGCTCGCGCGAGGCAGTGATCGCATCGTCAAAAAACATCTCATAAAAGTCTCCCAACCGGTAAAACAGCAGGTAGTCCTTATACTGGTTCTTGACTTCCATGTATTGCTCCATCATGGGTGTCATGGATTGATTCTCCTCTCGTTAGGGATCAGCGTTCGGGCAACGTGGCAGGTCTCGGTCAATGGCAGCCGCCGCAGCTGGAGCAGTCGTGCGTGCAACCTGCAGGCATCTCTCCGGTGATGGCGAACATAATGGTGTTGTTGACGGCGTTCATCAGGTTGTTGACGGCAGCCTGCGCCTCATTCAGCTCAACAAAGGCGGGATTAGCCGCTATCTCTGCGTACAGCTCATCAATCCGCTCCTGGATCTGCCGTACAAGATCGGGATCGTAATCCCCGTCCCCTGCTACCTGCTCGATAGCCTTGCGCTGAACCTCGTACTCGGTCAGCATACGGCACAGATCTTCGTCCTCCTGGTATGCCTCCTTCGCCCTGTCCATACGGGCAAGGCGCGGATCGTTCTTGAGCGCCTTGCCAAGCACCATCGCCATTTCAAACACATTGGAAGGGTCAAGGCGAACGCCCTCGGTCTTTTCGTTCTCAATCATGGTATTATCAATCCTTTCGGTTCTGTTGTTTTCTGTCTGTATCTGCCGCTTGGAGGATGTCAGCCGGATTCTCCGCTTTTCCGTACAGGGCAAAGGGGGCGGCACGCTCGATACGCACCGGGATAAACTGCCCGACCGGCGTTGTATCCGGCGAGCCGGGGAAGAAAACGCTCTTGTTGCCGGCGGTACGTCCCGTCCACAGGTCGGCGTTGCTCTTGCTTACCCCGTCGCACAGGACGCGCAGAGTCTTGCCGACCAGCGGCTGATTTTTCTCCATGGATACGCCGTTCTGCAGTTCCAGCATCCGCGCGAACCGATTCTTCTGCACCTCCTCCGGAACCTGCTCCATCTCCGCCGCCGGAGTACCCTTGCGCGGGGAGTAGATGAAGGAGTAAATCATATCGAATCGGATGTCGGACAACGCCTGCAGGGTGTCCTCAAACTCCGCCTCTGTCTCGCCGGGAAAGCCGACGATAATGTCCGATGTCAGCGTAAGATCCGGTATTTTTTCACGCATATAGCGGACGGTATCCATGTATCTTGCCATGTCGTAATGTCGGTTCATGGCGTGCAGGACGCGGTCGTTTCCCGACTGCAACGGCAGATGAAAAGCTGGCGCGATGTGTCTGCCTGCCGCCATGACGTCAATGAGACGCCTGCCGGCATCCTTCGGGTGGCTGGTCATGAAACGCAGCCACCAGTCGCCGGGAATGGCATCCAGTTCCTCCACGAGCGTTGCGAAATCGCACGGCTCTGCCAGCCCGCGCCCGTAGGAATTGACGTTCTGCCCCAACAGCGTGATGTCACGGTAACCGGCGGCAACAAGCTCCCGCACCTCACGCACGATTGCCTCACGCGGGCGGCTCCGCTCGCGTCCGCGGACGTGGGGAACGATGCAGTAGGAGCAGAAATTGTTGCACCCGTACATGACGGACACCCATGCCCGGTAGGATGAGGTGCGCAGAACGGGGATTTCCTGCCCTGCGTCGATGCCCGCGGATGCCTCATCCTCCGGCAACAGTGACCGGCGGTGTGACTCCAAACAGTATCGCAGGACTGTCGGCAGGCGATAGAGGGAGGCAGTATCCAAGCAGAAGGTCACGTAGGGATAACTGCGCTTCAGCTCCTCCCTGCGGTGCTCCTGTGAGGGCAGGCATCCGCAAACGCCGATAACCAGCTCCGGGTTCTCCTGCCGCAACTTTTTGTATTGTCCGATCGTTGCCAGTGCCCGGCTTTCGGCGTGCTCCCGGATGGCGCAGGTGTTGACCAGAATGAGATCGGCGTCCTCCGGGCGATCCACCGGCGTATAACCCATCTCCCGTGCCATGCCGGACAGCTTCTCGCTGTCCGCCTCGTTCTGCTGACAACCGAATGTCAGCACATAGACGCCTCTGCGGCGCCCGGCGGCTGTATAGGCGGCATTGCACGCACGCACCGCCCGGATAGCGTCCTGCCGCTCGGCATCATCGTGCGGCGGCAGCGACCTTTTCGTCTTATCTGTCATACGTTTTCCTTACATCTGTGAAAATGTGCCGTTATGTACGGCAACCCAAGTTTTATTATACCACATTCCTCGCCATGCGTCAAGGGCAAGTGCGGAAAAATCACGACGGCGGTTGTCACTTCTTTGCGTCCTGCCTTCTCACTGCAGGCTGACAGCCGGTATACGCAACACGCAGAAAGCCCGGAGCCGGGTGCGGACGCCGGTTCCGGGCAACAGTATATTGAGGCGGTTTCAAAAGAACAGCCGGCATCACACGGCATCCGTGTTCTGGTTGAATTCCGAAAGCATCAGCCCCGGATTCTTGTCCAATGCCCAGTCGATTTCGTACTGCCCAACGAAAATCAGGAGGTTACGGCCGCGCACATCCTGAACCCAACGGGTGGTCTGCATCAGCTTCAGCTCCGCAGGGTTGAGGTCGGCGTTGTCGATGTAGCGAATGAGCTGATGCGGCAGGTCGCGCTTGTTGTAGCGCACTCCGTACTCGGACTCCATGCGGAACTGCAGTACGTCAAATTGCAGGACACCCACGACCCCGACCACGACACGCTCCATACCGGTACCCGGCTCGAAGAATATCTGGATGGCGCCTTCCTGCGCGATCTCGGTCACGCCCTTGGCGAACTGCTTCCGCTTCATGGAATCGATCTGCTCAACCACGGCGAAATGCTCCGGGGCAAAGGTCGGGATGCCGGCGTAGCGCAGTTTTTCGCCCTTCTCGCACACCGTATCGCCAATGGAAAAGATTCCGGGGTCAAACACTCCGATGATATCCCCGGCGTAGGCGGTGTCCACGATCTCCCGCTCCTGTGCCATCATCTGCTGGGGCTGTGAGAGCTTGACCGGGCGATCTGCCTGCACGTGCCAGTACTCGCGCCCGCGCTCAAACTGCCCGGAGCAAATACGCAGGAAGGCAATCCGGTCGCGGTGCGCCTTGTTCATGTTCGCCTGAATTTTGAACACGAAGGCGGAAAACCGCTCGTCAAACGGCGAAATGATTTCGTCCCCGCTGATGTGCTCCAGCGGCGGCGTGGTCATCTCCAGAAAGCGCTGCAGGAATGCCTCCACGCCGAAATTGTTGAGTGCAGAGCCGAAAAACACCGGGCTGAGCCGCCCCGTCCGTACCTTTTGCAGGTCGAAATCAAAGGACGCACCATCCAGCAGTTCTATCTGACTGACCAGCTCCTCGCGGGCATAGGAACCGATGAGGGAATCCATTCTTTCTGTGTCGGAAATGTCACACTCCACGCCCTCAATACGGCGGCGGCCGGCGTGAAATTCATCAAAAGCAAGAATGCTCCGCCGGTCACGCTCATACACACCCTTGAAGCCCGCACCGCACCCGATGGGCCAGTTGACGGCATAGGTGCCGATGCCGAACTCCTTCTCCAGCTCGTCCACAAGGTCAAAGGGATCCCGCGCCTCACGGTCCATCTTGTTTATAAACGTGAAAATGGGAATATGCCGCATGGCGCACACCTTGAACAGCTTGCGCGTCTGGGGCTCGATGCCTTTTGCACCGTCGATGACCATGACCGCGCTGTCTGCCGCCATCAGCGTCCGGTAGGTGTCCTCGGAAAAGTCCTGGTGTCCGGGCGTGTCCAGAATGTTGATGCAGTACCCGCCGTACTCAAACTGCAGTACGGAGGAAGTGACCGAGATCCCTCTTTTTTTCTCGATCTCCATCCAGTCCGAGGTTGCGTGGCGGTCGCTGGACTTGCCCTTGACAGCGCCGGCGGACTGGATTGCGCCTCCGTACAGCAGGAATTTCTCGGTCAATGTAGTCTTGCCCGCGTCCGGGTGGGAAATGATGGCGAAAGTGCGGCGTCTCTGAATCTCCTGCTTTATGTCTGCCATGGGGGCGAATATCCTTTCTTGGTACCAGTTTTTATCTTTGCGTCGGTCTGCGCAAGCCTGTATATTATATCCGAAATTGCCCGTGCTGTCAATGGTCGTGCCACCGAAAAATCGCGTGCCGGAATAGTTTTTTGTGACAGTTCAGCCAGCAGTCCGGTTGCCTTTGGGAATCTGACTGCCGTCGCATTCTTATTTCGCCACCACATTCTCCTTGCCCAGTATCCGCTCCAGACGGGACAGTACAAAGGGCGTTGCCGCGACCGTTCCCTGGCAGGGCGAGTAGGTGCCGGTACTTCCGTCATAATAGAACAGGGCGGTCTGACCGTCGCAGAAGATGGCGGCAAGATTCTGCACCTGCCGGAAAGCCTCACATTTCATATCCGGGACGCGGAGATACAGCCTCCGCGGGGGTGCCGCAGTCGGCTGACGCTCCCGCACCGGATCTGCCGCGTGCGGCACATTCGGCGCGGGAGCGACCGATTCCGGCTCCGGCTCCGGTGCGGACATATCGTCTGACGTCAGGTAGGGATTGAAGCCATAGCTGGAACCGGATTCCGCCGCTGGCGCGGATCGCTCTGCCGGGCGGACATCCTGTCGGGCAGCGGGCGGCGGCACAAAGCGGCTGTTCTCCACCAGCTCCGCGATCGAGGACACAAGTATCTTGTTCGGCTCATCCTCCCGCACCGAGAGATTGCCTTCCACAAACAGCGCGGCGTCGGTTTGCAGAAGTCCCGCAACCTGCCCATACAGGCGCGGGAACACCAGGCATTCCACTGTCCCCGTGGAATCTTCCAACTGGAAAAATGCCATTTTTTCCTCGTTTTTTGTGGTTTTGACCGTTACGGCGGTGACAATGCCTGCCGCACGGACGCGCGCCCGGTCGGTCAGCGGCGACTCAGACACGGCATCGGCTGCTTCCGGCATATCCTCGTCCTGCTCGCCGTCCGCACCCTCTGCATCGGCAGGCGGCGCCAGCCGGAGAATAGGCATAACAGACAGCGATCCGACACACCGGGAATAATCGTCCAGCAACTGCCCGGAGAAAAACATTCCGGATGCCTCCCGCTCCTGCAACAGTCTTTCCCGTGTGGTAAATGGTCTGACCTGTGGATAGACCGTTCCCGTATCGGCGGGAGCGGTGCCGGGACCGAGCGAGAACATATCCATCTGCCCCTCCAGATTGGCGCGGTTTCGCTCTGCCTTACGGTCAAGCATGGATTCATAAACCGCCAGCATCTGCGCCCGGTGGGTCGGGAAGCAGTCAAAGGCACCGGACTTGATAAGCGCCTCAATCTGCCGCTTGTTCAGGTCGCCGCCTGCCTGCCGGTTCAGGAAATCGTCAAAGGAACGGTATTTCCCGCCGCTGTCCCGCTCGTGGAGTGCGGCACGCAGCATACCCTCGCCGACGTTTCGGAGCGCAAGCAATCCGTAGCGGATACGGCAGCCGTCCCTGTCGGTCACGGCGTGAAAATTCATTTCACTTTCATTGATATCCGGCGGCAGAACGCGGATACCGTACCGGGCGGCTTCCGCAGTATACTCCGCCATTTTGGGCTGATTGCCCAGCACCGAAGTCAAAAGCGCCGCAAAGTAGGCACCGGGATAGTGCGCCTTTAGATAGGCTGTGCGGTAGGAAATCAGCGAGTAAGCGGCGGCATGGGACTTGTTGAAGGCGTAATCCGCGAAACTGCCGAGGTCATCGAACAGCTTCTCCGCCGCCTCCGCCGTCATACCGTGCGCCGAGGCGCCCGCGATAAAGCTGCCGCGTTCCGCCTCCAGCACCGACGCTTTTTTCTTTGCCATAGCGCGGCGCACGATGTCCGCGTGCCCAAGCGTATAGCCTGCCAGAACCCGGAATATGCTCATGACCTGCTCCTGATAGACCGTAACGCCGAAGGTCTCTGCCAGCACCGGTTCCAACAGCGGCGAAGGATACGTGATACGCGCCGGATCCTGCCGGTTTGCAATATAGGTGGGAATGGACTCCATAGGACCGGGGCGGTACAGCGCAATCGCCGCCTCAATGTCCCCGATGCTACGGGGACGCAGAGAGGTCAGCATCTGCTTCATGCCGCCGGACTCCAGCTGGAACACGCCGGAGGTCGCGCCGCGCCCCAGCAGGTCGTAAACGGCGGAGTCGTCCAGCGGAAGACGTTCCACGGAAAAGTCCGGATCCGACTCGCGGATCTGTACCTCGGCATCGTGCAGGATAGTCAGGTAGCGCAGGGCAAGAAAGTCGAATTTCAGAACGCCCAGCCGCGCCACGGTATCCATGTCAAACTGCGTGACCACCGTTCCGCCGGACACTGCCAGCGGCACATACTCCGCCACCGGGCGCTCCGTGATGACCACGCCCGCCGCGTGAATGGATATATTGCGCGGCATCCCTTCCAGCGCAATAGCGGTATCCACCAGCCGCCTGACCTGTTCGGAGCCGTCGTACAGTGTCTTGAGATCGGGCAGGCGCAGCGCCTCCGGGAGCGTAATGCCCAGCTCATGCGGCACGGCGCGGGCAACCGTATCCACGTCACGGTATGCCATCCCCATGGCGCGTCCGACATCGCGGATCGCCGCGCGGGCAGCCAGTGTACCGAACGTGATGATCTGCGAGACGCGCTCCCGCCCGTAGCGGCGCGCGACATAGTCGATGACCTCGTCGCGGCGGTTATAGCAGAAGTCCACGTCAAAGTCGGGCATACTGACACGCTCCGGATTGAGAAAGCGCTCGAACAGCAGTTCAAACGCGATGGAATCCACCTCGGTGATGCCGACACAGTACGCAACCAGACTGCCGGCGCCGGAGCCGCGCCCCGGTCCGACGGGAATATCCTGCGATTTGGCGAAATTCACGTAGTCCCAGACAATGAGGTAATAGTCATCATACCCCATGTTTCCGATGACAGACAGCTCATACTCCAGCCGTGTGCGGTACTCCTCCTCCGGGTGACGTCCGGTGAAGCGGATCTCCCCGGCTGCCACCCGCCGCGCAAAGCCCGCATACGTCAGGCTGCGCAGGTACTCCCCGGCGCTCTGTCCGTCCGGGCAGGGAAAGCGCGGCAGATAGGTATGCGAAAAATCCAACTCGACCGAGCACCGCGCGGCAATCTTCACCGTATTCTCCAGTGCCTCCGGAAAAGCGGAGAACAAAGCCTGCATCTCCGCCGTGGTTTTATAGTAGAATTCGTCCGTGGCGAAGCTGACGCGCCCGCCGTCCTGCAGTGTGCGGTTGGTAGCGATGCAGGTCAGGATCTCCTGCATACCCGCATCCTCCCTGCGCAGGTAATGGCAGTCATTGGTGGCGACCAACGGCAACTCCAGCTCCCGCGCCAGACGCACCAGCTGGGGCAGAATCTGCTTTTCCTCCGGCAGGCGGTGGTTCTGGATCTCGATGCAGAAGTGATCGGGACCGAATATGTCCGCCATCTGCCGCGCTGCCTCGACCGCGCCGGAATAATCCCCGGCGCACAGGCGGCGGGGTATCTCGCCGGAAAGGCAGGCAGACAGCGCAATCAATCCCTCGTGGTGTTTGCGAAGCAGTTCCGTATCGACGCGCGGTTTGCCGTAAAAGCCTTCGGTAAAGGACAGGGAGGACAGTGTCATCAGGTTGCGCCAGCCGGTCATGTTCTCGCATAGCAGAACCAGGTGCGAATAGGTTTCCTCCCGTCCGGCGCCGGTTTTGTCAAAGCGGGAACGCGGGGCAACGTACACCTCACAGCCGAGGATAGGCTTGACACCTGCCTTGCGGCAGGCATCGTAAAAGGCAACGGCGCCGTAAAGCACGCCGTGATCGGTCAGGGCAACGGCATCGTGTCCGCACGCCCTGACCCGCGCGGGAATATCCCGGATGCGGCAGGCACCGTCCAGCAGACTGTATTCACTGTGCAGGTGCAGGTGGACAAAATCTCCCATGCACGGCTCCTTTCTTCACTCGCATAATGCGCTTGCGGTACCCGGAAGGCGGAACGACGGACGACAGCCGCCTTTACGCCTCCGGCGGGATCTGCTCTCCCTCCACGGCAAGGCTGGCGTGCCCGGCGCGATCCAGCACCAGCAGTGCCTTCTGCTCACCCAGCAACAGCTTTTCGCGTCTGGCGACAGACAGCCCGAACAGCCCGGCAGGCAGGTCGAATTCATCCCCGTCCACAGCAACCCGCAGTTTGCCCCGCAGGCGGGACAGCGCACAGCTGACCGTATGCTCCGCATCTCCGTCCGGGATTCTCCAACGGTATGTTTTCATGGCTATGTTCCGATCCTTTCTCAGGCAAACTTACGTCGCAGGCGCGTCGCCCTCAGTCGGGGGCGGCACGTCGTCCTCCGGGGTGGGCAGCTGATAGCGGTTGAGGTACATGGCATAATAGGCATCGAAATCCTCGCCGCTCTTCTTGACACGTCCCAGATAGTCGTGCAGATCCAGACAGTTGTGCGCGACCTCGATGACGCACCCGGCGATGTTTGAGCAATGATCCGAGATACGCTCCAGCGTGGTGAGCAGGTCGGACAGCACAAAGCCCAGTTCAATGGTACAGCGTGAATTCTGCAGGCGGCGGATATGATTATCCTTGATCGTATCACGCAGATGGTCGATGACCTCCTCCAGCGGTTCTACGTGCGTTGCCGCCCGCATATCGCCGAACAGCAACGCCTTGGTTGTCAGATCCAGTATCTCGCACAGGGCATTGCTCATGACCTTCAGTTCGGCTTTTGCCTCGTCCGAGAAGCACAGCTTCTTCTCGTCCATTTCAGTGGCGGAAGCGGCAATGCCGACGGCATGATCCGAGATACGTTCAATATCACTCAGCACGTGCAGCAGCTTGGTAACCTCCTGCGCATCCTGGGTGCTCAGCTCCTGCGCGCTGAGCTTGACCAGATAGGAGCCGAGCTCATCCTCGTACCGGTCGACCTGCTCCTCCATCTGTTCAATGCTCGCCACCTGCTTCCGGTCATACTTTTCCAGCAGGCGCAATGCCATTTTGGTGGATTCAAATGCGATGCCCGACATGGTGCCGATGACATCATCCGCCCGCTGAACCGCCACGGCGGCAGTGGACAGAAGGCGCTCGTCCAGCATTTCGGTCTGGCTGTAGGTGCGTCCGTCCCGGATCACCAGACAGGCGATCTTTTCAAAGATACGGGAAACCGGCATCAGGAGGGCAACCGAAACCAGCTTGTAAATGATGTTGATAACGGCAATATCCAATGCCGACGCGCGGACGGACAGGAATTCGCCCACCGCGCCGCGGTTAAAGCCATAGTACACCACGCAGTATATCGTGCCGACCACCAGCATACTGACGACGTTGAAAGCCGTATGGATGACCGAAGCACGCTTGCCGTCCTTGGAGGCGCCGATGGCGGACAGCGTTGCACTGATACAGGTACCGATATTCTGCCCCATCAGGATCGGGATAGCCAGCGCGTAGCTGACAGATCCCGTCACCGTCAGCGCCTGCAGGATACCGATGGAAGCGCCGGAGGATTGGATCACGGCTGTGATGACGGTGCCGACCAGCACGCCCATGAACGGATTCTGGAACATGGTCAGGATCTGGGTAAACTGCGGGTTGTCCCGCAGACCGTCCACGGTACCCGCCATGATATCCATGCCGTACATCAGCACCGCAAACCCGATCATGATAAGTCCCAGATTCTTCCGGCGGCTGTTTCCCTTGAGGAAGCAGTACTGCAGTACGCCCGCAACACCCAGCACCGCCGAGAGAATGGTCACAACGTTGATACTGCCACCCCCGTCACCCAGCAGAGACAGGGAAAGCAAAAGCGGCGTGACGGCAGCCCCCACGTTGGCACCCATGATGATGCCGACCGACTGCGACAGTGTCATGATGCCGGAGTTGACGAATCCGACGACCATGACCGTCGTGGCGGAGGAGGACTGTATCAGGGCGGTCACGACCAGCCCGAGCAGGAAGCCCTTGAACTTATTGGAAGTCAGCTTACTGAAAATGGTCTTCATCTGGTTGCCGGCGAAGCGCTCCAGCGCGTGGCTCATGACGTTCATTCCGAAAAGGAACAAGGCAAGTCCGCCCAGAAGCTCGAATACTTCGTTAATACCCATATCGGCGTTTCATCCTTTGTGATTGAATGTGTAGGAAAGCTCCGGCCACTTCCCGCGCGGTCAGCCGGTGGAAAGCGCAGAGACTCCTTCGGAAGGGATCATCAGGGGTTCCTCAATACTCCTCCGCCATCTCATGCAGACGGCGGATCACCTCATCCGCGCGGAGGCGGTCTGCGGCATAGGCGCGCCGCAACAGCTCACCGGGAACGTACTCGTCGTATTTTTCAAAGACGGGCAGTTCCCCGGTCTGCACCAGTGCCTCGCAGTCGATGCCTTGTGTAGACGCAATACGGTCCAGCGCGGAGATAAGCTCATAGTCATTCCCGCGTTCCATGCGGAAGGTCATATAGTAACAGCCCTCAAATTCCAGATTGCTGATGCGGAATTCCCCGCCGCAGCGTTGCAGGAATTTTCGCAGGGTACGGAAGGAGCGCGTCCCCAGCCACGGGAACAGGCACCAGCTGTACCCGCCCAGCGGCAGAAGGCAGTGACTGCCCTCCCCTGTCATACCGGTGTTGCGGGCAACGTGCCGCGCTACCTCCAGCCGGTGGCGGGCATTGGGCTTGAGGTACGGATAGACCGTATCCTCGGCAAGCACGCGGCGCATCCGCTCCAGTATCCGGGTGTTGATCTCGCCGAAATCGCCCGGCCACGAGACCTCCATTTTACCGTCCACCTGCCGGACATATATCAGCTTACGCTGAACGTCCAGTTCCTCCACCTCCCAGACGCGCCCGGCAAGTGCAAACCGGTCGCCGACCGGGGGCGGCGTCGTGATGGTTCCGATCTCGTCAGAGCCGGCGCGGACGGTGTAGTCCTCCGAATCCTTGAAAACGGCATAGAATTTGAAGGACTTGAGCAGGCGCTCCCCCGCCAGTCCGACAATCAGCCCTTTCTCCTCCGTCATCTGCAGGTATTCATGCTCCAGCATGGACACGAGCAGTGTGCGGTAGTCCTCCTTTGTCACGGCGGCAAACGGCGGGAGCGACAGCACGCGCTCCGCCAGACGCCGTGGCGTCAGCTCACCGGAAGCGGCTAGCATACTCAGTGTCTGATGGAACAGGAGGCTCATGGGCATGATCCGGCGTGCGGGCGGCTCGATAAAGCGTTCCTCGATATACAACTGGATAATGGCTATGCCGCGCAAAAGCTCCCACGGAATCAGCTGTGGGAGTGGCGTATTGGGCAGGGGATCCTCCTCGCGGAACACCATCATCATCTCCGGAGGAGCCCCACGACGCCCGGACCGTCCCAGCCGTTGCAAAAAGCTGGTGACGGAATTGGGCGCCTGACTTTGCAGGACGCGCTCCAGCCGCCCGATGTCAATGCCCAACTCCATGGTGACGGTCGCGCAAGTGACGGCGAAGATTTCCTCATCCTTCATCTTGGCTTCCGCCTCCTCACGGATGGAGGCAGACAGGTTGCCGTGGTGGATCAGGAACACGTCCGGTTCGGAGCGCTCCCGCGCAATCTGACGGAAGGTAGCGCACAGGTACTCCGTTTCCTCGCGGGAATTGGCAAACACCAGCGATTTCCTGTCCTTCACGCAGTCGTACATATACTCGTACCCCGCGTCAAGTCCCGCCCGGGTAGCGCGCTCTGCCGCCGCCTGCGCCATTGCATCGGCAATCGCCGCGGCGGTCGCCTGCCCCATACGGTCAGCCGGATCGGCAGGTGCCCCTTCCGGATCTGCGCTCTCCCCCGCGCCGGGGTCCGTGCTCTGATCCTTGCCCGTGTTCTGAATGTAGAAATGCTCCAGTCCCAACCGCCATCGGATCTTTCCCTCCTCAAAGCGCGGGATATCCACCGGCGTCTGCGTGCCGCCAGCCAGCCACGCCGCCGCCAGCGATGGATCGCCGATGGTGGCGGACAACCCAACGCGGCGCGGCTCACGCCCGATCAGATGCCCGATGCGGGCAAGCTGGCAGATAATCTGGTTGCCCCGGTCGGTGCCTGTCAGCGTGTGAATCTCGTCGATGACCACGAAGCGCAGTTCGCCGAACAGCCGCACAATGTCGTTGGAGCGATTGATCAGCATCGCCTCCAGCGACTCCGGCGTAATCTGCAGGATACCGGCAGGTCTGTCCAGGAGGCGCTTCTTATGCGACATGGCAACATCACCATGCCAACGCGTCACCGGGATGCCGCTCAGATCCAGCAGCTCGTCCAGCCGATAAAACTGGTCGTTGATCAGGCTTTTGAGCGGCGCGATATACAACGCCCCCACCGTCTGCGGCGGTCGCTCGTACAGGGAGGACAGGATGGGAAAGAATGCCGCCTCGGTCTTTCCGCTGGCAGTGGAGGACGTCAGCAACAAGTGGTGGTCGGTCAGGAACAGTGTCTGCGCCGCCGCCACCTGCACCGCCCGAAGCGATTCCCACCCGTGCGCGTAGATATACTCCCGGACAAACGCCGGAAAGCGCTCAAATATCCGGTCGGCGACAGACGCTCCCCCATCCGGGCGCTCCGGCGCGCCGCTCACAGTGCGTACTCCGCCAGAAGTACGGCTCCGGATTCCAGTTCGGCAGGCAGGGGAATCTCGACATGCCCCTCTTCGGTCAGAACGGAGCAGGAAGTCAGCCTGCCGTTTGCGTTAAGCTCCAGGGGCAGGGACGTACCCGTCGGGTTGCAGATCAGCACCGCGCCACGCGCCGCGCCGTCCTTTTCTCCGCGTGCGGCAAGCACACGCAGGGCGGCATCCGCCTGCCCGGCTTCCCCCATCTGCTCCGTATACACTGCGACCTCCTGTCCAAGCCGATACAGGACATTGAATGCAAGGAACGCATAGTATGCCGGGAACGGCGCCTCGGTCAGCGGGTTGAACAGGCTGCTGAACATACTCACCCCGCACCGACCGTCATAAAACATGGCACTGTCCACCGGTGCGTGCTGCAGCTCGGCAAACATGGCGGTGCACAGCGCCGCATGCATCCGGGTACCCCGCAGAGTGGGGTTGCAGTTCCACTCATCGCAGGTGGTCTCGGTCTCGGTAAAGCCCTCGGCATCCAGCCGGTGCCGCGCATAGGCGGCAAACATTCCGGTTGAGGGGACCGAATCGTAGCTGTGCCACGAGAAGAAATCCAACGGGCAGTTGTGCGCCTTGACATAGGCAAGGAAATCGTCAAAGAATGTACGGAAGTAGTCAAAGCGGGGGCTGGTAGCGGCATAGGTGGGGACATTCCCGCCCGTGACGCCGTAGAAGCCGCAGGAACCGTACCCACCGATCTTCAGATGCGGGAACTTCTCCTTCAGATAGGTCGATGCGGTGGCGTACAGCTCAAAGAACTGCTCCGCGCTCCCGCGCCACATGGGGTTCTCCATCGGATCGGGGACATTGTCCGGCTCGTTCCAGATCTCCCAGTAGCGGATGGGATAGTGGAAGCCGTCCGCCCAGCCCTCGGTATAGTGCCGGATGACGCCCTCGCATATCTTTGCCCACGCGAGCGAATCACGCGGCGGCCAGATACGTGCCGCGTACACTGCCCACTCATTCTCAATGGTCACGCCCAGTCGGAAGAACGGCTCGGTTCCGCTCTTCATAAGCTCCGTGACCAGCAGGTCGGTAAAGCCAAAGCGGTACGAGGCGGGATCAGCGGGATCAGCGTCCGGATCGGGAAACAGATTGGGGATATCCACAAACCTGCCGCCGCCAAAGTAGCCGCCGACGTCGTGCAGGCGGGAGAAGGGGATCCCCGCCTCAGTCAGGTAGTGGAACATACCGCAGTCATTGCCGCGTGTGGGGGGCTGTCCGATGCCGTGCAGGGGCTTGATGCGTGCGCCGGTATCCGTAAAATCAATGCGTATCATAGTAGGTTCTCCTCTCTTTTCTTTATGGAGGCTGCAAATTATTCGGAGACTCCCTTGTGTTTTTCAGAAGCTGAGATCGTTTGGATCAAAGCTGTGCCCGGACGGCTTCTGCCCACCGAGTGCCGTCTCGGCAGTTGTCGGCTCCCATGCGTCCTCCGGGTCGGCGGATGCCGGTTTCAGTGTTACGGCAGAGCCGACCACGTCGGAAAACGCCGCCTGCGGATTCTGCATGAGGATATTCAGCACGGTCATATAGTCCCGGAGCATTTCGCGCGGGGTGATCATGCTGTCCGCCCCTGCCCGTGAGAGGCAGAGGTTCAGGAACGCGACCTGCTCCTCGTCCGTGATGCGTGGCTCCCAATTGTAATACTGCGCATACAACTGAGTCACGCGACGGATAAGTGCCAGCAGTTCATCATCTGCCAGCCGCCGCAACCGGATGACGGGACCGATAAGATTCCGGAAGCCGTCCAGCGCAAACCGGCTGTCACACAGCCGCGATCGCAGTGCCTCGTAGCTGAACAGACCGCGGCGGGTATCCTCCAGGAACTGCGGAGTTCCGCCGAACACGATACCCAATCCCGGCGCACGTCCCTGCAGGGTATCGTTGAACATGGAGAGTATCTTCTCATAGTTGTTCTCGCGGCTGACACGGTGGGTAATCTTATACAGATTGACGCATTCGTCAATAAACACCATAAGACCCCGATAACCGATGCGCCGTGACAGCGCCGCCCACAGCTTCAGAAAGTCGTACCAGTTGTCGTCATCAATGATGACCGACACCGGGAAGCCCAGCTCCGCTCTCGCCTCGGTCTTGGTTGTATACTCGCCCCGTAACCACCGGAGGCAGGCGCTCATACGGCTCTGCGTATCGGCTCCGTCAGAGAGATAGGCGCGGTAGTAGGCAGTCACAACGCGGGAAAAATCAAATCCGCCGACAAGAAACTCCAACTCCCGCATGACATCCGCAACCTTCCGGTTCAGCTGTTCAGCAAAGGCAGGGCTGTCCGGTGAGACGCCCTCATGCGTCAGGTCGTCCTGCAGCTGCCCGATCCAGCGGGCAATGATACGGGGCAGTGCGCCGCCGTCCGGCGATGCCTTGGAGGCAAGGTTTTTCATCAGTTCGCGGTAGGTCGCCACGCCGGAGCCACCGGAGCCGTACAGCCGCCGCTCGGGGGAAAGATCGGCATCGGCGGTCAGGAAATCGCGCTCCAGTGCATAGCCCCGGATGAGTTGAATCAGGAAACTCTTTCCGCTCCCGTACCGCCCGATAAGAAAGCGCATGGAGCCGCCGCCCTCGCCGATCTGCTCGAGATCGGACAGCAGTGCGGCTATTTCGTCCGCACGCCCGATGGCAATGTACGGCGCTCCCGCACGGGGAACCACACCGGCAGACACCGAGGACAGAAGCGACCCCAAAATGCGCCGGGGAACCTTGATCTGATTGGCAGAATTCATATTACTCATAGGCAAGTCCTTTCACTCATGCTGGTTGCAGAAGCGCGGTAACCGCCGTGCGGTAGTCCTCCATGACGGCATACCCGCCGTCCGTCTCTTCCAGAATGATATCCCCTATATCGCTCCCGACCGCCCATTCGTTGATGCGGTCCGCCAGCGCATCGGGCAGGACGCGCAACCGCGCCGCCAGCGCACGCTGTCCGGCACCGTCCCCGGCAAGGGCAAGCCGCAGAAAATCGGCAAGCTCCGGTTCACCCGGGAACAGCGGGGTGCCGTCAGCCGGCAAAGCGTCCGGCTCGGCTTCCGCTGTAGTTTCGGTGGCACACTCGTCTACCGCCGGCGATGCGGCATCCGATTCCCGCACGTCAGGTGCGTTCTCTGCCGTCTCTTCCGCTGTCCCGAACGCCTCGGTCAGAATGCGAGTGGTTTCCCAGGATGCCTGCTCGATGCGCGCGGCATCCTCCTGCGAGACCGGCTTGACAGGCAGGTCATACAGCGCCTCATACGCCGGACGCGGCGGCTCCGCCTTGGGCTTTGGCGCAGCCACCGGCGCGGGAAGCAACGGATCCAGGTATGCATCCAGCGCTTCCCGGACGCACACCGGCAGAGTCATGACCGAGAGCCGGGAACGCACGCCGATATACCGGCGCAGGCGGTTCTCGGTATGCTTGACCATATCCCCGATCAGGAACCGCAGCTCATGCGAGCGCGAAAAGGAGGTATAGGATACGACCAGTCGCCGCTTGTTCCGGTAGGCGCACAACGCGCCGGTATAGGCATCGCGGGTGACCGTAGAGTCCTGCATGGTTATCAGCGGCGGCTTTCCGTCCTGCCTGAGCAGGAGCGGCAGTACCGCGGCAACCGCGCCGGGGATAATCCGGTCAAACAGCGCGGCGTTCTCCCCGCCCGCAAACTTGCTCTTACGGTAATCGTACTGGCAACAGTGCCGGAGCAGGATGCGCGCCCCCGCAAGATCCGGCGCGTCGGTTCCCTTCCCTCCGACGGCGGCGGAAAGATAGAATTCCTTCATGCGGCTGATCTGGACAATATCGTCCAGCGCGGGAGACAGGATATCAGCCGGGACGCCCAGCCTGTGAATCAGGCAGAAATCGCACAGCCACTCGCACATATAATGATCCAACTGGGGGTAGCGGTGACGGTACGCCATCCAGACGCTAGCCAGGGTACGGCAGACCGTCCCCGCCTCACCTCTGTCTTCCGCAACGGGAGGCAGGGGCTGGTTGATAAGCTCAAAGACATACAGCAGGATATAGGCATAGTCCGTGTCCGGAAATACGCCGTGCCGCACCTGCTCCCGCCACCAAAGGTACCACGTCTCCTGGCGGCGTCCCATCTGTACATACTGCGGGAAAAAGGAGAAAAACGGCTCACGGGCTGGCTGCTCCGCCGGCGCGGGACGAGCAGCATAAGCAGCGGCATCCTGCACGAACTGGTCAAAATAGCGGTAATCGGATTTCCAGACATACACTTCCACCCGGTGGAGCAACACGCCATCGGCGTCGTAGGAAAGCTCCGGAGTGCCGTTTTTTTCTTCACCGGCAGTGTGCGGCGGGACATAGTGCGTCCTGCCAAGCAGGCTGCCGCCCGCGTCTGACCCATCTGCGGGGTGTGGCGGAAGCGGCACGTCCCGCACCGGGGCGGAGATGTCCGCCGTTCCCGGATCCGCAGCAGGCAACGGTTTGGCGCCGTTTTCCGGCACGGGCAGTTCGATTTCCACGCCGTCCGGCAGGGTACTGCGGCGCGGCAAAGGTGCCTGTCTCCGAGGCTTGTCCGGCAGAAGCCGCGAAATATCCCAAAAGTCATCCAGTTCCCGGTCACGCTCACGCTGTGCGTCCGAACGCTTGTCCTCGTCCGCCATACGGCTCCCCCCTTCCTGCTGATTATCCATCGTATTATTCTACCATACACAGCACGTTTTGTCAACGGGTGTGAAACTTTTTCGGGGAGTAAATTCTCAAAAGAAATTCTCAAAGTAAATGAACCGTTAATCGCGTCTCCGGCAGCACACAAGCCCGTGCACCGAGACGGACACAATGTGTCCGCAGCCGGCACGACGCAGCTTATACAGTATCCAGCCGGCGCACCAATTCCTGCACGCAGTCTGCGGACAATCCGGCGTAGCTGATGACCAGCGTATGCGTATCCGCCGCAGGAGGAACGGCATAGTAGTCGCGCAGAGAGCGTACCCGAACCCCCCGCTCCGCCAATGCCGCACACAGCGAAATATCCGACAGCGTCGTGCGCAGATGCAGAAGGAAGTGCAATCCGCCGTCTGCCGCAGACACGGTATAGCGTTCTGCCAGCGGAGAGGCAGCAAGCGCGGCAAGCAACGCGTCCCGTACCCCACGGCACCGGGTGCGCATTCTGCTGATGTGCCGCGCCAGCGAGCCATCCGTCATGAATGCCGCTAAAATATACTGCTCCGGCACCGATACGGGACAGGACAGAAAACCCAGCCGTTCCCGGTACGCCCGGCTGACGTCCGGCGGCAGGACTGCATACCCGATCCGCAGCGATGGCGCAACCGTCTTGGAAAAAGTGTTGACATAGATCACCCGCCCCGTGCCGTCCATGCTTTGCAGGGACGGAATGGGGCGTCCCTCCATGCGGAACTCGCTGTCATAATCGTCCTCGATAATGTAGCGATCGGGAGCACCTGCCAGCCACGCCAGCAGTTCCTGCCGCCGCCCAACCGGCATCACGATACCGGTCGGGAAGTGGTGATTGGGCGAGATATGCAGGATATTCACGCCTGCCGTCTCCAGCGCGTCCGGCGTAACGCCTGCCGCATCAAGCGGCAAAGGCACTACACGCGCACCGTTTTGCCCGTACAGACGGGCGATCAGCGGATAGCCGGGATCCTCCACGCCAAACACATTTTTCCGTCCCAAAAAGGTCAGCAGCGTCGCGTAGAGCTGCTCGTTTCCGGCACTGACCAAAATATCCTCCGCCTCGGCGCGGATGCCCCGACTTTCGTACAGGCTGTCCCGGATGGCACCGCGCAGGGCGGGCAGTCCGTTATAGTCCGTTCGGCGGAGCAGTGCCTGCCCCTCCTCACGCCAGACACGGCGGGACAGGCGATTCCATACCGACAGGGGAAACAGGTCAGGCGGCACGCGGTTCTGGATCAGGTCAATCACATCGTCCGGCTGTTCGATTTGTTCGGGCACCGGGCAGTCTGCTATACCCAAAGGGGGCGGGACAGCCGACGCCGGATGCATCTCCCACTGCTCCACTTGGGCGACATAGTAGCCGCGGCGCTGTTCGGATACCAGATACCCCTCCGCAAGTAACTGGTCATACGCCGCCATGACCGTCACCACGCTGATCCCCCATGCGGCGGCGGCGCAACGCTTGGAGGGCAAGCGGCTCCCGGCGGGCAACCGTCCCTCCAGAATATCCCGGCGTATACAGCCGGTCAGCCGGTCGTACAGCGAGCGTCCCGGCGCACCGGCAAGGTCGTATAAAAACATGGCACACACCTCACGGACGGCACTTCCGAATATTCAGAGGTGCCTTTTGATTCTAACGTATCTGGTATTATGAAAATAAAGATTTTTGGTGCTTTACAGAATACCATTTCGGATTATAATAGATCCAATCACGGAATGCAAGTACTATTTTGTGAACTTTCCGGAACGGAGGAATCAACAACATGAAAGAAATGAGAGAGAGAAGAACCGGGCGGCAGGCTACCGTCTGGCTGTGTACCACCGCCATTCTGATGGCAATGAACATCGCCGTGTGTCCGGCAAGCGTGCCGGTTCCGGGCGGGCATTTTTATCTGAACGATATCATCATCTGCACGGCTGCCATCCTCATGGATCCGCTGGCGGCGTTCATGGTCGGCGGCGTCGGCGCCTTTCTGGGAGATATGATCTTCTACCCCCTGCCCATGTTCGTGTCTTTGGTCACGCACGGTCTGCAGGCGGTCGTAATATCGGTGTTCGCACATTATGTTCTGAAAAAAAAGCCGGTACTTGCGTCCGGCATTGGCGTCAGTCTCGGTGCTGTCATTATGGTAGCCGGCTACACCTTTGGAAAAGCGTTCATTTACGGCACACCTGCCGCTGCCATCGACAAACTGCCGTTTGAGATTCTGCAGGCAGTGGTCGGCGCGATTGCCGGAATGCTGCTTTGCTGGAAATGCGGCGTCCGCAAGCTGTATAACAAACTCTGCGGAAAGAACAGTTGACACTATCCGGCGGCTTTTCGCTTTGCCGGAAGTGCCGCCGCCCGGGAAGACGCCTGCGAGCACTCTGCTTTATTTTTCTGTTCCCCCCCCTTGACAAGGTACGCCCGCTGTGGTATAATGACCGCGGATTGTGATAACCCATATTATCTGAAGAATACCCAAAGAAACGGAGACACAAAGTTATGAAGAGAATCAAGACACTGAACACGCGGAATCTCTGCCAGAGCGCCAAGAACGGCGGTTGCGGCGAGTGCCAGACCTCCTGCCAGTCCGCCTGCAAGACCAGCTGCGGCGTTGCCAATCAGTCCTGCGAAAATCAGGCTTCCAAGGCGAAGAAGAACTGACAGGTGCCAGAAAATGCCGTCCGGACGGGCGGCATTTTTTTGGCTGTCTGTACAGGCAAGGAAAATGTAAGGAGAACGCTCAAATGCTACACCAGTATAAACTGAACGGCTACAACATCGTGCTGGACACCTGCTCCGGTGCTGTCCATGCAGTGGACGATGTCGCCTATGATATGATTGCCGCATGGCAGAGCACCGACCGTGAAACACTCATCCGGCAGATGCTGAGCCGGTACGCCGACCGCCCGGATGTGACCGAGGCGGATCTGCGCGACTGCGCCGATGACATCGCCGCGCTGGAGGCTGACGGTCAGCTGTTTACGCCGGATACCTTCGCGCCCATGGCAGGAACTTTCAAGGAACGCTCCGGCGATGTAGTCAAGGCGCTGTGCCTGCACGTCGCGCACACGTGCAATCTGAACTGCTCCTATTGCTTTGCCAGTCAGGGAAAATATCACGGAGAGCGGGCGCTGATGAGTCTGGAGGTCGGCAAGCGGGCAATCGACTTCCTGATTGAAAACTCAGGGACACGGCACAACCTGGAGGTCGATTTTTTCGGCGGCGAACCGCTGATGAACTGGGAGGTCGTCAAACAGATCGTTGCCTACGCCCGTTCGGTCGAGAAACAGCACAGCAAGAACTTCCGCTTCACGCTGACAACCAACGGGATGCTTATCAATGACGAAGTAATCGAATTTGCAAACCGCGAAATGAGCAACGTGGTGCTGAGTCTGGACGGGCGTCGCGAGGTTCACGATGCAACCCGCGTGGACTATGCCGGGCACGGCAGCTACGACCGCATTGTGCCGAAATTTCAGAAGCTGGTCGCCGCGCGGGGCGGCAAGGGCTACTATATGCGCGGCACCTTCACGCACCGCAACCCCGATTTCACAAAGGATGTTCTGCACATGGCTGACCTCGGTTTCACGGAACTGAGCATGGAGCCGGTCGTGGCTGCACCGGACGATCCCATGGCACTGACATCGGCAGATATCGAGATAGTCAAGCAGCAGTACGAGCTTCTTGCGACGGAGATGCTTCGCCGCGAACGCGCAGGCAAGCCGATCACCTTCTACCACTACATGATCGACCTGACCGCCGGTCCCTGCATTTACAAGCGCATTTCCGGTTGCGGTTCCGGAACCGAATACATGGCGGTCACGCCGTGGGGAGATCTGTATCCCTGCCACCAGTTTGTCGGCGAGGAGGCATACAGGCTCGGGAATATATGGGACGGCGTGACAAACCGGGAACTGCGCGAGGAATTCCGCGCCTGCAATGCCTACGCGCGCCCTGAGTGCGCCGACTGTTGGGCAAAACTATACTGCTCCGGTGGCTGTGCCGCCAATGCCTACCATGCATCCGGCTCCATCCGCGGCGTATATAAGCCGGGATGCGAACTGTTCCGCAAGCGTATTGAGTGCGCCATCATGATGAAGGTTGCCGAGGAGCAGGATCGGGAAAGCACTGCATCCGAGACACCGGATAACGCCTGAACTATGAACACGCCGATCGCTGATTTCGTCCGGAACTACGCCGCGCACAATCCCGTCCGTCTGCATATGCCGGGACACAAGGGGCGCGAACTGCTTGGCTGTGAGGCTCTGGACATCACCGAGATCCCCGGCGCGGACGAACTGTATGCGGCGGACGGCATCATAGGGGAAAGCGAGCGGAATGCCGCAGGGCTGTTCGGCACCGGCGCTACGCTGTACTCCACGGAGGGCTCCAGTCAGTGTATCCGGGCTATGGTGTACCTGGCGGCGCTGAACGCCCGCGACGCACACGCGCGGAATCCGTATATCCTTGCCACCCGCAACGCGCACAAGACTTTTCTCTATGCGCTGGCTCTGACCGACCTGGATGTTCGCTGGCTGGTATCGGCGGAAACGGATTCGTTGTGCGCCTGCCGCATCACGGCAACAGATGTAGCGCACGCTTTACGTGAAGCGCCGGAGCCGCCGGCTGCCGTGTACGTCACGTCGCCGGACTATCTGGGCAATCTCCTCCCCGTCCGCGAGATCGCCGAAGTCTGCCATGCCGCGGGCGTCCCTCTCCTTGTGGACAACGCCCACGGCGCCTACCTGCGATTCCTCCCGGAGGACAGGCACCCCATCTCGTTGGGGGCGGATTTGTGCTGTGATTCCGCGCATAAAACGCTCCCTGCACTGACCGGAACCGCTTACCTGCACGTCTCCCGCACGGCACCGCCGCTGTTCGCGGCCGGTGCGCGGGATGCGCTGGCTTTGTTCGGTTCGACCAGCCCCTCCTACCTGTTGCTGGCATCGCTGGATCTGTGCAACCGATACCTGGCGGACGGATTCCGCGATGCGCTTGCGGAACGGGTAGGACAGGTTGCCGCAGTACGGGCAGCATTGCGCACCAACGGCTGGGATGTGGAGGATACGGAACCCATGAAACTGACCCTGCGTGCTCCGTCCGGACTGCCGGGCACCCGGCTGAACGAGAATCTGCGGCGCGAGGGCATTGTCTGCGAGTACGCGGACCGGGAATACCTTGTCATGATGCCGTCTGTCGATACCACCGGGCAGGAGCTTGACCGACTGATCTGCGCGCTTGGAGACTGCCCCTTGCCGCGTTCCGGCGCACAGACGGCTGACGGCGCGTTTTCCTGCCGCCTGCCTGCCGCACAGACAGCTATGCGGGTGCGTGAAGCGATTTTCGCGCCCGCCGAAACGGTATCCGTTGAGGATGCCGAGGGGCGCATCTGCGCGGCTCCGACCGTCAGCTGTCCGCCTGCTATCCCCATCGCCGTTTCCGGAGAAATAATCACCCGCGCCCATGTCCGCCTGTTTGCGCATTACGGCATCCGGCGTGTATCGGTTGTGCGCAGCCGATAAAACATCCCCCATACCGTCCTTGACCGGATGGTATGGGGGATGTTTACTGCAATACTTCTATAGCAGTTTCCATAATAGCAGTCATCCTTGGCAATCGTAGAAAAAATGGCACAATATGTGGTAGAAAGGTGAGAAAAATGCCACACGCTGAGTGCCGGGCTACCGATTATCCCTGAAGTGCTTCACGCGTTCAAGGCTTGCTGACGATGCTTATTCTAATCTCGCGCCGGTCGTCAAGGATATCGTCCTCGGTGAATTTGGCAAAGAGTATCTCCTTCGCGCCGGTACGCTCGCGGTCGTAGGTGAGAAAGATCTCGTTTCCTAAGAAGTCGGCATCGGGGTAGGAAAGATCGCAGCGTGAATCAATGCAGCGGGTTTTCCATGTCTCGCCGTCGTCGTCAGAGAGACAGAGAGTCATGTTTGTTCGCGCGGTCGGGTGGTCGTTTCTGACCATAAGCACGCGCCCTGACGGAGTCCTCGCGACAAAGAAGCGTGAACTCGGCGAGGTTATTCTGCTGTTTTTTGCGTCGTCCCATGTGAGTCCGTGGTCGTGAGAGACAGACTCGGCTAAGTCGCCTGTGTTCATCGTGCGTGCGAACATACGAATATCACCGTTTTTCTTCTCATAAGCCATTGCCTCATCGAAGGGCGATGGTATTTTTCTTGCGCCATAGTGGCGGACGAAGGTAGCACCGTCATCCGATGAAACGCTGTAGCCGTAGCGATCGGACATCTGATCGTAGTTGAAGCAGAGCCAATCGCCTGTGCTCATAACAAGCGGCTTGCAGCGCAGAAAGCCCTTGCCGGCATACCTCGGCTTTGAGAAAACGAGCTCGTCAGCATCCGGGTGTTCGCAGACTGAGACCCACATCGCGTGGACGTAATCATCGAAGATGATTCCATCGACGTCATATCCGGGATTTATCTTGGAGCCGTCTGGGTTCCTGAGATCCGGCTTTGTGTCATTCTGCACCCAAAAGACGAAGAGTCTGCCGTCGGGCGCGGTAAACAGCTGAATATCCAGCGCGTGGACGAAGCGCTCACGGTTCGATGGAATGACCGCGATCGGCTCCGACCAGGTGTTTCCAAGGTCGTCGCTCTTGATCAGAAGGTTGAAATTCTCAATGTGCGGCTCTCTTGTGCCGCCGGAGTACCAAGCTAGGAAGATTCGACCACCCTTCGTTATCGCGATCGTCGGGCAACCCTGGAATTTTCGGATGTGTTCGTCTGTGAATCGCTCGTCTGTCGGGTAGTTTATAAAGTCGCAGGCAATCTTTGACGCAGTAGGTTCGATCATGGTTACCTCCAGAATGTTCACATATGCAAATTCAGTTCGTTTTATGAGAATATTATGGCATATCGGACAATAACATGTCAAACAATTTCAAAGTCGATTGCCACCGGAATGTGTAGTGTTACAATTATAGGCAAAAGTCCGGCACCAGGCACTCCCATTTGCGCAACCGCCTTATCCGTGTGTGTTTTGTGCGTCTCCCTGTGCTATATTGTACTGCTTTTTCTGTAATTGTCAAGGGTGACTATCATTTTGGAAGTTGCTATAATACACGGCTGAGAGCTGAGATATGGGCGGTTACGATCAGATCACCCGCACCCGCACAACACCGGACAGGGCGGCAAGGTCGTTCGCAACATTTGCGGGAACCGCGCCGGTGATATCAAACATGGTGTAGGCGGCGTTCCCGCGCGACTTGTTGGTCATATTCTCAATGTTCAGCCCGGCGGCGGAGAGCACGCCGGTCAGCAGATTCAGCATGCCCGGTACATTCTCGTGCAGGACGCATATGCGGGCACTGCCGGAACGGGGCATGGATACAGCAGGAAAGTTGACACTGTTCTTAATGTTTCCGTCGGCCAGGTAGTCATCCAGTTCCATTGCCGCCATGACCGCACAGTTGTCCTCCGACTCTTCGGTCGAGGCACCCAGGTGCGGAATCAGGATGGCGCCGGGGACGCCTATCATGTCCGGTGTAGCGAAATCGGTCACGTACCGATGCACCTTGCCGGACGCAAGCGCTTCCTTCATGGCGTCAGAATCCACCAGTGAGTCACGGGACAGATTGATAATCTTCACGCCGTCCCGCATCCCGGCAATGGCATCGGCATTGATCATGCCCTTGGTATCGGCGGTCGCGGGAACGTGGAGCGTGATATAGTCCGCAGAGGCGTAGATTTCATCGTAGGATGCGGCGCGGCAAATGTGATGGTCAAGATTCCATGCGCCCTCTACACTCAGGTACGGGTCACAGCCGATAACCTCCATCCCCAGCCGCACGGCTGCATTGGCAACCATACCGCCGATGGCACCCAGTCCGATAACACCCAGCACCTTGCCTTTGATTTCGTTTCCGGCAAAGCGGGATTTGCCTTTCTCCACCGTTTTTGCGGCGTTTTCGTCGCCTGCCAGCGTTCGGACCCACTCGATGCCGTCCACAATATCACGGGAGGCAAGCAACAGAGCGCACAGCGCCAGTTCCTTGACGCCGTTGGCATTGGCACCGGGCGTATTGAACACCACAACGCCTGCCTTTGTGCAGGCGTCCAGCGGAATGTTGTTGACGCCGGCGCCCGCCCGCGCGATGGCGAGCAGCTCCGGGTTGAAGTCCATCTCCAGCATGTTTGCCGAACGCACCATAATGCCGTGCGGCGCATCAAAATCCGTCCCGATTGCGTACAGCGCCGGGTCGAGCCGGTCGGTTCCGACCTTGGCAATCTTATTCAGAAGCAGTATGTTTTTCATGACAGTTCCCTTTCTCGTGCGCTCACGCCTTGGGATTATCGGCAGCGAATTTCTTCATGAATGCGACCAGCGCCTCCACGCCCTCGTAGGGCATGGCATTGTAAATGGAGGCACGCATTCCGCCGACCGAGCGATGCCCCTTGAGGTTTTTCAGCCCGGCGGCGGAAGCCTCGGCGGCGAATTTCTTGTCCAGATCCGCGTTGCCCGTGACAAATGTCACGTTCATCATGGAGCGGGAATCCTTCCGCACCGGGGCAATGTAGTAGTCCTGACCGTCCAGGTAGCCGTAGAGCAATGCCGCCTTTTTTTCATTGCGTGCTTTCATTTCATCCAGCCCGCCGATGGACAGCAGCCAGTCCGCAACAAGCCCCAGCATATAGATGGTATAGCAGGGCGGCGTGTTGTACATGGAGTCGTTATCCGCCATGGTTTTCCATTCCAGCATAGTGGGCATCGCCGGCTCGGCAAAGTCCAGCAGATCCTCCCGGACAATGACGACCGTTACGCCGGCGGGCGCCATGTTCTTCTGCGCACCGGCGTAAATGACGCCGAAGCGGGACACATCCACCGGCTCAGACAGGATGCAGGAAGACATATCCGCAACCAGCGGAATGCTTCCCGTATCGGGAATGTAACCGTATTTGGTGCCGTAGATGGTATTATTGAAGCACATGTGTACGTATGCGGCATCGGGACGGATCATACCCCGCGTGACGGTTGGGACATAGCTGAAATTGGCATCCTTGGTGGTGGCGGCACACACGACGTCATACCCCAGCTTCTGCGCTTCCTTGAATGCCTTACCGGAGAACTGCCCCGACACAAGGTAATCCGCTTTTCCGGTGCGGCGGATCAGATTGAGGGGTACGGCAGCAAACTGCGTAGACGCCCCGCCCTGCAGAAACAGCACCTTATAGTTGTCAGGAATGTTCATCAGCCGGCGCAGATCGGACTGCGCCTTCTCTATAATGGCTTCATAGTCCGGAGAGCGGTGGCTCATCTCCATGACAGACATTCCGGACGTGCCATAGCAAACCAATTCGGACGCCGCGCGCTCCAACACGGGAAGGGGGAGCATGGAAGGACCTGCCGAAAAATTGAATACTCTGTTCATATCGTTACCTCCGTTGACAGATGTTGACAGCAATTCGTGGGAAACGCCCGCGCCGCACGCACTATGCGGAGCGCCGTATGACGTTTATTATATCGCATTTGCAAGTGAATGTCAATAGAGTTTGCATATAAAGTGATAATTTATCCGTTTTTCGTCAGATTCAGCCCAAACTTTAACCGAGCAAATCACGAAAATTGCAAAACGGGACTACTTCGCCAAGGCGTCCCGCACGGAACGGGCAACCTGTACGGCGGTCAGTTCAATGCCCGCATCCGTCAGGTGGATGAGATCATCGTCGCGGATCAGGTGCTGCATATCAGGTGCAATGAGACTGTACAGGTCATTGATCTGTACCCCCAGCGGGTGCAGGACTGCGACGGCGGCGGCGTTGTACGCCCGGACACGTTCTATATCATGCCCCCACATTTCAGGTCGCGGGGGCGTGGTGGTGGCAAAAATGACGTGCGGGCAGTAGCCTTGCAGGATGCGGGCAATGCGCACCAACGCATCGGTATAAAGGGGGAGTGGCGTAAACGGTCCGTCTCCGAACAGGTCACACATATCCCACAGCCCATTGTTCCAATGGATAACATCTGCCGTTTCAAGCTCCGCCTTATAATCAAAGCAGGTACGCAGTGTATAGGATGTGAAACGCCCGTTATCCTCGGACTGCCAAACGGCAATATCCGGAGCAAGCAGAGCAGGCACGCGCGTACCGTACCCCAGCAGGCGTATGGAGTCACCAAGCAGGACAGCTTTTTTCATGAAGAATACCTCCCGATTCATTTTGGGCAGCCTCGGAGTATTCCGCCGCGCACTGCGCGAAATACTATTCCGAGGTTCCCCTGCCCGTACATTGTACCACGGATATTTCGCGCTGTCAAGGGAACTTTTTACTCTTATGCGGTTTACAAGGGCTTCCCGGCAGAAGTCCCCTTCCCTTCTCCCGCACGTCGAAAGCCCCCTTTCCTGCCGGAAAGGGGGACGAAAAGCCGTGTAAATATGGCACGGACCCGTCGGTATCGTTCCGGTCGCGGTTTATCTGCCGGAACATCCGCCGCGACAGCCGCTCTGCCCGCCGAGTGACTGCACGGCACAGCCCGTATCGTAGGCAGGGTTGCAGGCGTAGAAATTACGTCCGTCAAGCCCCTCCTGCGTGATGCGCAGAGCATCGGCAAAGCGCTGATAATGGACAATCTCCCGTTCACGCAGGAACTTGATGGGGTCGCGCACATCCGGATCATCGCACAGGCGCAGAATATTATCATAGGTTACACGCGCCTTCTGTTCGGCGGCGAGATCCTCATTGAGGTCGGCAATCGGATCACCCTTGACGCCGATATATTTCGCGTCAAAGGGAACGCCGGATGCCGCGATCGGATAGACACCGGTCGTGTGATCCACAAAGTACGTGGCAAAGGGGCTTGCGGCGATCTCATCTGCCGGCAGATTCCGCGTCAGCTGATACAGGATGGCGGATACCATTTCGACATGGGCGAGCTCCTCCGTGCCAATGTCGGTCAGCAAACCCGCGACCTGCTTTTCCGGCATGGAGTAGCGCTGATTGAGGTAGCGCATGGAGGCGCCGATCTCGCCGTCCGGTCCGCCGAGCTGGGAGATGATGATCTGTGCCAGGCGGGGGTTGGGTGTCTTGATCTTGACGGGATACTGGAGCTTCTTCTCATAAATCCACATGATGTTACCTCCTCGGATTCAGACGTTGGCGTCATAGTCCCACGGGAACGGACGGCTGACCCACTCCCACTTGGTGTGACTCATATTGCCGAGCGGCGTCAACGGGCCGATCTCCGCCTGATAGCGTTCCACCAGCGGACAACGGCGCTCCAGCAGGTGCCGGTACAGATCCAGCGCAGCCTGATCGCAAGGGTATGCATCCAGGTAGAGAATGACTTCGTCCAGCGCAAATTCTACGGCACGCAGCTCCTCGATCAGGGCTTCGTGATCTCCGCCGCAGCCGCATCCGGCACGCCTGTTTCCGGAGCGGGACTGCTCTCCGACGCGGGCGCAGTTGCTGTTGCGGTCGGGGTTGCCGAACTCCGGGCGGGGATTCCTGCCGCATCCGTTATGCTGCGGACAGGGGCGCAGGGGCGGGCGCCCGGAATTATCCGGGGCATCCTGCATGCCCGTGCGTGGGGACAGGCAGGCGCCGCGCTCATACGGGTCGCGGGAGAAGCGCGCATCACGGCTCAGGACATCCTCCCCGGCAGAGCGGCAGCCGGACGCAGAACGCCCACCGTTACGGTTGATTCCGCTCATGTGCGTCCCTCCCTTCCGGTAAAGCCGCCCCGACAGGCACCGCCGCGCCGGGTCACACTTTCCAACGGCTTATCCAACTCGCTGAACAGCGTTCCCTTGCGCAGTGCGGTCTCCGGATCATACAGATTTCGGAAAGCCTGCAAGGGAGCATATACCATCGCGAGTGGGTATTCATACAGTCCCCATCTGTCGCGCTCACATCCGCAGTCCGGATCGGGCGCCTGACGGATCGGACAGGCAGGGGCACAGGACTTATTATCCATACAGGGATCCTCCTTGTACAACGATACACTCCGGCAGACAGCTTCTGTCCGCCGGCACCGCCGGGGCATATTGCCCGAGCGGTTCAGTGGCAGTATATGACGAAATCTGTCGTTTCGTGTGCAGATGAATACCCATCCCTTACACGGCATATTGAAGGCAACGGCATACGTATTTGTGGTACGCGCAACAACTTCCGCCGTATCAGACCGACAAGGCAGAAAAACACGGGAGCGGCACAGGCTTTGCCTGTGCCGCTCCTCTGCTGTGAAATTGAGGCGTTTACAGCTCCTCCCCCGCCTGTGTGATTTTCCGGAGTCTGTGATTCAGTCCGGATTTTGTGATGGGCGGGGTGTGCAGTGCCGCAAGCTCGGTCAACGAAACCTCCGCGTGTTCCAGCCGCAGACGGGCGGTTTCCTGCAATTCCGGCGGCAGTGACTCCAGCTTGTGGCTCTCCGCCAGACGCCGGATAGCGTTCAGCTGGCGCTGCCCTGCCCGGACGGTACGCCCGATGTTTGCCGCCTCCCAGTTGGTCGCGCGCGCCTCCTCGGCGCGTTTTTCATTGTACATCTGCTGATTCAGAATGTCAAACACCTGCTGGACACAGCCAAGCTGTGTCAGCATATCGCAGATACTTTCCACCCGCTTGAAGAAGATTCCGCACTGTCCGTCCCGGTGCGTGATGCCCGGCTCCATTCCGCAGGCGGCGCAAAAATCCGCCAGACAGACTGCCCGTCCATCATCCGGCAGGCGGAATTCCAAATGATGCGTGCGCCTCGGGTCGCTCACGGATCCCGCGCAAAGAAAAGCACCGCGCAGAAAATGTGCCGCGCAGGAAGAACAGCCGAAGGCGACCGCCTCCTCGACAGCCATGTCTCCCCCTGTGGCGCTTTCCCTGTCAGTCGCCCGCAGTGCCTCCAAAACAGCAGTCGCCTGCCCGGATGCAAATTCAAACCGAACGTAACGGTGAGCCCCGTGCGTTTCTTCAATCGCAGACGTTGCACATCCCAGCTGTCGGCGAAGCAGGGCTGTTACGCGCTCGCGCACGGCAGGCGCTTCATCCCGGCTGACCGGCAGAGTCAGCGTCAGCGAACCGTCCGCCTGCCCCGGTTCCGCCCGGAGCAATAGTCCATACAGGAATGCACGGCGACAGCAGGCGGTTTTTATCGGGATATCCCATAATTCCCGCCGCACATTCCCGGCAAAGGGCAAACAGGCATCCATGTGCTACTCCTCCCGTTCCGTGCGTCCGTCCTCCCGGACAATGCACACCTCACACTTCAAATCAATCCCGTAGGCGCGGAGTACTGCTTCCTGCACGTGCGCAATCAATCGCCGCACGTCATCGGCTGTCGCATCCCCCCGGTTGACAATAAACCCGGCATGCTTCTCCGACACCTCTGCGCCACCGATGCGGAAGCCCTTCAGCCCGCAGTCCTCCACCAGCCTGCCGACGTACACGTCCGGTTGGGCAGGACGACGAAATACACTGCCCGCGCTTGGGTATTCCAGCGGCTGATTTTTTCGTCTGGAAGCCAGATTGCGCTCCATGGCGGTGCGTACGGTGACAGTATCCGACGGGGACAACTCCAGCGTGGCGTTCAGAAGCACCCATTCCGGGTGCAGCTGATACACGCTCCGGCGATAAGAAAAACCATGCTGCGCATTGGTCAACGTGAGGATGCGCCCGTCCGTTCGCCCGATGCATACGGATTCCCGCACCACGTTCGCCATCTCGCTTTGGTGCGCGCCCGCGTTCATGACCACCGCACCGCCCAGTGTGCCGGGAATGCCGCAGGCAAATTCCAACCCGGACAGGGCAGGTGCTTCCGCAACGCAACGCCGGGACAGTGCCGCCAGCGCCGCGCCGCATCCGGCACGCAAGCAGGGCGTCCCCTCCCGAGCGTGGAACAGGGACACTTCCTGCAGGTCACGCGTGCAGATGACCAGTCCCGGGAAACCATTGTCGGGGAACAGAACATTACTGCCTCTGCCCAAAATGAACAGCGGGCAGTTGCCATCATTGGTTCTCCATATGTCCAGCGTGCGCACCAACTGCTCCTGCGTATGCGGACGGCACAGCAGAGCCGTCGGACCGCCGATACGGAAAGTCGTGCAGTCGCGCAGCAATGCCGACGTTTCAAACGGGATGCCTGCGGCGGTCAGCGCACGCGCGAAGCGAGAGGAAGGCATCATGGCGGGGCTCCTTTCTCTGACGGATCAGGGGCAATATGGCAGACTGCATGGCGTTTGCCGGGCTGTCATGCTCCCCGGATGACCTGCCCGACCTCTTCCAGTGTCCGGCATTCAAAGCGGGGTGCAATATCGGGCGGGGCGACCTTGCCGTGCGGATTGAACCAGCAGGTGTCCAGCCCGGCACCGATACCGCCCCGGATATCCGAGGACAGCGAGTCGCCGACAACCAACGTACTGACAGGATCAAAGTCCGGAATCGCGGCTGTTACCATGTCGAAGTAGGCGCGTTCCGGTTTCTCACAGCCCATGCTGTCTGAAATAAAAACACCGGAAAACAGCGGTGCAAGCGGACAGGGATCAAAGCGTCCGTGTTGAATCCAATCGGTGCCGTTGGTGATAAGGTACAGGCGGCAGGACGGCACCAGCGAACGGCAGAGCGACTCCGCGCCCTCTACCAGGAAAGACTTGGTTGACAGTGCCAGCATATATTCCTTTGCCAGTGTTGCCGCATCGCAGGAGAAACCGTATTCGGCAATAAAATCCGCAAAGCGTCCGACCTGCAGGGCAGCACGCGTCACTTCGCCGCGCTCCAGACGTTTCCAGTAACCATCGTTTATGGCGGAATAGCGGGATATGGCTTCCTCGTCGTGCGGCAGACCGCGGGCAGTCAGGCAGTCGCACAGGGCATCATGCTCCGAGCGGGTGAAGTCAAGAAGAGTATTGTCGGCATCAAATAAAACGGTGCGGTATCGCATTGGTGTTTCTCCTGTCAGTATATGTATCGGGATTCATTATAGCACGTCACAGACAGAAAGTCAAGCGGCAGAGGGGCGGGCAAAGCATCCTCCCCGAAAAATCCTTGACAACCCTGAAAAACTATGTTATAATCAGTTGTGGAATGACCCCAATGCCGCCGCGGACAAAGCAGCGGAACGAACGGAGGATATGCACCCATGGAAACCTGCTGTATACTGTACAACCCCAAAGCCGGAAACGGACGGGGACTGAACGAAGCGCGCCGCCTGGACAGCATCTGGAGTGGCAAATCACTGGACTACATCGATGTAACAACCATTGCCGATATCCGGGCGTACCTGGACTCGCTTCCCGCCGAGACGACCGTGGTACTTGCCGGGGGCGATGGCACGCTGAACCACTTTATCAACGACATGGGCGGCGAGGCGCCCGCACGGGACATCTATTACTTCGCGGCTGGGAGCGGCAACGACTTCCTGCGCGATGCAGAACGCACCCGGGACGACCCGCCCTTCCTGCTCAATCCGTACCTTCAGAACCTGCCGACCGTTACGGTCAATGGCATGACACGCTATTTTCTCAACGGCATCGGTTATGGCATTGACGGCTATTGTTGCGAAGTCGGCGACAAACAGCGACTGAAATCGGACAAGCCCGTCAATTATACCGCCATTGCCATCAAGGGTCTGCTGTTTGGCTATCACCGCACGCTGGCAGATGTCTGCGTGGACGGCGACACTAAAGCTTACCGCTCGGTCTGGTTGGCACCCACCATGAAGGGACGCTTTTATGGCGGCGGTATGATGTGCGCTCCCGGACAGAATCGCCTCGACCCGGAGGGGAGCGTGTCTACCATGGTCATGACCGGAAAGTCCAAGCTCAAAACGCTGATTGTGTTCCCGTCCATCTTCAAGGGAGAGCATGTCCGCCACCGGGAAATGGTCACAATCCGTCCCGGACATGAGGTGACTGTCCGTTTCAACCGCCCGACCGCCCTGCAGATCGACGGCGAGACCGTACTGGGTGTGACCGAATACAGCGTCAGCACCCGGAAAAGCGTCGGCGCGGCCGAAAAAAGCGAGGCGGCGGTTGTCGCAGAATGAGCCATCCCGACTTGTCGGGATCCCGACTTATCGGGCGTCCTGCCACATTATTTCTCATCAAAAATCCCGGAGTACTTGCGCACTCCGGGACTTTTTCTTTTCCATCAACGTCTTTTCTTAGCAACGAATGCCGCGCCGCCGACAGCGGTCAGCAGGAGCAGACCGGACAGTCCGATCATGGACGAGCATCCCGTATCTGTCCCGGCAATCGGATTCGATGCGCTGTCGGACTCCGCCGTCGTAACAGTCACAGGATCGTCGGTGGATGTTTCAATCGGCTCCGTGACGGTTGTCGTGGCATTCTGCGCGGAGGTTTGCTCCGCTGTTGTCTGCTCAGCAGTCGTCGTCTCGGTCTGTGATACCGTTGCGGCGGTTGTTTCTGCCGCAGGATCGCGGTATTCCGGCAACGCACCGCTCACGTACACATCGCTGATGGCAAAGCGAACCGTCGTTGCATCGTCCGGGCAAATATGGAATCCGTAGGCGACAATGCCGCTGTTCTCGGCAACGACCGGCACGGACAGAACGTTCAGATCCGCAATGATACCCAGCGGAATCAGCACATAGCCACTGAACTTATAGGGAACGATAAAGCAATCCCGCCCGTTGATGGCTCTTGTGCCGGACCACTTGGCATCCTTCGCATTTCCCTTTGCATCCACCAGCCTGACCGGATTCTTCTTGGCAAGCTCGCCGGACAGGAACATGTTTGCTCCGCCTGCCGTTACGATCGGCTGCAGGCAGAAGTACACGTCACCGTCGCTCTCGTTCCGGATCGAAAGCGCAAGATACTTTGCGCCCGTGAAGGAAGCATTCGGCAGTGCCGCAGTTGTCATGGCGTAGCAGTCAAAATACTGCCCATTTACCGTAATTGCCATCTCGCCGTTCTGCACGGTCGCAACGCCGAAGCCGAAGCTGCCGTCAAAGGTCAGACCCGCATCGTCCAACGGGTCGATCAGGGTCAGGGACAGATCCTCCGCGCCGTAGCGCACAGTGACATTGCCCTCGGCAGCAGACAGCGGCAGAACACACAGTCCCGCGAGGACGCAAAGCAGAGTCAGGGTACAAAGCAAACGTTTCATGGTTGTTTCTCCTTTTTTGTAATGTTAGGAATGGCATCAGTCCTGCCCGAACTGGTACAGATAGCTCAGCCGCCCCATGGGCAATGACCGCCCGGAGGCATAGTAACTCATGATCTCGGCAGGGTTTTCCACACCGTCGGCTACCTTGAAGTATATGTCGCCCATGCCGTCGGCACCGATGAGAGCGCGGGGAATCGCGATCTGCATGACATTCCCCTGAACCGTATAGGATACCTCGCCGATACGGGTTCCGGTACCGTCCGCATTCATGGCTTCCACGGTTGCCCGTCCGTCCGTGCGGGAACGGTTGACAGCATACTCATACCCTTCCCAGCCCTTGCCCGTGGCGGGGCGTCCGCAGCCGATGAACAGGTTCATCCAGCCGGTATCCTCCACCGTCACGATATCGTTCTCTGTGCGGATCATCACGTACAGGTTCTCCGCATCATTGGTCAGGCGAACCTCCAGAATGTTGTTGCGTACCGCATCGTTCCTGTAGCTGACCGATGCTGCGCCGCCCGCGGAATCGCGGCTTCCGTCATCCGTTCCTACCCGCCTGTACACAGCGTTGACATCCTCCCACTGGGATGCCGCACCGCCGATGTCCACCGTCTTACGGACGGTCTTGGCAACATAGCCCGTGATGGGCTGGTACTTATACTGCCGGATATTCCGGATGGTCTGGATGAAGTAGGCGTCCTCATAGCCGCCCAGCATCGGCTCCGCGTCGCGGGAATACTCCATATCCACGTTGTCACAGTACATATACTCGCCGCCGTATGCCGACTTGATGGACACCCACTCATTCCAACCGGTGACAAAAACGAAGTTGGGGTCACGCTTGTATACGGTGTCCCACTGGAAATCATAAAAGGTTCCCTTCATGATGTCCTCGTGGACATTGACCTTGGTGCGGGGGTTATAGCCGCGTCCCCAGTTCATCCACCCCTCATGCGTCAACGAGAAACTGAACGGAACGCCGGGGTGTGTGGCAATGGACACGCTGATCATATCACCGTTGAGCTTCTGCGGCCAGCTCCAGTCGGTATAAGGCCAGCTGTTGCTCTTTGCCCGCTCGTACGGCCAGCGCGCCTCGCGGAAGTAGAAGAAATCCTGCATTTCCTGCGAGGGCGCCGACGGATTGTAGGAGGTATCCCCGCGGGACTCCGCCTCCGCCTTGTCAAGCTTGGGATCCATGTATCCGATGATCAGCGGCTTACCGTCCACACGGTACCATGCGTTCGGGCAGACCTCCGCTTTATAGATATTGTTATACAGATTGGTCATGGTCTGGATCGCGTAGCTATGGGTATAGTAGGCGACCTGCGGGCAGTTCCAGCCCTCGGCACGCAGTTCCTCGATGACCTTCATGATCCGCTTGGCTATGTTATCATAGGTATTAGCGTTGGTTGTATCGAACACCAGAAAATCCACGCCTGCATCGGTCAGCAGCTCCAGATGCCGCCGGATAACCCAGCGGTCCCCACTATTGTAGTAACCGTACAGCGGCTCGCCCCACCAGTGGAAATTGTTGGCGGGACTGATACCCGGAACGTCCTTGTGAAAGGTGACCTCGTCCCCATACTCCGGGCGGATCTTGCTGATGTCGTAGATCTCCTGCGCACCGTGCTGACCGAGCCAGATGAAGTAAAACATACCGACCTGCTTGTTTTCGCGCGGGGCGCTTACCGCATCCACCAGATGCCCCTGCTCATCAAAGCCGACCAGCATATTGGTGTTGTATCCGTTTCCGTAAATGTCCATCTCGATTCTTGTATCCTCCGTTGCGGTTTCGGTTTGGGTTTCGGTTGCGGTGATGCTTTCCGTTGCGGTTCCGGTCGGCGTTCCGCCACCGGTATCTGTATCGCCTGTCTCCGTTCCGGAGGCATCCCCGCCGCCGGTGCCGGCACAGCCGACAGCCGGAACGGCAAGCAGCAATGCCGCCAGCACGGCGCACAGCAGTCGGGCTCGCTTTCCTTTCTTCGTGTGCTTCATTATCACAGTACCGCCTTTCTTACCCGGCGGCGTAGGGCAGGAACGCCGCCATCAGATTCATTGTGTACACGCGTATGAGCCAGTCGTTGGGATGATTGATGTTATTACCGGACATGGCGATAAAGTCCTTCCGTTCCAACAGCTTTGAATGGAAGCTGAACATATCCACGAAGGCAACGCCCTCACCTGCCAGCTGACCGAAGGCCTTCGGGAACTCGCCCTGCGTTGACAGGAACCCAGCCTCGGCGTTGGGAACCATCGGCGCGACCACAACGAACTCGCAATCCGGGAATTGCTCCTTTACCTTGCTCATGATCCGCTTGATGTTGTTGGCTACGGTTCTTCCGGACTTGCCGCCGTCATTCATCCCGAAGCCGATGAACACAAGGTCAGGCGATTTGTCCGTAACTTCTTTGACGTTCTGGACGCCCCATGCGGAATCCATACCCCCGACGGACGGGTTGTAGCGCTTGACACGGATGCCGTACTTCTCCTCAATGACCTGCTTGAAGTAATCCGGAAAACTGCACTGGAACGGCTCCCGGTTATACATTTTGGAGGAATCACAACCCGTAAAGATAGAGTCACCGAAAAACACGACGTTCAGCGCGGCATCGGTGTCACCCGCCTGGCGCAGAGCCTCAATCTTGGCTGCAGTTTTGGGCAGACGATCGGTCTGCATCTCGGTCACGGGGCCGTCCCAGCTTCCGAATTCGTACTCATACGTGACGGCGATCTGCTTTGCATACAGGAACTCCCCCACGCAGTACAGTGCATTCCCGAACCGGGAGCGCCCCTGCTCATCCCACGGAGTGGACGAGCCGAAATCCGGGATGTAGTTGCCGTCCGCGTCCTTTCCGTGAATGTCATTCTGCGTGAAGTACGGGATGGAAGAACCAGCCGGCAGTGTCAGGATATTGCTTTCCTTGTCCCACGTATAGTCCACACCCTCGGTGAAGGTCGTCTTCAGGTCATTGCTTTTGACCGACAGGATGGCGGTCGGCTGAAAGTACAGCTTTGCCGTGATGCTACCGTCCTCCCGCACGATAAAGGTCGCCGCTTCGTTGTACATGACATTGGTCTTCCAGAACGGGGTGGTCTCCTTGTCCAGTTGCGTCAGTTGATCGAACATGATTGGTTTCTCCTTTGCGTCATCCTTTGTGTCTGTTTCTGTTTCGGCTGCCGACTCGGTCTGCGTAACGTTCTCCGTATCCGTCTCCGCGTCGGTGTCGTTTCTATCCGATGCGGTCTCCCCCGCCGTGGCAGTGGCGGAGCCTGTCGAATCGATTCCGTCCGTGCAGGAGGCTGTGCCGAGTACCGAGAGCGTCAGCATCGCCGCGAGGACAACGGTGAGCGCCTTCCGTGAAAAGTTGGAACATCTCATTGCTTGATTGACTCCTTTCAGTGCAGGTGTGCAAGTATCCGCCTGTCCGGCTTCCGGGAACCGCATGCGTAAGTCCTGCGCGCTCATTATAACATTTCCGAATCAAAAAAGCAAGTCTTTTTCGTCTTTTTATCTAAAATTCTCACTTCTTTGATAACGATGTGCCGCCATCATGGCGCAGTGCCACCGAAGCGGGCAAAGAATACGCACAGGGCGATGGCTCATCCGGCGAGCCATACCCGCTCAGCGGTCTGCGCTTCCCTGCTCTCAGAGGAAAAAAGTTGAGGTTGCCGCCCGAAAAGGCTCCGTTTGTTATTGACAAATGCAGGAAAATGTGTTAGCATAAAGTCAGTCTGACAGGTATGCCAGACCGCATCCGAAGCAACAAAAAAGCGACAGCATCCCGCGGTTTTACGCCGTTGCGGATCGCTCTCGCAGAAAAGGAGAATATGAACATGAATGAACTCACACTGACGAGAGAAAATTTTGAAGAGGAGGTTCTGCGCGGAGATCTGCCCGTGCTGGTTGACTTCTGGGCGACCTGGTGCGGTCCGTGCCGGATGCTGGCACCCGTCATTGCGGAAATTGCCGAGGCGCATGAAGGTATACTGAAAGTCGGGAAAGTAAATGTGGACGAACAGCCCGAGCTGGCAACGGCATACCGTGTCGAGAGCATTCCCACCGTATTCCTGTTCCGCAACGGTGAAATTGCGGCAAAAGCGGTCGGCTTCCGGTCCCGTGCCGATCTGGAATCCCTGCTGGGGCTGTGATCCCCGGCACACGAAAGGCGTGACGCTGTATGGACGGTCTGATATTGCATTTCCGGGATTTTGATGTTCCCGACAATCACGCGCTGGGACTGTATCGGGCGCTTGCCGCCTGCCGGTCGTGCCATGCCGGCAAGTTGGTGTTCGATACCCCCGCTGTTTATGCGCTTGACCCTGCCTTTTGCGTGGAGCGTGACCTGTGTATCTCCAATCACGGCTTCAACGGTCCGCACCGCATTGCGGTTCTGATCGAGGGCATGAAGAATTTTGAAATCGACTTCGCCGGTTCCACGCTCTGCCTGCCCGGCGAGGCGACGCACATCGCCATTCTCGGCTCCGAGCACATCACACTGCGAAACTTCACTCTGGAAAATCCGCGCACCATGGTCATGCAGGTACGCATTGTCGCGCACGGCGACGGGTTCGTGGATGCCGAGGTCATGCAGGGCGGCGAGCAATTCGTCGTGCGGCACGGGGAACTGGTCTGCCCCAAGCCGCGCCGCACCTGCAATTACAGCATAGAGCTGGACGTGGAGCTTCGGGGAGACACCGGCGAATACCAGCCCGGTTCCGCCGACCATAATCTGGGCGGCTTGCTCCGGGACATGACCTGCGAATACCTGCCGGACGGGAAGCTGCGCATTCACGGCGTTCACCGCTATCCGCCTGTCGGCAACATTCTGGTTCTGTCTGCCGCGCGCCGGATGGGTGCGGGCATCTTCTGCTGTGATTCCGCGGACGTAACCTGCCATAACGCAACAGTTCTGTCCTGTCACGGCATGGGCTTTATTGCGCAGACCAGCCGCGACATCCGCCTGGACGGTTTCCACACCCGCCGCCCGGCTGGGTTCGCATTCTCCGCCGTAGCCGACGCGACGCACTTTGTGGACTGCGACGGCTCGGTCACGGTCGAGAACTGCATCTTTGAGGGACAGCTGGACGATGCGCTGAACATTCACGGAATGTACACCCGCATTGTGGATGTGGAGCGGGACGCTCTCCTTGTACGCGAAATGCATCAGGAGGCAAGCGGCATCCGCATATTCCGCGCCGGCGACCGGATCCAGCTACTGAACCCCAAAAGCCTGATTCCCTTCTCCGAGCGGATTATCCGCGATGTGGAGTATATAAATTCCGAGATCATTCGTTTGAGTCTTGAGCCGCTTCCGCCCGAAGTTGCGGACAGCGCCGCACGCATACCGGCGCCCGAAATCCGCCCCGGACAGGTAGTGGAGAACATCTCCCACAACGTCGCGCTGACCTTCCGGCACAATATCGTGCGGTGTAACCGGGCGCGCGGCATGCTGATCGCATCGCGCGGGCGCACAGTCATTGAAGACTGCGACTTCCACACCAGCGGTGCAGCCATCCTGTTTGAGGCAAACGGCGAATACTGGTTTGAGTCCGGCGGCACGCAGGATGTCACCATCCGCAACTGTATGTTCGACACCTGCCGTCACGGCGGCTGGGGGAACGCTGTCATTGAGTGTGCTCCGCGCGAAGCCGTGGAAGCCGGGCGTTATTTCCACCGACGCATCCGGGTGCTGGACAACAGCTTCCGCATGGCGAGCGGCGGCGCCCCCGCAGCAATCTTCGACAATATTGCCGATCTGTGTTTCCGGGGCAACACGCTGATTCCCGCACCGGACGGGACTCCTGCGCGTATCCTGCTCTCGCACATCGGGCGGGCGGATATCCAGTCGGATGTGGAATCCGAGGCAAAAGCATAGCGCAACGGAAAGGTGTCCAAAATCAGGGAGTGCCGGAGGCTGTCAGCCTCCGGCACTCCCTGATTTCCCTTTTCGGCAATGCCGTTTTTACTTCTTCAGTATCTTCCGGAGAAAGTCGCCCGTGTAGCTTTCGGTACACTCTGCCACCTGTTCCGGCGTTCCGGTGGCAATGACGGTTCCGCCTCCCTGACCGCCTTCCGGTCCCAGATCAATGATATAGTCAGCGGATTTGATAACGTCCAGATTATGCTCAATGACCAGCACCGTGTTGCCTGCATCGCAGATCCGCTGCAGGATGTCCAACAGGCGCGACACATCATCGCTGTGCAGTCCCGTTGTCGGCTCGTCCAGAATATAGAAGGTTTTGCCGGTACCGCGCTTTGCCAGTTCGGTTGCCAGTTTGACTCGCTGCGCTTCACCGCCCGACAGCGTGGTGGCGGGCTGTCCGATCTTGATATAGCCGAGTCCCACATCGTACAGTGTCTGCAGTTTGCGCGTAATGCGCGGCAACCCGTCGAAGAAGGCAAGCCCCTCCTCGACCGTCATGTCCAGCACATCGGCAATGCTCTTGCCCTTGTACCTGCATTCCAGCGTATCGCGGTTGTACCGCTTTCCGTGGCACACATCGCAGGTCACGTACACATCGGGCAGGAAATGCATCTCGATCTTGCGCACACCGTCCCCCTCGCACGCCTCGCACCGTCCGCCCTTTACATTGAAGGAGAAACGCCCCGGCAGGTAGCCGCGCGCCTTGGCGTCCGGCGTTTTGGCAAACAGGTCACGGATATCGTTGAACAGGGAGGTATAGGTCGCAGGGTTTGAGCTGGGCATCCGTCCGATGGGACTCTGATCGATCGCAATAACCTTGTCCAGATGCTCCAACCCCTCGATGCGCTCAAACTCTCCCGGATAGGTCGTGGCTCGGTTGAGTCGCGAGGCCAAGACCGGGTATATGATACCGTTGACCAGCGAGGATTTACCCGAACCGGACACGCCGGTTACGCAAACAAAGCATCCGAGCGGCACACGCACATCCACCTTTTTCAGATTGTGCTCCGCCGCGCCGAACACCTCCAGGAAATGTCCGTTTCCGGGGCGGCGCTGTGCCGGAACCGCAATGCACTTACGCCCGGACAGATACGCGCCGGTGACCGAGTCCGGGTTTGCCATCACCTCGGCGGGCGTTCCGGCGGCAACGATCTGCCCACCGTGAATGCCGGCACCGGGACCGACATCCACGATATAGTCCGCCTCCAGCATGGTCTCCTCGTCATGCTCCACCACGATGACGGTATTTCCAAGGTCGCGAAGTTTCTTAAGTGTGGCGATCAGTTTGCCGTTGTCACGCTGATGCAGTCCGATAGACGGCTCGTCCAGAATATACAGCACGCCCACCAGCGACGAACCGATCTGCGTTGCCAGCCGGATACGCTGTGCCTCACCGCCGGACAGCGTGCCTGCCTTGCGCGCCAGCGTCAGGTAATCCAGTCCCACGCTGACCAAAAAGCTCAGCCGGGATCGTATCTCCTTGATGATATCCCGTGCGATGACAGCCTCGCCGCCGACCAGCTGCTCCCCAAGCCCGTTGATAAAATCCAACGCCTCGCGAACCGAGAGGCAGCAGAAGTCATAGATGTTCATGCCGCCGACCGTAACCGACAGCGATGCGGGGCTGAGGCGCTTTCCGTGGCAATCCGGGCAGGATGCCTCCTCCACGAACTGTTCGTAGTAGTCGTTGCTCATGCCCTGTGCCATACGCTGTTCGATGATGCCGACCACGCCGTCAAACTTTGCCTTCTGCCTGTGCGGCTCCTTGCCAAAGTAGCGGACAACGTCGTAAGTCTCGTCCCCGGAGCCGTAATACAGCACGTTCAGTGCTTCCGGCGTGAAGGTGTTGACCGGCTGATCCATCGTGAAGCCAAACCGCTTCCCGACCGCTTCAAACAGCGGTCCGCTCCAGCTTTCCGCGTCCAGCGTCTTGAAGCCGTTGACCTGAATGGCACCCTGCCTCAGCGACAGCTCCGGGTGCGGGATCAACCGTCTGACCGCCACACGCTGCATATCGCCGAGACCGGCACACTTGGGGCAGGCGCCAGCCGGGTTATTGAAGGAGAACATACGCGGCTCCAACTCGCCGAAGGACACACCGTGCTCCTCGCAGGCATAACGTTGAGAAAAGGACATCTCCTGTTCCTTCTCCCCATCGCGGGGTACCGTCACGATGAGCAGGCGCCCCTCAGCTGCCGCCAGCGCCGCCTCCACCGAATCGGACAGACGGGAGCGGATTCCGTCCCGCATGACCAGCCTGTCCACGACAATCTCCACATCGTGCTTCCTGTTCTTATCCAGCACAATTTGCTCGGACAGGTCATACAGCGCCCCATCGATGCGCACGCGGACATACCCCTTTTTCTTTGCGTCCGCCAGAACCTTTTCGTGCATACCCTTCTGGGCACGCACCACGGGGGACAGCACCAGGAAACGGGTTCCCTCCGGCAACGTGAGAATCTTGTCAATGATCTGATCCACGCTCTGCTGGCGTATTTCCCTGCCGCAGATCGGGCAGTGGGGGATGCCCACCCGCGCATACAGAAGGCGCAGGTAGTCGTATATCTCGGTGACAGTTCCGACGGTCGAGCGCGGATTGCGGGAGGTCGTTTTCTGGTCAATGGAAATGGCGGGAGACAGTCCCTCGATCATGTCCACGTCCGGCTTGTCCATCTGTCCGAGGAACATCCGGGCGTAGGAGGACAGCGACTCCACAAAACGCCGGTGTCCCTCGGCATAGATGGTATCAAACGCCAGTGAGGACTTGCCGGAGCCGGACAGCCCGGTCATGACGACCAGCCTGTCACGGGGGATCGTGATGTCGATGTTCTTCAGGTTATGGACGCGCGCGCCCTTGATTACGATGGAAGTTTGCATAGTGACCTTCTTCTGCCTGCCTGTATATTATCATTTTGCCCCGACAGCACGCCGGATATTCTCAAGCTGACGCTGCCGGATATGCCCGAAGGGGCGCTGGTTGATCCGTCCGCTCGCCATAACGAATGTCACGGCGACACGACTGTATCGGCGGCGGTTCTCCTCCACCGGGTTCCCTGCCCTGTCGCGCAGTTCCACGCGCAGGATATTCCCGGTATGAAAGACCATCAGCTCGCCCGCCTCGTTTTTGCCTGCATTGACCTGCCCGTCCGCGACCGTGATGCAGCTGGTCAGCAGCATGGCAAGATCAAATCCGCACAGTGCCACCACGCCGCCCGCTACGACCGACAAAACCGCGCCCGGGATTGTCTCAAACCAACCCAGCCGCTGCATGACGACCATACCTGCCAGCGCAACCAGCAGGATAAGTGCGGTAAAGAACACGTATGTCCCGTCCACAAGACGAACGCGGACAACACTTCTCGGATGCTTCGCCTGCCGCCGTTCGGCGCGGCGGTCGTTATGTACCTTCTTCTGACTGCTTCGGCTCATGGTTCCTGTTTCAGAATGCCATGCCGGACAGTTCATCGGCAAAGTAACCGCGCGTCAGCGCCTTGGCGCCCGTCGGTCCGACCAGCGTCAGGCGGAAAAAGGCACGCTCCTCACAGCCTAACGTCCGCGACTGCTCCAGCCAGCCGCGCAGGTCAAAGGTGCAGTGGGACAGCATCTCACCGGCAGGCGCCGTCGTGTTGCCGGAGAGGCGGATATCGGTACGCAGGTACACCGCTACGGTATCCGTGCAGTCTACGTGCAGAATGCCGTCCTCGATGTACAGCGCCGAAATTTCGGGTCCCCACGAGGCATAAAAGTCCCCGACTGCAAATGCGTGCATGATATCACCGTAGGTCAGTGCGGGTGCCCGGAACCGCACCCAGCCGCCGCAGCAGTCGGCAATGCCGTGCGAGTCGTCGCCCGCGACGGGATAGGCACGTTTTCCGAGGTACAGGAAATCATCCAGCACCTGCTCATCGCCGTCCAGCAAGTAGCCTTCCAGAATACTCCCGGTATTGTACACTTCAACAGCGGTCACGCCCTCCAGTCCGGCGTAATCCGGGTAGTGCTGGAGCGACCATGCGGGATGATTATAGCTGACCAGAAAGCCGTGATCCAGCGCTTCCCGGATCATTTCATTCTGCCCCTCCACCGAGTAACGGCGCACGTAGTCGCCCCGATAGTAGTCCTGCACATACTTCGGCGCATTGCCGAAGGTATACGCAGGATTGCCGCAGGGATAGAAGGTCTCATCCGGGCGGCTGGCGTAAAAATTCAGGTGATAGGTCGGCATGGTATTCCACGGCTTGCCGTCCGGCTCGGGATTTGTCTCAACCTCATAGGAGGTCAGTGCGAGGAATTTTTCCGGTTCGTTAAGATCCGAGTGATCCAGCATGATGTCATGGTCGGTAAACGCGACGACCGAGTAGCCGTGCGCCATGTAGTCGCGCTTGATCTCCTCCACCGTGCGGGCGCCGTCCGAGTAGATGCTGTGTGTATGCAGGTTTGCCTTGTAGAAGTTCCCACCTTCGGGGAGCAGGTAGTGTCTCATGTCTTTGCCTCCTGTACATGACTGCGAACTTTTCCTGTATTATAGCACGATTATTCCAAAGAATCAAGGGTTTTCGACTCTTTTTCCGGCAATGGCGATCACTTCTTTTGCGTGCAGTTGCCGGAAAAAGGGGGTGTCAAAAACCCAAACTGAGTTTTTAACACCCCCTGTTATTGTCGGAGTATCAGAGTTCACCGTTCTCGGTATTGCTCTCATCCGCAGCTACCTGCTCGAAGTCATCCTTCGACGCGCCGCACAACGGGCAGACCCAATCGGCGGGAAGATCCTCAAAATCCGTTCCCTCCGGCACACCATGCTCGGGGTCACCGACCTCCGGGCGGTACTCATAGCCGCACAACTCACACGCATACACGCTCACTCTTATCCCCCCCTTCGCATCTCCGGATTCTCTCCGCGCCGATGCGCGGAAACGCACTATATGATATAACAACTATAGGCGCTTGTCAAGTAGTTTCTGTGTCCCCGGCAAAATTTTCTTATTTGCCGAAACCGTTTCGGGGTACATCCGGTATTTTCCTACAATTTCACCGAAGATTCCCGTGTCCTGCGCCTCGCGCCGCAGGATATCCTCCGGATCGTAGTCATCCGTCAGCAGATCCTGCCCGACGCGCAACGCCATGCCATCCCGGCGAACCGTCACGGCAGGGTTTTCCTTAAGATACCGGAGCATATACAGCACCGTGCAAAACGGGCGGTAAGTGTCCCGGTCGGTGACGTGCAGCTCCAACCCACGGCAGACTTCCCCGGCAAACTTGTTGTACAGGGGAGTAAAGCACAGCGGGCGGAAGATCACGCCCGGCAGTCCCAATCGCGTCATACGCCGCCACAGCTTCTCCTCATCCACGAACGGCGCCCCGATCCAATCAAACGGCCGCGTGGTGCCACGCCCCTCCGAAAGGTTGGTCGCCTCGTAAAGACAGCTCCCGATATAGTTGAAGCAAGTGGAAACGGCAGGAATGTTGGGGGACGGGTTCACCCAGAGCAGGTCTGTCTCATCACCATACATATCCCGCGCCCAGCCCTCGCAGGTCAGGATATGCAGTTCACAGCCGATGTGCTTCTCGGCGTTCGCAAAGGCGGCATACTCCCCCACCGTCAGACCATAGCGGGTAGGGATCGCGTACTCGCCCACAAAAGAGGAAAACCGGCTCTCATCCAGCAGAAGTCCCTCCGTCCTGCCCCCGATCGGATTTGGACGATCCAGCACCAAAAGGGGTTTCCCTGCCGCGCGGCAGGCACGCATTAGTTGAGTCAGATTGCAGAGATAGGTGTAAAACCGGGCGCCGACATCCTGGATATCGTAGACCGCGAGATCCACTCCGCCGACAAGCTCCGCCAGCGCCGGATGCCCCTTTGCGCCAAGGCTGTACAGCCTTGCTCCCGTCCCCGGATGCAGGGAGCCGTCCTCATCCCCGAATTTTCCGTCCTGCAGTGCGGAGTAAAGCCCGTGCTCCGGGGAGAACAGGATGCGCAGGTCGCCGCCTGCCGCTCTGATGACATCATAGGTCGGAACGCCGTACCGGTTAACGCCGGAGGCGGCGGTCAGCAGGGCAATCTTTTTGCCGCTGACATAGTCGGACAGTGCGTCTGCGCGATCGACGCCGCAAAGAACATGGTGTTTCATGATGATCGGTTTCCTTTCCTACAGCAGACTGCGTGCTCTTACGCCGGGCGGCGGGTGATATTACTGCCGGCAGGCGCATAGGCTGGGGTATGCCTGCGGCATCGGCGGATGCGAAGGCAAAACTGAACGGTAACGGGAGCTGGCGATATGGCGGACAAACTGTCACGCAAGCGGACAGTCGGGGATCCCCCCACCTCGGCGCAACGCTTTGCGCGGAATGCGCTCTGGCTCATTGCGCTCAATCTGTTCCTGCGCACGGTGGGCGTTTCCTTCAATGTTTATCTCGCCGGACGGGCGGGAGGAGAAGTCATGGGGCTGTACTCGCTCATCCTGGGCGTGTACGGCTTCTTCACCACGCTGGGAGGCGGCGGGGCGCACCTTGGGTGTACCCGGCTGATCGCCGAAACCATGGGGCGTTTTCCGGAGCGGGACGCGCCGGATCCTGCCCGGCAGGCGGCAATCTCCCACGTTCTGCGCGTCTCACTGGGGTATGCCCTGCTGTGCGGGGTGGGTGCCGGCGTCATGCTGTTCCCCGCCGCCCCCTATATCGGGCGCGTCTGGCTGGGGGATCCGCGAACGATTCCTTCCCTGCGCGTGCTGGCACTCAGTCTGCCGGTGGTGTCGCTGTCCGGTTGTCTCTCCGGCTACTTTACGGGTATGCGGCGGGTCGCACTGCCCAGTCTCACCGGCGTCGTCTCGCAGGTACTGCGGTTGGGTCTGTGTGCCGCGCTGCTGGGCGCCTGGCTGCCGCGCGGCGCCTCCTATGCCTGCCTGGCCCTGGTCGTCGGGAGCAGTCTTGCCGAGACGGCGGGACTTGTGCTTTCGGCACTTGCCTGCCTGTTTGAACAACGACGGCACGGCGGGCGTGTCCGGAATGAGCGTCTCCCGACAGGCAAGACGCACCTTCTCAGCCGCCTGCTTCACATCACGGTGCCGGTCACGGTCGCCGCCTGCCTGCGATCGGGATTGCTGACGCTCCAGCACGCGCTGATTCCGCGCGGACTGCGGGCAGTCGGCGCATCCTGGAGCGCGGCACTGGCATCCTACGGCGTCATACACGGGGTGGTTCTGCCTGTCGTGCTGTTCCCGTCCGTATTCGTATCTTCCTTCTCCGGACTGCTCGTGCCGGAGATCGCCGAAGCAAATGCGCGCGGTCACCACCGGCGGGTCGCACACGTGTCCGGGCGCGTTGTCAGCGTGGCTCTGCTGTTCTCCTTCGGGGCAGCGGGACTGATGTGCTGTTTTTCCGCCGAGATCGGACAGCTGGTCTGCGGTTCCCGCGAGGCGGGGGCATACATCCGCATCCTCGCGCCGCTTATCCCCATCATGTATGTGGACAGTTCTGTTGACGGCGTGCTGAAAGGAATGGGGCAGCAGGTTTACTCCATGACCGTCAACATCATTGACGCGCTGACGTCGGTCATTCTGGTCTGGTTCCTGCTGCCCCGCATGGGACTCAACGGCTATATCATTTCAGTCTACGTCACCGAAACGCTGAACACCACCCTGTCCCTGTGCCGGATGCTCCGCATCAGCCGGATGCGCGTGCGCCTGTGGCACATGGCGGCAGGTCCCCTGCTCTGCGTGGTTGCCGCGACCTGGACGGCAAAGCTGTTCTTCGGCGCGGCGGCAACGGTACCGGGCGTACTGGGCATGATCCTGCATCTGTGCGCCTCCGGCGCGCTGTACGTCGGACTGCTGTTCTTGCTGCGGGTCGTCAGCCGGGAGGAAGCGCGGGGACTGCTGAACTACTTCGGACGGGGCAGTTCAGACGCGGCTGTCCCGCCGGGCAAAGCGGTTGACCAGCAGGATCCCGACGAGGTACAGTGCCGCACCCACCAGCAGATCCCCCACGAGGTCAACGGCAATCTGTAACGGTGCGTCCATGCGTCCGTTTGCCGCAAACAGCGTAAGCTGATAGATCACATGGCGCAGAATGCCGAGGATCGCCACGGTAAGCCCCGCGTCGAACAGGGCACGCTGCATGGGGTTTCCCATGTCAAACAGGCGCGTCAGCGGAAGGACAGCCGGTGATTCATACGGCTTCTGCCGGAGTGCCGCCAAGGCGGCGGCATCCGCCTGCCGCACCCGGTATACGTGGTACCACAGAGTTGCCAATCCCAGCACAATGCCATACTGGAGCAGTTCCAGAAGTGCCAGCGGGATCACGAGCGGCAGATCGTCCGCCAGGAAATCGCCGGACGGCACGCCGCCGTACTCGATGAAAACACCCACTGCGTAGTTTACCGCGAATTTGAACAGCGTCAGGACGCTGAACAGCACGGGCACCCGGTATCCCTGCCTCCAGCCCCCGCGCCAGAGTGCATACAGCGAGGCGGGGTACACAAGGATGAACAGAATGACGTCGGTCGCATCAATGGCAACACCGATCAGATTCAGCCACCACGCGTCCTTATACAGGACATCCGATGCAAAATGCGTATACAGGGGATTGAGCACGAAGGCGTACAGGACGGTATAGAGCACCTGCGTCAGAAGTACGAACAGCAGGGTGCGGCGCACGGACAGGCGTGTCAGCCTGCTCTGCACGGAAGTATCAATCTCGTTCATAATTGTTGTCAGCCTTTCATCCGGAAATATGGGAGTCTGCCAGGAATACGGATCCTGCGTGTCGGATTGTATCCGGCGTCCAGCCGTCGCGGCGCATTGCCTCTGCCGCCGCCCCCCAGATAACCGGACGGCTTGCCAGCGACAGGGCCGCCGGTACATCCGGCGGTATATGGCTGGCGATGGCATCGCGCCACGCGGGATGATTGTGACGGCAGATGCCGCCGTCCAGAAATACGGGCATTCCGGTCGGGCGCGTGTCCTCCGGCATCCCCTCACACAGCCGGTGCCATGCGGCGCACAGCAACTCAGCGAGCGCCGCCGCGTTCCGATCCAGTATGGCGCGTGCGACCGCATCGCCTTCCCGTGCCGCCGCAAATACCGCAGGGGACAACGAGGCGATCAGCGTTTTTCCCTCAGCATACAGGCGCGTCAGGGAATCCTGCACCGGCGCGCCCAGTGCATCGGCAAGTTTCGTCGAGAGAGCCGTCGGGCAACCGCGCCCATCCTGTGCGCGGAGCGCCGCCTCCAATGCCTGTCTGCCGATATCGTAGCCGCTCCCGGCGCTGTCCAGCAGGTAGCCCCAGCCGCCGATGCGGAACACCTCCTGCCCGCGGCGCACAAAGCAGGCGCTCCCCGTGCCGCAGATAATGCAGGCTCCGTCCCGGTCGGGAAGCTCGGCGGAAAGCAGATTCACCATATCGGAATCAATCTCCACTCCGCCCGGTGCCGGAACGGCAGAGCGCAGGCGGGCAGTCAGTCCCTCCCGATGGTTGAGCGCGCCGGATATGCCGCCGAATACGAAGCAGTCTGCCAGATGCACACCCGCCTCGGTGGCAAGCACCTCCGCCAACGCACGGACAACAGCGGCGGATGCTTCCTCTCCCACGTCATTGGGGTTGGATGCACCGACGCACCGGCGTGCCAGTACCCGCCCGTCCTGTCCGACCAGCACCCCGTCTGTCTTGGTGCCGCCGCCGTCCAATCCGATCACATAGTCATGCATAGGCGCAGTCTCCCCTCCGGTTGACCGCAGTCAGCACGCCTTCGGTCTCGGAAACGGGTTCGGTTCCGGTTTCCGGCAGGATGCCGCTCTCCAGCACCGGGATCAGCTTTTTCAGCTCAGCATAAGCGTTGACACGGTAAATATCCTTTGCCAGCATATCGAATTGCTTTTCGAGAGCGGAGGCGTATGCCGCGCGCAGCTCAGGCTTTTCTGTCAGAAGGCGGAAGACAGCCATGCAGTAGGACGGGTATTCCGCCCGCGAGGTGCCATCCATCAGCGGCTCCATATCCCGCGCAAAGGCGTACAGCGATGCGAGTGCGGGCAACGCATCGCTGTCCTTTCCGGTCTCGCCGAAGGTCTTCCATGCGTCCCGACAGACAGCCGCCTCCGCCTGCGCGGTGCGGGCGGCATCCGACTGATCATGCCGCGAAAACAGCCACAAGCCCGCAAACAAAAGCGCCAGCACGGCTCCGGCGGCGGCAAGAATCAGGCACAGCCTTTCCTGCTTGGTCTCGGTGTTCATACAGCATCTTCCTTTCATTTCTCTCTCGTCTTGCACAGCATTGGCATCACAGGACAGGATCCAGCGGCGCACCGGTTCGCGTCAGGCGATAGGACAGCGCCTCCTCCCCGGAAAGCAACGTCAGCGCCGGCAGATCGCCCGCAGGCAGTGTGACCGTCACAAGGAGGAGCTCACCCCCGGCAGAAGCCTCCGAGGCGCGGTATGCATACGTAATCTCCAGTTCGCAGTCTGCCACGCCATTCTCTGTCCGGCGCAACACTCTGCCGGTCGGCACGATGCCGGCGGAAGTCTCCGTCCGCAGGATCAGGTAACGATGCGTCGTGCTTTCTCCGTTCTCATACGCGGAGTACAGGACGAAGGCGTCAAACGCACCCGTGTCATCCTCCGCACAGCGCGCGATCCATGCCTCCACATCCGCATTCCCGGCGTAATTGGCGCGGTTCAGTCCGGCACGCAGAAGAAGTCCTGCCTGCTCTGCCGGGACCGTTTCCGCCGCAGCGGGCGCGGTGCTCTCTGCGGCGGGCGGTGTACCCTGCGAACAGCCGCCTGACAGCGGTGCCGCAGCGACGAGAACGCCTGCGGCAAGACAGGCGGTGAGGTGCCGGATCTTTTTGCGCATAGTTTCTGCCTCCCTGCTCTTCTTTCCGGATTCTGCCCGGGCAGTCATATTTCCGGACGGTTCCGTATAGGATACAGCATCACGGATATTCCGCCGGGCAAAGCTGTGTTTCCTCAAAGTTGCCCTTTATTATACAGGGTATCGGCGCCGATTTCAAGCGGTATTTATGAATTTTCGGGAAGAAGGCAAGCATCCTGTCGCCGGATTCTGCACTTTCGTCCGTCCGGGAGCGACACGGGTCGCAGTCCGGGCGGTGTATACTGATAGCCGCAGGGGGTGATGCGGATGACGACCGATGTATACGGTGACATACTGTTCCTGATCAATGCGGGCATGGACTGCCTGTCCTGTCTGCTTACCGCCCGGCTGCTGCGGCGACGCATCCGGGGCGGGCGGCTGGCGCTTGCCAGCCTGCTCGGCGGTGTCTATGCCGTTGCGGCACTGTTTGTGAACGTAGGGCGCGCAGCGGCACTGGCGCTGGACTGCCTGATGTGCCTGTGCCTGTGCGCACTGGTCTTTCTGCCGGGGCAAGAGGCAGGCAGGCGGCGGTGGCTGTCTGTTTTTCCGGCGTGCGGCGTATACCTGCTGGTCTCGCTGGTTTTGGGTGGCGTCATGACCGGGCTGTACAATCTTCTCAATCGGGCAGGCTGTCCCGATGCGTTGGCAGGCATGGGGGCAGACGGTCCCACTGCGTGGCTTTTTGCCCTGCTGGCATTGTTGAGCGGACTGCTGTCCCTTTGGGGCGGGCGGCTTTTCCGCCGGACAGGCAGCCGGCAGGAGGCAGAAGTGACCGTTGCGCTCGGGAATCGGAGCGTAACGCTCTCCGGGCTGATTGACAGCGGGAATCTGCTGACTGACCCGCTGGACGGAAAGCCTGTAATCCCGGTGCAGGCATCCGCCGCCGCGCCGTTGCTTTCGGCGGAGCTTGCCGCCTGCATTTCGGAGGGCAGCACCGATCCCGCCCGCCTGCGTGCATTGCCGGAAGCGGCACGCCTGCGCATCATCCCGGCAGCAACGGCAACGGGGCACAGCCTGCTGATCGGCATCCGTCCCGACCGTGTGACCATCCGCCTGCCGGATGCCGAAGGCGCCACCGAGGCGGTCGCTCTCATCGCTCCGCTGGAGTTGCCGGAAGCGGGCGAAGCAGGCAATCCCGCGTTGCAGGCACTCATTCCCGCCGCGTTGATCTGATGCGTCATCCCCAAGCGGCTTTGCCGCATATTTTACACATAGCACAAGGAGGATCATTCCGATGAAAACCGCCGCATACATACCGTTACATCGCGCCGTGCCTCTGTTTCTCTGCCCCCGCTGGCTTCTGCTCAGACGTATCCGCCCGCTGTTTTACATCAACGGACCGGATGTTCTTCCGCAACCGCTCTCGCGTGAGGAGGAAGCGAATGCCCTGCGTGCCCTGGAGTCCGGCGGGCAGGCGCGCGAGGCGGCACGCGCCCTGCTGATCGAGCGCAATCTGCGACTGGTCGCATTTCTGGCGAGGCGGTTCGAAAACACCGGTGTCGGCATTGAGGATCTGATTTCCATCGGCACCCTGGGACTCATCAAGGCAGTGGAAACCTTCCGGTCAGACAAGAATATCAAACTGGCAACCTATGCCTCCCGTTGCATTGAGAACGAGATCCTCATGTACCTCCGTAAGATCAGCGGCAGGCAGGAGGTCTCCATCGACGAGCCGCTCAACTCAGACTGGGACGGCGGCGAGCTTCTGCTCTCGGATATTCTCAGCAGTGATGAACCGTCGGTCGTGGAGGAGCTGGAACGGGACGAGGAACGCGAGGCTCTCCGGCGTGCCGTGGACAGGCTGGAATCCCGGGAGCGGCTCGTCATCCGTCTGCGTTTCGGCTTGGACGGCAATCCGGAAATGACGCAGAAAGAGGTTGCGGATCTCCTGAACATTTCGCAGTCCTACATATCCCGGCTCGAAAAGAAGATTCTGCAAAAGCTGCGGCGGGAGATGGAGTGAGCCGCTGATCCGCGAAGCCGGCGATTCAGAGAAAAGTAAATGCCTTGTCCCGTGAAAAAATCCGCAAATGGGTTTACAAAATCGGAGGTTTGTGCTATAATAGACTGGATAGATTCCGGAGGATGCAGGAAAAAGGGGGGAGTACGTTGCCGATCATCCGAATGAAACCCGGCGATGTGCTGGAACTGAAAAAGAAGCATCCCTGCGGCTCGACCCGCTTCCGCGTACTGCGCGCAGGCAGTGAGGTGCGGGTACTCTGCCTCGGTTGCGGGCGGGACATGACTGTTGACCGCCTGCGGCTTGAGAAAGCGGTGCGGCGGGTGGAAACGTCCCCGGATACACCCGAAAGCAACGGATAAAACACGGCGTTTGAAAAAGAAAGGATAATCGGAACCATGAATCAGAATCAACCGGATATTCCCATGCACGAAACCGGCAATACAGCCGCTGCCGAAACGCGCATGACCCGCTTCCGCCGCCGTTTCGGCGCGTGGCGGTGTGAGTACGGCTACCTGCTCATTGCCGGAGGCGTGCCCGCCATACTTTTTCTGCTCCTGTACATTTCGCAGGGTGTGCATCCGTTCGGGGATTACAGCGTGCTGACGCTGGATCTGAACGCACAGTATATCGGCTTCTATAACGCCCTGTGGAATTTCATGCACGGAGACGGCAGTCTGCTCTACTCCTTCTCCCGTGAACTGGGCGGGGAATTTCTCGGTATTTTTGACTACTATGTGGCAAGTCCGTTTGCCTGGATCATTGCGTTGTTCCCCATAACGCGGATGCTGGAGGCTCTCCTGACGCTCTTCACGCTCAAAACCGGACTGATGGGGCTGACTATGGGCTTCTACCTGCACCGCCGCAGCAACGGAAAGCCCAATCGGCTGGCGATCGTTGCCTTCTCCACCATGTACGCGCTCTGCTCTTATGCGATCGAGAACCAGAGCAACTCCATGTGGCTGGATGTCATGATCTGGTTGCCGCTGCTCACCTACGGGCTGGAGGAACTGATCAGGAAGGGGCACTTCCGCCTGTTCGTATTCTCGTTCGCGATTACGCTGTACAGCCACTACTACATCGGCTACATGACGTGCATTTACGTTGTCGCTTACAGCTTCTTCTACTACTTCGCCCACAACCGTAACAACGAGAACAACCCGATGGGCGAACGCAATCACTTTGCCAAATCGGTCGGGCGCGTGGCTTTGTGGTCGGCTCTCGCCGTATGCATGGCGGCGCTGACGATCCTGTCTGCCAAGTACTCGCTCGGCTTCGGCAAGAACGACTTCTCCAATCCGAATTGGGACGTAACGCAGAAGTTTGACCTTTACCTCCTGCTCTACAAGTTCCTTCCCTCCTCCTATGACACCATCCGCCCGGCGGGTCTGCCTTTCGTTTACTGCGGCGTGCTGACCATCCTGATGGCGCCTGCCTTCTTCCTCTGCCGGAAATTCTCCGACCGGGAAAAGATCGCCGCCGGATGCTTCATTCTCTTCTTCGTCCTCTCCTTCGCGGTCAGTGATCTCGACCTCATCTGGCACGGCTTCCAAAAGCCCAACTGGCTCAACTATCGTTACAGTTTCATGCTCAGCTTCTTCCTGCTGACGCTGGCATACCGGGCGCTCACACAGGTAAATTTCATTCCCCGCAAATCGCTGCTGCTTGTCACTGCCGGATGGTCGGTCTATATTCTGATTCTGCAGGCACTGCGCTCCCCCATTCTGGAACACCTGCTGGCGCTCCCCAATCAGCAGTCCAACCCCGACAACTTCAATGCCGTGCGCCCGTTCGCTACGGTGTGGCTGGGGCTGTTCTGCCTGCTTGCCTACTTTGTCCTGCTCTGCGTTGCCGGGCGCACAAAACGGGCAACCAATACCGTCACGGCTGTGCTTGCTTTCCTCGTCTGTACCGAAATGTTCCTCAGCGGACTGTCCGAAACGCAATCCTTCATCAAAGATGTGGGACACACCGGCTACTCCACCTACAACAACTACCTGAAGACCTTCCTGCCCATTGCCGAAACAATCCGGGACGGGGATGCCGGCTTCTACCGCACCGAAAAGACTTACAGCCGTCAGAAAACCGACAACTTCGCCCTGCATTTCAAGGGGATGACCTGCTCCACCTCCACGCTGAACCAGGATGTCATTGACCTGCTGGACACCATGGGGTGCGTGTCAAAATCCCACTGGTCAAAATACGTGGACAGCAACCCTGTGTCAGACTCCTTCTTCGGCATCCGGTACCTGGTCACGGATCAGGATATGTCCTACGTTTACGGCGAGCCGGTCTACAAGAACGAAGTCTTCCGGTATGATGAGGACTTCACCCCCGTAAACCGTCCGGATGTGTACCGCAACCCCTATGCGCTCTCCCTCGCCTTCGGCGTTGCCGATGCCTACGAGCAATTCCACGTGTTTACCGAAGACAACAAGGGCAAGCGTGTGGATGTGTACAACACGCCGATGGATCTGTACAATGAGATGCTTACCGCCATGCTGGGCGAGGACAAGCTGGTCGAGGTCTTCAAAAAGACAACACAGGTCACGCCGACCGCCAGCGCCGAAACCTCAAACTGCACCTACGGGAATACCATTGACAACCACTACAAGTGGACGGTAGACAGCAAGGATACCGAAGCCTCCATCACGTTGCACTATGACGTCCCCACGGGAACCGAGCTTTACCTTTACATTCCCAGCGGCTATCCGCGCGAGGTGAAAGTTGCGGTCAACGGCTCCTCCAAAGGCGGCTTTGAGGGCGGCTCGGATTCCACCTACCGTCGCATCGCTTCACTGGGCAAGGTGACCAAGTCCGATCTCACGCTGAAGCTCACCATCAAGAACAGCTCCAACAACCTGTATATCCGGCAGAAGAATACCGAGGGCAAAGTGTACGACTCCTATATCTACTACATCGACATGGATGTGCTGACGGATGCCATGACCCGCCTGCAGCAGATGGGCTACCGGATCGATGACAACTGCCCGGATGACCACATGACCGGCAGTATCACGACCCGGCAGGACAGCCAGCTGATCGCTACCACCATTCCCTACGACGAGGGATGGAACGTGTATGTGGACGGCAAAAAGGTAGAGGTGTGCCGGACGGCGGATGCTCTGCTAGGCTTCCGCATTGACGGTGCCGGAGAGCATACGCTGGAAATGCGCTATATGCCGCATACTGTCTCCTTCGGACTGGCAGTTTCCATTGTGGCGATACTGATCTTTGTCGTGCTGCTGGTTCTGTACCGTCGGCTGGTGCGCATCCCGGTTCTGCGCGGTGTACTGACCGTTCCCGGCGAGCCGCTCCCGACCGCCGAGACGGCAGAGGACAGCGCGGCTGTCCTGCCCGGCGACATCGGATACGAGACGCCGGACGTGGATCCGGTACCGCCGGATGCGCCGGATGACATTGACGAGACGCCCGATCCCAAGGACGCCCGGGCACACGGCAAAAAGCCGGACAAAAAATAACCCCCACGGAGTCGGGCGCCCCCGCCCGGCTCCGTTTCCTTCCCCGAAACAATGCCCAAACGAAAGGATTCCGTTGCATGTTTTACTACATAAAAGGCGGGCTGACCGTCTCCACCCCTTCGCTCGCCGTTGTCGAGGCGGCGGGGGTCGGCTACAGCATGACTATCAGTGAAACGACCTACCGTTCCCTGCCCCGCCCCGCGCTGACCGCTCCGCCGGAAGTCCTGCTGTATACATACCTGTCGGTGCGCGAGAACGACATCGAGCTGTTCGGATTCCGCGATGAGCGCGAGCTTTCCTCCTTCCGGATGCTCCTGTCCGTATCCGGCGTCGGTCCCCGGGCGGCGCTGTCCATCCTGTCGATCATGACGCCCGAAAAGTTCGCTCTTGCAGTCTGTGCGGAGGATCGCAAGGCAATCTCCAAGGCTCCCGGCATCGGTCCCAAGACAGCCGCCCGCATTATCCTGGAGCTGAAGGACAAGCTCATGAAGGAAACGCACATGGACGACAGCGACCTTTCCGCCGCCATCACCGATCACACTGCCGAGGCAGCCGGGGCACCCGCACGCGGGAAGCTGAGCGAAGCGCAGGACGCGCTGCTGGTGCTGGGATACACCCGTGCCGAGGCGCAGAGTGCGCTGAGATCCATTGACATAGCCGCACTGTCGCTGGAGGACATCATCAAGGAAGCACTCAAGAAGCTGATGAAACCGTAAAGGGAGGACAAGCGAATGAACAGCAAGCAGAAGAAGCGCGCCCCTCTCGGCGCGGACACCGCCGACGAGGGATTGGATCTCGCCGATCTGGTCAACGTCGCCTACGACCGCGATGACAGTTATAGCAACGATAGCAATGATTTCGACTTTGAAAACCGTATTGTCTCGCCGACCGAAGCACCGGAAGATATCGATCCGGAAGCCTCGTTGCGCCCCCGGCGGCTGGAGGACTACATCGGGCAGGACAAAGTCAAGGAAAACCTGCACGTATATATGGATGCGGCGCGTCTGCGCCACGAACCGCTGGATCACGTCCTGCTCTATGGCCCGCCCGGACTCGGCAAAACCACGCTGTCAAATATCATAGCGGCTGAGATGGGTGTGAATCTGCGCATCACGTCCGGTCCGTCCATCGAAAAGAAAGGCGACCTTGTGGCGCTGCTGACCAACCTCAACGAGGGAGACGTACTGTTCATCGACGAAATTCACCGCCTGCCCCGCATGATCGAGGAGATTCTGTACCCCGCGATGGAGGATTTCGAGGTGGATTTCGTTATCGGCAAGGGACCGACCGCCCGGAGCATCCGTATTGATCTGCCGAAATTCACACTGATCGGTGCGACTACCCGTGCCGGACAGCTGACAACGCCTCTGCGCGACCGCTTCGGCGTCATCTTCAAGTTGGAACTGTATACCCCGGAACAGCTGGCACGCATCGTACAGCGAAGCGCCTCCATCCTGGGCATTCCCATCTCGCCGGACGGTGCCTTTGAACTGGCATCCCGGTCGCGCGGCACGCCGCGTATCGCAAACCGTCTGCTGAAGCGCGTGCGGGATTTCGCGCAGGTGCAGGGCAAAGCCGAAATTGATGCCGCCACGACCGGCTTCGCGCTGGACAGGCTGGAAATCGATAACCTCGGTCTTGACAATACCGACCGCCGCATGATGGAGGCAATCATCCGGTTTTACGGCGGCGGACCGGTGGGTCTGGACACACTCGCCGCTACGGTCGGGGAGGAAGCCGTCACAATCGAGGACGTGTACGAGCCGTACCTCATGCAGCTCGGCTTTGTCAGCCGCACACCGCGCGGACGCTGTGTCACGCGGCTTGCCTATGAGCATCTCGGCATCACACCGCCGCCCGGCAGCGGTATACCGGGCGCCGCCGGCACACAAATCAGCACATTCGACGTGGAGAACGAGTGAATTCTGCTTGCTACTCTGTAAAATTTCAAAAAGCTATAGACTTGCGCCCGTAAATATGGTATAATTCCCATACACACCCCGACGCACTCCGGGAAGCGGGAAGCCTCAAGCGGCGGGAACAAGGATAAATACTCAAATCAAGTCAAGGAGCTGCCTATGAGATCGAAACCAAGCAGAGCCGTTTTGCTCGGACTGTGCGCTTGCCTTCTGTACGGCGGTTGCACTGTCCCAAACGGTAATTCGCCCGAAACAGGGCCGGCAACGGAGGAAACCGATATGTCTGATACGATGTCAGAAACCAACCGCATGACCGAAACCGAGACCGAAGGGCAGGAGGGGTATATTCCCCATGCCAAGCAAGTGGATTTTTCCCGTTTTGACGAGGGAATGCTGAAAAAGGCCTTCCCGAATTCCGTCGCCACGGATGTGTCGCTGTGCGCGGAGGGCGTGCTGATGACGGCTCGGAGCAAATCCAATGACCCGCAGGTCACGTTCAACATCAGCGACATGTACCGCGCCGCCGGGTACGAACAAACAGCCACAGGCAGTTATGTGCCCTTCGCCCCCGAGGATGTCAAGACCATTGTGCTTAAAATCAAAGGCAGCACGAGCGGACTTTTGGAATTCTTCTATGCCACCGGCAGTCTGACGACCGCCACGGCGGACTGTTCCGTCACCGGCTCCTATATCGGCGGCGAGGACTGGTGGTACGTCATGCTCGATCTCAGCCGTCAACGCAACGGGCAGTATACCGAGCGCTTCAACAACGGTTGCCGCATAGACTGGTCCACGGACGTCCAAAAGGGAGACACCTTCATTCTGGGGGAAATGCTGTTCTTCTCCAACCGGAGTGAGGGGAAAGCCTATGCGGACAGCCGTAACAAAATTGCCTCGACCACGATAGGAAAAACCGGCTACGGCGATGATATGCCTGCCGAGGGGGTGGAAGCCGGCTACTACGTCTGCCTCTACCAGAACAAGCTTGGCAGTGATGCGGCAGGGGTGAGTGCGACCTTTGGGACAACCGGTCTGGAGGACGCAATATCCTTCTGCAACAGTCGCAAACAACTCGGCTACCGGGTCTCCGACGAGAAAGGCAACGTGGTTTACGCGCCTTACACACTGCTCCAGTGCGACATTCTCCGCGAGGCAAAGTACGTAACAACATACGCACGCGAGAACCATTTCACCTACGGCGATGCGCCCATCAATCCCGCCATCAACAACCGGGCAAAGAAAGTAAGCTGTGACCGGTTGGTCTGCTGGGTCATGTATCGGGTCGGATTTACCGACCAGCCCTTTACGCAGGGTGTTGTGGTATCTGCCATGCACACCTGGTCGGAGGAAAACGGCTTTATTGAAATCACGGACAAGAACGACCTTCAGCCGGGTGACATCATCCTGGTAAAGCCGAACGGTTCCGGCACCTATGCTCTGCACACCTTCCTGTTTGCCGGCGCCGCCCGCCAAAAGGGGATGTATTTCCGCTATGACCACGGTTCCGATACCCGGATCATGTCGCATCAGCCCAATGTGCAGGAGCTGGAGCTTCCCGGAGCGCCCTTCTGGCGCGCCTACCGTCCGGTTGCAACCGCTACAAATAACATATACTACGACCGGTACTATGCGGACTGAAACGCACGGTAGGAAACAAACAGCACGATCATTTTGCAAATGAGAGGTATCAGCATGAGTATAACACAAATCCCCTTTGGGAAACTGCCCTGCGGCAGGGATGCTACCCTGTACATCCTGCGCAATTCAAAGGGCTTTTGCGCATCGGTGTCGGACTTCGGCGCAACTCTGGTCAGCATTCTGGCACCCGACCGCACGGGACGCCTGACCGGTGTGCTCTGCGGCTTTGAGTCTGCGGACGTATACGCCCGCGCAGACGGCTATCTGGGCGCGACAGTGGGGCGTTTCTGCAATCGCATCGCGCGCGGACGGTTTGAACTGGACGGCGCTGTGTACGATACCCTGTATATCAACGATGGCGGCAACCACCTGCACGGCGGCAAGGTAGGCTTTTCGCACCGTCTGTGGAGTCTCGACGGAATGGTGGACGGAGAGGAGCCGGCTTTGACTCTGCGTCTCCGCTCCCCGGACGGCGAGGAAGGCTACCCCGGCAATCTGAACGTGGCTGTGACCTTCTCTGTATCGGCAGACAACGCGCTGTCGGTGCATTACATCGCCGAAACAGACAAGGCAACGCCGATCAATCTGACCAACCACGCCTACTTCAACCTGGGCGGCTTTGCCTCCGGCAACGTACTGGATCAGGTGCTGTGGCTGGATGCGGAATCCTACCTGCGCGGTGACGCGGGACTTGTCCCGACCGGTGAGGTGGTTCCCGTCGCGGGGACGCCGTTTGATTTCCGGCATCCCAAACCGATCGGGCGCGATTTCCATGCGGAGGACAACGACCTCAGGCTGGCAGGCGGTTACGACCACTGCTTCAATTTCACCGGCTGGGAGCGCGGCGATCGCCGGATGCTGCTGCGCGGCTCGCTGTATGACCCGCATTCCGGACGCAAGCTGGAGCTTTTGACCGATTCCCCCTGCGTCCAACTTTATACCGCCAATTTCCTGAAAAACCCCGCTTTCCCCTTGCGCGGCGGATACCCGCAGCAGACACAGCACGCCGTATGCCTGGAAACGCAGAAAATGCCGGACAGCCCCAACCATCCGGAATTCACCAACAGCATCCTGCGCCCCGGTGAGATTTTCGATTACACGACAGTCTTCCGTTTCTCGGCGGAGTAATCGGTTTGTGCAATAAACATAAAACAGTACGCGAACGCCCGGGCAATATGCCCGGGCGTTCGCGACAATCTATCGGTATACTCAGTTTCCGCACTCCACGCTGATCTCGTTGAACAGCCGCAAAAGGTCTGAAACCTGCACCGCCTGCTTGTCGGCGCCGGATACATCCAGCACCGCGCGCCCCTCATGCATCATCAGCATCCGGTTGCCGTACTCCACGGCGTAGCGCAGATTATGCGTGACCATGAGCGTGGTCACGCCTTTTTCGGCGACGATGCGTCCCGTGATCTGCATGACGGTCTCGGCAGTCTTGGGATCCAGTGCCGCCGTATGCTCATCCAGAATCAGCAGATCAATAGGCGTCATAGTGGACATGAGCAGTGAAAGTGCCTGCCGCTGACCGCCGGACAGGGATCCCACCGGGATGTCCATCCGATCCTCCAGCCCCAGCCCGACCGACGCGACCAGCTCCCGGAACAATCCTGCCTTGCGACGGCTGACCGCAGGCGTAAATCCATAGGGCTTTCCCTTGTTTGCAGCCAGCGACAAGTTTTCCAGGATGGTCATATCCGGTACAGTGCCCATGGCGGGATCCTGATACACCCGCCCGATTGCGGCGGCGCGTCGGTGCTCCGGCAGAGCAGTCACGTCCCTGCCGTCAACCAGGATGCGTCCCCCATCGCACGGGAGCGATCCGCACAGGATATTCAGCATCGTGGTCTTCCCGGAACCGTTTGAACCGACAACAGACACGAAATCCCCGTCCTGAATGTCCAGGTTAAAGCCGCGGAACAGATGGGACTCATTGACCGTTCCCCGGTTGAAATACTTCTGGATACCTTCCAATCGGATCATGCCCGCGCACCTCCTTCTGCCCGTTTTGCTTTCAGTCTGCCAAGCAGACGCGACAACTGCCGGTTGCCGACCAGAATAAGGGCAAACAGCACCGCATTGAGCAGCTTGAGATAAATGCCGTTTGTATCGACCAGCACAAGGTAATTCAGACAGAGGGAGTAAATGACGGCACCGACTGCCACAGCCGTAGTGTTCCGCACAAAGCGCAGGCGCGCAAACAGACTCATACCGATGATGACAGATGCCAATGCCAGCACGACCTTTCCACTGCCGGATGTGTTGTCATAGCTCATGGTGTATTGCGTATAGACGGCACCGGACACGGCAGAGAATCCGTTGGCAAGCGCCAAGCCGAGTATCTTGTAGTTCCCGGCGTCCCGCCCCAGCGAGACCACAACCCGGCTGTTACTCCCGGCGGCACGGAGCATATACCCCATACGGGTTCCCAGAAACAGGTCGATCAACAGCTTGAAAAGCAGCACCATGCCGAACAGAATGCCGATTGTCGCCCCCTTCTCTGCCATGCCGGACAGACCGAGATCAAACAGACTGCGCATACCGTGCCCACGGTAGGAAAAGATAGTCGTGGTATAACCGCCCGGCGTCAGCAGCTGTGTCAGTGCCAAGGTGACCGACAGCAGAGCCGTCATAACGATGATCGCCGAGAGCAGCGGCGTAATCTTCAGCTTAACGTGGAGCAGTCCCGTGACTGTCCCGGCAAGGGCGCCCGCTGCGAAGGAGAGCAGGACGGCAAGGACCGGCGGCAGGTTCAGCCGGAACAGAAGCACCGTGCAGACGACACCGCCCAGGGGGAAGGTGCCGTCCACAGACAGGTCGGGAAAATCCAGGATGGAGTACGAAATGTACACGCCGAGTGCCAGCACGGCAAAGCAGAGTCCCATCTGCAGACCGTCCAGCGTGGTATTCAGAAACAGCATGGTGCAGAGTTCCCTTTCAGTTTTTTACATCGGTAAGCGTCAGTCCGTCCGGCACGGTCAGTCCCAAAGTCCGGCAGACTTCACTGTTGTAGTAGTTGGCAGGGTCGGTGATGGTGGCAACCGGAATATCGGCGGCAGACTTCCCGCTCAGGATTGCGGCAGCGGCGGTGCCGGCAGACTTCCCGACCGTAACGTAGTCGATGGATGCCGATGCGGCACAGCCAACCTTGACCTGCTCAATCTCGGAGCCGAACACGGGGATCTTTTTGGCGTTGGTCAGCGGCAGGATATTGCTTTCCAGCTTGCCGACGATGGTGTTATCCAGCAGGTTCACGAAGCAATCCACGCCCGCATCCAGAAGAGCATTCACCTGCGTGTCAATGGTGGTGATGTCGGACACAACACGGTCGGAAATCTCCATGCCGGTGTACGCACCCGCAGCCTTCTTCAGCTCCGCGAGCTGGTAGGGGGACGAGGACTCATCGGAGGAGTACAGCACGCCGATTTTGAGATCGGTCTTGCCCATGAAGGCGGTCACAACCTCCAGCTGTTTGGAAAAATTCGGCACGTCGGAAGAACCGGTCACATTCCGGTAGTTAGCCATGGTCGCCTGATCGGTGACAGCGCAGTACACGACCGGTATGGCACCGTCCGCCTCATTGGCGGCGGTAACGGCAGAGGGGGTCGCAATGGCAAGAATGACAGCAGCGCCCTTATTGACCAGCGTTTTTGCCTGCGACTGCGCGGTGGTCATGTCAAAGTTGCTGTTCAGACGCTGGATGTCGTAGGCGGAGAGATCAAGCCCGCTTTCCTCCAGCCCCTGCATGATGCCGTCATAGCAGTTATTGAGCGACTCGTGCGAGCCGAACTGAAGGATGCCGATGATCGGCTTCCTGCTCCCGCAGGCGGCAAACGACAGGGTTGCAAGCATGGTGAGCAATACGGCAAGGGTAGCGGAAACCGCTCTGAACAATCTGTGGTTGCGTTTCATAGTAATGATTCCTTTCTGAATTTATTATTCGAAAATGTCCATTCAACGGATAGTACAGGATGGTCGCCTGCTCATTACAGTGTCCGGCGGCGCACCGCCATCGCGCTATATACCGTATCCTCCTTTCCCCGGTACAGCGACCAAAAAAACAAAAAAGCCCGCACAGACACATTGTCTGTCCGGGACGAATACCGATAAACAGTACCCGTGGTACCACCCACATTCAGGTCGCCCTGCCCTGTCATTCGCTGACCGTCGCTGTCCGACCTGCACTCAACGCGTAATACCGCTCTGCGGCTCATACACGACGTTTTGGTAACGGGAACGCACCCCGTCGGTTGCTACTGACGGAGGATTGCCTCCGCGTTCGTCCGCCCTCTGAAGTCCATTCACCCCTGCTTCCTCCGCCGCGCTTCCACCGTGCCGCGGCTCTCTGTGGGATTCTGTCGGGGGCTACTCCTCTTCATCTTCGGTTTGAATGGGAAGATTCTATCACATTTGCCGCGCCCTGTCAAGGGGGATTCCCAAAAAAGTTGATGTCATATTGAACAAATATTTCGTGAAAGCTTGCATGAATTTTTATGTCGTAAATTGGCGGTTTTCTATTTACTTTGTGATGATTCTGTGATATACTGTACGGTGATCAGGGTCACGGAACGGCAGATGCGTTAAGTGAGTTCGTTGCGCTATAGAAAGGGAGTCCACCGGTTGCCCGGTGCGTCCCCGTCTGCTGTCTGGCATACGTCAGGCACTTTTTTTATGGCACAAGGAATAAACCGGAGCCGGGACTCAAATATTTGAGGAGGATTTCTCATGAAACTCGTCTACGGAATCAAGGACAAGCCCCGCTTCCCCCAGCTGCTTGCGTTTGCCCTCCAGCAGCTGCTTGCCATTATGGCGGCAACCATCGCGGTGCCCATGATCATCTCTGGTCACTACGACAATTTTGACCTGTCGATGAGCACAGCCGCTGCGCTGATCGGTGCAGGCTTCGGCACCATCGTGTACCTGCTGTTCACCAAGTTCAGAAGCCCCGTGTTCCTCGGTTCGTCCTTCGCCTTCCTCGGCTCCATGGCGGCTGCCTTCGGCGGTGCCGTGTCCATGCAGGTCGGCTACCTCGGACTGCTGATCGGTGCGGTAGCCGCCGGTCTGGTGTACGTGATCATCGCGCTGATCGTCAAGCTGGTCGGCGTCAACTGGATCAACAAGCTGATGCCCGCCGTTGTCATCGGTCCCACGGTTGCCATCATCGGTCTGTCGCTTGCCGGAAACGCTGTCAGCGATCTGCAGACCGCTCCTGCCGGCGGTCACAAGCTGCTTGCGGTGCTGTGCGGTTTGATCACGCTGGCTGTGACCATGCTCTGCTCCGTGTACGGCAAGAAAAACCTCAAAACCATCCCCTTCATCATCGGCATCCTGGCAGGATATGCCGTTGCCCTGGCGTTCACGCTGATCGGCAAGGCGACCGACACGGCGAGCCTGCTTATCATCAATCTGGATTCCTTCAAAAGCCTGACAGCGGACGGCGTGTCGGTCAATACCTTTGTCAACACCCACATCTTTGAGCAGATGACCTTCACCAATGCGTTTAAGGGTGTCAAGGATCTGAGCGGTGCCTATGTTGCCAACATCCTGTTCGCTTATGTTCCGGTTGCCTTCGTGGTGTTTGCCGAGCATATCGCTGACCACAAGAACCTCTCCTCCATCATTGATCAGGATCTGCTGACGAACCCCGGTCTGTCCCGCACACTGCTTGGTGACGGTGTCGGATCGGCTGTCGGCGCCTTCTTCGGCGGTTGCCCCAACACCACCTACGGCGAGTCGGTCGGTTGCGTGGCAATTTCCGGAAACGCTTCGATCGTGACCATCCTTGCAACAGCTGTCATGGCGATCCTCGTCGCGTTCGTGAATCCCTTCGTGGTGTTCCTCTCCTCCATCCCCAACTGCGTCATGGGCGGTGTTTGCATGGCTCTGTACGGCTTCATCGCGGTTTCCGGTCTGAAGATGGTGCAGAAGGTCGATCTGGAAGACAACCGGAACCTGTTCGTGGTTTCCGCCATTCTGATCTCCGGTATCGGCGGTCTGTCCCTGACCATTGCGCTGGGTAAGGGGCACTCCATTACCATCACCTCTATTGCCTGCGCCCTGATCCTTGGCATCCTGACCAACGTCATGCTGAGCAGAAAGAAAAAGGACAAGTCCGGCAAGTAAAAATTGCACATTTTTCCCGCAGGGCGGACGGAATTATTCCCGTTCGCCCTGCACAAGCTATCCCCGGAGCCTGCTGTTTCTGACAGGTTCCGGGGGTAGTTTTTATGAATAATTCGTACGAATCAGACACCACGGCACCCTGCGGCACCGCGTGCGGCGGGGACATTCTCTCCTGCCTGCCGATTCCCGCCTCCTGCGCACAGGCGTTGCGGCGACTCCGGGCGCCGGCACTGCGCGTGCAGTACAGCATGGAAAAGCAGTTCGTCCCGGATCTCGACGCCGCGCGCGGCGCGGCATCCGGAAGCACCGACACAGGATCCTGCGCCGGGCAGGGCAGTCCGCAGGAAAGCGGGCAGGACAGCGAATTCGGAAGCGGCTGGAGCGGTCAACCGCAAAGCACCGCAGGCAATAAGCAGAGCGGCGGGCAGAGCAACACACCCGGCACCATGCGCGAGCAGGGTTCGTTCACCGTGCGCCTGTTCGATTTGGCGGTCGGCAGCGTGCTGGTACTGACTGCGGTCTGCATGGTCAAATGCTGTTGCGGCATGAAGCGGGTATGCCGCCGTTGGTTCTGACTTGCAGGGGGCACCAAGCCCCCTGCCGTAAGGAAGCACCGGTGCCGGAAAATACCGGCATCTTTTTTTCTGCACCTTGACGGCGCGCGCCGGATGTGATATAATGCAGGCAGTTCCGATTGCATACCACATAAAGGAGGTTTTTCCATGGCATTTTCAGGTTTTCTGGACAGCAAGCGCGGTGCCTGCCGCGCACTGGTCGCCGAGTTGCGCCGCAGTTTCGCCTACGTCAGCATTCTCGGAACCGATGTCCGTGCAACCATGTTCCACACCAACCGCCGTTCCTCGGCTATCTGCGATGGCGAAGGCGAGTGCGGCTTCGTCGTCCGGATGCACAACGGACGCGCATTCTTTGAGTATTCGCTGGACGACATCACCGGCGACCCAGCCGTACTGGCTGACCGTATTCGCGCGGCGGTCGCGGCTGATCCGTCACTGAACGAGCGCATGATCGTATGCGCTGTCCCGGACGATCAACCGCTGAAGCAGGATTTTGTCCGGAAGTCGGACTTTTCGGACTATGCGGACGGCGATCTGTTGTCTTTCTGCACGGGGCTACGCGACGAGATCCTTCAACGCGACGAACGGTTTCTCAACGCTGTCGTGATGCTCCAGCCGTTCACGGTCTCCAAGCTGTTTGTTTCAGAGCACCGGGAGCTGTCCCAGCATTACGGCTGGGTCAATGGCTTTCTTGCGGTCATCTGCCGGGACGGCAGGATGGTGCAGGCGAGAGAGTGCGCCTACTCCAATCAGATCGCGGATCTGATGCGTACCATGCCGGGTCTTGTGGACAGGCTGGTTGACAAGGCGATCCACCTGACGCGTGCCACGCCCATTGAGCCGGGCGTGTACGATGTCATCACCGACAGCTCTATCTCCGGTCTGATTGCCCACGAGGCGTTCGGGCACGGAGTGGAAATGGATCAGTTCGTCAAGGATCGCGCGCTTGCCAAGCACTGCGTCGGACAGTATGTCGCATCCCCCATTGCCAATATGCGTGACGGCGCGGCGGCAGCGCTCAGCGCGGCTTCCTACTTCTTCGACGATGACGGTGTGCTTGCACAGGATACACAGATAATCAAGGACGGCATCCTGGTCGCGGGACTGTCCGACCTGGCTTCCGCCGCCGAGCTGGGTTGCGCACCATCCGGCAACAGCCGCCGACAGTCCTACCGCCGCAAAGCGTATGCCCGCATGACCAATACCTTCTTTGAGCGCGGCACCGACAAACTGGAGGATATGATAGCCTCCGTCCGGCACGGCTATATGCTGTTTGAAACCAACAACGGCATGGAGGATCCCAAAAACTGGCAGATTCAGTGCACGGCGGAATACGGCATCGAAATTGTGGACGGCAAGCTGACCGACCATTATGTTTCCCCGGTCGTCATGAGCGGCTTTGTGCCTGATCTGCTCAAGTCCATTTCCATGGTTTCCGATGGCTTTGAAGTCATCGGCGCAGGGCAATGCGGCAAGGGTTACAAGGAGTGGGTGCGCGTCTCGGACGGCGGACCGAATCTGAAAGTGAGGGTGAAGCTGGGATGAAGATCATGGATATTCAAAAACTGCTTGGGCAGAATCGGGAAATCAGCGGATTCCGGATCGTATCGACCAAGACCGACTCCTACGAGCTGTTCTTTGTACACCGGAAGCTGGAAACGGTTCGTGCTACCGACACGGACACCGTCAGCGTAACCGTTTATGTCAATCACGACGGCAAGGTCGGTGATTCGACCTTCTCGGTTTACGGTTCCATGGGTGAAGCGGAAGTCGCGGATCGAATCGCCGCTGCCGCCGAGCGTGCCCGTTTGGTGTTCAACGAGCCTTACGAGCTGCCGGAAGGCGGCGTGCTTGAGGCGGAGTTGCCCTCCAACCTCCGGGACGCCGAGCCGCGTGCGCTTGCTGCCGGGATTGCGGACGCTGTGTTCGCCGCCGACTGCGTGGAGGGTGGTTCCATCAATGCAACCGAAATCTTTCTGTACCGCGACACGGTACGGGTCGTCAACAGTCGCGGCATTGACAAGACGCAGGTCAAATACCGCGCCATGATCGAAGCAATCCCGACTTTCACAAAGGGGGAGGATTCCGTCGAGCTGTACGAGGCGTACCGCTTTACCGATTTTGACCCGGCTCGCGTCACGTCGGAGATTGCCGAAAAAATGCGGGAGGTTTCCCTGCGTCGCCGGGCGCAAAAGCCTGCCACGCCCATGATCGCCCGCGTCGTACTGCGCAGCAAGGAGATCGGCGAGCTGATGTCCGAGCTGGCGGGCGACCTGAATTATGCCAACGTGTACGCGCAAGGTAATCTTCACAAAAAAGGGGAGGCCTTACAGGGGGATACACCCTCCGGCGACCCACTCACGCTGACGCTTTGCGGGCAGGTGCGCGGTAGCGGAAACTCTGCCTTCTTTGACGGAGACGGCGTCGCGCTGACCGATACAACGGTTATTCGGAACGGAAGCGTTTCGGCGTACTACGGCACGCACCGGTTTGCCTCCTACCTCGGCGAACCGGAAACCGGCGACCTGCCCTGCCTGCGGCTGGAGCCCGGCAGTCTGACTGCGGACGAGCTGAATGCAGAGCCGTGGCTTGAGTGCGTGTCCCTGTCCGGATTGCAGGTCGATCTGTACAACGATTACATCGGCGGCGAGATACGACTGGCATATCTCCACCGGGACGGCGAACCCCTCCCGCTGACCGGCATCACCATGAGTGCCAAACTGTCTGACGTGCTGGGTAGCCTGCGCCTGTCCGATACGACATCTGTCAACGACAACTACGAAGGACCGGACAGAATGCTCTTGCGCGGCATGGCAATTCTGTAACCCTCGGACGCATAAGGGGTGTAAAAACTCAAAATGAGTTTTTACACCCCTTTTGTGCAGCTTTTCCTCCCCTTCCCTTCCACAACAGGAAAAGCAAGAAAAATGTTCCCACTTTAATCCTGTATTTTTTTGCAAATCCCCGCGTGTTTACCGACATTGGTTGCATAACGGGGATTCTGCCGCCCGAATGCCTGCATTTGCATTGTATATATATTGTTACCGCGTATTGTGCATTTTACCATACAAAGCGCCTCGATTTGCGTCAATAATGCCGTGTTATGCCGCATTTTTCTTTTCAATCCTGCTTGACAATGGTAACTGGTTCCGAATCCGGAACAAAATGCCCCCTGAACGCCACTTTTCACTTTATTGGCGGATTAAATCCGCATTCGGAATGTGGTATAATAGTATCATGGGCTGGCGCCATGCGGCAGCCGCCCGTAATCTGTTCATTTTTACAGGGAGGTAAGGGTATGCAAACCCAGAATCAGGAACAACCGCAAGTCATTTACCACGATGAGAGCCTGGCTGACCATATGTCAGGCAACTGCCATGCATGGCGATTCACGGCACTGCGCAATTGCGCATATCCGGTCGGCAACCGTACGGTGTACTGCACCCTGTACATAATCGACCGCGCAGATGCAGCCGGGAATCGCGCCTCTCTGGCAGGTGCTGCATCGGCGCACTTTGCGATCGGTCTTGATTCCGGAGCAGAGCGGGCACTATGCCTGCTCGACCGCGTGCATCAACCTGCGGAGCAGGTATTTGAACTGCTGACCCGCCATGCGGTAACGCCCTGCCATTTGACGGATGTGCTGGAGGATATGGCTGCCGTTTCGTGAGTCTGCTTTGCTCTGCTCAGCCGGCGGTGCAGTGCGGCGTTCTGTTTTTTCGGCCGCGTGCATAGGATGTTCTATCCGATACGGATGGAGGAAACCCTATGTCTGCCAAAGCGTTTTGCATATTCCGCCGACTGTTGCTTCCGGGATTGGCTGTACTGTTGACACTGCTGCTCTGCCTGTCTGCGTGGCTGATGGCTGATGGCGGTCCCAGCCCGCTCCGGACAGCCCCTGCAACTCCGGACATCCGGACGAATGCCGGGACGGACAGCTTTCCCTTCCGCTGTGTGGTCATAGACGCAGGTCACGGCGGGGAGGACGGCGGTGCGCAAAGCGCCGACGGTCTGCTTGAGAAAGATGTCAATCTGTCGGTAGCCCTCTGCCTCCGGGATTACCTGGAAGCGGCAGGCATCCCGACCGTCCTGACACGCACGCAGGATAAGCTGCTGTATGACCCGGCGGGGCACTATCGGGGCAGGAAAAAGACGCTGGATCTGGCTGCCCGGCTGGCGATAGCCCAGGCAGTGCCGGACAGTCTGTTTGTCAGCATCCACATGAATTCCTTTCCCCAACCGCAGTACAGCGGCGTGCAGGTGTGGTATGCTCCTTCCGATCCGGCATCCGAGCGGGTAGCGTCATGTATTCAAACGCAGGCGCGTCTGCTCGCCCCCGCAAACAGACGCCGCCCGCAAGTGGCAGGCTCCAACATTTTCCTGCTGGACAGACTGGAAACCCCGGCGGTTCTGGTCGAGGGCGGTTTCCTGTCAAACCCGGAGGAAGCGGCTCGTCTTGCGACCGACGCTTATCGGCAGCGGTTGGCATTCGTTCTGTTTCTCGCGCTCAGTTCTTGCGATTGAGGAATCGCAAGCCAGCAAGCCCCCGGTGCGCATAGACGGGTGTCCGTAAAACAGTTAATCCTCCGTATGGCTTAGACTATGCGGAGGATTTGTTTATGTCTAATCTTCAAACTTGCTGGCGGCAAACGGTTTG